>Ga0182030_10027144_pt1 | contig 10316 bp, 8 predicted proteins | sample 812S3MmetaG_FD_121299 | JGI IMG/M metagenome (GOLD analysis project Ga0182030, IMG submission 121299) | Permafrost microbial communities from Stordalen Mire, Sweden - 812S3M metaG (Illumina Assembly) | ecosystem: Environmental > Terrestrial > Soil > Wetlands > Permafrost | place: Sweden... | reverse complement strand
GCCTTGATTGGATCGGCGCCGTCGGGGACTTAGGGCGTGAACCCATAAATTCAGAGCGGTCGGCGGACGTCCGCTTTGGTGCGCATTTCGGACTCAAGTCGGGCATCACGGCACTTCCGAAAACCTTCACAACAGGAGACAAGGCCCGGTGTTGAAAAAACTCGCCGCGACGCCATGCTATCGCATTAGCGCCGCCCCAATAGCGAGCGGCGGTATCGGCTGCCGCGGGCTTCCTGAAGACACACGTAGCTTCCGTGGAAGCCGTGGCCATAAAACCTCTGTCCGCTGAGGTAGTATTTGCCTTTTTTGAAATCGAGCCAAACCACCGAGTCGGTCCGGCAATGCCGTTGCGCTTCGTCTTCGTAACGAAACAAGGCAAGTGGAAGGGCTGCACTGGTCGCACAGAGCTGGACGATCATGATGATCGCAAGGCCCGTAAGCGTCTTCAAAGGGCCAGAAACAGTCATGGTGCGGCGATCGAAACTGAACAACCCACCAACAGAACGAACATGATAACGATTTGTTTGACGGGATTTTTCACTAAGCCTCCGACGAAATGCAAGACGGGGAACTAGCGCCAAGCTAGTAATCCAACCCGATCAAGCCGGATAAGTCAAAAGGTAGAGACGCTCCGGATTTCAACCACGTGCTGAGGGCCGAACCTGGCCGGCCGCCTGCGCAAGCGATGGCGTCACCGGAGCGGTTGATGCCAGCAAAACAAGCGCCGTCAACGCGCCGATCGCACAGCACGCCGATGCACCAAAAAGATGCCAAGGCAACGAGCGAGGTTTATGGAAATTGGGTGGCCACTGCGCCTTCGGTCATGGTATTGTCGATGTGCTTTTCCCGACTACGTATCGCATTCGGAAGCTTCGATATGGCCAAGATCAGGAAATATGCCGCGGCGACGGCTGTTGTTGTGGTGGCGCTGGCGGCGCCTATTCTTGTTGCGGCTCAAACTCCCCAGAGGTCGTCGTCAAAATACGTGCCTAAGCTTAGCGATATCATGAGTTCGGTCCAGTTCAGGCACATGAAATTGTGGGCTGCAGGTCAAAAGCAGAATTGGGAGTTGGCTGCCTTTGAACTGGACCAGGTGAAGGCAGGTCTTGCGGAAGCGATAACGCTTTACACCGATATACCCGTGACAAGTTTTTCAGTGATTGAAACACCGCTTAAATCAATTGATAGCGCGATATCGACGAAGAATCTCCCCGAATTCAGTAAGTCATTCAAGGGATTAACCGCGGCATGCAATTCTTGCCATCAATCCATTGGCCGTGGATTCATTTTTATAACAGTCCCCATGACCTCGCCCTTTAGCAATCAGTTGTTTTCGCCCCGCTGACAAAACCGCTTTGCGCGGTCGACCGCGACTGGGTGGGAAGGCCAGCGGTTCACAAACTCCTACAAAGCGTGTCGCTAAGACAAATGCTTCCGGTGGTTTACAAGACACAACGATAGTACGTGATCTCCATTCCTTCCATGCCCGGGAATAGCCGAGAGATCTTGTTGTCATCGAGAAACTTTATGGTGAACTCCACGTTCTGCAGCATGATGTCCGTTGCGCACGCAGCCAGGAGATTCAAGGTGTCGCCTACCTGCTTTCTTGATTTGATCGTGCATCGGGCAGTTCTTCCTCTAAGCTGGTTACCGTCAGCAACGAAGCCGGCGCCGTAAACATCCGAATCCCGTTGGAACGCGATTGCATTCTTGTTTTTCTTGAAAACTTTGCTGCACTGGTTGGCGTCACTTGCCCAGGCACCGGTGAGATCGATCGCCCAAGCCTGCGTCGGCAGCGTCAGCAGCGTACAGATCAGGATGAGCCTTGAAACTGCAGGGCGTCTGAACTCAAACATCATACTTCTCCTCAACAGTTTGTTCAAAATCATCAGGTCGAATCAGGTCCGAGTAAGTCATTCCGCCGCGGCATGTTCGGGCGACACTGTCTTTTTCTCACCTGTCGCAGGCAGTGTCACGTTTGGCCGAGCACCCGGCCTCAGGCGTTCGCGAATGGCCTGGAACATCACGTACAGCGGCGGGATGGCGAAGATGCCTATGAAGGACGCCAGGATCATTCCGCCAAACACCGGCGTGCCGACGCCCTGCCGCGCCAGCTCCGAGGCTCCCTTTGCCACCACCAACGGATAAAGACCCAGAATAAACGCGAACGACGTCATCATGACGGGCCGGAAGCGCAGGCGTGCGCCTTCCGTCGCCGCTTCGAGCAGGGGAATGCCTTGCTCACGCTTCTCTTTGGCAAACTCAACGATCAGAATGCCATTTTTAGCCGCAAGCCCGATCAGCACGACCATGCCGATCTGGCCGTAAAGGTCGAGCGTCAGCCCGGTCATGACAATTGCGGCGAACGATCCGAGGATGCCGATAGCGACCGACAGCAACACGGGAACGGGAATGGTCCAGCTCTCATAAAGAGCCACAAGGAAGAGATAGGCGAACAAAACCGCGAAGCCGAGAATGATGGCCGTTTTGCCTTCCGCGCGCTTTTCCTGAAACGCCGTATCGGTCCATTCGCCCTTGAAACCCTGCGGCAGCGTTTTCGCCGCAACCGCTTCCATGGCTTGAAGGGCCTGGCCCGACGACACGCCCGCGGCGGGGCCACCCTGGATCGTGACGGCGCGAAGGTTATTGTAGCGGATCAGCGCCGGCGGCCCGACCACGACGCGCATCTCCGCCAGACTTCGCAGCGGAATCATCTTCCCTTCCGCATTTCGCACATTGATGCGAAAGATGTCATCGACACTCGACCGGTCGGCGGCTTCCGCCTGGACTTGCACCTGCCAGGTGCGGCCGAATAGATTCATGTTGTTGATGAAGTAGCCGCCAAGGGAGGCTTGCAGGGCCTGGAATACATCCTTGAGCTGAACGCCCAGGATCTGAACCTTGTCGCGGTCGATGTCGAGATAGATCGACGGGTTGGTGGCAGAGAACGTGCTGAACACACGCTGCAGGCGCGAATCCTGGTTCGCAGCCACGGTGAGCCCGCGAACCACCTGCGCAAGCTCCTTCGGGTCGCCGCCGCGCAGATCCTGAAGGACATAGGTAAATCCACCGCCGGTGCCCAGGCCGACGATCGGCGGCGGCGCCAGGGCAACGACGGTGCCGCCCTGGATCTGCCTGAATTTGGGGCCGAGCCGATTGATCACGTCGCGCGCGCCCATGCCGGCGGCTGCTTTGCGTTCCTCAAATGGCTTGAACGTCACGACCATAAAGCCGGAATTGGATTGCGAATAGTTGTCGATGAAGTTCAGCCCAATGATCGAGGTATATTCGTCGACGGCGGGATCTTCCTTAACAATCGCCTCCACCGCTCGCATCACCTCCGAGGTTCGACCCACCGATGCGCCGCCCGGCAATTGGGCAATCACGAAAATGGCACCCTGGTCGTCCTCGGGCAGAAATCCCGTCGGCGTAATCTTCGACAACGCAACAACGCCGGCGCCGGCGACCGCCACCATCGCAATTCCGATCACCGAGAAGCGAACGAGCCGTGCGACGACGGCTCCGTAGCCATTGGCGACCCGGTCGATCGACCGCATCAGCCAGCCGATAATGCCGCGCCTTGGCCCGTGATGCGGGCGAAGCAGGATGCCGCAAAGGGCCGGTGAAAGCGTCAGGGCATTGATGGCCGAAAGAAACATGGCCACCGAGACCGTGACCGCAAACTGACGAAACAACTCGCCGGAAATGCCGGGAATGAAGGCGACGGGAACGAAAACCGACATCAGCACCAGAGTAATCGCGATAATCGGAGCGGTGATTTCGGCCATGGCGCGCTTGGTGGCAGCCGCCGGCGAGAGCTCGGGATGCTCCTCCATCACCCGCTCGACATTTTCGACGACTACGATGGCGTCATCGACGACGATGCCGATCGCCAGCACGATTGCCAGCAGCGAGACCGTGTTGGCGGAGTAGCCGACGGCCTTGAGCGCGATGAAGCCGCCGATCAGGCTGACGGGGACCGCGAGAGTCGGAATCAGCGTAGCGCGCAAGCTGCCGAGAAACAGGAAGACGACCAATACGACGAGGATGAAAGCCTCGATCAGCGTCTTCTGCACCTCGTGCATGGTATCGGTGACGAATATCGTCGGATCGTACGTCACCTTCCAGGCCAGATCGTCCGGGAACCGCTTTTCCAGTTCGGCAAGCTTTTCCCGCACGGCCTTGACGGTGGCGATGGCATTCCCGCCCGGCGATTGATAGATCACGATAGCGGCTGCATCACGACCGTTGAACCGCGTATCGCGATCCAGGTTGGCGGCGCCCAGTTCGGCCCTTGCGACATCGCGCAAGCGCAGAACCGAACCGTCGGGATTGGTGCGAATCACGATGTTTTCGAAATCAGCGACAGAGTTCAGCCGGCCCTTGGTCTGGATATTGAGCTGCAGCTGCTGATCGTCAGAAATTGGCCGTGCGCCGACGCGGCCCACCGCGGCCTGGATGTTCTGCGACTGGATCGCATTGATAATATCGCCGGTCGTCAGATCCAGTCCGGTCAGCCGGTCCGTCCGAACCCACGCGCGCATCGCATAGTCCTGGGCAGCGAACAGGAATGCGTCGCCGACGCCTGGGGTGCTCTTGATTGAATCAAGAAGATTGATCGTGACATAGTTCGACAGAAAAAGCGGATCGTGGGTTTGCTTGGGAGAGTAGACGGTTACGAAGGCGAGGATCGCCGTCGACTTCTTCTTGACGTTGATGCCCTGGCGCTGGACTTCGGGCGGAAGCGACGACAGCGCGGTCTGAACCCGGTTGTTGACGTTGACCGTATTGATGTCCGGATCGGTGCCGAGTTCAAATGAGGCAGTCAGCGTATAGCTGCCGTCATCGCCGCTCGTACTTTTCATATATATCATCTTGTCGACGCCGACGACCTGCGCTTCGATCGGCTGGGCAACCGTTGCATCCACCACGGCGGAATTCGCGCCGGGATACATGGTCGTGACCGAGACCTGAGGCGGCACGATGTCGGGATATTGCGCAACCGGCATTGCAAAGAACGCCAGTGCTCCTGCAATCGTCGTGACAACAGCAATGACAATCGCCAGACGCGGACGGTCAACAAAAATCGCTGACAACATGACCTAGCTCCTGCCGGGGGTCGCCGGTTGCGGCGTCGCGCGTACGGCTGCGCCCGAGCGCAGGCTCTGAAGTCCTTCGACGATCACCAACTCGCCTCCAGTGAGGCCGTCCTCGATGATGATGCCAGTTCCGCTTTCGCCTGCCGGCTTGACCCTCCGGACCTCGGCCTTGCCGTCTTTTGCGATGAAGACGTAAACACCTTCCTGATCGGAAATCAGCGCGGCCTGCGGAATCACGATCTTTTCCTCCGGCTTGCCGCTCTCGAGTGCCACACGCACCAGTTGGCCGTCGACCAGTGCAAAATCGGGATTCGGAAACGAGGCGCGGACCGAAACCGTGTCGGTCGAACGATTGACACTCACGTCGACGAAGTTGATCTGTCCGAGGTCTTTGTAGGAACTGCCATCGGCGAAGCGTAGTTGCACCTTGATGCCGGTGATGTCTTCTTTGTGCTGCACTTGCTGGGCACGCAGAAATTCGCGCTGGCTGACAGGAAAGGTAACGTACATCGGATTTTGGCTGACAATCACCGTGAGGGGGCCACTCTGCGGGCTGACGACGTTGCCCTTGGTGATATTTGTCTTGCCGACCTTGCCTGCTATCGGAGAATTGATGTCGGTATATCCGAGATTGATCCTCGCAGTCCGCAGATTGGCCTCATCGATCGTAATAGCGCCTTTGGCTGAGTCATCGGCCGCAAGGGCCTGATCCCTCGCCACCGCGGTACCCGAGTTCTTCGCCAGCAGGTCTTCAGCACGCTGGAGCTGAACTTCAGTCAGTATTTTCGCGGCCTTGCTGCGTTCCAATGCGCCGTCGGCTTGTCCGACCGCTGCCTCGAATAGTCCCTTTTCGATGCTGTAAAGCGGCGCGCCTTCTTTGATAAGATCGCCTTCCTTGAACAGAACACCTTCCAGGTATCCGGTAACACGCGCGCGGACCTCAACCCGGTCGACGGCTTCGACGCGCCCGACGAAATCCAGCGCCTTGGTCACGGGCTTTCGTTCCGCTGCAACGACGCCCACCGGTACTGCGGGCGGCGGCTGGCTTGTTTGGGCGCCGGCAGGGACGCTGAGTCCGGCCACAACAAAAACGGCACAGGTCAACACGCGCATCGCTGACTCCTCCAAGAGCTCAACCGACGCGATCTTAGTCGCGACCCAAATCAACCGAAAGGGTGCACGACCCTGATCGACGATGTATCCGCAGTCGATATGCAGCGCACCTTTCCACCATCAGGCGCGCAGCGTCCTGCGGTCGACCCGATCGCTCCAGGCTGACTGGCGCCTAAAAATGGCTGCCTGATGTGGCAGCGCTACAATCCAATTCGTCCTCTGCAGACGGCATCCTGCGACTAAAGCGACCACTTTGATAGGGCAAAAACTGCATCAATTGTCGCGGGGCTCGACTGTCATCTCGGGGGTGACGGCCGATGGGATGGTGGCCATTTTGCCGCAGCATGTTTCATCGCCGAAAAAACTGGTTTAACATGTTCCGTCTCGGGAGCACTGGTTGATGGAGGAAGTCATGCCGTCCAAACCTGATGACCTGTTGCCACATGCAAAAGATTTCATGAAGCGGATCGCTATCAGCGAGGCGGAGGAAGCCGAAAAGGCGGCGCGCCAGAACGACAAGGCCGAAGCCGAAAAGCGAAAGCTTCTCGAACAGTTGGAGAGGCCGTCTGGCGTATCGGATGCAGAGCGAATTAAGCGAGCGGTAGTGATCATCGAGCGCGCCGTGCGCAACGGGAAAACCGAAGTTCAAATAATTCGTTTTCCAAGCGACCTCTGCAGCGATCATGGCCGAGCAATCAATCAGGGGGAACGGGGCTGGGAAAGCACCCTGCAGGGGCTGCCAAAAGAGCTCTATGAAGCATGGGCCAAATACTTCCAGCCGCGTGGATATAAATTGCGGGCCGAAATCGTCGATTTTACCGGAGACAGGCCAGGCGACGTCGGTATGACGCTGAGCTGGAGCTGAGTCAATTGGTCCACCCTATGGTCTCGGAAGCGATCCACGCCGCTGTGCGTATGGAGTCGAGATAGTCTCCATCTCCAAACGAGCCGGCCATTTGAAAGGCAATTTCAATGACGCTCAAGGAAGGCCGCGGAGATATCGGCGAGGCGAAAGAGAGAGCAAACGATCATCCTCCCGAGAAGATGAAGCGCAAGGCTTATGAGCGTGAATTGCAAAAGCTGCAGGTTCGGCTCTGCAAGCTGCAGGATTGGGTGAAAGAGAAGGGCCTGCGCGTCGTCATCGTATTCGAAGGACGGGACGCCGCCGGCAAGGGCGGAACGATCAAGGCTCTTACTGATAAAGTCAGTCCGCGCGTTTTTCGCGTTAACGCGCTTCCGGCCCCTTCCGATCGCGAAAAATCTCAGATGTATATACAGCGCTACATCGAACGGTTTCCGGCCGCCGGAGAGATCGTGATCTTCGATCGCAGCTGGTACAACCGAGCGGGCGTAGAATACGTCATGGGATTTTGCACGGAGCAGGAATGCAAACGCTTCCTGGAGCTTTGTCAGCCGGTTGAACAATTTATAACCGACGGCGGCCTCATATTGATCAAGATTTGGCTTGAAGTCGGCCAGGACGAGCAAAAGCGCAGGTTTGAGGCCCGCATCGAGGATCCGCTCCGGCAATGGAAGCTGAGTCCGATGGATATCGAATCGTACAATCGCTGGTACGATTACTCGCGGGCGCGTGACATGATGCTAAAAATGACCGACAGCAAGCACGCGCCGTGGTTCATTGTGCGTTCCGATGACAAGCGGCGGGCGCGGCTCAATTGCATCTCCCACATCCTCAGCCAAATTCCGACCAAGAGAGTAACCCGGCCAAAGATCAAGTTGCCGAAGCGCTCGAATAAAGGAAAATTCGACGATCAAGCGACGTTGAAGAACAGGAATTTCGTTGATGAAAAATACTGAGTAGCCAAATATTAAGTGTGGCAATCGTGACCTGCCAAGACTCCGTGTGCGACTTATCAAGGTCAGTGTCATGGCCGTTTCAATTCGTTCGGCAAAGCTTCCGATCGTAGCGCAACTGATTGATTATCGACGCGATTGGTTCAAGTCAGATTTGGCTGCCGGTTTGTCCGTAGCCGCAGTCTCGCTCCCGTCGGCGATCGCCTATCCGGCGATCGCCGGTTTGCCCGTTGAGGTGGGGTTTTTCGCCACCATCCTGGCCCTGGCCGCCTATGCGATGTTCGGACCGTCGCGACAACTCATCGTCGGACCCGACGCTGCGACCTGCATCATGCTTGCCAGCGTTCTGACTTCCTTGGGTGCCGCCACTTCGGCCGACCGCGTTACCTTTACAACGACACTAGCGGTGGAAGTGGGCATTCTCTGCTTTGTTGCAGGAGCCTTGGGACTCGGCTTCGTCGCGAACTTCCTATCACGTCCGATATTGGTCGGCTTTCTGGCAGGCATTTCGATCAGCCTGATAATCGGCCAGATCACACGCCTCACCACCGTCAAGATTGAATCGAAAGGCCTCATAAGACCCATCGTGGAGTACGCGGCGAAAATCAGCGAAACACATGTACCGACCGTGCTGGTTGGGATCGGGACATTAGTTTTTCTGCGAATACTGCGGCACGTAAAACCAACAGCGCCGGGTCCCTTAATTGCGATCGTTGCGGCCATCGCGTTGTCAGCTGGGTTGGAACTGGCGTCCTACGGGGTATCGGTCGTCGGGAAATTACCGCCAATCAGTTTCGCCTTAACTCTCCCGACGCTCGATGCTATTGCCAGTTTGGATCTTCTGGAAGGTGCCATTGCTATATTGATAGTCGGTTTTGGATCGGGCATTGTGACCGCGCGCAGCTTCGCAACGAAGAGCGGCAACGAAGTAGATGCCGGAAAAGAATTGATCGGCTTCGGCACAGCCAATGTAGCCAGCGGCTTGTTCGGCGGCTTTCCAGTCACCGCAGCCGACTCCCGCACTGCCGTAAACTATGCGATTGGAGGAAAAACGCAGCTTGTGGGTTTGATCGCTGCAGCCGCACTGGCTGGAGCCATACTCTACATCGGAAATGTGCTTGCCTATTTGCCAATCGCTGTTCTTGGTGCAGTTCTCGTGTCGGCCGCGATTGACTTGATCGATTTGCCGGAGCTGAGAACTATTCACCGCATCAGTCTGCCGGAGTTCGCGTTCGCAATCGCGACACTTCTCGGCGTCGTGGTCTTAGGCGTGCTGCTAGGAGTGTTCCTTGCGATTGCCGCGACCTTGGCTCATTTGTTGTGGCTCGCGTCGCGACCTCGGATCGCGCTTCTTGGTCAAATCGAGGGCAGACCGGAACTCTACAGATTACACCGACATCCAGAGGCTCGCGCAATTCCCGGACTAACCATAGTGGTCCTGCAGGCCGCACTCATCTTCTTCAACGCCGATTACGTCAAGCGTCGGGTGATCGAGATTGCGGATGCCTTGGGCGACGACAGCAGATGGCTTGTTCTAGACGCTGAGGCCATAAACCTGCTCGATAGTACGGGGGTCGCAAAGCTCGAAGAGTTGCAAATCCTGTTGAGGGAGCGCGGCGTGGCATTTGGCATAGCCGACCTAAACAGTCGTTCGCTGCTCATGGTTGAGCAGGCTGGCCTCGCTGATCGAATGGGCAGGCATATGATTTTTGTGAGTTCCGAGGCTGCGGTTGCGGCCTTCAGCAGATCGCCCATGACACGTGATTGAGATTCAGGCAGGTATCGAAAATATTGCGGCGGCCTATTCGCCGTGGCTCCGGTTAGCACAAAACTTGTCCGGCATCCACCGGCTGAGTTCGAAACAACCGCTTCTGCTAATGTCCGAATCTCGGAAGTCGGCGATGTCCGGGTTTGCCGGTCGACCTCTTGCGGCGTGACCTTTTGTTTCCGTCACGAACGGCGACGCGGACGCAATCCGGCACGCTTCGGCATCGACGTCGCGGCGGGATCTTGCGATGCCGGAGCCGAAAAACGGTTCTGCAGATCTTCAAGCAACCATCGCGCGGCGGGCCGGGGCGGACGGCTGCGTTCATGGACGGCGAAGATCGGTAACAAGCCCGGCGCGACAGCGGGATCCTTGATGATCAATTCGACCAGCCTGCCATTCGCCAGATATGGTTTGACGATATGCGCCGGGATCGTCGCCCAGCCCGAGCCGGCGAGCAGGAAGTCCAGCCGCGATCCCATATCGACAAAGCGCCAGATCCGCGAACTGACGACGCCATAACT
>Ga0182030_10027143_pt1 | contig 10316 bp, 12 predicted proteins | sample 812S3MmetaG_FD_121299 | JGI IMG/M metagenome (GOLD analysis project Ga0182030, IMG submission 121299) | Permafrost microbial communities from Stordalen Mire, Sweden - 812S3M metaG (Illumina Assembly) | ecosystem: Environmental > Terrestrial > Soil > Wetlands > Permafrost | place: Sweden... | reverse complement strand
GCAGGATATTCGATGCCAGCTGCGAAGCCGGTTTCGATAGTGGCGTCAGTTCAGGACGCGGCGCTGCAACCGCGGGCTGCGAAGGAACCCCGGCAATCGGTGTTTTGCGAGAAACCAACTCAGGACCAGCGTGACCGACCATCGGAAACGCGGCACACGCCAGCCATACGGAGCAGCCCAGTATCAAAACAATCGATCCGTACGAGCCGACCACGCGCGCGGCCGACGCAGGCGTGTCGGAAAGCAGCGACTGCATGCGCTGGGTCAGATGGCTGCGCCGCAGGAATGAGGGCGCAGGCACCAGGTCCGACCACGTATGCGCTCGCGCTATCGACATTAGCGCGTCGATATAGGACTCACGCGACGCCGTCAGCCGCACAGATTCGGCATCCACGAGTTGCTCGCGCGCCAGACGCGCCTCCGACAGCAGCAGCCAGACTCCGGGATTGAACCATAGCAGCGCACCGGCGAATTCCTCAATGAGCGTCACCATCCAGTCGCCACGCCTCACGTGTAACAACTCATGGCAGGCGATGCCACATTGCGCTTCTTCATCCAGTTCAAGAAACGCTGGAGGCAGCAGCACGACGGGCGCGAGCCAGCCCATCATGACGGGTCCGGCCGCTTCATCGGAGACGCAGAACAGCGCATCGGCGTGGGTAATGGCGGACGCCGCGCGCATGGCATCGGGGACCGGATAGAGCGGGGTGGCGGCAATTCTGTAACGACGGATGCGCAACAGCCCACCCGACATCCAGGCAAGCTGGATCACGATTCCGGCGGCCAGCGCGATCCATAACCACGGGCCGTGATCGGTTATGGATGACGACGGCGTCAGCTCTTTCGATGCAAGCCGCCATGGCTGGACGGCAGGCAGGATCAGACAAAAAGCCAGCGCCGCGTGGCAGTAATAAAGCTGCGTTTTCGGGTGCCGGACACGGAAGACGATCGGCAGGAGCGCGGCTACGGTCGCGAAGACGACTGTCTGGACCATCCACGCCAGCAGATTGTGCGCAAGCCAGGGCATGGTTATTTTTTCCGTCTCGCACGCACCAGTTTTTCGACTTCGGCAAGCTCCTGCGGGGCGATTCTTTTATCGCCGACAAGATGCACGAGAAGCGGGTGTGCGCTGCCGTTAAAGACCCGGCCCACAAACTCGTCCACCATATTCTTCATCATTTCCTCCTGCGGGACAGTGGGCGTATAAACATAAGCCCGCTCCCCCGCCCGCTTGGTGAGATGGCCTTTGCGTTCGAGCACTCCCATCATGGTCAGAACTGTCGTGTAGGCGATTTTACGCTGTTTTCCCAGATCCAAAAAGACTTCGCGGACGGTAGCTTCCCCGCGCTCCCAGATCACTTTCAGGATTTCGAGTTCGAGATCCGTCGGTACTGTCTTGCCGATTTTCATAACTGACTAATAACTTAGTCTATAGTGGAACGATTGTCAAGGCCGCCTGGATCTCAGGCCGGACGCGCTTGCCCCCCGGTGTAGTAAATCGCTACCGGCGCTCAGTTGTCCGCAGGTTCTTTGTCGATGTGGTCGATCACGATCACCTCCACCTGTTCTTTGGACGACTGCAGGTTCAGGCCGAGCTGTTGTCGCAATGCGGAGGGTAGATCGGGGCCGGCATCGGAAGTCTGGGGGGTGGCCGGACCGGCCACGGGCGCGGAAATTCCCGCCATCCAGGATTGAGTAAATTCGTATCGACCCGTCAAGCCCGTGGCATCGGTCACCGGGCGTACGAGTTGATTTTCCAGCAAAGCGGCGAGATCTCGCATGGACGCGTGGAACTGGTGAGTCCGGGCGCGACCGCTGCGCAACGCGACCAACCATGATCCTTCGCCAGCCGGGACGATGGGATAGCCTTCGCCATCGAGTTCCAGCTCGTTGGGAGGGCCGGATGGCAGAGGGTAGAAATCGTCCGCGGCGATATCCGCCATGTGATCGGTTGCGTCCTTCAGTCTAGGGCCCCCTTTGGCAACCGTCAGGGTATACACCGGCATCTCTCTTTGTTCGCGGTGGAAGGTCAGGTCGAACGTCTCCGAGAGCAGGTTCTGGAGTATGAGCCGAAGCTGCACGCCGGCGGTAGCCGGCGGCAGCGTTGCGACGATCTCGAAAGTCTTGTCGTCAAGCCACGCGGGAGCTGACAAGCGGGAACTGCCGACGCCGTACGCGGCCATGACCAGGTATCGCAGACTGATGCGATAATGGATGCGGCCAGGATCGGAGGTGCCAGGCCCGCCTTCCATGACCGCTCTGCTGTTGGGCGGCGCGGGCTTGACTGAGGTTACCTCGAAGGCGGGCGGGGCTGGCATGCCCATCAGGGCGAATGCGGCAAACACTGAGATCAGGCGCGCAGTGATCATACGAAGACGTTACTACGATGAGATTCGTATGTCAAGTCAATGAGCCCCCTGTAGGGAACAAGCCAGCGTCGCAGGTCCGGCAGTCAGGGTCTAATGTTTGGGGCTGGGACGGAAAATGGAAGGCGCCAAGGCGGATGCGGCTGGGAAGACGCTACACTGCTGTTCAGTCCTATGTCCGCGCGCAAGCCACATGAGATCCACCACATCTTCGAAGCAGCCTTCAATGCGGGCGATCTGGAAGCAATAATGGCGCTCTATGAGCCGGGCGCGGTTTTCATTCCCGGGGACAGGTCCATTTCCGGGCACGATGCCATCCGGGATTTCTATCGAATCTCTCTTTCCGCTGGATCGCGCGTGACACTGGAGACCCGCATGGTCGTTGAATCGGCTGACGGCCTGGCATTGTTGCACGGCGCCTGGTCGCTGGGTCCGCCGGTCTCATCCGAAGGTCTAAGCACCGAAGTCGTGCGCCGCCAGCCGGATGGCGAATGGAAGTTCGTCATCGACAATCCCCGAACGCCGCGCTAGACTCGTGCACAGATCAGCGTGAATCCCAAAGCTACTGCCGCTACCCTGGCCGCGGCCTCCGCGCTGTGGCTCTGCGCCGCTTCCCTGCCCTCTGAAACCTGGCGTATCGACAATCTCGAAAGCATCGGCGGCCACGGGGTTACGGTGCTCGGCCACCCGCATGTCATTCCCGCCCCAGGCGGCAACGCGGTTGAGTTCAACGGCCTTGACGATGCTCTCTTTCTCCATGTCCATCCTCTTGCCGGCGCAGAAACGTGGACGTGGGAAGTCATCTTTCGTCCCGCGTTCGGAGGCGCGGCTGAGCAGCGTTTCTTTCATCTCCAGGAAAACGGCACGGATAACCGGATGCTGTTCGAGATCCGCGTGATTGGCGATCAGTGGTGCCTCGATAGTTTTGCAAAAGGCGGCGAGGGTTCCCAGGCGCTGCTGGACCGTACGAAACTACATCCGCTGGATTCGTGGTATCACGTGGCTGCCGTTTATGACGGACATGTGTTTCGCAACTATGTGGATGGCGTGCTGGAAGGCGAAGCGGCGGTGAACTTGAACCGCAAAAGGCAGGACAGACTTCGATTGGCGTGCGGTTCAATAAAGTGAACTACTTCAAGGGCGCGATCCTGGAAGCAAGGATGACACCGCGGGCGCTGACGCCGGAAGAGTTCGTGAAGAAGCCCTGAGCGCCGTTCTGCATTCGTAACGGTATCAAAGTTTTTCGTTTTCCAATATTCGCCTGACGTCCCTCTTACCATGGAGAATGCGGATGATACAGAAAGTCTCATCGCCAACACTGTAGTAAACCCTGATTGCTTCAAAGCCAACCACCGGCCACGAACGCAGATTGGGGAATTGCGGATTCCGTAACGCATACCGTGGGCCTGCGGAAGGATTCTTCGAATCGACTGAAGGGTGAGATAGACCGCGTCACGAAAACGCATGGCAACAGCCGGATTGTCCAAAGTGACAAGGTAGTACCGAAACTGTCGCACAACATCGTCGCTGGCAGCCTGGCGGTAAGAAGCCCTCAATCGCCGTCGGACCTGTGATTCCTGAGCATTGTGTCCGTCTGCCTTGTTACGGACTCCCAAAACTCGTGCTCCGTCAGTTCCTTTGAAATCAGTCCGTCGCCCGGCAAACGCTCCAACTCCTGCTCCGTGCCCTCAAAATTCGAGATAGAACGCAGTTCCACGGCAGCGAGTGCGGCTTCCACCACTTCGTCCACGGAATCGTACGCCCCACGGCCAATCACATCGTGTAAGCGCTGCTCCTGCTCCTGTGTGAGATGGATTGTCATTTATTCAGGCTCTGCTTTGAGAGTAGTGAGAAAACTGACGAAAATCAAGCGTCGGCAGCGCAAGGCCCCTACCGGAACATCTTAAACAACCCGCCCAGCGGATCGAAAAAATCATCCACCACACGCTCTTTGAGCGGAATAATCGCGTTATCCGTAATCGTGATGTGTTCCGGACAAACCTTGGTGCAGCACTTCGTAATGTTGCATAAACCGATACCGTGCTTATCCTTCAAATCTTTCACGCGATCTTCGGTATCGATCGGATTCATCTCCAGCGCTGCCGTATACACAAGAAACCTTGGCCCGATAAATTCACTGTGCATGTGATGATCGCGCAGCACGTGACAAACGTCCTGACACAGAAAACATTCGATGCACTTACGGAATTCCTGCGGACGATCCACATCCGACTGCTGCACGCGCCACGTTCCATCCGGAGCATCCGGCTTGCGGGGCTTGAACTTCTTAATCGTCTTCTTGACTTCGAAGTTCCAGCTCACGTCCGTCACCAGATCGCGAATCAGCGGGAACGTCTTCATGGGTTCGATGCGAACAGGCTGATCCGGCGGCAGCGTATTCATGCGCGTCATGCACATCAGCTTCGGCATGCCGTTGATTTCCGCCGAGCACGAGCCGCACTTCCCTGCCTTGCAGTTCCACCGCACGGCCATGTCATTGGCCTGCTCGGCCTGGATCTTGTGCACCACATCCAGCACCACCATGCCTTCAGTGACTTCCGCTTTGTACTCCTGAAAGGCGCCCTTGGTCCGGTCGCCACGCCAGATCTGGAACGTCACCGCGCTCATGACTTCATCTCCTCAATGATCTGCTTCATCTCTTCCGTCATCGGCGGCAGCGGCTGCCGCGACAGTTGCATGGCGCCATCCGCACCCTGTTGAATCGTGTGGTTGTAAGTGCCTTCCGATACGACCTTGTCCGGATAATCGTCGCGGAAATGCGCGCCACGGCTCTCTTTGCGATCGATGGCCGAAAGCGCGATCGCTTCCGACACAGTCAGCAGATTGCGCAGATCGATCGCCGTATGCCAGCCCGGATTGTACTCGCGATTGCCTCCCGCCGAGACGTTCGCCGCGCGCTTCTTCATATCGGCGAGCTTTTCCAGCGCCAGCGCCATGTCTTTTTCCGTCCGCACAATGCCCACCAGATCCTGCATGAAATCCTGCAGTTCGAACTGGATGTCGTAGGGCCGCGGACCACCCTCGCGTTCCAGTGGCGCCACTGCCTCGCGGGCAATCGCGTCTACCTGCTGCTCATTAATCGCCCCCGAACCGTGCTCTTTCGCGTACTTCGCGGCATACTCGCCGGCGCGTTTGCCGAACACCACCAGATCCGACAGCGAATTGCCGCCCAGACGATTGGCGCCATGCAGACCAGCCGCGCATTCGCCAGCGGCGAACAAGCCCGGGACATCGGTCATCTGCGTATCGGCATCCACCAGCACGCCGCCCATCACATAGTGCGTAGTGGGGCCGATCTCCATGGGCGTTTCCGTAATATCCAGATCGGCCAGCTGCTTGAACTGGTGATACATGCTCGGCAGCTTGCGTTTGATGTGCTCGGCACCATTCGGAATCTTCGATTTAATCCAGGCGATGTCCAAAAATACTCCGCCGTGCGGACTGCCGCGGCCCTCTTTGACTTCGCGATTGATGCACCGCGCCACGTGATCGCGCGTCAGCAGTTCCGGCGGACGCCGGGCGTTCTTATCGCCGATCACATATCGCCAGCCTTCTTCTTCACTATCGGCGGTCTGCGGCTTGTAGTTGTCCGGAATATCGTCGAACATGAAGCGCCGGCCTTCTTTGTTGCGCAACACGCCACCTTCGCCGCGCACGCCTTCGGTCACAAGAATGCCGCGAACGCTGGGAGGCCAGACCATCCCGGTGGGATGGAACTGCACAAACTCCATATCCATGAGGCGCGCACCCGCGCGATAACAAAGCGCCTGCCCGTCGCCCGTATATTCCCAGCTGTTACTGGTGATCTTGTAGGCGCGGCCGATGCCGCCTGTCGCCATCACCACAGCCTTCGCCTTCCAAAGCATGAAGCGGCCCAGTTCGCGGCCGTAGCCGAATGCACCCGCAATGCGGCCTGCGTCCGTCAGCAGATCGAGCACGGTGCATTCCATGTGGACTTCCATGCCCGTGTGAATACCGTGATCCTGCAAAGTGCGGATCATCTCGAGGCCGGTCCGATCGCCGACGTGCGCCAGACGCGGATAACGATGGCCGCCGAAGTTGCGCTGCAGAATCTTGCCGTCTTTGGTGCGATCGAACACCGCGCCCCACGCCTCGAGTTCGCGCACGCGGTCGCCCGCTTCCCGGGCATGCAATTCCGCCATCCGGGGATTATTCAGATACTGTCCGCCGCGCATGGTATCGGCGAAATGGACGCGCCAGCTGTCGCGATCGTCCACGTTCCCCATCGACGCCGCCATGCCGCCTTCCGCCATGACCGTATGCGCCTTGCCCAGCAGCGACTTGCACACCAGACCAACCTTCAGGCCGGCCGACGAAGCTTCAATGGCCGCGCGCAATCCCGCGCCGCCCGCGCCGATCACCAGCACGTCATATTCGAATGTTTTGTATTCAGCCATTTTTGCCTGTTTGTGCCTGTTATTGCGTGTTAGTGCCTGTTTAGAAGATCCGGTAGTCGGTCCAGATGTGCATCGCGCACAGCCTTACATAGAGATCTGAGAAACCGACGGCGAACAGGCTGAACCACGCGAACCGCATATGGCGGGTATTGAGGCAGCCCACGCAGTCGTAAAGCTTCTTGCGAACCGGCGATCCCGAAAGGATGTCCTTGATGCCGCCGGAGAGATGGCGGAAAGAATGACATCCGAATACGTAACAGCTGAGCAGCACCACGTTGACCGCCAGCACCAGCGTGCCCACGCTGACGCCAAAGCCATTGTCGAACTTAGTCGCTTCCCAGACGTCGTGCGCCAGCAGCGCTAACACAATGACTGCCAGATAAAAGAAGTAGCGGTGGATGTTTTGGATGATCAGAGGGAAGGTGCGCTCGCCCCAGTATTTCTTGCGCGGCTCGCCCACCGCGCAGTTCGGCGGATCGGCCCAGAAGGCCTTGTAGTATGCGCCGCGATAGTAGTAGCAGGTGAAGCGGAAGCCGCCGGGAATCCAGAGGATCAGAAACGCCGAGGAGAAGGGGATAAAGGAGGGGAACCAGGAAGGAGGGCCGCTACCGAACCAGGCAAACCGCGGATCGCCGTAAAACAGCGGCGAGTAAAAGGGCGATAACAGCGGGCCGGAGGAGTAGTTGCTGTTCTGAAGGGCCGCCCAGGTCGAATAAACAATGAAGAGGGAGAATCCCAGAAACACAACCAGTGGCTGAACCCACCAGTTATCGGGGCGAGAAGTCTCCCCGAATCGCCCGCGCGTAAGCGGAACATCGATTTGTGGCATAAAAACTGGATTTTATCAGACGGTTTTGTATGGCCCGTATTTTCAACCAAAATCGTCGGTTGAGGATGTCGCAGTATCTTAGAAAGCCAGTGCTTGGAATGCGCCGTAAGAGGTGTGAAAACGTCCATAGACTGCTTATTTCGCGCTCAGAAGTTCGACAAGTAATAGATTCCGCTGGCAAGGTCGAATCCGGACAATGCCAGGCGCACCATCCGCCTGATAATTTCGCCCGTGGAATAGCGCTGTTGCGGGATGATCGGAATCCCGAAGTGCGAGCGGCCGCGTTCCAGCCATTCACTGTGCAGACGGGCAAAGTCCCGCGCGTTGGCACTCACTGGTGCCCTCCCCTGTGCGGTCGCCAAAGCGAATTGGGACGCGTCATCGTGGGCCTTCATTCCCGAATCGAGGAAGGTCGTGACATCCATGGCATGGCTCTTTAACGCAGCAATCAGCCGATGCTGAGCCGAATCTTCGTCGAAATAGAATCTGGCCATTCAGGGACGAAGCGGCGGTCGGGCGGAACGAACGCCCTGTTCGTAGGCTTCCGCTTCAGCCGCGATGTCGGCGTCGATCTCCTGCTTATTGGCGTGATAGAAGGCGAGCCCCGCATAAATCTGAGCCAGGGATAACGGTGGTCGGTCAGCCGCGATCTCTTCAGCCGAAAGGCCCCGGTTGCTTTCAATCGCGATAGTTCGTACACTTACCCGGTCCCGGCGATGATCGGTCGACCGCTGCGCACGGCGCGTTCGCGTGTAATCAGAGCTCCAATCTCCGCAAAGGCGACAGGCATATCACCCTCGGTATAGCGCTCAAACTGGCCATCCCGGTTGTCAAATATCGCACTGATTACACGGGCGAAGGGCACGATCCGCCGGGGCGCCACCGCCCTTCGAAATGGCATCCGTAAAGGCGTCTGATCCGCGGATCAATCTGATGCCCATCTGACCTTGGGTTCAGTTTTCAGACGGACGCGAGACCGAATCGATCACCAGCATCTCCACCGAAGCCTTCTGCGTCACCAGCCTGAGCCCCAGACTCTGGATCGGCGTGAAGATCGCCGGCCCGATCGGCGTCCAGCCGGGTGAGCCTGTCGCTGACACATCCGGCTGATCCCATGTCAGATCGAAATCGTAATGCGCGGTGAGATTCGTCTGGTCGATGACCGGCCGATCCGGATTGGTGGTCAGGACATCGACAAGCTCAGCCATCGTCGCATCGCGGGCAATCATCTTTCCCGAAATGATATTGACGCCGCGGCCTTCTTCGGGCGTCCCGAGAGGTGATTCCACGAGTTGAGGACCGCTCTTTCCCGAGACCAGTGCATCAACCGGGATCTCTCTGGTCTCGCGATGCATTTTTAGCCCGAAGCGTTCGGCCAGCAGTTTTTGCATCTGAGCCGGACTTCATCATCGCCAACCGGGTGCCCGATCGTTGCCGAAATCTCAAACCGCTCCTGCCCCAGCCAGGCAGGCGCATCCGGAATATGGTAATTCTTCACCCTCCAGGACCAGGTGAGCGTTTGCATCACGTTGGATACGGACCGATACAACTGCGCATCCACACGGCGAATTGCCCACGTCTTCGTGTCCTGAATCGCCTTGACGGACGGCACTTCAAACGCCGGCGCGGCTGGCTGAGAGAACACCGCCACCGAATCTGTGTTGAGAAGCACACACAATGTTATCTCCGCGGATGATAGCCGGATGCCTGATATAGCAGTTGAATTGTAATATGGTTGACTGCCTTTGCGACATCCCGCCGTGCCGGGATGTCACGTGTGTCGGACCCGAATCACACCCTGCCGTCTTCCGCCATTGGCTAGACTCTGGCAAGCACAGCGCCGCCCTCGTTCGGCACACCAACTGCACAGCAGTGACCGCCAGATGAATAGAAATCGCAACGAAGTCCGCCGTTGCCGCGTCTAGCGTCGATTGACACCATCGGACGGAAATTCGCTGACAGAATGCATGCGTGCGCCATACCAGCCAGGGAAGGTCATCTGAGGCAGCGATGATATAATTCACTGGAAAGAACAATTCCTCCCGGGCATAAAGCTGTTCGGGCGCGCAGGCCGATTTTTGTGCCATTGCGCGCGGCGCTCACCCGCTGAGGAAAATGCGTCGCAGGCTCGCTGGCTGGCAGTTCCGCGCAGTGGGGTTTATCGCTGCAAGACGGTTGCGGCTATCGGGTAGTCAAAAACACCTTAAGGGGAAGAGATGATATTGAAAGGTCACACGCGCGCGGTTCTTGCCCTGGCAGCCTGCTGCGCGAGCCTGTTGGCACAAACGGTCGCGAGTTCACTGGTTGGAACCGTCGGAGACCCCAACGGCAAACCTGTGGTGGATGCCCCGATTACACTCACCGCCACGGCCACAGGCGCGACTCGTTCCGCAACTACGGACAAGCAGGGGAGTTACCGCTTCCCGGATCTGGAACCCGGCCCTTACAGCGTCACTGTACGTGCGCCTGGCTTCAAGGCCCAGATACAGACCGGCATTGTGGTGCTTGCTCAGGAAACCCATAGTGGCGGCAGGATGATCCTGCAGGCTGGCACCGCCGCCGAGATCAATTCCGTTCTGGCGCCGGTTGCGCCGCTTCAGGATGCGGGTTCCGGAAAGTCCTACGCCATCGTCGATCAGGATCTGGAAAACCTGACCCAGAAAGGCCGCGACATGTTCGGTT
>Ga0182030_10027142_pt1 | contig 10317 bp, 10 predicted proteins | sample 812S3MmetaG_FD_121299 | JGI IMG/M metagenome (GOLD analysis project Ga0182030, IMG submission 121299) | Permafrost microbial communities from Stordalen Mire, Sweden - 812S3M metaG (Illumina Assembly) | ecosystem: Environmental > Terrestrial > Soil > Wetlands > Permafrost | place: Sweden... | reverse complement strand
GTTGACAACTGGGAAGGTTACTACCTTGCAAGAGAGCTGCTTTAAGCCTGACACTAAATAGACATATGAACACCACCAAAGAAAGGACGGATGCCATGCGAATGTGATCACCAAAGGAGAAACTCACATGCGTCATGACATGCAAAGCGTGGTAACTGAACCTGCTCGTGAAGGGTCAGCTTACTATCATACGTTACCTAATGACTATCGCAAGGCCAAAAAGTTCAAGCTTGATGAAGAGCTCGAGGTCTATGATCAGTTCTGCGCCAATGTTCTTCCTATGCGAGCCAAGTCTGTAGGCTGGGATGGCAAGAGCAAGCGCTTCAACACAAACCCTATCAAGTGTTTCTTACGTTCTTCCATTGGAAGAAATTGGGATGAAGTATACTCTGAGATCTGCAAAGTTTTTAAGGTTGGTGTCCGTGGTAACCACTCTGGATATGTCGATGTTGATAACATGATCAGGTGGGAGATCAGCACCAACACGTTCCTTGGTGCTGATGGCAAGGTGTACTACAATGACAGCTATCATGGTTGTCAATGTGTAAACGATGACTACAATAAACTCTATGTAGATCCTCGAGATGGAACTATTAAAGTATCGTCTGGGATCTCCTACAAGGACATTAGGAAGCAGCGTAAAGCTGAGCGAGACCAGGTCTCAATGTTAACTTGCTTTGTTCTTGAAGGTAATACCTATAGAAAGATTGATGATACCTGGTTCAGAGAAACAACGATTACAAAAAAGATCTACCCTTCACCTTATCTTCAGTATGAGACAACCTTGAGAACCCTCTCCAAGAAGGAACTCAAGGCCTTGGGTTAACTTAAACTATGGTGCCGGAGATACCAAGTTTTTCTTGGATCAAACTGTATAATGCAGCCTTGATAGAAGGATATAAGGTAGGTTCAACTGCCAAAAATACTGCAAACGTTGGGCTGTCAATGTGCATGTTTAAGTTTGTACCATCCAATGGTACAAAAACTGGAGGCACATCAGAAGACATGTTACCTGCCACGTATGTCACATCCATAATACCAGCCTGAGAGTTAACAGAAAACCCTGTAATTTCAAAGGCGGTAGCTGTTATCGCTGGAACGATGATCGTTGGGGTTGCTGTTATTAATGCCATGTTAATTCTCCTAAGTTTAAGACCAGTTACCTACAGTTGCTACTGTGCCATTACCAAGTTGACGGATCCTAAAGAAGCTGTTAGTTCCAACAGCTGCTGCCGCAGCTGTTGTCAAGGAAACTTGTGGGATCACTGTTCCAGCTGTAGTAACTCTGATTGTACCAATTATAGTAGCCCAACCTGTCGCTGAGGTTGAGGACACGGTTAAGCTTGTATTAGCGGTTGTGTTGAAGGTATTACCCCAAGTTGCAGCAGTGGTGGCAACATCTATAGCAGTATTCAAAGACATCTTGTAGGCCTGGGCTGACCAAGCTTGAGTTCCTACAAATGTGCCACCGAGAGCGAAACCAAAGCTGCCTGAGGTTACGCTCATACCTGATAGTGAAAATTGACATTCAAACTCGTAGGTACCAATTGGCAACGTAATAGTACCATTTGTAGTCGAGTTGAAGATCTTTTGGACGCCAGTTTGCGATGTTAACGTATAAGCAGAAGAGAGCATACAGAACTGCTCTGATATCTGTACACCACGGTTTGCTGAAGCTGGTGTAGAGTAGAAAACAGAACCATCATACTCTATAGCACCGGCTACTGCTGTTGTTAAATTGGTTCCAGTGGTTAAGGTAATTGGCGCTACAGTAGCAGTACCAGCCCCAAAGGTGATCAATGATGAAGCTGAAGATGCTGCTCCAGCTCCAATAAATGTAAAGGCTCCTGATCCTCTTGTTGAGGATCCAATAGGTCCTGGAGCGGTCAACACAATATTGATCCCGCCACGGTCTGCTAAGTAAACATCAGTAGATCCGTCAGTTTCTATCCATGTATTAGTTAAATTATTGATGCCTTGCGGTATTACTTGCCCAGTACCAATAGGTGCGTTTGCCCCATTGCTCACAAAGACTGTTACCGTGTATGCTCCAGTTGTATTGTTAGAGATGACCCATTGGTTAGACTGGGTTAAATAAGTACCATTTGACATGATCAAGTTTACATTAGAAGACAACGTACCTGATAGTCGATACTTGAATAAAGCTGACTGAGCGCCTAAGGTGGCTACTGCTGAAGCATTAGCATGCCCAGTACCACCATACAATATTGTCAAGGTAGCAACTCCAGTTCCAGACACTGAAGCAACTGCTAAAAATGAGTCGTAATTTCCAGCTTGAACTTGGATGATGTCGCCGACCGCATAAGTTGTACCTGGTGTGACTACTGTGACTACTGCTGTTATAGAGCTGATGGCTCCAGCAACAACTGTATAAGACACAGTACACCCAGAACCTAAAGAAGCAAAGCTGTATTGGCCACCAGTTAGATTTGCTAATGGCACTGTTGCCATGGTTAAATCAATTACTTGCTGCACATAAGCATTGTTAGCTGCTTTGGTGGTGGCATCATAAGGATTGGGTGTGGTATTGATGGTCAATGACGTGAGAGCACCGCTACCATTGTTGACCAACACTAAGTTGCCATTAACATCAGGCGTGTTTGAGAAGCTGTAAGAACCTAATACTGGAGTTGACATGTTGTGTACCTTTCTTGTGACCTATTTATCACAAACATACCCTGTTTGTAGAAGTTATGCCTGCAATATACGTGATTGGAGCACCAGTGCCTTGAACAGATAGTGGGTTTCCATTACCACTGTAGTCTATCGAGCTGACCATAGTTGATCCAGGTGAATTTTCATTTAAGCAATAGCGAGCCAATAAACCGACAACGATACCATCTTTATACCCTTGTAATGCTGCCATTGTTTGTACCTCGGCAGCTGACAACGCTCTATTATAGTAAGCGACATCATCTACTAACGCGGCTGATGTTTCTGCTGAACCACCGGTAGGATACCCATTGATGTAGATCTCATTTAGCAAACCTGCAACTTGTGCATTAGTGCTTGAGCTGTTCAACACTCCATTGATGTACAGCAGGTTATTAGTACCATCATAAGTATAAGCAACATGAAACCAAGCTCCGTTTGATGGAGTAAATCCAGTGCTTGAGACACAAGTTGCGCCACCCCAGCTCCAGATATCAACTTGAGTGGCCGATCCTCTTGTACCAATCTGTATACCTGTAGTTCCGGATAATGAGACGCTTACCATGCTTGCAACCACGCCTACAGAGTTCCACACAGAAGAATTGATCCAGCAGGTCAAGGATTGTGGAGCACTTCTGTTTACATACCCAGATGGTGCTATAGCAACTGCATGAATGTCAGAAGCGTTAAGTTGGATTGCCATTACATGAACTCCACAGTGAACTCTGCTAAGAACCACATAGATGGAAGCTGAGTTCCAATTGCTACCGTTGTGGATCTTGTCAGCTCTACTTGATACAAGTTTGGAGCTGACATACCCAAAGCAGACAGAGAATAGGTTTGTGAGCTGTATTGGAAGTAAGCGTTTGGTGGGATCGCAATGTTGCTCATGTTGTAAGCTGATGACCAAGCTCCAACAGCCGCATTATTTGGTATTGATCTAACGTAGAGTTTAGGTTGAACTATGCTTGTTGCTCCAGGTGCTGTTTGAGCCCTACCTTTAAACAAGAAGGTGATGTAAGTAGCACCTGGTGGTATAGACATCAAGCAACCAACCCCCTGCTCTGTGACATTACTAAATTCACGAACCGTAAGTGCACTATTGACTGGGTCGGCAATCGCCGCCGCCAAGGAATTTACCACCCAATCCGAGCTGTTAGGTGTATCCAAGCTCGAAGCGTAGTAACTAAGCGTTCTTAAGATCGTTGTGTTCGCAGGTTGAATTATAGGTTCTGTTGTCAAGATCACGCAGTTAAATGTGTTGGTATTACCAACTGCCGTGACTGTGATGTTATTGTTGTCAACCACTGTGATCGAGTCGACTACGGTCAAGACGTTAGCAGCGCTCCAAGTCTGTACTATCAAGCTTGTAGTGCCTAATCCATGGGCTATGTTTGTAGAATAAAGGTTTCCAGCTGCGGGGGTCCAAGCACCCGTGCTTATTCCTGTACCGCCCGCGGTGACAATACATTTTATATTTGTGGTGTTTCCAGCAACCACGATTGTTACATTGTTACCATCCACGATGGTAACCGAGTCGACCTGAACAAGTTGACCAGTAGCAGCGTTCAACGTGTTAACAATGATGTTTTGTGTGTTTAGACCATGAGTGAAGGTTGCAGAATATAAGTTTCCTGACACCAATGTCCAGCTTGAGATCGTAGTAGCATTGGTGTTTGAGCCACCAGCGACAACAACACACCTTATATTTGTAGAGCCACCAGCGATGATAACCGTTACACGATTTGCATCAATTATTGTAACCGAGTCGACCTTAACTTGTTGGTTAGTTGCTTCATTCCAGCACTCCACGACTACATTGTTTGTGCCTAAACCATGGTTGATTGTGGCAGAGTAAAGATTACCTGAAACAAATGACCAAGCGCTTATGACGTTTGAAGATATAGCAGCCTGGGCAGAGTTTACCCAAGCAGATCCATTGTAGGTCAGTACTTGCCCAGCTGTTGGTGAGCTGATGGTCACATCAGCAACATCTTTGCCTGCAAGCGAGATTGTCCTGAATGTAGGAGTAGCTGCTGAACCGCTTGTAGGTCCTGCTAACATAGTATTTGCTGCTTGTGCGTTTAAAGATAAAGACAAGGTTCCAGTTGTGGTAACAGGGGAACCTGACACGGTAAATATTGACGGGGCTGACAAGCCAACCGACGTAACTCCAGTGCTTGCTATCGTGATCGAGCCTACGGCTGGAGTGACCGTGATACCCGCGCCTGCAGTTATTGTCTTGTACTCAAGGCCAGTAGCTGTATGGTTAGTTGCAAGCACTTGATCTGCAGCACCAATTGAAGTTATTCCAGTTCCGCCGTGGGCAGTCGCGATTGTAACACCAGTCCAGGTACCAAAGGCGATGGTACCTACAGAAGAGATAAAAGTGTTACCAGTCCACGAACCCAAAGATGTATTAGAGACATAATTGGTTGAGATGAACGCCTCAGTTGCTACATTCTCCCATGATCCATCGAACATCTCAAGCTTTGATGATGAGCTGTCATAGCGAAGCATACCTATTGAAGATGAGCCAGAAGCTGGTTGTTGAGCAAGGGTTCCTACTGGCACTATTAATGAGCTGGTGCCACCAATGGTAATGCTTGTCTGAAGACCTGGAATAATTTTGTCGTAGGAATTATCGAAATCCAAGGTAGTAGCCTCAATCGTAGTTTAAGATATTTATAGCCTAAGGTAATAGAGAGACATAGTTGTTTACTTTTGCAAGCGATTGTGATACTATGCACATGTTCTATGGATCATCCCATTAGGAAACTAAGCTGTGATTACATCGTGAAGCCGTTGTTTGATGACCAAAATTTACCACCTGTTATGGCTAAGCCTACAGTTAGTCAGTTCGCGCCGATGACCTTTCAAGATGTTGAACCGGCTGAAAAAGAACCAAAAGATACACAGAAATCTATCAATGTTAAGTCACTTGACCCGAGCTTAAGTGATATAGAAATTCATCGAGTTGAGCAGATATTAGGTGACCTTGAAAGTAGAAAGACAAAGCATGAATTTGCTGACGAGATTGTTAAGTTGATCGTTGACCAGACAGAGCAGATCTTTCAGTTTGTCATTGTCTACAACAACCAAAGCAGCTCTGAGATCATTGTTGAGTTTACAGGCATGTTAAATGAGGTTGCCTCATTCAGGAAATCTCACTCAATGCTCAACTTCTTCAGTGAAAAGAAGACATTTGAGGACATGCTAGCTGTGCTGAGATCGTCTTTGACAAAAGCAAAGGCTGTAGAATGCAGGTTTGACGCTGAGCTGACAAGGATCAACAAGACCCAACGCTCAGTTGAGCAGCATGCTAAGACCTGTAAGAACTACTTGAAGTATGTTAGGCAGTACGCGATAGCTGGCAATGCTTATCTTAAAGATCATCAAGATGAGCATGTTGAGATCATGGTTGAGAAGCTTGAAGGGATCTACATGACCACATTGACCACCGCGATCGCACAGCTTGACATGGTATGTAAGACTAATAGCATTGTGGCTGATAGGGTTCAAGAGATCATCCAGGTTAAGATCCCACAGTGGAAGCAAAATGCTGCCTCGATCTTAGTGATCGCCGAGCAGAAGAAGTTGAAAAACTTTGACGTAGATCTGGAAGCAAATTTCGACGCACTACTGAAGTTAATTTAAGGAGCAAGTCATGAGCGCAGTTCAAGCCGTAGCAGTAGCACCAATCGAGCAGCATGTTGCTGACCCAGCCAAGATCAAAGCGCTGGCCGCGAAGATCAACCCTTATGATGTACAGACCATCGTGGAATTTGGTGGCACTGACCAAAAGGCAGCCTCACTGGCAAAGTTCAATGATGAGATCCTGAACCAGGCCAAGCAAGCTGACCTTGGCGCTGAGGTAGACCAAAAGTTCTCTCAGATCATCTCCATAGCGAAGAGCATCGATCCTAAAAAGATCGGTAGCCTGAAGAAAAAGAATGGTTTCGTAGGAGCGATCTCCAGCTTCTTCAGCAACACCAAGGAAAATATCGTTGCCAAGGTCAACACCTTATCAGAGCAGATTGACCGAGTGGTCGCCGATCTTGATGCTACCAAGACAAGGCTACAGAACCGTCATGCCACGCTTGAGCAGATGTTTGAGCAGCACAAGGCAGAGTACTTCGAGCTGCAGGACCTGCTTGAAGCGGGTCACCAAGGTCTTGAGATCATCCGAGCTGAGATTGACAAGCGCAAGGCCGACCCTGCCATGGCAACTGACCTGCTGCTTCGCCAACAGATCTCTGACATGGAAGCAACCTACACCAGGCTTGACCGCAAGCTGGCAAGCTTCGAGGCCGTCAAGACCTACATCGTGCATGACCTGCCAAAGATCAAGCAGATCGCCTCAGATAACCTAACGCTTGGTGAAAAGATCCAAGACATCAAGCAGCTGACCATCCCACTGTGGAAGAGCCAGTTCGTCAACATCATCATCCTTGAAGAGCAGCGCCAAAGCACACAGCTGATCGACAGCGTGGATGATGCTACCAATGACTTTGCGAAAACCGCCGCTGACATGTTTGGAGACAATGTTAAGGCGATCGCGAAGACCCGAAACCGTGCCGTGCTTGACGTAGAAACATTGGACCACGTGCACAACAAGCTGTTGTCAGCCTTTACTGAGCTGGCAGAGACTGAAAAGCAGTGCCGTATCAAGCGTACCGAGGATGCCAAGCATTTTCAACAGATGAACGTTGAGCTTGGTCAATTTATGATCACACAACAAGGAGCAAAATAACATGGCAATCGATCTGAACAAGCGCATCGCCTCAGTAGGGGTCATCCTGACCAAGAAACAACTGCCTAATGTAAAGGCCCAGGTAGGTGTTGCCTTTGACATCTCTGGTTCCATGCAAGGGCTGTATCGTGATGGCACGGTTCAAGACACCGCTGAGCGAGTGTTGGCGATCGCACACCGCTTTGATGATAACAAAAGCTTGGACGCTTGGGTCTTCTCGAATGGCACTGCTGAGTTGGAAGCCATCACGATGGAAAACTACTCTACGTTTGTTAATGATGAGATCTTGAACAACAATGAGATTGCCATGCGGTGGGGTGGTACTAATTACTCACCGGTGATTGTGTCAATCTTGGATGAGTACTATCCTACCGTTAAAACCATCTTTGGTAAGATCTTGGGACTGTTTGGCGGCAAGTCTACCTCAGAAATTAAGGCTAAGGTAGACTACCCATCATATGTGATTGTAATCACCGATGGTGAAAATGATGACAAGTCTGTCACATTAGACCTGTTGAATAAAGTTGCTGGTCGCAATATCTATTGGCAGTTCATAGGCATCGGTAATGCTGGTTTTGCCTTTCTGAAGCAAGTATCAGCAAAACTTGACAATGTTGGGTTGATCACAGTAGATGATCTGACGAAAATCTCAGATGATGATTTATACTTACAGTTATTAGATGACAAGTTCTGTAATTGGATGAAGTCTCATATTACAGCATAAAGTTATTTACACGAAGTGATCTTGTGTTATAATGCAAGTTCTGAAGTTAAATGTGAAGAGGAGTAGGAACATGTTGAAGTTTTATGGTGGAGCGATGGTGGCTGCAGTTTTAGCAGTCATCGTTGGGTATATGATTGGCGGGTTACCAGGTGCTTGGATCGTGTTGGTCTTAGCTGCGCTGGAAACTTCACTGTCCTTTGACAATGCGGTAATCAATGCCAGCATCTTGCAAAACTGGGGTGCTACATGGCGTGGCTACTTTGTACGATTTGGTATGCCAGTAGCGGTGTTTGGGATGCGCTTTGCCTTCCCACTGGCGATCGTCGCAATCGCGGCTGGACTTGGACCTATCGAGACTATCAAGCTGGCAGCGCAATCTCCAGCGAAGTATGCTGAGATCTTATCCTCAGTTCACCTTGAGATCGCGGCCTTCGGTGGAGCCTTCTTAATGATGCTCTTCTTGAAGTACTTTATGGATGAGGAAAAGGACGTGCATTGGATCAAGCTGATCGAGCTGCCACTGAGCAATGTAGGGCGCTTTGAGGTGATCGTAGTTTTGCTATCACTTGCCTTAGCTGGTCACTTCGTTGCCGCTGGAGAGCAGCTCAGCTTCTTGATGGCTGGAGTTTGGGGCTTGGTAACCTACTTGTCAGTTGATGTGATTAAAGGTTGGGTTGGTGGAGACGAGACAACTTCTCGAATCATCAAGGAAGGTATCGTTGGGCTACTCTACCTGGAGCTGATCGACGCCAGCTGTTCGTTCGATGGTGTTATTGGAGCCTTCTCACTGACAACAAACATCTTCATGATCATGCTTGGGCTTGGAGTTGGTGCCTTCTTCGTTAGGTCGATGACTTTACACCTGGTTGAAGCTGGAACTCTTGCTGAATATCGCTACCTTGAGCATGGCGCGTTCTGGAGCATTGGAGCCTTGGCTACTACCATGCTGGTCAGCGTTGTGTATGAGGTGCCAGACGTTGTAACAGGATTTATTGGGATAGGTCTATTAGGCCTGGCATTGTGGAGCTCGATACGAGCTAATCAAGCTGAAGCTTCAGCTAACTAAGATAGGAGATATAGAAATGGCAATCAACCTTACTAAGGGTGGTCGTATAAACTTAAGTAAAGAAGCCCCAACGATGAAGCGGATCCGAGTTGGTCTTTGCTGGGATGTCAATGCTACCGACACTGGGGCCGACTTTGACCTGGACGTTACTGCGTTTGCGCTGAAGAAAGGTGCTACTGATGCAGACAAGCCTAAGTGTCTTGGCGAGAACTACATGATCTTTTACAACCAACTACGCTCACCAGATGATGGTGTAGTACACACTGGTGACAACCGCAAGGGCGACTCGGATGGTGATGATGAGGCTATCATTGTTGACACAAGCAAGCTTACCACGAATGCTGATGAGATCAGCTTTATCGTCACGATCCATGAAGCTGGACCAAGAGGGCAAAACTTCGGTCAGGTTCGCAATGCCAAGATCAAGCTTTACAATGATGAGACCAACGAGCTGGTCACACAGTATGACCTGGAAGAAGACTTCAGCATTGAGACCGCGGTACAATTTGGTTCCTTGTACAAGAAGGATGGAACTTGGAACTTTAAGGCCGTTGGTGCAGGTTATAAGCTTGGACTTGATGCCTTCTGCACTGGCTACGGTCTACAAGTAGCCTAAACTAATCTCAATAACTGGAGAACTACATGCTTACGCTCATCTTTGATTTTCTACTCGTGTGGATCATACCAATCTTGGCAACGATCTGCCTCATCTACTCATTCGTCTGTGTAGACAGCAAGTCTTACGGTAAGTCTACCTTCTTCATGCTGCTATCTACTGCGGCGGCAGGTGCTTACTTCTGGAGTGACATCCAACAGTTGATCGCCTTACACGGGATGACAACTTCGATACTGTTCTTAGTTGTTGCCTACATCTTAGCTGGTGTAGTAACTGCATTCATCTACTGGATCTTCTACAACTGGAAGGCTAAAGAGCGGTTTGAGCGCTACCTATTGGCACAATCTATCTCACTCAGTTGGTCTGATGCTCTTAACCCAAACAATGAAGAATACAATGTTGCTATCCGTAAGTACTTAGTTGTCAATGACAATACTAAACTGAGGAACATCTTCGATGATGAAGAAAGTCGTTCGTTGAGACTT
>Ga0182030_10027141_pt1 | contig 10317 bp, 11 predicted proteins | sample 812S3MmetaG_FD_121299 | JGI IMG/M metagenome (GOLD analysis project Ga0182030, IMG submission 121299) | Permafrost microbial communities from Stordalen Mire, Sweden - 812S3M metaG (Illumina Assembly) | ecosystem: Environmental > Terrestrial > Soil > Wetlands > Permafrost | place: Sweden... | reverse complement strand
GTACTGGAGCAGATCGGCGGTCAAAAGGGCTGGTACTCAGGCGAGTGGCTGTGGCGCCTGAGAGGGATCCTGGACCAGCTCGTAGGGGGGCCCGGCCTCAGGCGGGGACGGCGCTCGAAGCTCGCCGTGGGCGACGCGTTGGACTTCTGGCGGGTCGAGGACTTCGTGCCCCCGAACCGCCTGCGGCTACATGCGGAGATGCGCTTGCCGGGCGAGGCGTGGCTCACATGGGACCTCGAACCGGCCGGTCCGGGGACAGAGGTGACCCAGACCGCTCTGTTCCGGCCCCGTGGGCTACTCGGTCGCCTCTACTGGCTCGGCGCCGCTCCCTTCCACCGGTTCGTGTTCCCCGGGATGCTGGCCGGGCTCCTCGCCGAAGTAGACGCGAAGGAACAAGCTCCACGGTAGGGGGTAAGTGGAGCACCACGAGACGTAGGCGCCTTGGGACAGCGGTGAAGCCTGTCGCTCCGACGGGGACTACGGTCACTCACCCAGGCCGGAAGAGCTCAAGATCCTGGGTGTGGACAAGGCGCCCGACTTCACGTTTAGCGACGCCATCGGCAACCAGGTCGTGCCCCCCGAGTTGCTTGGCGAGGGCCCCGTCGTGGGCCCACGGACCACCTAAATTAATGTTGTCTTATCCGCAGGCGCGCCCGCATATCCCGTTAGGAGCGCAGACCCCATCCCCACCGAAGTACATACTCAGGGGCCAGACGGATAGCGAAGCCGACGCCGAGACAGGGGGGCGACCCCTTTTTGTACCCGTACTGCAGACAGATCTTCGCGGCAACCCCCCTGCGTTATGTGCTAGAGATCCTTGGGTTGGCCAGCGCGGTGGGCGTGCTCGGGATCGCCGATTCCGCGACGGTCAAATCCTGAGTGCCCGCTTGGGATTTGGCGCCCAGATCACCCATTACTGGGTACCGGCCTCGGGCCCGCCAGGGAGCCACTGCCGCCACGCCCCGTGCCGGTCCCCACAACGGCGCGCCCATCATGGCGCGGCGGCGGGTAAGGGGCCATCCAGAGACGGCGGCGCGGGCCAGGTGTTGGACGAGGCTGGTTCGCCCACGGTCGCCCCGGTGAGCTCTGCCCCAAGTCCCCCTCCGGCACGCACAGTCTCGGGCACCCTGGGCCGACCTCGCTGTAGACAGGGAGGCTGGCGTTCTCAGCGCGGGTCAGTGCCGGGGTGATCAATCCGAGGGCCAGGGGACAGCGATGACGTTTCGTGCCGTCGGGACAAACACATAGTCGTCGAACTCGTGCGCGAGAGCTCAGGTCCTCATCGCCGTAGCCGAACGGTCCAATGCCGCCGGGGCCAGATGGCCGCCGATGACATCTTCAGCGAGGACGACGAGGCGAAGGCTGTGGTTGCGGGCATGGTTGCGCAGGGCCATGAACGCCTGCTCCATGTCGAGGCCGGCTCTTTCGGCCACCACCCCTTTGGCTTGTTCGATGACGATCCGGCTGTTGAGGGCGTGCTGGCGTAGTTCGTTGACGACCTGGGCCTCGAGCGCGGCGCGCTGGTGAAGGATGGCGATGGTGGCGATGTCCGCCAGGGCCTGGGCGCCGCCGATGTCGGCTTCGTGCATTTCGCCGGCCTCGGCGTGGAACAGGTTGAGGGCGCCGATCACGCTGCCCCGCAGCCGCATGGGTAGGGCGTGAACGGAGCGGAAGCCGGCGGCGAGCGCTTCGGGCGCGAAGCGGGGCCAACGGCCATTGACGGTGGCGAGGTCTTGGTCCAGTACCGCGTGGCCGCTGCGGTAGCAGTCCAGGCACGGGCCCTCCTTCGACTGCAGCTCGAACAGTTCCAGGACGCGCATGGCCTCACTGGACGAGGCCATCACCTGTAGGTCTCCATCAGGCCCGGCCAACATGACGCCGGCGGCGGCAACATCGAGCACCTCGACGCAGCGGTCAGCGAGCTGGCTCAGCAGCTCGACCACATCGAAACCCGCCACGAGCGTGCCGGCCAGCTCTACCAGGGCCTGGGCCAACAGCGCCTCTCTCGGCGCCGGACCTCGGGCCACATCGGTTATGGCCACATTGGGCCTTCCCGGGCCGGGAGAGCGGCCCTAGCGCTAATGGTACGCCGCTCCTGCCCTCGTCGTTGGCCGGCCCTATGCCCAAGGCCAGTCCCACGCCGCCCGGCGAGTCTTCCCCCACGGCTCTCGCGTCGGTCGTCTCTTTGTCGCGTGTCTTAACATCTACGCCCGGTTCGGCGCCGCAGGCTCGGACAGCTAATCGCGATGCCCGAGACCTCAGGTCCTCATCGGAGAGCCGTACAGTCCAATGCCGACGGGGCCAGGGCGCCGCCGATAACGGCTTCGGCGACGTCGATGAGGCGCAGGTTGTGGTTGCGGGCGTACGTGCGCAGGGCCGTGAAGGCCTGTTCCATGTCCAAGCCTGCTCTTTCGGCCACCATCCCCTTGGCTTGTTCCAGGACGACCCGGCTGTTGAGGGCGTGCTGGAGCTGTTGGTTGACGACCTGGGCCTCGAGGGTGGCGCGGTGTTGCAGGATGGCGATGGTGGCGACATCGGCCAGGGCCTGGGCGGCGTCTACGTCGGCACTTGTCATTTCGCCCGCCTCGGCGTGGAACAGGTTGAGGGCGCCGATCACGCTGCCCCGCAGCCGCATGGGCAAGGCATGCACCGAGCGGAAGCCAGCGGCGAGCGCTTCGGGCGCGAAGCGGGGCCAGCGGCCGTTGACGGTGGCGAGGTCTTGGTTCACGACCGGTGCCCCGCTGCGGTAGCAGTCCAGGCACGGGCCTTCCTGGGCCTGCAGCTCGAACAGTTCCAGGACCCGCATGGCCTCACTGGAGGAAGCCATCACCCGCAGGTCCCCGTCGGGAGCAACCAACATCAGGCCCGCGGCCCTGACGTCGAGCACCTCGACGCAGCGGTCGGCCAGCAGGCTCAACAGTTCGACCACATCGAAGTCGGCCACCAGCGTGTCGGCTAGCTCCACGAGCGTAGTGACGAACCGCGTCCCTCTGGGCACCGGGCCTCCGTTCAGATCGGTGTTCGCCTCCCCTGGGCTGGGAAAGGTGGCCCCGCCACCCATGGTAGGACGTTAGTTCCCCGGCCGTTGGCACCCCGGCGGTTGGCACCCCGTTGGGCGGGAAGCCCGATCTCATGCTCCGTGGTCGTCCTCCCCGCTGGCCGCGTCGAAGCGCAGCTTCCGGCCGACTACGTCCCTGGCCACCTCGGTTAGGGGGCGGTCGTGGCCGAAGGCGTACGCCCTCAGACGGACAGCCGCCTCGCGCACGCTGAGCTCGAGCTGGGCGGCGACCATGCCGGACGCCTGGTGCACGACGTAGTGGAAGTCGGCTCCCTCGCTTAGTGCGCCGGCCAGCTTGTCGGGGGGTGCGTCGGCCTGTAGGACCAGGATGGCCTGGGCGGTGATGTCGGCCATCACGAGCGCATCGGCGTGCTGGTCATCACTGAGCGGCCCAGGGCGGTCTCGGCACAGGTTGAGGGCGCCGAGACGGACCGCTCCCACCTGGAGGGGGAAGCCGAACACGGCCCCTACGCCCCCCTCGATGGCCGCTGCGCTAAAGGCCAGCCACCGGGGGGTGCTCGGGCCCACCAGGTCCGGCTCGAGCACGGGCCAGTCCTGGTGGTAGGCGTCTATGCAGGGCCCCTCCCCCAAGGAGAACTGCAGTTGCTCGATGAGCTCGCTCATCTCGTTGGCGCTGCACAGCGAGCCTCGGGGGTTGTCGTCCGCCATCAGCATGACCCCGGCCCCGCTCATAGCCGTGGCCTCGGCACAAACCTGGCACAACCGCTTGGTCCCGAACGCGCCGTCCCCGCCCCCGACAAGCAGGCCCAGGAGCCGGGCTCGGCGTTCACCGCCCCCGTCCACTCAGGCCTTCCTGCCGACGTCCAGCTTGGTCATGCGCTCTGCACCAGCTCCTCGGCCCCCACGGCCGGGGCTCCGTGGGTGCCCCTCTGGCGGGCGGGCACGGGGAGACGGCTAGGCGCGAGCCCCGACGGGCCGGGCTGTCCGGCCGCCGGGACCGCCAGGTCGCCCCCTTCTTCGGGGCCGAGGAGATCGTTCAAGCCGCAAATGTCGATGGTGCGGCGGATAATGGGCGGGGCGGAGCGCACCATCAAGGTCCCTGAGCGGCGCCGGAGGAACTCGCGGACCCGGACGATGGCCCCCAGCGTCGACGCGCCCATGAACTGGATCTCGCTCAGGTCGATAACCAGTGAGCTGGCCCCGAGGGCAATGGCGCGTGCCAATGTCCGGCACAGGGCACCATCAGTTGAGATGTCGTGCTCCCCGGTAAGCCACACGACGGTCGGGCCTGCCTCAAGGCCCGCCCCTGGCCCGGGTGCGCGACCCGGGACGGTGAGGTACGAAGAACCGAAAGGGACCATGGTGCTCTCCTACCTCGGGCGCTGCGAATATCGCTACCAGGGTCCGGAGTACCGCCCCCAGCCAAGACACGCTGGCTCAACACGTCGGGGCGTCGGTCGTGTCGGTTAACGGTACCCCGCCATGTGGCCCCGGCGTCCGGGCATCGGCACCTAATTTTTGACGGCAGCATCTTTGGGGGAGGCGGGCGGGCACTGACCAAGCTCCATGCCGCCATGACTGGACGATACCGAAGAGAGCCACCTGCGATGGTCCACGGACCTCGGCGCGGGCGTGGTACTGCAGCACCGCCCGGACCATCGGCTCTTCAGCCCTGCGAGCGATATGGCCGGCACCGCTGAGCTGGTCCGAGCAGCCAGGCAGGCGGTCCTGGCTCTGCGTACGTCAGCGTGAGCATTGTCACCGTGCCCAGACGACATCAAACGTAGCTCAGTTATTCGTCGTCATTGGTACCCTGCACGCTGATTCAAAACCATATTACGGCATTACGTTGTGATGTTCGACTACGCGCTCGCTGCCACCAGGCGTGCGCTGCACGCTCTCGCGGGTCGTCGTACGGCGGTTGGTGCTCATAGCGAAAATGGCGCCACCGATAACTACTGAGCAGATACCCACCACCAACAAGATGACACCCACGGCGTTGACATTGAAGCCCGTCGTGGTGACCGTAACGGCAAATTTGAGGACCGCACCGATGACGACGAGCACGATCCCGACGCCGATCAGGCCGGTCCCAGCTCCTCTAGACATTTCCCCTCGTTCCCGTTCGGTGACCCCGACCTGGTGCCACCCTTGTCCATATGTCTACAGTGTAGGTCTACGTACGATATTATCGGCTGTCCCGCCACCTGAAGCCGTACGCGGGCCCAACGACGCCGACGACCAGAGGAGGTCCTGTGGCCATGACCGCACCCCGGGCCCGGCGCACCGTCCCAACGCCGGCCACCAACCGGGACGGCACGCTCACCCGGGCCGTCGTGTTGAGCGCAGCGCTGGGGCTCATCGACCGCGACGGGGCCGACGGGCTGTCCATGCGCCGTCTGGCCCGCGAGCTCGGCCGTGACCCGATGACCCTCTACCGCCACGCGCCCAACAAGGCGGCCCTGCTCGACGCCGTCGCCGAGACCGTGCTGGCCGAGCTCGAGGTGGACCTCACTGACCCCGACTGGGCCTCCCAGCTGCGCCAGGTGGCCCGCCAGTACCGCCGGCTCGCCCTGGCCCACCCCAACGTCGTGCCGCTGCTGGTCACCCTGCCCCTGTCCACCCCGCTCGCGCTCCGCCCGCTGGGCGTCCTGCGCCCCCTCGAGGACATCGTCGAACTGCTCATGGGCGCCGGTTTCGCCGGGGCCGATGCCCTGCACATCTACCGGGCCCTGTTCGGGTTCCTGCACGGCCACGTGCTCAACGAGCTGCAAGAGCTGGTCGAGAAGCCCGACGAGACCGACGACCTGTTGCGCCTCGGCCTGCACCGGCTGCCGATCGACGAGTTCCCGCGACTGCGCAGCCTGGCGCCGGTCCTAGCCTCCTACAACGGCGGCGCCGAGCTCGAGCGGGGCCTCGACATCCTGCTCGCCGGACTTGGGGCCATGGCCCCGTCGGGCGGACCGGCCTCGGGGCGCGCCGGTGGCGCAGGGACCAAACGGCGTGGGAGCTGACCGAGCGGCTACGCGGTAGCCGGACGTGCCGGTGCAGCTCTGCGTGCGCCGGGCAGGGCATGCTCTAAAGGTGAGGAAAAGTGCGAGCGGGACAGCCTGTGACAGTAACGTCGTCATCGTCCCGGCCAGGCGCCGCCGCCCGGTTGGGGCCCTGGGACCTCGGGCCTGGTTCCGGGTTGTCATGATCGCGGCACTCGGCGACGTCGCGCTCCTGGTCTTGGGGGGAGCCTCGCTGTGAACGTGGGGGTTGGGGATGGCCGTCGGTGGACGGGAGGTGGTTTTCGACACTCAAAGCCGAGCTCGTTTACCGCTATATCGTTGCTGGTGGGACACGGAGGGGAGGCGGCCCCAGGGTGGCCCGGGCCTTGCGCAAGCAGCGGTCGCTGAAAGACCACGCCGCCAAGGACATCCTGCGGGCCGCCAACCTGGCTCTGCTCGGCCCGGAGGACCCCGAAGTCGCCGCCGACCTCACCACCGGGCGGTTCCTCATAACTACTGGGGGTGCGCGCTGCGCGGGGCTCGCGGCCGGATGTCAGGTGGCGCCTTGGAGCGCGGATTATCTAATATGGGCAAGCTCACAAAGCCCTGGAGTTACAAGTTAAATCCGCCCATAAGGACGGTGATGCGGCCGCCATCTTTGGTCCACGTGCGCGCCAGAACGTGCGACGCCCGGAGACGCCGAGTGCATAGCGAGCCGGGAGGAGCGCTCCCTCCTTCGTTCGCTCGTCAAGTGTTCATTGGCTGTTCACCCCTAGTTCCACAGGCGGAGCCTCGATGTACCGGAAACTCTTTTCATGACCGCCGTGCCCGCAGCCGGGCCGGGCACCTTCGCCGCACTCGACGACAGCAAGATCACCCGCTTCCAGTACAAGATCATGTTCATCTCGGGCATGGGGTTCTTCACCGACGCCTACGACCTGTTCATCATCGGGATCGTCGTAGCCCTCCTCAAGCCGCAGTGGCACCTGTCGACCGGGCAGGTGTCGCTGCTCAACTCCGCAACCCTGGCCGCCTCGGCCCTCGGTGCGGTCATCTTCGGCCGGGTCGCGGACATCCTGGGCCGGAAGAAGATCTACGGCTACGAGGTGCTCATCCTCGCCATCGGGGCCATCGCCGCGGCGTTCTCCCCCAGCTACACCTTCCTGCTGGTCTCCCGGGTCGTCCTCGGCATCGGGATCGGCGGGGACTACCCGGTGAGCGCCACCATCATGAGCGAGTACTCGGCCAAGCGCTCACGCGGCAAGATGGTCGGCCTGGTCTTCGCCATGCAGGGTGCCGGGCTGGTGGTAGGCCCGCTCATCGCCGCCCTGCTGCTGAGCACCCATGTGCCCAATGGGGACATCTGGCGCGTCCTGCTGGGCTTGGGCGCGGTCCCCGGGTTGGCCGTCTTCTACCTTCGCCGGCAGATCCACGAGACCCCCCGCTTCGCCCACGCCGGCGGTGACCTCGACGAGGCGCAAGCCGCAATTGCCGCCGCGACGGGCCAATCAGCCACGCGGGGCCCCAAGGCCGGGTCCAAGGCCCGCCACCCCCAAGGGGCGCTCGAGGGGCTCAGGACCTTGGCCCACAACCGGCGCATGCTCTTGTGGCTCATGGGCACGGCCGGCACTTGGGCCATGCTCGACTTCGCCTACTACGGCAATACCATCTCGAGCCCTGAGGTACTGAAGGTCATCAACCCCCACGGTTCGCTGCTGCACAACACGCTGCTGCAGCTGCTCATATTCACGGTGTTCGCCTTGCCCGGCTATTGGCTGGCCATCCGCTTGCTGGACCGCTCGGGGCGCAAGAAGATCCAGTGCTCTGGCTTCACCATGATGGCTGTCGCCTTCCTGGCCATCGGCTTGGTGCCGGGAGCCACGACCGTCGTGGCGCCCTTTGTCGTACTTTTCGGGGCGAGCTACTTCTTCACCGAGTTCGGCCCCAACACGACGACGTTCATCTACCCGGCGGAGATCTTCCCGGTGGACGTGCGCACGACCGGGCACGGCATCTCGGCGGCTGCCGGCAAGCTGGGCGCGTTCGCCGGGGCCTACCTGTTCCCCGACATGCTGGCGTCCTCCATGGGGCTGCGAGGCGCCGAGATCGTAGCTGGAGTGGTCTGCCTCGTTGGGCTCGGGCTGTCAGCCTGGCTGCTCCCCGAGCCCAAGGGGATGAGCCTCGAACAGCTGGAGGCGGCCGCCTATGCCCCGCCCTCGCCGACCAGGCTCAGGCTGGCAGCCCCGTGACCTACCGCCTCGTGGTCGGGGTCGACGGCTCTGAGCACGGCAACGCCGCCCTGCGCTGGGCGGTCGAAGAAGCCAAGGCTCACGACGGTGAGATAGTCGCGGTCTTCGCGTGGCAGTTGCCCTTCGTCGGTGTCCCCGGGGCGTTCGACCGCGATGAGATGGAAAAGGTCTGCAAGGCCTTCGTCGAAAAGGCCGTCAGCGCCGCCGTCAGCGGCGCTCGGGTGCCGATCACCAAGCTGGTCGCCGAAGGAGACGTCAGCGCTTCGCTGATCGAGGCGGCCAAGGACGCTGACATGCTCGTGCTGGGGTCGCGGGGACGCGGTGGCTTCGCCGGCCTCAAGCTCGGGTCCGTCAGCCAGGAATGCGTCCAGCACGCGGCGTGCCCGGTGGTGGTCATCAAGCATTTCAGGGACATCTGAACAGCTGGCTCGATATGGGCCGGAAAGCCGAGGTGGGCCGCGCAATTCGTCCCGGACGCCCCACCCGCGATGCGGACTCGTGACAGCCGGGACCATCCACCAGCGTCCCTGTCCATATGGCGCTGCAGGTAATGGGCTCGGAGGGCACACAGCGCCACTGACCGAGCGTGGGGCCGACCTGACTGGCTCCTGTTCCGAGGGCCACGAAGCTCGGAGCCCGGCCATGAAAAGTGGCGGGGGTACTACCGGGCCTGGCCGTCTTGCGGCACCTGGTGGGTGTGGAATGGCCAGCGTGCTCGCCGGGTGGCGCGATCACGTACGTAACGCTTCGTAGGCAACTTTGATCAGGCGTCGACCACCGTGCTCCCCGCCGACTCTTCGCGTCAGGCGGGCGGCGATGCGGAGCCGTCGGGAGAAAGCAGTGCCGGCCCGGCCGTCGTCGTCCTTCCCCAAGGCGTACAACGGCGGCTGGGCATCTGACCCAGCCACGGACGGGCCGGCACTGTAGGCCGCCACCGCGCACCCGGAAGGGGGTCGAGGGAGTTGATGGCGGCCAACACTGCCTGCGCCGTCGGCACCGGGCACCGGTCTGGTGATTATCCCAGCTCGGTAGTACCGGGCCTCACAGGGGCGCGGGCCAACTGCCAACCTGATCGTGTGAGCTCGTCCAGGACCCGGGCCGCCTCCGAGAGTGCCCAGCCGGTGTCGACAGCGCCACCCGCCAGAGCCGACGTCAACGCCTCGAGGGGGCCGGCGGCGGGCGTCGAGCTCGGTTGTGTATCGTCAACGGGCCCAAGCCGGGCCAGCTCTTGGTAGACGGCATTGAGCAGAGAGGCGGGTACGACGACGGACCTCTCTGAGCCCGTCTCGTCGGGGAAGTCCCCCTTGTGGCCGAGGGACCCCCCCTGCGCCAATATCCGTCCGAGCTCATCGAGCATGGGCCGGGGTACTGGGGCCGGGCCCTCATGGCGAGCGAGGGCGACGATCCAGCTCTCCACGGCGGGGCTCACCTGTCGGCGCCGATTAATGGCCCAGCGCAACCGGCGACGGTCTGCATGTGACATCGGCGGGGGGTCGGAAGGAGCTGTCATGCAGATGTCCCCGCCGCCGGCTGCGCCGAGCGCAACCACAGGGTTCCTCCGGGTACCCGAGCAGCGAAGCGGTATTCACGGCGGCGCAGCTCGAGCTTTAGCTCCTCGACGAGCGTCCCGTCGCAGAAGAAGGTGGGAGTGACGGTCGAGCGGTGGTAGGTAATGGTGGCACTGGGGCCAATCTGGGCCCGGGACCAGCCTCGGGGCAGGCGACCGGTCGGCTGGCCAAGGGGATGGACGGCCCACCGCGGCCCGTCGCTTGACTGAGGGGCCGCCGAGTACTCCGGGGGGCCCGGAGGGCACGTCGGTAGCGCCCGGGGCGAAGTTGACATGAAGGAGTACCTCGCTGGGAGTGGGGAAGGAAGGTCTCTCAATTTGTTACCCCTTTAGGCTAACAACTACAAGGGGTAGTGACTTGGTAACCGAGCCACTGAGGAGCTAATGGTGCGCTCAGCTCGACGAACGCGACACCCGCCATGCGAACTAGCCCCAGGGCAATGCCAAGGCCGTCGCCCAGCTGGTAGCAGGGGCTGCTGGTAGCGTCCG
>Ga0182030_10027140_pt1 | contig 10318 bp, 8 predicted proteins | sample 812S3MmetaG_FD_121299 | JGI IMG/M metagenome (GOLD analysis project Ga0182030, IMG submission 121299) | Permafrost microbial communities from Stordalen Mire, Sweden - 812S3M metaG (Illumina Assembly) | ecosystem: Environmental > Terrestrial > Soil > Wetlands > Permafrost | place: Sweden... | reverse complement strand
GCTGGCGCGGTCGCGAAAGGCGTACCCGGAGCGCCCGGTCATCGTGATGACGGCGTACGGCGCCATCGAGACCGCGGTGGAGGCCATCCGCCAGGGCGCCTACCACTACCTGACCAAGCCGTTCGCGGCCGACGAGCTCGCGCTCTTCCTCGAGCGCGCCCTCGACGACGCCCGTGTGAGGCGGGAGGCGCGGACGCTCCGGGCGACGCTCCGCGAACGCGTCGGACTCGGGAGCATGGTCGCCGCGAGCACCGCAATGCGCGAGGTGTTCGACATCGCCGCCCGTGTGGCGGACGCGGCGACGCCGGTGCTCCTCGTCGGCGAGACGGGCACGGGCAAGACGGCCCTCGCGCGGGCGATTCACGCGACGAGCTCGCGCGCTGGGCAGCCGTTCGTGGCCGTGAACTGCGCCGCGCTCCCGGAGACGCTTCTGGAGAGTGAGCTCTTCGGCCACGTGAAGGGGGCGTTCACTGGCGCAACGAGCGCACGCGCCGGCCTCTTCGTCGAGGCCGACCGGGGGACGCTGCTCCTCGACGAGGTGGGCGAGATGTCGCCCGCGCTGCAAGCCAAGCTGCTGCACGTCCTGGAGAGCGCGACGGTGCGTGCCCTCGGTGCGGGCAAGGAGCGAGGGGTGGACGTGCGCGTCCTGGCCGCCACGCATCGCGATCTCCGCGAGCGCATCCGGGCCGGCGCGTTCCGCGAGGATCTCCTCTACCGCCTCGACGTCGTGACCATCGAGATCCCCGCGCTCCGCCACCGTCGCGAGGACATCCCGCTCCTCGTCGAGCGCCTGCTCTCCGACGCGCGCGCCAAGCACCCCCATTCGCCCGTCGAGCGTTTCGCTCCCGACGCGATGGCGCACTTGCTCGACCACTCGTGGCCAGGCAACGTCCGCGAGCTCGACCACGCCATCGAGCGCGTCGTGCTGCTCGGGCGACACGCCGAGGCTCACGCGTCGGACCTGCCGCCGACCGTCTCCAGCGCCCCGCCGCCCGGGATGCCCGAGGCGCTCGAGGGGGCGGTCCTGCCCATCCGCGAGGTCCAGCGTCGGTACGCTGCGTGGGCCCTGGAGCGGTTCGGAGGGCACAAGGCGCGTACGGCCGAGGCCCTCGGCGTCGACGTCAAGACGCTGGCGAAGTGGCTGGCCGCCGCGGACGAGTAGTCACTCCGTCACCTTCTTGCGCGCCGCGGCCTGCACGGCGCGTGGAACCTCGGTGCTCTTGGCCAGGCGCCGCAGCTCCGTGACGGCGACCTTGTCGAGGAGCTTCACGGCGGTCATGGTCGGCGTCTTCGGGTTGCGGACGAGCGCGGCGAGCACGCCCTGGTTCTGGCCCCAATCGCGATGGTTCGCGATGGTGACGAGCGCCTCCGGGTTCGCCTGACGATAGCCGGCCATGTAGCGGATCTCGTCGATGGTGATGCGCGGATTCTGGAGGAGGAACGTCTGGACGCCCTTGCTCACGTCCTTGAGGAGCAGAAACCTCGCGGTGCGGTCCCCGTGGAGCGCGAGCTGCATCTTCTCCGGCGAGCTCATGGCCTTGATCTGATCGTAGAGGAGCTTCTCGTCGGCCTGCGCGGGCTCCGCGTCGGGAGCTTCCTCGGGCAGCGCCGCGAAGAGATCTTCAGGCGCTTCCGGCAACGGCTCCGGCGCCGATTCCGGTCTCCCCCAGAAGACCCAGGTGGCGCCGTCGCCGGAGGGCATCGAACGCGCGGCCTCGAAGAGAGGGCCCAGCGACGTGCGCGCGGCCCCGGCGTCGAGGAACGACAGCGCCACGTGCGTCGGCGAGATCTGGACGACGCGGACGCGGAGCTCGACGACGGCGTCGGTCGGCGACTCGATGCGAAGCACGAGCTCGGCAAGAGGCTCCGGAAGCGGCTCGGGGGCCGGAAGGAAGAAAGCGCCCCGCGCGAGATGTCCCTCCTGCGCGAGGAAGTCGGACACCTGCTGGAAGATCACGGTGAGGACGCTCTCCGCCACGATGGACTTAGTATACGGTCCGCGGCACCCCGTCACTGCACCTGCAAGGTGTACGCGCCCCACCCGATGCCCCCGCGGTCGTCGTGCAACACCACCCACAGATGCACCGTGCCCGACGAGCCCGGCGCCTGCCACGTATCGTCGCTCGTCGTCGTCGTATCGCTCCCGTCGTTGCCTGTGCGATCCAATCCAAAGCTTCCTCCCGTCGCAAACCAGGAGACGTGCATTCCTTCGCGCGCGTCGACGAGGCCCTGGCTGGTCAGGTCGAAGCTCACGTACCGCTCCGCCCCGCTGCACCCTTGCGGTGTCGTGCAGTCCGCCGGACACGACGCGAGGCTCTCCTCGGCCCCGCAGATCCCGTCGCCGCAGGTGTCGGACAGCGGGCACGTCGCCCACGCCACCTCGAGGTCGACGCTCTGCCCGACCGCGACCGTGTTGCTCGCGCCGCCCGGGTCCGTCGCGAGCGGCGCCCCGCCCGCGTTGACGATGACCAGCGAGGCCACCGCCGGGTTCACGTTCAGGTGATACCGGGCGAGGTAGTCGTTGGCCACGTCCGACGATCCCTCGGCGAGGCCGCACGAGATGCGTGTCCCGTAGAGCGCGCTCGTGACGCCCGACGACGTCGGGACGAACAGGCTCACCGGCTGGTAATACCCGCCGGTCGCGTCGGGATCGACCGGACGCCCTGGCGTCTCGTTGCCCGTCACCTCCGGCACCTCCGGTCCGAACTGCCGGCACGCGATGGCGGGGATGAGCCCCGACGCCGTGGGCCCCGAGCCGAGCGCGACGAGGTTGGCATCGCCCGGCTGCAGGCACTCCGGGCTCACCGGTCCGAGGTTCGCCAGCGGGTTACGGGCGTTGCAGAAGTCCCACGTGATGGACGGGCTCGCGACGGGCCCGTTCTCGTCGACGACGAGCGCCGTGAACGTCACGCTTGCGCTGGGCGCGCCCTCCGCCGGCGTCGCTTGCACCCCGAGGACGCGCGTCTGCGTGATGAGCGACACCGTCTCGTCGAGGTTCGGCTTGCACGCGAACGCGACCAGCGGACCGGCCACGCCGGCCAGTGCCGCGAGCGTCACCGAGCGGCGACCTGCCCTCACCACGAGAACCTCGCCCCCGCGACGGGCAGGATGGGAAAGCCGGTGATGTACCCCCTGTGCGTATAGGTCGGGTCGTACACGATCTCCTCCGGGTTCGAGTGATTGGTCACGTTCTGCACGTCGAGGTAGACCTCGGCTTCGGTCTTGCCGCCGAGCTTGAAGCGCTTCGCGAAGCGCACGTCGAGCGACACGAACGGTGGGATGCGGATCGAGTTGTGCGGGCCGAAGACCGGCTCGTACGTGTCGGTGAGCGCGCTGTAGTACGCGCCGGTGACGGGCGTGCGCGGGTAGCCGGTGGCGAAGCGGAAGCGCAGCCCCGTCTCGAAACCGTGGCCGAGATCGTACGAGCCAACGGCCGTGAACACGTGCGACTGGTCGTAGTCGAAGAGGCGCCAGTCGAGGTTCGGCGCGTCCTTCCGCTCGCTGCGGAGGATGCTGTAGCTGATCCAGCCGAAGAAGTGCCCCACCTGTTGCTGCCTGAGAAGAAACTGCGTGCCGTAGGAGCGACCGATTCCCTGCTGCACGAGGGCCTGCGCGACGAGCGGGCTCTCGGACTCGCTGCGCGTCGCGAGGTTCTGCTGCTCGGCGAGAAACCCGGTCGTCTCGATCGAGAGCGACTCGGTGAGCTGGAACGCTCCGCCGACGAGGTAGTGCTGCGCCGTCGAGAGCGCGAGCGTGGGTGTCCCGAAGACCGACGACAGATCTTCGGGCTGAGGCGACTGGTGATAGATGCCGACCGCAGCCTTCCCCGTGATGCGCGGCGTGAAGGCGTAGCGCACCGAGAGGCGCGGCTCGATGACGCCCTGCTCGTGCGTGGACCCGATGTTCGGGCTGCCGGAGGGCGGCGGCGTGATCTTGTTGGTGGAGGTGACGTACGGCTCGAAGCGCACGCCCGGGACGACGTGCAGCGCGTCGCCGAGCAGCGAGAAGTCCCCCTCGACGTAGGGCGCCACCGAGGCGATGACCGTCTTCCAGTCGTCGTAGTTGATCTGCGTCGGCGGAGGCTCGCCGAACACGTAGATGTCGCCCTCGCGCGGCGGCGCACCGATCGACCCGGCGCGGTGCAAGCTGGAGACCTGCATCTCGGCATCGACACCCACCGCGGCACGCAGGAACGTCTCCACCGGGCCTTGCCATCCGGCGCGCAGCCCGTACACCCACGACGAGCTGGTGAGCTCCGTCACCGTCGACCCGTACGTGTCGACGAGCGACGTCGAGTCGGTGCCCACCGAGGGGGTGACCACGATGACCGCGCCGTCGCCGAGGTGCTTCTCGTAGCGCGCGTAGACGCGGTTGAAGTCGGTGCCGCTGGTGGAGCTCGTGGTGAGCGACGGATCGGCGTTGGGGTTGTTGCGCGTCGTCCGGTCCGACGAGATGAGGCCGCCCACCTCGATGGTCTCGTGCTTGCCGAGATCGTAGACGGCCCGCGCCTGCCCGTCCCAGTAGCGCGGCAGGGGCACGTAGAGGCCCACGTTCTCGGAGGTGACGGCCGAGAGGACGGTGTCGAGGTAACTCTTTCGCGCGGCGACGGCGACGTGCAGCTTGTCGCTCACCTGCGCGCGCACCGAGGCCGAGGAGTCGATCGTATCCGCGGCCACGCTGCCGTGAACGCCCGGCTCGTCGAGGGGACGGAGGGCGACGGTGACGAGGCCTCCCAGGCCCCGCCCGTAGAGCGGGCCGTAGCCGCCGGGGATGAGCTCCACCGAGCGGACGAAGTCCGAGCTGATGATCGAGCGGTAACCGCCGTCGTGGTAGAGCCGGGGAACGCGCACACCTTCGACGTAAACCCGCGTGTCCGTCGGCGCCGAGCCCCACACGACGAGCGCGCCGGAGCCCGCCGCGGCGCGGGCCACGCCGGGAAGGTTCTCCACCACCTTGAGCACGTCGCCCTGGGTGCCGGGGATACGCGTCGCCTGCTCCGCCTGCACGACGGTCGAGACGACCTGCTTCTTGATGCGCGGCGCGGTGACGACGAGCTCCTCCTCTTCGTCGGCACTGCCTCCAGACTTCTCCTTCCTGGGATCCATCTCGTAGACGGCGTCGATGCGCTTGGCGACCTCGAACGTCTCCGTCGTGCCCACGGTGGCCAGCTTCTCGCCCGAGAGCGTGACCGTGTGCTCGCCCGGCGCCACGTCGGGCACGCTGAACTTGCCATCGTCGTCGGTGAGCGCCTGCTGGCCGGTGTCGAGCGCGACGCGCACGTTGGGCATCGGCTGCCTGGACCGGCGATCGCGCACGACGCCCGCGAAGTCGCCGGTCGTCTTCTTGACGATCTTCTCCTCGAACTTGAAGACGTAGCGGTACGTGATCTTGACCGGGATGGGCTTGCCGTCGACGACCGCGGCCTCGAACACGAACTGCCTGGCCGCCGCCACCGCCGGCGCGTCGAAGGCCGCGCCGGCGGACTCCAGCACGGTGACGTCGGCCACGCCGCCCGTCGCGGTGATGGCGATCTGCAGGACCACCATCGCTCCGCGCCCGGCCTTGGCCTCCGACGGCGGGAACTCCGCCTCGACGAACTTCACGAGCTTCGGCGGGACGATGACGTGCGCCGGGGCGTCCGCCGCCGCCTGCCCGGGCTGCGCGGAGGCCTCGACCGCGCCGGTCGCGAGGGCGACGGCGGCCAGCGCGGCGACGAGCCGCCTCATATCTGCTCGAACCGGAACGGCAGGATCGTCGTGCCGACGACGGGTCTCCCGCACTGCGTGGCCGGCTCGAAGGTCGTCGCCTTGGCCGCCACCAGGGCGGACTCGTCGAGCCCGTAGCCCAGACCGCTGACGACGCGCGCGCTGAGCACGTGCCCCGATTCGTCGACGGTCACCTGGACGCGAACGACGCCCTCGATCTCCGCTTGCCGCGCCTGCATCGTGTACTTCGGCGCGACGGGCACCTTGCGCTTCGGGCGCACGACCGGCTCCGAGCACGCGGAGGCCCCCTGCGTCGGGGCCTCGAGCTGTTGAACCTTGTGCGTCGTCGCCGCCGGACCGGGCCCCGGGCCCTTCGCCGTCGCCGCTGCGGCCGCCGCGAGCCCTGGAACCGCGAGCCCCGGGCCGTCGGCGTTGCCGAGCGACAAGCCGAGGTCCGCGAAGCCTCCGTTGTCGACCGGCATGGGCGGGGGCGCCTCGGCCTTCGCCTCGGCGACGACCTTGGCCTGCTGCTGCTGCTGCGGCTGGGGCGTGGGGCGCGGCTTCGGCTTCTCCTCCGCCTTGGGAGGCGGCGGGGGCGCCGGGGCGGGCTTCGGTGGGTCCTTCTTCTTCTTCTCCTCGACCAGCGTGATCGCCGTGGCCACCGACGTCCGCGGCGACGGCATGACCACTGTGCCAATCGCCAGCGCGGCGTGGAGCAAGAGGCTCCCGCCGTACACCACGAACGCGATCGAGCGGCGTCGCGGACTACTCACTGGCGACGTTGATGGCGAACTTGACGACTCCCTGCAGCTTGGCCAGATCGATGACATGCACCACGCGGCCGTGCAGCGCCTGCGCGTCGGCCGTGATGACGAGGCTCGGGTCACCCGTCGCGGCGGCCTTCGCCTTCCCGAACCGCGCGGAGAGATCCGCGTCGTCAGCCACCGGCTCGTTGTTGAAGAACGTCTTGTTGTCCTTCGTCAGCGTCACCGTCATCGGCGACTGCGTCGACTCGTCCGACGTCGCCGTCTTCGGCAGCTCGACCTTGAGCGCGCGCGAGACGATGTAGATGGACGACACCATCATGATGACGAGGAGCACCAGCATGACGTCGACCATCGGCGTCACGTTGATGCCGACGATCCCGCCGCGGCGCCTGCCGCGCGTCGATCCGACCGAGGCTCCCATGGCTCACTCCTCCGCCAGCGCGCTGGCCGCGTGGTCGCCCGAGTCCATGCTCGCGAGATCGCGCACGCTGTCGGCCGCGAGCTTCATCTTCGGCGGCGCCTCGGAGGGGCGCACCCAGTCCATGGCCTTGCCCACCGTGATGAAGGCACAGAGGCGCTTGCAGATCGACGACACGTTGTCCTCGATGTCGCCGATCTTCTTCTGGAAGACGTTGAAGGCGACGACGGCCGGAATGGCGACGAAGAGGCCCACGCCCGTGGCGATGAGCGCTTCCGCGATGCCGCCCATCACCTTGTCCATCTGCACCTTGTTCTGGCCGTCCGCGAGATCCGCGAACGCCACGATGACGCCGATGACCGTGCCGAGCAGCCCCACGAACGGCGCGTTGTTGCCGAGCGTGCCGAGGAGCGTCATCCCGCGCTCGAGCTCGCGCCGCCGCTTGGTCATCTCGCCCTCGATGGCCGCCTCCAGCGCGGCGGGGCCGCCGTGCGCCCAGCGGAGCGACGCACGCAGCACCTCGGCCTCGACGGTCGGGCTCTGGCGGAGCAGCTCCTGGGCCTTCTCGCCCTCCCCTTCCTCCAGCAGCCGGCAGAGCTCGTCCCCGAGGACATCGCCGCCCGAGCCGCGCTTGCGAAAGAAGAGCCAGCGGTCGACCATCGCGCCGATCGACGCGACCGAGAGCGCCAGCAGCAGGTACATGACCCACGAGCTGCCGAGCATCGCAATCTTGAGGAGGTATTTGACGATCACGGCATCGCTCCTTCGCAGTCCCGACGGCTAGTTGAATTGCTTCTCGGTGATGAAGAGACCCGACGCGCCACCGCCCGTGACGTAGCCGGACAGAAGCTCACCGCTCTGCGTGAACGTCGCGTGGAGGGCGCCGTCGCTGCCGGCCTCGTAGATGGTCAACGTGAAGCGCACGGCCGGCTGGCCGCACGCGTCGAACGGGTCCGCGTAGATGTCGTACGGCCCCACCGCGGGATAATCGAGGAAGACGAGGTCCTCCTGGCGCAGGCCGTCGGGCACGCATTGACCCAGCGAGTCGCGATCGATCTTCGGGTCGTCCGCCGGAGGCACCCCCGCGTCGACGGAAACCTGGAGCGGGTTCGTCTTGGGGTTGATGTCCGTGCCGTCCGGCGCGATCACGTGCAGGTCGATGTCGAAGTTGGAGTCCCACTGGAGCGAGAAGACGACGGCGGGCACGGCCGCGCCCGGGTCGCACGCGTGACCGTTGTCGGGGATGCGCGACTGGATGCAAAGCTCGGTGGCGAGCTGGGTCCCGGCGCTGCCGTCGGCACCGATGGCGACCATGAGGAGGTTGCGCTCTCCCGGGGGATCGTTTGCGTCGAAGCTGGCGTTGAAGCTGAAGTCACTCGAATTGGCCACCTGGCTGTCGCGCCCTGCCACGGGCACGACCCAGTATCCGCTCCCGAGCTCCTCGAGGCGTACGCCCACCGCGACGGCATCGGTCGTGACCAGGCCGCCAAACGACTTGCCGGAGGCCCCCGGCACGACGTGGACGTTGTTGTAGTCGACGCTCACGACGGCCAGCGGCGTCGTCGGTGCGCCGCTGTCGTCTCCCGCTCCGCCGTCCTCGACGGCCGGCGCTCCCGGCATGTCTCCCGGAACGAACTGCGCCCCCGTGATGAACATCGGCTCGCTCACGCCCGGGTTGATCGGCGCCCCGTCGCTGCACGCCACGGCCACGCTCACGACCGCCAGCGCCGTCACCGGCAGGAGCAGGCGCCTCACAGCTGCACCTGCAGGCGCAGCGTGAAGACGTCGTCCTTGAGGCTCGTCGGCACGCCGGCGGTGGTCCGCCCGTACGCGTTGCGAATGGCGTCGTACTGGACGAGGAGGCGCGCGCGGTCGGGGAGCACGAGGCCAACCATCGGCGACCAGGTCGTGATGGCCTCGCTGTAGGGGAGGAGCTTGCCGCCCCGCTTGTCGAAGGCGTCGGAGTTTGGATCGTAGAAGTCGTACCGCAGGCCGACGACTCCCCACTTGGTGACGTCCTGGACGGCGCCGATGTAGTAGCCCATCTCGCGCTGAGCGACCCCGGTGGCGACGGGATCGGCGATGTACAGGCCGCGGTCGAGGTTCTGCGCGAGGATGAACTCGCCGTAGACCTTGGTGTCGCCCAGCCACGACCGGTACGTCATTCGCAGGTCGAGACCGACGGCCCACCGATCGAAGTTGGCCGACGGCGTGGCGGAGGCGCCCGGGACGCCGTTGATCTCGTAGGGTTGGACGACTCCGTCCTCGTTCAGGTCCTTCCACTGGAGGGTGGCGGAGGTCGCGTCCGTGCCGGCGTGGAAGCCCGTTCCGTGGAGCGACGACACGTCCGCCGCCAGCTGGAGGTCACGCAGCGGCTGGGAATCGAAGCCGAACCGGAAGACGACGTCCTTCGCCTTGTTGGGGTCCTGAAGCACGAAATTCGACTTCTCGCCGAGCGGCTCGCCGTTCTGCGCAGCGATGGTCCACCGGAAGAAACCGAGCGCGCCGGCCAGCCGGAGCCCGAGGTCCGGCTCGGCGGGGAAGAACGCCCGCGACGCCACGGAGCGCTCCATGAAGAAGCGCGTGCGCGGCGACTCGACCAGCTCGTAGCCGAAGGGAACGTCGAAGAGGCCCACCGTGGCCATCACGATCGGCGGCCGCCTGCGGTCGGGCCGGTATTGAAGCGACGCTTCCGCCTTGCGGAGATCGACCTGCGGTCCGCTCGTCGTGTTCCCGTCGAGCTCGAGCGCGAGAGCGGCGTATTGCCACTCGCCGACCAGCGTCACGCGAGCGCGACGGATCGAGAAGCGATCCTGATTGAGCGGCGCGCCCCCCTGCGCCAGCTGATCTTGCGAGTCCTGGTGCGATTCGTACTGCGACTGCACGTAGCCGTTGAGGCTCAACCCTTCGGGCGGGATGAGCCACGGCCAGAAGGCCTCGTACCCGGGCGGCCTCGGAGTCGCCGGGGGCACCAGCGCGCCGGTCGGCTTCGCCGCTCGCACTTCGTCGAGGTCGGCACGGAGGGCGCCCACCTCTTCCCGCAACGCCGCGACGTCGGCCGCCGTGGGGCCGGGTGCCGCGTCGGGTGGCGGGGGCGGAGGCGTCGTCTGGCCGGCCGCCGTGCCCGGAAACAGCACGGCGACGGCCAGCGCGAGCGCCACGCGCCGAGATCTCGCGTCGGACAAGGGAGCGTCCGTCAGAGCATCGGGTGCGTCGGCACCGTCTTCGTGAACGGGATGCAGTTCACCGTCTCGGGCGCGCACGCGTTGAGCGGGTCCTCTGCGGCCTGCTGGGCCGTGTAGCAGGAGTTGCAGCTCGAGGCGTCGGAGGTGCAGGTTCCGGTGTCGATGACGGGGACGTCCGCCCCGCCGCTCGAGTCGCCGATGCCGCCGCTGGACGATCCGGAGCTGCCGCCCGAGCTGCCGCCG
>Ga0182030_10027139_pt1 | contig 10318 bp, 10 predicted proteins | sample 812S3MmetaG_FD_121299 | JGI IMG/M metagenome (GOLD analysis project Ga0182030, IMG submission 121299) | Permafrost microbial communities from Stordalen Mire, Sweden - 812S3M metaG (Illumina Assembly) | ecosystem: Environmental > Terrestrial > Soil > Wetlands > Permafrost | place: Sweden... | reverse complement strand
GGCAGCGTCACGCGGCGCGTGAATAACGCGCGCGACAGCTTACCGGGCGAGCGCAATGCATTGCCGGCAGGGAGCCTGCCGGATCAAGTCTCAGGGCCTCAGGGTGATGAAAATCGGGAGCCGGCGAAGCCGCCGACACCGCCACCTTAGAGCCTGCTTCAAATCGGCAGCTAAAGCCGGCTCCGGCAATACTGAGAAGTTGTGCAGCGCCGGTTGGTCTCCTTATGAGGGTACCTCCGGCCTGTTGTGCCTTCACGATCCGGAATGAGCGCGGTGTATCAAGTCGATCCTGCGTGATCGATGGTTGTTATCATGCTGCGGAACGCCAAGTCACACACGTGCATCGTGGAGTGCATTCGAAATGGAAAACCAGACACAAACAGCTCGGGCCGGACCAGCGATTGGCGAATTGCACGAGGTGAGGGGCTGGTTCGCCAACTCGGAGCAAATGCAGGCAGCGATCCAGCGTCTGTCTGCGTCGGGTTTCGACCGTGCGGATCTCGCGGTGCCGGAAACCGGCGCGCCGGCTCGTCGCTCCACGCCGGAGTCCGGCGCGCTGGCCGCCGATACGGAAGGCGACGCCCAGCAGGCGCGCACTCTGCACACGAGCACCGCGGCAGCGATTGCCGCTCTTGCCGGCGCAGGGATCACGGTCGCGACCGGAGGCGCCGCGGCCCCTGCGGTTGCGGTGGCGCTGGCTGCCGGCGCTGCGGTTGGCGGCGTAACTTTCGCCGTCAGCAGCGCTGCCAACGGCCAAGAGCAAGCAGAATTGGATACGCGGGCATCGCTCGGACGCCTCGTCCTTTCGGTGCGGGCCCCGACTGCGACCAAACGCTCAAAGGCCGAGACGATCCTTCGCGATGCAGGCGCTACCGACGTGCAGGTGTTGCGAAACATTTGAAAGTGGCGCCGCGCCGCGATGCCTGGCGCCCGCGGCGCGGCAAGCTCGCTGCTGCGTCGTGCCGAATTCCGGGCGGCGCGGTCATCATGAGCGCTGCCATTTCCTCATCCCGTACCTGCACAAGTTCCGGTTTGTTCTGGGCGCGGTCCAGCGCCCCGACCAAGCCGTTGATACCATCGCCGGGATAGCCGAAAACCCGACCCACGCCCCATTCGCGCAACCGCTGCCATACGAAGTCGCCGACCGTTTTTGCCATCATCCCGCCTCCTGCGCGCGTAAAAAGGGGCGGGTCGCCGGCAACGCAGTTGCCAGGCCATCGTCCCTGAGTGCCGCTGCAGCGGCGCGCGTCGCCGTTGCGCCGCGGATCTCACACGCTTTTTTGCGTCCCTTGGTTTGAACGAAGCCCACCGTCGCTAGGCGCGCCGACGCGCCGGCGCTTTGCCCTTGGCTGCGGCCTTGCGTTTCGCCGGCGCGGCTTTGCGGCGTTCGGGCGCCTTAGGCTCTGTCCGTTCGCCCTTAGCCTCTGGTCTTTCGCCACGGCCAAGGCTCGCTTTCAACGCCGCCATCAAATCGATCACGTTGTCGCGCACGGGCGTTTCGGTTGCCAACGGCGTGATCCCTTCGCCCTTGAGCTTCGCCGCTATGACCTCGCGCAAGCGTGTCTCGTAGTGGTCCTCGGTATCGGCCGGTGCGAACTCGCCCTCCTGCCGCTCGATGAGCTGGGTCGCCAGCTTGATCATTTCAGCGTCGGGCTTGTCGTTGTCGATGGCGTCGAACAGCGACTTGGAATCGTGCAGGTCCCGGGGTTCGTGCAGGGTGTAGCACACCATCCCCTTTCCCATCGGGAAGATTGCCACCGCGCGTTCCCGCCGTGAAATGACAACCCGCGACAGGGCGGCACGCCCGGTGCGCGCTATGGCGTCGCGCAACACGATGTATACGTCCTGGCCCGCATCGCCATCGGGCACGACATAGTAGCTGGTGTCGAAGTAAATCGGCTCGATGGCGCCACGATCGACAAACTTGTCCACCGTCAGCGTCGCCGACGATTCGATCTTGGCTTGCTCGAAATCCTCCTCGTCCAGCAGGACGTAGCGGTCCTTTTCGAACTCGTAGCCCTTCACCAGATCACGACGCGATACCTCCTCATCAGTCTCGGCGTCCTGCGTGACCATGCGCACGCGGTTCCCGGTCTTCGGATTGATGTAGTGGAAATGCAGATCGCCGCTGGCCCGTATGACGCTGTGCAGCGCGATGGGACATGTAACGAGGGCGAGACGCAAATGTCCGCGCCAGATCGGTCGGGAGGCCATCGTTTAACTCCATGCAGCAGGTCGAAAGCGCAACGCGACTCGATCAGGTCCCGTTGCCGCCGAGCTATGTCAACGAATTGCCGATCACAAATCCGTGTGCAGCCAGCGCCATCGACCGTTCGGCTTCACGCTTTCGCGGCTAGGTGCAACGCCGCAACGGCTGGCGCGTTGGTCGCTTACTTGCCGACATAGGGAGCCAAGAGATGGTAAGACATGCAATCGGACCGATGATCCTTGCGGCGTCGATCTTCGCCGTGCCTGTCCTGGCGGCCACGACTCCGAACGAGGCCCCCAACAACAGCCCGGCCGCCGCATCGGCGTCCGGCAACAATGCCAGCGCGGGCATGACCACCCGTTCGGATAATGCGACCGCGGCGACCAGCACCCCGGCGGATCGCAGCACGACTGCGGCGGCCGACAACGATGCCAACGCCACGCCCCTCTACACGACCTCGGATGGGCAGATGCGTCTTGGCAAGATCGTGGGAGCCAGTGTCTATAACGATCAGAAGCAGTCGATCGGCACGGTCGATGATGTGCTGATGAGCTCGAACGACAAGGCCACCAGTGCGGTCCTGTCAGTGGGCGGCTTCCTGGGCATGGGCAGCAAGCTGGTATCCGTGCCGTTCAGTCAGCTCAAGGTCGAGAACAACCGGATCGTCATGCCGGGCGCCACGAAGGCGTCGCTGAACGGCATGCCGGACTACAAGTTCAACAAGAACGCGTGAGCACTGCCCGGGCGCGCCACACGCGCCCGGGTCACTCTGGCGGGCGCGCATCGTCGGTTGACGCGTTCGACCACGTCTGCCGATAGTGGCAACCGCCGGCTAGGGTGGGCGACGCGAGTCGCCCACCCTTTGCCCTCCGACCCTTTTCATCCAACCTTCCGAGAGGCGCTGCGGCCTGCCATACTGTAGCCGCATACCGCACGCCGTCTTACCGCACGATCCCGGGAGAATGGGGCATGGACGTTGCCGCCTATCGCATGGATGAGCAGGCCGGCAGCCAAACCATGGCGGCGCGCTACGCCGCCATTCGCGGGCATACCGAACATCTTGCCGCCGCCCTTACGGCCGAAGACCAGTGCGTCCAGTCGATGCCGGATGCCAGTCCGGCCAAGTGGCATCGCGCCCATACGACATGGTTCTTCGAACAATTCGTGTTGCGCCAGTTCGCGCCGCAATACCGGGTGTTTGATCCGGCGTTCGGCTTTCTGTTCAATTCCTATTATGAAGCGGTCGGCGAACGCCATCCCCGCCCCATGCGCGGTCTGCTGACGCGTCCGTCCATCGAGAATGTTGCGGCGTATCGCGCCCATGTCGATGCCGCGATGGAGCGGCTGATCCCCGCCCTGCCGGATGATGCCGCGGCCCTTGTCGAACTCGGCCTGCAGCATGAGCAGCAACATCAGGAGCTGCTGCTGACGGATATGCTGCATGCGTTTGCGCAGAACCCGCTGGCCCCCGCCGTATTGCCCGACTGGCAGGAGCCCGACGGCGCATTGCCGCCAACGACATTCGTCAGTTTCGGCGGAGGCGTCGTCCGAATTGGCTGGCAAGGCAACGGCTTCTGCTTCGACAACGAAATGCCGGCACATGACGCTCTGCTGCATGATTTTGCTGTTGCCTCTCGGCTGGTCCGCAATGCCGAGTGGTTGGATTTCATTCGCGACGGCGGCTATCGCACGGCGACGCTGTGGATGTCGGACGGCTGGGCGCAAGTACAGTCGCAAGGCTGGTCGGCGCCGCTGTATTGGCAGGAACGTGACGGCGCCTGGTGGCAAATGGGGTTGGGTGGCCTGGCTCCTATCGATCCGAATGGTCCGGTCCGTCACGTCGGATGGTATGAAGCGGACGCCTTCGCCCGTTGGGCCGCGGCACGTCTGCCAACCGAGGCGGAGTGGGAAGCGGCCAGCTTTCACCCCGACATCCATGAGACGACGGGCCTTGTGTGGCAGTGGACATCCAGCGCGTACGGCCCATATCCGCGCTACCGCCCCGCTGCGGGCGCGGTCGGCGAGTATAACGGAAAGTTCATGGTGAACCAGATGGTGCTGCGCGGCGGTTCGCTCGCCACGCCCCCGGCCCATACCCGGCCGAGTTATCGCAACTTCTTTCATCCCGACAAGCGCTGGCAGTTCTCTGGCCTGCGGCTTGCGCGCGACGCCTGACAGAAAGGCCTGCTTGATGCCTAATGATCTCGGCCTGCTTGTCCCGTCCGTTGATCGCGGGCTGGTGGACGTAGCGCTGACCGGCCTGTCGCGTCCGCAGAAGGCGCTGCCGGCAAAGCTGTTCTATGACGAGGAAGGCTGCCGGTTGTTCTATCGGATCACCGAGTTGCCGGAGTACTATCTTACCCGGACCGAGAGTGCGTTGCTACCGGAAGTCGCGCCATTGGTGCTTGAGTCGATTCCGGCGGGCTCGGTTCTGGTGGAATACGGCGCCAGCGACGAGGGCAAGGCAAGCTACCTGTTACAGCCGGGCACCGGTGATCTCGCCAGTCCCATCTCGGCTTATGTGCCGATCGACGTCGCGATGCCGGCTTTGCGGCAGATGCGCGAGCGGCTGGCGACATCTCACCGGCAGCTCGCCGTGTATCCGATTGCAATGGACTTCATGGATCCCGTAACGCTGCCTACGTCGGTCGCAAGCATGCCGCGCCTTGGGTTCTTTCCAGGATCGACGATCGGCAACCTCGATCCCGGAGAAGCCCGCCGTTTCCTTGCCCTGGCGCGCAACACGCTCGGACTGCGCTCACGTTTCCTTGTGGGCGCCGATTTGCACAAGGACCCGTCTGTACTGCTGCCGGCCTACGACGATGCCGCCGGTGTCACCGCCGCTTTCAATCGCAACCTCCTGGTACGCCTCAATCGTGAAGCCGCGGCCGACTTCGAGGTTGCGATGTTCGCGCACCGCGCCGTGTGGAACGACGAGGAAAGCCGCATTGAGATGCATCTGGTAAGCCGCATCGACCAGACCGTACGGATTGCAGGTCAGCACATTCGATTCGGACGGGGCGAGACAATCCACACCGAGAACAGCTACAAACATACTCCGGAGCGCTTCACCAGCATCGCCGCAGACGCTGGTTGGCACTGCCAGGCGATGTGGACCGATCCGGCGCGGCTCTTCGCGTTGTACTTGCTGGAGCCGCGCACGATCGCGTGAAGCTACGCTGCCTTGCTCTGCGGCGGTTCGCCTGTAAGGTAGGCGCGCAGTTGCAGGCGGGCACGATGCACACGGCTCTTCAAAGTGCCGATGGCGCAACCGGTAACTTCGGCAGCGGCCTCGTAGGACTTTTCCTGCAGGACGATCATGAACAGCGCCTCGCGCTGGTCCGGGGGCAGGCGGTTGAGTGCCCAGCCCAACTCGCGCAGTGCCGTGCGGTCCTCGTGCGCTGCGGGAACCGGCAGGTCCGGCATCGAGTCCATGTCGGTGAATTCCCGCTTGTTGCGGACGCTGCTGATGAAGTGGTTGATCATGATTCGGTGAACCCAGGCCGAAAAGTTTGTGCCAGGGATAAAGCAGTCACGAGCGACCAGGGCCTTGGTCGCGACATCTTGCGTCAAATCCTCGGCCGCTGCTCGGTTGCGGGTCAGGGCGAGGGCCCAAACGCGCATCTTTGGAAGGAAAGCAATCAGTTGGTCCTGAAAATCCTGCGGCATCACGGAACTCCCACTGTCCAATAGCAGCGCGTAGCTCTGCTACCTTTGTCGGCCGGGAACCCGGCGCAAGTCGAATGACATGAGGTTGATGGATGCGGTTCGCAGGTCACATGAAGTTCGTTATGAAGATGATAGAGAACGATATGCAACCAGACGGCACGGCTATTAACGGGCATGTGCCATTTGCTCGAGCTGCGACTAGCCGGATAGTGCAGAATCATGACCGCACGCCACAGATTGACTGTAAATTCTGCCCCCTTATCTAAAAAGCTGCGTCCCGCCAGACGGCCTGCGGCGAGAGTCTGAAAGAGAGGCCGATTTGTTGCGCTTCCTGTTCGGTGGATTGGCCACGGTGGCGGGTCTTGTTCTGCTGTTCGTGGCGTCGTTTGGCGACCCGGCTGCTGTACTGGACCGGCTGCATGAGGCGTTTCCGGTGCTGGCTTCGGACCATGCGCCAATCGTCACCGCTGACAACGCAGGTGCCGGACGGGCAGCCGATCATGTAATCCCTGTCGTGCCGGCAAATCAGCCTCGGCCGGCGTCATCGGCCAAACCTGACAACCAACCCTCGCTGGCATCGCCACCCGTTATGCCGCCGGCATCGGCTCCGGTGCCGGCGAACCAGCCGCAACCGCTCCCTGAGCCTCCGTCGCCAAAAAATGCCAGTCGGCGACCGCAACAATCGTCTCCCCCATCCGACCTGACGGCAGCATTGCAGCAGCGCCGCGAGGCGTTGGAACAGCAGTTACAGCGGCTTCAGAATGAAATGGCGCAGGCGTCGCAAAACGTGTCATCGTTGCATAGCCGGGCGGATCAGGCGCAGCGCGATCTCGACAACTTGCAGCAGCAGCGCGCAACGGAAGAAGCCGCGCTGCGTCAGGCCGCCGCCCATGAGCGTGACGCTGCAAAGCCGTCAGCTCCCGAGGCAAATCCCGCACCGGCGATGCCGGAACCGCAACAACCTGGCTCGGGTGCCACTATCGCGTCGCCGCCGCAGACAACCCCGACAACGCAACCGTCCCCTGCTCCGGCGCAGGTCGCGCAAACAACGGAACTGCCCGAGCCGCTGCCGCTTCCGCCACCGCTGCCTGAAAACCCGCCCCGCGAATCCCAGCCGGCTGAAGCCCACCCGGTTGTTGCCGCAGCGGCACCCGCCCCCCCACAATTCGATTCACGGACCGACGTTGCAAACGTTCCGAATCGGCAGCTTCCACGACGCACGGCGCAAAACGACTTCGGAGCGATGCAGGCGGCGCTCGATCGACTGCGGCATGAAGCATCTGGCCCCAATCCGCAATCGCCCCCATCAGCGACTGACAATTCCATGCGGCATGAGAATGCGTCGGGTGCGCAGGCAGCGGATCTGGCTCAAAACGAGCCGCGGCAGATCGCGCCGCATAGCCGGCTTGCGATGGCGCGGGCAGCACTGCAGGCCGGGCGAGTCGATGAAGCGCGGCAGTACCTGGAGAAGGCGCAACTGCAATTGGTGTTCCGGCCGGTCACTCCAACAGACGGAGGTTCTGTGGGTACAAGCCGGCTGGCGAGCGACGTTGCATCAGCGCTCAGTATGCTGGGCGCCGGCAACACCAGCGCTGCGCTGCAATATCTTGACCGCGCTATGAGCCCGGACGTACCGCGCGGCTATGCCACGCAGCAAAGCTACGTATTTCGCGGCCCGTACGGTGGCGCGCCATTGGCGGATGCTGACCGATGACGCCAGCCTTTATAAGAATAAAATTTGTGCCTCTCAGGTGATCGAATGTGCCAGCAGGGCGGACAGCGTCACCGGGCCGGCGCCCTGGAGGTCTGCGATCTGCGTTCCGGCGCCCCCACTTGCATAGCTGAGCGAGATGATCGCATTCGCCCCGGACGCTGTAACATGCAGGAAGTTTCCGATCGTCGCCGGCGAGCCATTCCAGGCCGTTTCTGCAAGCCCCAAGCGGAAGTCCAGCGTATCGCCATTCTGCAACACGTAGCCGAATATGTTGTCGAAGCCCTGGCCGGCCCCGGGCATGACGATCGTGTTGTTGCTGCCGCTGTCTTGCAAAGTGTTGGTGCCCGCGCCCGCGTTGATCGTATTGCCGCGTCCGCCGAAGCTGATCGTATCGTTGCCTGCGCCGGTGGTGATCTTGTTGCCGCCTTCGAAGGCCTGCACGGTCTGAGTTCCGCCGGTCGCGGTTAGTGTGTCTCCGGTGCCGCCGATGAAGATCATGTGGTTGCCGGCGGTCGCGGTAATGATGGCGCTGCTGACGACTTCCGTGGCGTCGGCGTTCGATGCGGCGATGGTGATTGTGGGATCGGCCGCCGCCACGGTCACGCCGACGGTTTTCGTCGCGCTGAGCCCGGCCTGATCCCAAACGTTGACCGAGATCGTGTCCGTGCCTGCGCTGCTGCCGGCGGTATAGGAAAGTGTGGCGAGGTCGGCGTTGATCTGCGCCAGCGTGCCGGTAACCGATATGGCATGCGTGCCGGAGCCGGCGAGCTGGTTTCCACCGGAGGTCATCGCAATCGACCCGGTGGTGTCGCTGACATTCAGCACCAACATGCCGGGATTGCTGGCGGCAAAAACGTCGGCAACGGAAATGCCGGTGACGGTGGTGGCCGAACCGGTGCCGACGTTTTCGCCGGGTGGCACGGTGATGCTGGGGCCGGTCGGCGTGGACGTTGTCGGCGCGGCGATTTTGACGCCGATGCTTTTGGTGCCTTCGATGCCGGCCTGGTCCCAGACTTCGACATTGATCGCGTCGGTGCCGGCGCCGGTACCCGCCGTGTAGGACAACGTGGCGAGGTCGGCGTTGATCTGCGCCAAAGTGCCGGTGACCGACATGCTGTGTGTGACGGACCCGGCAAGTTGGGCGCCGCCCGACGTCATCGCGACCAGTCCGCTGGTGGCGCTGATATCCAGCACCACCGTTCCGGAATGGCTGGCAGCGTACGCATCGGTGACGGAAACACCGGCGACTTTCGTTACGGACCCGGTGGTCACGCTTTCGGCCGCCGGTGCTGCAATGACAGGTCCGGTGGATGTCGGCGCCGAGACGGTGACCTCAAGGGTCTTTGTCGCTTCAAGGCCGGCCTGATCCCAAACATCGACGATGATCGAATCGCCGCCCGCATTGCTGCCCGCGGTATATGTCAGCGCGGTGAGATCCGCATTGATCTGTGCAAAGGTGCCGGTGACCGACATGGCATGCGTGCCGGAGCCGGCGAGTTTCGTGCCGTTGACGGTGATCCCGAGCAAGCCGCTTGTGTCGCTGAGATTCAAGACCAACGAACCGGGGTTGCTGGCGGCGAAAGCATCCGTAACCGACGCCCCGGTGATCGCGATGGTGTTTCCGGCCGTCGCTGCTTCGCCGGCGGGCAGCACGATTGTCGGTCCGGTCGGTGTCGTTGATGTTCCGCTGCCGCCGCTTGTGGTCGTGCCCCCGCCGCTGCCCCCGCCGCTGGTGGTGGCGGGAACCACCTCGATCAGCAGGGGATCGCCGCCAAGGCTCACCGCAATGCTGCTCGCGTTGCTGGCGCTTGCGATCGAGGACGTGCCGGTAACGGGATCGAATACCTCGATTTCGGACGCCGCGGAAGGCAGCGTCACCGTCACGGTATGAGTCGTTCCGACTTCATTCCATAACCCGATCCAAAACGTGCCGTTGGACTTCTCGATCAGGATAGAATTGTCGGTGGATTGGGTGCCGGAGAGGTTGTAGCTCAGCGATCCCGGCTTAAACGTCGCTGCGTTGCTGCCGGTATCCGCCAGCAGGCTCGTCAGGTCATGCAGCGCGGTTGCGGCGGGACGTGCCGTGCCGTTGGCGTTGAACAGCCCGTAGGTGCCGGAACTGTCGTCATACAAAGCATAGTAGTACATTGCACTGTCGCCGTCCGCGATGCCGTCCAACGCCGCGTCCACGACATATTGCGCAATGGCAGACTCGCTGAAGCTCGTGGTGGTCCAGCCGATTTCGGTGGTCATCACCGGGCGGCTGCTTGCCGCCAGCCTGGCATCCGCGTTGAGTTGCGCGATCACGGCGCCCGGCAATTGGCCGGCGTTCGGGTAGGTGTGTGCATTGGCATAAGTGGCATAGGCGGACAGGTGGCCGACTTCGTTGCCGAAGCACCGGACAATGTGGACATGGCGGCGCGGCGCCGGTTTCGTGTTATCGAGCCGTTGCAGGACGCTGTGGAACACGTGGAAGCAGACGAGAACGGATTGCGGCAGCGAGCCCATCGGCAGGCCCTGGCGATGATGATTGCATCGGGGACGATCAGCACGCTGGCCCTGTATGGCGTCTGGGCGCTGTTGCGCTCGGTGATCTGATCGCTTCGGTTGACGTCTCGCGTGACGTCAAGCCTGTGTTGCGCGGTCACGTGACGCCCTCCTGCGGCAATATTGCCACGGGCCAGTGTTTTTAGCATTTCGCGATGGCGCAACAATCTCCAACTAAG
>Ga0182030_10027134_pt1 | contig 10320 bp, 4 predicted proteins | sample 812S3MmetaG_FD_121299 | JGI IMG/M metagenome (GOLD analysis project Ga0182030, IMG submission 121299) | Permafrost microbial communities from Stordalen Mire, Sweden - 812S3M metaG (Illumina Assembly) | ecosystem: Environmental > Terrestrial > Soil > Wetlands > Permafrost | place: Sweden... | reverse complement strand
CGGGCTCGGGCAACCCGGATCTGTTCGCCGAACTGCCCTTCCGCACGCCACCCGACTGCATTCCGCAAAAAATCCACGGCGTTTCCCCCGAATCCATCGCCATCCGCAAGTTCTACTACCCCGAAGAATTCGAGAAAAAACGACGATGACCAAAGACTTTTCTGATCTGCGTTTATCCCTGTTCATCTGTGGATAAATGTTAAACTACGGACCACCTATGCGAATCCGGATTGGCCGAATCGCAGCCCTGCTGCTACTCACGCCGTTTCCTGTAACCGCGCAGAGTACGCAGGCCTATCTCACCGGCACCGCCGACGATTCCGTGAGCGGTCACTCCATCCCCAACGCCACCATCTCCTGCCGCGGACTAGCCAGTTCCGCCGCTCTTCCCGGCCACACCGACGCCGGCGGGCGCTTTACCTTCGCCGCCCTTTCACCCGGCAGCTACAGCATTCGCATTGATGCCCCGGGCTACCAGTCGCAGGAACTTCGGCAACTCGACCTGCCTATTGCCGCGCGTCTCGAACTGCATTTCCATCTGCGCCCTGAAAACGATGTCTGGGAAGCGCGCCAGTACCAGAGCTATCTGTTGCCCGAATCGAAGCAGGTGCTCACCTTTTATGGGCCTGATCTCGATACCAGCCGCGTTGCCAGCTTCGAGACCAGCCACGGCACCGTCTCCAATCTTGAAACTTCCGTATCCAGCGTGATCGATTCGCATGACCTCAACGAACTTCCGCTCACCGGCCGCGACGCCTACGCGCTGCTGGTGCTCCTTCCCGGCGTCACCGCGGATACCGCGACTTCGCGCGGCCTGGGCTTCTCCGTGAATGGTCAACGTCCGTCGTCGGCAAATTACTTGTTGGACGGCCTCGAAAACAACAACATGCTGGTCACCGGACCACTCGGCGTGGTGGTGCCGGAAGACGTTTCCGAATACCGCATCTCCACCAACGATTTCTCGGCCGAATTCGGGCGCACCTCGGGTTTTCTGGCCAATGCCATCAGCCGCGCCGGTGATAATGACTGGCACGGTATGGCGTACCTGCATCTGGAAAATGAACTGCTCGACGCCAATGGCTTTCAGGAAAATGTTCAGGGCATAGCGCGAGCCCCGCTGAAACAGATTCAGCCCGGATTCAACGCCGCCGGACCCATCCTCCGCAAACGCCTCTTTGCCAGCGGCTCGCTCCAGTTGTCCCGCTTCCATGGACGCAATGACCCACAGATTTACGCGCTGCCGACGGCGCGGTTCATAGCGTCCGCTACGGGGCTCGCGGGCGAGTTGCTGAAACAATACCCGGCCGCCGCCGTTCCAACAGGACCTAACGAAGACGGCTTGGTCACCATCGCGCCGCCTGTGCAGATTGAACAGGCAACCGGCCTCATGCGCCTCGATTATCTTTCCGGCGCACACCGCATCTTCGCCCGCACCTCCGTTGACCGCGAGCACCAACCCGACCTGCTCTATAATCCCTATCCGCAATTCTCTTCGCCGCTTCACCAGGGCTCGGTTGCCATCGGTGCCGGATGGACCTGGCAAATTGGCAGCGCCCTCACTCAGGAACTTCGCGCCGGACGCACCGGTGATGCCGGGCACTACGACCGGCCTCATTCCGAAATTCCAATCCTGAACCCCGGCGCTTCTGTTCCATCGGAAGGCCAGGATTACCCGGTCAGTCTGCCCGGCAGCACTTCGACATTCGGCTATCGCAACCTGGGACAAAATTGGGAATTGGTGGACGATCTGACCTGGATTCACGGCCGCCACTCCTGGAAATTCGGCGGTGGCCTGTTGATCCGAACCACCGAGAGCGCTTTCCTGGCCGATCGCGACGGCCTGTTTCAATACCGGCCCGCTAACAGCATTGATGTCACCTCGAATCTCAATGCTTTTGCGGCCTCGATGCCAGCCACCGTGTCATTTGCGGTCGATGGACAGGGCACGGGCATCCAGCCTGTTCCCTACAACCGCGATTATCGCTACACGCAGTTCGATTTCTTCGCCCAGGACGCATTTCGCGTTACCCCGCGCCTGACTCTGAACTACGGCATTCGCTACGACCGTTTTGGCGCGCCTCTCAATACCGGTTCCACCAAGGATGTGCTCCTTGCTCCTGGCGCCGGTGCCAACTTCTCGCAGAGCCTCGAGACGATCAATACACTGACGATGCCCGGCGGCAATCAGCAGCTGTTCGCCACCGACAATGGCAATCTGGGTGTCCGCTTCGGTTTCGCCTACGCTCTGCCCGGCGGCAACACCGTGCTTCGCGGCTCCTACGGAATCTTTTACGACCGTCCTTACGACAACCTTTGGCAAATGGTTTCCACCAATCGCCAGGTTTATGAATCATGGTCCGTCTCCGGCAACACGATCACATCCTGGTCCCCCGCCGCCGCCGCCGCGCAGGGCATATTACAGCCGCTCAACGATTATCACTATCCGGAGATGTTCCAGCCTGGCATCGGCAACCCGATTGTCCAAAGCGCTTATGTGGGTATTCAGCAAAAGCTCTCCGATGGTTTCTCGCTCGAACTGAACGTCCTTGCCTCGCGCGCCCGGCGGCTGTGGTCAACCGACGTGGTGAACCGCCAGTACTCCGTCGCCCTGTCCCCGGCCGGGTACTTCAACAATCCTTCAGCGGTTTACGACCCAGCCTATGGCAATATTGATTACACTGCGAATCAGGGCTTATCCAACTATCAGGCCTTCACTTCCACCGTGCGTTTTCGAAAGCCACGCCTCAACGGGCAGGCCTCGTATACCTGGAGCCACTCCATCGACAACCAAAGCGATCCGTTGGCCGGAATCTTCGAGAACTTCAACCAGTCGAATGCCGCCACCAAGCCGGACGATGCGATTCGCGCCTCCTTCACGCAGCAGTTCGATAGCAACGCGGACCGCGCCAATTCCGATTTCGATCAGCGCCAGAACCTGGTCTTCTTCGCCATCTACGAATTTCCGCAGCCGGCGTTTTCCCGCTTTGCCAATGCAATCCTGCGCGACTGGCAGGTTTCCGGGTTAGGTGCCCTTCGTTCCGGGCTGCCTTTCTCAGCGCTCTATTCCTACGATTTCTTCACTCATGGCGGCAGCACCACCGGACAACTGCTCTACCCGCACGCTAACCTCGTGGCGCCTGCGCTGCTTTATGCGTCCGAAGTTCCCAATCCTCCTGGCGGTGTGACGCTTCTGAATGTCGCTGCTTTCGCGCCGACGCCGGGACCGCCCACCGCCGGCAATGTCGGGAGAAATGCATTCACCGGTCCCGGTCTGGTCAGCGCCGACCTGTCGATCTCCCGCCACTTCGCTCTCGGAGAACGCCGGAAGCTCACTCTGCGGGCCGATTTCTACAACGCGCTCAACCACGCCAATCTCAACAATCCGGAAGAGTATGTGAACTATCCGAACTTCGGGCAGGCGCTCTACGGCCGCGAAGAAAAAAATTCAGGTTTTCCGCTCGCGGCCCCGTTCAACGAAGCATCGCGGGTGATCCAGCTTTTCCTGCGCGTGGAGTTCTGAGAACTGTTACCGGTAGACCGCGCGAACCGAAGTGAATGCCAGGCCGGTGCCTACGGGTGCGCTGCGAATGCCCAGGCCATAGATCGTCTGGTCGGAATCGTACTCCGCCACGCCTCCTCCGGTGTTATTAGCCGGATACGTCGGAATGAATGCAGTGTGATCGAGCGCGGCAAGTGTGAAGGTGCGGGTGGATAGCTGATTCCCAAACTGATCGCGAATCACTTCCGTAATATTGGCGGTCTGCGTCGGGCTTGGATTAGCCAGCGCAATGCCCAGCGTCAGATTGTTTCCCACCTGATAAGGGATTTCCAGATGAACGCCACCGCTTGGCAGCAACGGCACCGCTGCTTCCTGGCTCCACGGGTCGTAGCGGAATACAGCAGTGCCTCCCAGCGTCTGCGCGCTCGTCACTGTGGCCCAGCCTTCACTCAAGGTAGAAGCCGTATCCGCCGTTGCGATGATTGTGCTGCCTCCCACCGGTATGGTTCCACTCGCCGCTCCTGACGACAATGGCGGCACATAAGATGCGCCAGAATCATTCCAGAAATTCACTGTATAAGCCGCAGGTACCGCCGCCGTATTCACCAGAATGATGGTCGACCTCCAGCCGCCGCCATCGGCAATATGCGAAATCGTCTCCGTGGATGCAGGCTCAAGCAGCACTGCGTCGAGCGATGTGAATGCCAGTCCCGTGCCTTCGGGGGCGCTGCGAATACCCAGGCCATAGATATTGACATTGGAATCGTACTCCACCACGCCGCCTCCGCTGATGCTGGCGGGAAAGGTCGGAAGGAACGAATTGTGATTGAGCGCCTGCAGGATAAAGGTACGGCTGGCAAGCTGATTTCCATTCAGGTCGCGAATGATTTCAGTAATGCTGGCGTCTGTAGAAGCGCTCGGGTTGGCCAGCGCCACACCCAGCGTCAGACCATTCGCCACCTGATAAGGGATCTCCAGTTTCGTTGCGCCAGTGGTCAGCAGCGGCACCGCTGCCTCCTGACTCCAGGGATCGTAACGGAATACCGCCGTGCCGCCGATCGCCTGGGTGCTGCTTACCTGCGCCCAGCCCTCGGTCAGAGTCGTGGAACTGTCAGCGGTCTGGAGAATCGTGGAACCTCCCACGCCAATGGTTCCACTGGTTTGCCCGGTCGCCAAAGGAGGCGTGTACGAAAGGCCATTGCTGTTGTGGAAACTCACCGTGTACGTCGCTGGCACAACGTCGTTATTCACCAGGAGAATACTGGACCGCCAGCCGCCTCCATCGGCGATGTGTGAAATCGTAAGCAAGCTCGGCGGAGCCACAGTGACCGGGAAAGTTACAAAGCCCGAACTGAGTCCTCCCGTATTCAGCACCGTAACGCTGGGGTTACCGGGCGAAGCAATCAGGGCGGAAGAAACAGAGGCTGTCAGTTGAGTTGCGCTGACGTAATTCGTTGTGACCGGCGCACCGTTCCATTCCACATTGGACCCCAATACAAATCCCGAACCATTCACCGTCAGTGTGAACCCTGGCCCGCCGACGGTAGCGGACGTTGGGCTCAGGCTCGTAATGACAGGCGCGGCCGCGTTGGGATTGATGGTGAAACTCAGGGCATTTGACAAAGGCGCGTTGTTGTTCTGCACGGTCACGCTCGCGGTGCCCGCAGATGCGATCAGGCCCGCGGATACAGACGCAGTTAACTGGGTTGCGCCGACATAAGAGGTCGCGAGCGGCGCTCCGTTCCATTCGACCGTGGAACTGCCGTTCACAAATCCAGAGCCATTCACCGTAAGAGTAAATCCGCCAGCACCTGCCGTCGCAGCACCGGGATTCAGTCCCGTGATTGCGGCCGCTGGAGCCGGTACGACCAGCGTGACGTCGATATTGTCCTGAATAGGAGCGCCCGCATTTGCGCTGAAGCTGACGACTCCGCTATAGTCTCCGGGGGAAAGCTTGCTCGGATCCACGGTCATGGAAAAATCGCTGGCGTCGCCGTTTTTCGCCGCACTCAGCCAGGCAGCATTGTTAGTCGTATTGTTAACAGCAGCAGACACCAGGAAAGTGCCCGATTGCGCTACGTTGGGCTGGCCAGTCACCGTAAAGGCAATGGTGTAGTTCTGGGCTGACGTTCCCGCGCCCAGGCTCAGCGGCATCGAGGGGAGGCCGCCGGTGACAGTAGCATCGGCGCCGTTATAAAAATTCAGCGCTACGGTTATGGTGACGCTGGTGCTGCCTGTTGTTACAATCACACTGCCGGAGAGGTTCTGATTTCCTCCGCACGGGTTCACTGAAATCGTAACGCCGACATAACCCCCGGCTGTAACAGTGCCGCTTGCCAGGGCGGCGGATAGCCAGGGTTTCGTAGTGGCGCCGCCGCAGTTGACGATCAGAGTAGCGGAGCTGACGGAAACCGTGACACTTGCACTACCGGTGCCGCTGGCAACAACGATGGGAGAAGAATCGGTGCGCACGAGCGTGCTTCCGGTGCTCGCCAGATAGGTAACGGCACCAGGGTAAGCAGTCAATCCTGTAACAGCGCCGAACCCCGGAGCAGAAGTTAAAAACAAGCCAGGAAATATAACAAATAAAGGGGAAAGCAGGCGTTTCATACAGGCGATCCTCCGGGTCCGACGGATTCGGATCTATGAATAGTAACATTGTTGGAACATGTTCTGCATGACTGGCCGGCCCCCGGGAAATCATCGTTGCCCGCGATTTCTCTGGCTGGTCGCGGCCCTGCAGTGTCCCGGTCTGCTCGTCTTAGCCGCGGAGTTGCCGAAGGCGGAGGGAAAACCCGTCGGCATCGTCCTTTCTGCCGACGGCGCCGTCTTTATCGACAGCCATCAATCGGAAACCACCTGGACGGCTGCGCCGGGCATTCTTCTGTTCCCCGGATATACCCTGCGCAATGTCAAGGGCTCCATCCGCTTCTCATTTTGTCCGAACAATTCCGAGTTCACACTCGGACCCGGGGCATCCGTTAGCCTTCGCTCCGGCCAGATCGACGGAACGGGGACGCAACCTGCAGGTCATCCTTCGTTTTGTGAGATACCAGTGGTTGCCGTTCAGTCAGAAATCGCGTCCCGCGGTGAACAGCCTCCCGAGGAACCGCTCACGCCCGAGCGCGCCGCCGATCTCGCGTTGCGTCTGAAGCCAGTGGAAGGTGCGCTGGCCGCACACCACGACGACATCAGCGCGCTAATGGCGCGGGTGGCCATCCTGCAGGAGTTTGGCCGGGCAAACGATTTGCGTGCCGCCAAAGAAGCCCTGGCGAAGCTCGCGCCAGATGCCACCTGGACGCGCGGTGTGAACGCCGCACCACCGCCTCTCTCGATTCGGCAGGACCCAGGCAAAATCTATGCCCTCGTGGTGGGGATCTCCGCCTACAAGAACCTTCCTCCGGAGCCGCTGCAATTCGCCGACAAAGACGCGGAGCTGTTCGCCCAACTGCTTTCCACTCCGGGCAAGGACGGGCATCCCGCGGCCGATGATGTTCGGCTGCTCACCAACCAGCAGGCCACCCGCGCCGCGATTGAGATGGAAGTGGAAAAGCTCGCGAAAGAAAACGCCGCTGCGCCCCGGAAAAACACGCTGGTGCTCTACATCGCCGGGCACGGCGCTTATCCGGTAATCGACACGGACCACAGACCAGCCGAGCAGGAACCTTACATCCTCACTTACGACGCCCAGACGCAGGATCTGAAGGAAACCGCTTACCCCATGCAGGACTTCCGCGCGTTAGTTGCCGCGCAGGCCTCGCATTTCGGCCGCGTGCTGGTCTTCGTCGATGTCTGCCACAGCAACCAGATCGGCACCATCACGAGTAATCTGAAGCTGCCCGAGGCCGTGCAGGAAGTGTTCAACGGTCACGCCGGAGAATTCGGCATGATGCTCGCCACCAAGACGCTGGCCTTCGAATCGCCGCTGTTCGGCAAGGGCCACGGGGCGTTCACTTACTTCCTTGTGGATGGCTGGAACGGTGCGGCAGCCCCGGACAGTTCGAAGATCGAATTTGAAGACCTGTTCGACTACGTGAAAAAAGGTGTGCGCCGTGTGACCAACCAGGCGCAGACTCCTGAAGCGCAAGATCCCGATCCGAACCTGGTAGTGGCAACGGGAATCGATCAGCGCACAAAGATAATCCTCGAACCCGCTATTACTCTGCCCCCGGGCGCTACCGCTGCCTTTCGCGGCGCCAAAACTCCGCCAGGAAAGGCCACTATCGCGGTCAGCGCCGATGAAATCCGATCGGCGGCAGGCATTCCACGTGTCACACCACGATCATTTGACGAAGCGCTCACGGCGGGCGTTCTTTTAGCGGGGGAGACTGGCAGTGCCGCCGGCTTCCTGAATGCCGCGCGCGCCACTGCAACACCCGAACAACTGGACGACATGCGTAACCGCCTGCAGGTCGCGCTTGAGAACCGCGGCCAGGAGACAATTCTCCGCTACCTCGAAGGCAACCAGATCCCGCAAAACAAAGACGATTTCGTCACTGGCGGCAGGTATTTTCACGCTGCGCTCGATCTGGCGCCCGATTCCGTCTTCGACGAAGCGCGTATGATCTTCTGTCAGGGCCGCGCGCTTATTTTCGATCACGCATACAGCGAAGCTCAGACTCTGCTCGAGCGATCCATCCGCCTCGATCCGACTCACAGTTACGCTTACAACGCGCTTGGCATCTCTTATCTTGAACAGATCGCAACGAATCGATCGACCTTCGACGATGCCATGCGCGCCTTCCACGACGCCATCCGTTTCGCGCCGTACTGGGCATATCCTATGCACAATCTCGCGCTCACTTATGAACAGGCCGGGGACTATGGCGGCGCCGAGCGCACTTATCTGGCTGCCATCCCGCTGGGCCGCCAGTATTCCTATCTGTACTACAATCTCGCGATGCTTTATCAGAAACTGAATGACTTGTCACAGGCCGAGCGTTATTATCTCTTAGCTAAAGACGCCGCGGTTCGCAATCCGCATGTAATTCAGACGCCCGCTGGTCCGCGATCGCCCGAACTTGGAGAGGTCTGGGATGCTCTTGGAACTGTCGCGTCGGCCCGTGGCCATCGCGTGGAAGCGGAGCGGGATTATCGCCAGGCTCTGAGTGCCGATCCGCAATCGCTCAACGCGCGTCACAATCTGGCCTTGCTGCTCTCCCGTGTGGCTCCTTCGAAAGAGGCCGAGGATTTTTGGGAGCAGAACCTTCAGGCGGATCCGGCGCATCTGCCATCTTTGCTCGCGTATGCCGATTATCTGGCGCGCATCGGGGCTTCGGACCGCGCCCTCGCACTCTATCAGCGTGTAGAAACGTTAAAGGCCGATTACACAGGCGTGCACCGCAAAATCGCCGCCATCTGGATTCATCTCAAACAGCCTGAAAAAGCTCTCCCCGAACTCAGGTTGGCTTTGCAGTCATCGCCAGGCAATGCCGAACTTCTGGAACAGATCGGTAATGTGGAGAATCAGCTTGGGAGTCGCGATGCGGCACTGAAAGACTGGCAACAGGCGGAGCAAAACACCAGTGATTCCGGGGTTCGCAAACGCCTGGCGAAACTGATCAGCGCTCTGCGGCAGTAGAGTGAGCGGGCCCGAACGCAGGAGAATGGATCGTTCGGGCCCGGTCTGATGAAGCCGTCTTTCATATGGCCCCACCGACTGAAGTCTGTGCCACCACGGACCCACACGCGACTAGTTCGGCAGGAGGACCGTGTCGACTACGTGGATCACTCCATTTGACTGAAACACGTTGGGCTGGGTGATCTTCGACACATCGCCTTTTTCGTCTTTGAGAACGATCGACTTTCCGTCCATCATGGCCCACAGGGATCCGCCGGAGACGGTCTTGAGTTCCGCCTTGCCGTGGCCCGCTTTGATCTGCTTCTCAATGTCGGCAGCCGAGAGTCTCCCCGCCACTACGTGATAGGTGAGAATCTTCGCGAGCGTGCTCTTGCTTTCCGGTTTGAGCAGATTATCGACTGTTCCCGCGGGCAACTTAGCGAATGCCGCGTTGGTCGGGGCAAAGACCGTGAATGGTCCGGGGCCCGATAGCGTATCCACCAGTCCGGCAGCCTTCACGGCGGCAACCAAAGTCGTATGATCGGCTGAATTGACGGCGTTCTCGATGATGTTCTTCGTGGGGAACATCTCGCTCCCCCCGACCATAGGATTCATGGCGCCGAACGCGAACGAGACGAGCAGCGCTGTTGCGCCAGCCACACAAAACACAAAACGTTTATTCATTTCTGATTTCCTTTCCCCATAACATTGAGCTAACCGGGGGCTCACTGGCTAATACGGAAGCCCGCGGGGTTCGGATTGAGTTAGTTGACCTTGCGCAAACGTAAGGCCATGTACGGCTTACCAGGCAGGCCGATCTTTGTCTTATCCTGGTACGTACCGGCGACTGGTGTGATTGTCATGTTCCAGGGGTCGATGATCTCCGCGCGGTAGGACCCGCCCGGCGGGAGCTTCAGCTCGTATTCCGCCGGGCCATTGATGTCGAAGTAATAAAGGTAATACTCACCTTCGATTCCGGCATTCGGATAATAGCGGTCGGCTGTGGAGTTGAGTCCACCGGGTCCGTTTTCCAGAATCTTTCGCAGGAAGCCGATGCGCGCGGGGCTTTCGCCGTGCAGCACGCCGCCCTTCGACCACCACAACACATCGTTCGGATCGAGATACGTTTCACCGTGTCCCGCATACGCGCCCGAAACCGTGGCGAGCCAGAAGCGCCGCGTCATTTCCTGAGCGGAAATGTTGCCCCAGCGCTTCGGAATATTACCTTCGTACTTCATCTCGTCGTAAACAACCGGCTTCT
>Ga0182030_10027133_pt1 | contig 10320 bp, 6 predicted proteins | sample 812S3MmetaG_FD_121299 | JGI IMG/M metagenome (GOLD analysis project Ga0182030, IMG submission 121299) | Permafrost microbial communities from Stordalen Mire, Sweden - 812S3M metaG (Illumina Assembly) | ecosystem: Environmental > Terrestrial > Soil > Wetlands > Permafrost | place: Sweden... | reverse complement strand
GGCGTCTCGAGCGCGACCCAGGACAATCGACCGATCGGCCGGCTCATGGGAGATTTTACTGCCCACGACGGCAACTCGACTTATTTCGACATCGGCCCCATCAGCGACTTTCTCGCGTACGCGGATCACGGCGTGATCTATCGCTTCATTCCCCGCTCGGTTCGACAGACCGAAATGGAGGTCATCTGGCTGGTGCACGAAGACGCGGTGGAGGGCCGCGATTACGACCGCGAGCGGCTCACGTGGCTGTGGCACACCACGAGTCTCGAGGACAAGAAGATCGTCGAGCTCAATCAGGCGGGGATCAGCTCGCGCTATTTCCAACCCGGCCCGTATTCGTTGCAGGAACCGTACGCGCGCCGGTTCGTCGACTGGTACCTGAGGGAAATCTCTGCGGCGCCGCAGACAGCGGTCACCGGTTGAGCGGGGGCGGCCGACAACGCCTTGAGCGACCAGCAGGGAATTCCTTACACGGGTTTACGTGAGTCCTTGCAAGGATTTCCCACTAGACTTTTACGATGACTTCTAGTGCTCCAAAAAAAGGAACCGCGGCGGGTCTGCAACCATTGTTGTGCTGCGTGCTCTTGGCGGGGTACACCGGCCCCGCGCATGCACAATTCAAGCTGCAGCAGACCTTCGAGGGCACATCGGCGCCTGGATGGGTATTCAGCGACTCCGCCTTCCTGACTGCCGCCTCCGGCCCGCCACCGATCGACGCGCCCGGCTCGGGGTGGCTGCGCCTGACGAATGTCGCCAACAATTCAAAAGGCTTGGCACTCGACAGCGGCTTCATTTTCCCTGGCAATCAGCCCGTCGTGGTCAGGTTCAACTATGTGTCATGGGGCGGAACGGGCGCCGACGGCATGACCGTGTTCCTGTACGATTCCTCGACCGTTTCGCCCATGGCGGGCGCCTTCACGGGCGGTGGCTTGGGGTATTGCGGCGGGGCAGGAGGCTATCTCGGCATCGGTCTCGACGAATTCGGGAATTTTTCCAGGCCGGCCGACCGATGTACCCTCGCCAGCGGCGGCCCGGGCAAGAGCCCGGAATCCCTGGTGATCCGCGGACCCGAAAGTTCGACGAATGCCTGGGTTTCCACGACGTCAATCCCCGGCGGGATCGACAATCCCAACGTGGCCTCGCGGCCCTCGCCGAAGACCGTGCAGCTGGTCCTCACGCCGGCGACCGTCGGCTACACGATCACGGCGCAATTCCAGAGCGCCAGTGGGCAGCCCTTTCAGACACTGTTCACCAATACACCCTTCACTTACGCCGCACCCACGGACATCGGCGTGGGATTCAGCGGCAGCACCGGCGGCGCGACCAACAACCACGAATTACAGGGATTGATCGCGGCGACGCCGGACGATTTGCAGGTGACGATGACGGGCCCCGCATCGGTGTTGCAGGGCGCGTTGGTGACCTACGCGGTAACCGTGACGAACGATGGCAACTACACGCTCGACAGCACCAATGCACCCACGGTCTTGGACACCCTTCCCCCGTCGATCACCGACGTCACCTGGACCTGTGCGGGTGTGGGCGGGGCGACCTGCGACGCGTCGGGAGCGGGAAACATCGACACGACCCCTGTCAACCTGCCGGCGAACGGGTCGGTCACCTACTCGATCAACGGCACGCTCGATCCCGCCGCCACTTGTGGTTCGGCCGTGGTCAATGCGGCACATGCGGATTTCAGCAGCACCACCAATTTCCTGGATCCGGACGAAACCAACAATACCGCGACGTTCAGCTCCACCGTCACCTGCGATGCCACGCTGGTCGCGAGTCCTGCCTCGCTGACGTATGCGCCACAGCAGGTGGCCGTCGCGAGTACCTCTCAAGCGGTCACTCTGACCGAGGGCGTCAACGGCAGCGCGAGCATCACCGGGATCGCGGTCACGGGCAACTATTCCCAAACGAACAACTGCCCGGCGATATTGGCCGCTGGTCGCACCTGCACCGTCAATGTGGTCTTCACCCCGAGCGCGTTGGGTAGCAGCAATGGCACGCTCACCATCCGGAGCAACCTGGCCGCCACGCCGACGGTTACCTCGGTGGTGCCGCTGTCCGGAACCGGCGTCAACTCGGTACCCAGCCCGTTCAGTTTCACGCCGCTCGTCAACGTGGATACTTCGAGCGTGCAGGTCTCGAATTCCATCACGGTAACCAGCACCGATGCACCCGCGCCGATCAGCGTAAGCCCCGGTGGGCAGTACAGCATCAACGGTGGCCCCTTCACCTCGGTTCCCGGCGTCGTCTCGCCGGGGGCGCAGGTTCAGGTGAAGTTGACGGCGGCGTCCGGCTACAGCACGTCCGACTCCGCGGTTCTGACCGTCGGGGGCGTCTCCTCGCCGTTCATGGTGACCACGGGTGCCCAGCCGGTGCTTCAGGGCGGCTTCACGCCGGTCACCGGCGCAGTGGCGGGCAGTATCCAGACCTCCAACGCCATCACCGTCACGGGGACCACCATCCCCGCGCCCATCAGCGTCAGCAGCGGCGATGAATACAGCATCAACGGCGGCCCATTCACGGCAGGCCCCGGTACGGTTCAGCCCGGGGACAAGGTCACCGTGCAGATGACCGCGCCGTCCACCTACAACGCGACGGCATCCGCCGTCGTGACGATCGGCGGCGTCACGTCGACGTTCACCGTCACCACGGCCACCCAGCAGATCCCGCAGGCAGGGTTCACGGCCGTAACGGGTGCGAGTCCCTCGAGCCTGCAGATCTCCAATCCGATCACGGTCACGAGCGTTACGGCCCCCGCGGCCATCAGCATCAGCAGTGGCGCCGACTACAGCCTCAATGGCGGTCCGTTCACGTCGACTGCCGGCACGGTTCAGCCCGGCGACCAGGTCACGGTCGAGGCCACCGCGCCGTCCACCTACGACACCACGGGGACGGCGGTGCTCACCATTGCCGGCGCTCCATCCGATTTCGCAGTGACCACCACTGCCCAACCCGTGCTGCAAGGCAGCTTTACGGCGGTCACAGGGGCGGCGAACTCGAGCGAGAACGTCTCCAATCCCATCACCGTAACGGGCATCACCAGCCCCACGGCGATCAGCATCACGAGCGGCGCGCAGTACAGCATCAACGGCGGTGCGTTCACCGCCGCGCCTGGCACCGTGCAGACAGGCAGTCAGGTCACGGTGCAGGTTACCGCGCCGTCGACCTACAACACGACCGCCACGGCCGTGTTGACCGTCGGCGGCGTCAACACCACGTATTCCGTGACCACCGGACCCCAGCCGCTGCAGCACGTGGCCGTGACCGGCGGCGGCGGCGCGATCGGCCCGTTGATGCTGGGGATATTCGCGCTCCTCGCCTCGCTCAAGCTGCGGGGCCCGCGGCGTGCAACGCGGCGCATGCCTCTGGTCCCCGCGTTCTGCGCGGCGATCCTTGCCGCATTCTGGAGTGCCCCGACCCAGGCCGAGGACGGCACTTGGCTGTCGAATGTCTACGGCGGCATGCGCTTGGGCGACTCCACCAGCAGCATGACGGCCGCCAGGCTCGCCGGCGATCTGCGGGCCGACGGCTATCAGATCACCGCGGCGGGAGCGGAGCGGGGCACCGCCGCCGGTACGCTGTACCTGGGCTACGAGCTGCGCAGCAACTTCGCCGTGGAGGTTGCCGGTACCTACGTGGGGCGCACGCGCGCGGCCCTCGAGGGCGTTCTGCCCGCGAATCTGGGCCCGCTGCTCGCCGACACCGCCCATATCGTACGCGGGAGCGGCGATATCGTGGCGCTGGAGGTGCGTTACCGCTGGCCCCTGGCGCATGCCATCGATCTCGACCTGCGTGCAGGTCCGTACCTTTGGCTGACCACGTCGGACGTGTACGTGAGCGGAGTCGACAAGCTGAACCGCTCCGACAGCGGTCTCGGCTACACGGTCGGGGTCGGTCCACGATTCGCCCTTGGACAGCACGTTGGCGTCGGTGTGAGCGCCGAGTACTTCGATTCCACGTCGCAAAACCAATTTTGGCAGTTCTCGGCCACGCTCGAATATCATTTCAGATGAGGGGCGCGCCGGAGTCGTTCCGTCAAGGACAGACGAAGCGGAAAACCCGCACATTCCCCGTCTGCCGGGTCAGGCTGTCGGAGACGTCGCCGAGAAAGTAGTCGCCGGCCGCACTCACGGCCAACGTGGTCGCGACCTGCAGTTCGCCGGTGTATTGCGGATTGCCGGCGCGATGCACGTTCATGACCGTGAGCCGTTTGCGCCCGCTTCCGTCGGGACGCATCGTGTATATGCTGTAATAACCGCTGGCGTCCCGCTGCATGTAAGCCAGCCGATCGGTCGCCAGATTCCAGCGCGTGCCGTAACCATTCCTGATCAACGGCGTCTCGTCGATCGTGGTACCGCCGGCGCGGTCCACGGTGCAAGTCGACGCCGGGCCGGCCACCGCGCCGTGCGACAGCATCATCAGGGCAACGACGCCCAGACTTGACGGCACTCGGCGCAGAGCGGTTAACATGGCGGGATCATGGACGACAACGAACCTCGTTACTGGTTTCGGGCGAAGCGCTACGGTCTGGGGTGGGGGCTGCCGCTGGCGTGGCAGGGTTGGGTGATTTTCCTCTCATGGTTGTTGATTTTTCCTGTGGGCCTGGTGTTCCTGACGCCCGCCAACCAGCCCCGGCGCTTGCTCTTCATCCTTGCCATGGTCGCCCTGTTGCTCGTCATTGTTTACTGGAAAGGCGACCCGCGCGGTAGACGCTGGAACAACGGCGAGGGCAATCGCTGAGCACCGAGTGCCGCCGGGAGCTGGAGGGGAGCGCCCGCTAGGGCGGACCGGATCGATATCTCGTGCTCGGCCGATTGACCGCCGAAAACGATGGCCACTCGCGTTTTGGTCGGTGAATGGAGGGTGTCGGGGATGCAGCAGCCCGTTGTGTCGCCCCGTTGACAGAAAGGCGTGCGCCAACGGCGCAGCATCTCCCTCGAAGACCAACCAAACCCAATCGAGGAGAGCGACATGAACACCAACACCCACACCGCCCTGAAGACCCTGTTTGCCGCCGCGACGTTGACAGCAGCTTTCGCGACGGGCGTCCGCGCCGCCGAGGTGGCGGAAGTTCGCGTGACATACGCCGATCTCAACGTCCATACCGCCGCCGGCGCCGCCGTGCTCAACCGCCGGATCAAAGCCGCCGCCGAACACGTGTGCGGATTTGCCGGCAGCCGGGACTTGGCCCGTCAGGCGAAGTTCGACGCTTGCACGGCGCGCGCGATCGCGGATGCGACTGCCTCGGTCAAGGCCGCGACCGCCCAGATGGCATCGCTGAAGTGATGAGCGAGGTTCGCTCGCCGGTCCGGCAGGGGCTCATTCGAACCCCTGCCGAATCGCGTACCTACTGAATCGTGTACGTATACGGGATCGCCGCCAGTTCATCGCCGGTGATGTTCCCGTAGGGCGGCACGCCGCTGACGAAGTCGTCAACGTACAGGACTCCCGCGACCACCGTGCCCGACGGACCGGACGGCGTGATTTTCACGTTGACGGTGGTCGTCTGGCCGGGATTGATCGTTACCGGCGAGAACGGCGTGGACGCATTCGTGGAGGCGAGCCACAAGTCGCCCGAATCGGAGGTCACGGCGGGATCGAAGGCTTTGGACTGCGAAGTCATCGAAACCGTCGCGGCTGCCGCCACCGCGGGGCTGGCATAGGGGCCGCATTCCGTGGGACCCGCGCCCCAGAGACCCGTGGTCACAGCGCCCCCGGGCGGCGCGTACGATGCCGACACCGTGGTCGCGCACAGCGATGCGTTGCCGAAGCCTGCGCTCGGCAGATCCGGGTCGCCGGCATACGGTCCGAAGTCGAACATCGCCGGCACGGTCGCGGTCTGGGCGACCGACACGCTCGACGTGTGGGTCGGTACGAGCCAATACGGGTAGTTGCCCGTATTCGGCAGCGTGATGCTGCCCGACGTGCCGAGTTGTAGCGCCAGGGTCAGGCTCGCGGTCGTGTCCAGCCGCGCATCGACGAAGAAGGTCTCGGGCGCTGCGCCGTTGTTCGTGATCGTCACCGGGATGGTCACCGGAGTGCCCGCCGGGAGCCGGGTGCTCGCGCTCTTCGGCACCCCGGACGCGCTGACCTTGACGTGGTTGAACCGGATGCTGCCGCTGTACGGCTGCGAGACCTCATCGCCGACCACCGGATTGGCGAAATCGACGATCAACGTCCAAGTACCGGGGACCGGGTTCAGCGTGTAGGCCGTCAGCGACAGTGAATTGGTGCCGTTGAGCGAGTTCTGACCGGCGCCGAGCGTATCGCCATCCGGGCTGATCAGATACGCCCCCACGGGATCGCCCACGTCGTTCGTGAGCGACACGTTGGCCGTGATGTCGGTGACGTTCGGTCCCACGTTGAACTCATAGTATTGCGCCTGACCCTCGCCGGGTGGGCGGCCGTTGCCGCCGGTCAGCACGCCGTTGAAGCGGCCGCCGTGCGCGACATCCACCAGGCTGCGCAGGGTGACCGGAATGGACGTGGACGCGCCGAAACCGGCGTCCGAACTCAGCATGATCGAACCGGACGCATCGCCCGGCGACGACGGCGTCGCCGCTGAAATCGCGACCGTCTTGGTCTGACCGGGCGCGAGGACCAGGTTGCGGGGCTCGATCGATGCGAACGACTGGTACTGCTGCGTCGCGACGCGCCACGGAATGGTGCCGTTGGTGCCGCCGTCGGCGGCCACGTCGCCGAAAATGACGCCGGTCCAGGTTCCGGGTACCGGGAACCTCACGTCCACGTTGCCGAAATTGCCGACACCCTGGGGCAACGAATGGGCGGCGAACCGGCCGCGCGGATCGATCAGGATGAACCGTACGCGCGAGTTGTTACCGTTGGCCGGAGTGCCGGGATAGGCGATCGATCCATCCAGCCGGTCGGCATCCGGGGGCACCTGGAAATGAATCACGGCATAGTTGTTCTGCAGCCCCTGATAGTTCGCGAATTGCGGACTCGTGGCGTCGTTGAGCACGACGGAGCCGGTCTGCACGTGCTGATCCGGCCCCAAGGTGCGGCCGTTGAGTTCCACGACCTGGGGATGCGCACCGGTGTTCGTGACGGTTACGTTCCAGTGCTGGTCGGTGCCCGGCGGGCCCACCGCGTTGAGCTGACTGGATGAGAGCAGCAGCGAGTTGCCGACCGGCGGCGGCGAGCCATCGGCGGTTGCGACCGACTCGGCGAGCAGCACCGCCTGGTACGAGTTCAGCAGGCCGGAGCCCTGTTCGGTGGCCGGAAGGGCGAGATCGGTCGCGCTGCTGACCAGGATCTGCTTGACCAGGGCCGGCGTCGGAGAGGCGCCGGCGTGGGTCTGCCGGTACGCCTGGATCACCAGTGCGGCCGCACCGGCGATGAACGGGGACGACTCGCTGGTGCCGCCGGCCTCCTCGATATTGGACGCGGCGCCCAGGAAATTGGCGCATCCCGCGAAGATCGCGGCGTTCGCGTCGCAGGACGCGACGCTGATGTCGCCCGGGGCGAGCAGGCTGACGGTCGCGCCCGTCTCATCGTAGCCGCCCGAACTCAGCGAACTGAAATTGTTGCTCAACCAGCCGGTCGTCGCGAAGTAGTTCGCGGCGGCGTAATTGGTTTGCACGTAAAATTTGAACTGGGTCGACGCGCCGGCCGAGAGCACGAGCGGATCGGTCGACGGCGAGCCGATGCTGTTGGTCGACCCGGCGTCACCGCTCGACACGCTGACCACCACTCCGGCCGCGACCGCGGCATCGTTGAACTGCTTGGTCGCGTCGAGCGCCGTGATGTCCGGAAAATCGTTGGAACCGAAGGACTCGTTGATCACGTCCACGTGGTCGACCGTCACCGCATATTCGATGGCCTGCAGGAAATTGGACTCCGTCGTGTCCTCAAAGGTGCCGAATACGTCGAGGCCGACCAGTGCGGCGCCGGGGGCCACGCCTTCGATGCGCACGTTGCACACGGCCGCGACGGTCTGTGCACTGAAGCCGTTGAGGTTGTAAACGTGGATGCCCTGACCCGCGATCGTGTTGGCGTCGAGGAACGCCTCGTCGCCGCTCGTGGGCTGCCCGGGGCCGTCACCGCTGAAGTCCTTGTAATCGCCCCCGATCGAGGGATCGAATACCGATTTGCCGTCGGGTCGGATGAAATTCACGTTGGCGGGGTCCAAGCCGTCGGCAATCCACGCGACCTTGACGCCCTTGCCGGTGATGCCGAGCGCGCGGGCGGTGCGGGCAGACCCATCGTCCGAGTCGGTTTGCGTCAACGCGAGGCCTTCAGGTGCGAGTTGCACCTTGCCGTTTGCGCCGCACGCTCCCGGAATCACATTGGGGGTCAATGACTTCGTGACGTTCGTGGTGGTGACCGCGGCTTGCGAGCTCGTCGTGGGGCGCTTCGCACGGTGGATGACCGCATCCGGGACCACCGCGGCGACGGCGGGATTCGCCTTGAGGCGTTCGATCTCGCCAGCCGACACCACGGCTGCGAGCGCGTTGACCATATGGAAGGTTTTGACGCTCTTGGCGTTCACCTTGCCAAGTTCGTTCAGCACCGGAGCCTGGTCGCGTACCGCATCCGCACCGCTGAACGCGTTCCTCATGAGGACGATCACCGGTCGAGTGACGTTCTGCGACAGTGTGGCCGCCACGTCCGCGGTCAGCGGCCCGGCCGGATCCGGCGCGGCCGCCGAGCCCGGGACCGCGACGGACAGACTGCAGGCGGCAAAGGCGCCGGCAAGCAGCGATAAAACCCTCGTCTGGGAGCCGACGAACGACTTGCTCATAAGATGACTACCCCATGTAATTAGTTTTCGTTAGCGGAAGGCGGGTGCGGTGGGCCGCACGTTGTTGGGTCGGAGCCTAAAACGCAAATGATCTGCGTATGACAATGATTTTACATAATCCATTGAGCGCGACGCGCGCGAGACCGAGTGGTGAACGCGCGCAGCCGTCGAGCCGTCATACCTGTTATCGAGTAAGCACTCCGAGGGTCCCCAGCCACGTCTCCACCAGCACAGGCCACTGCGTCACCGGGAACTGTGTGCGTCGCAGCCCGAACGCGTGACCGCCTTCGGCGTACAAGTGCATCTCCACGGGTACTCCGGCCTTTCTGAGTGCTGCGTAGTAAACCAGGGAGTTCTCGACGTCATCCACCGGATCGTTCTCGTTCTGCAGCAGGAACGTCGGCGGCGTGCTTCGCGCGACTGGAACATACGGATTCAACTGAAAGCCCTCGTGGGTATGCTCCCTCATGTGGCCCGGATAAATCGCGACGGCAAAATCCGGGCGACAACTCACGTCGTCAGCCGCATCGACGTGCGCGTACAGGCGCTTCGCACAGAGTGTGCTCAGTGCGGCCACCAAATGTCCGCCGGCCGAAAATCCGAGCACTCCAATCTTTCTCGGGTCGATGCCCCACTCGGAGGCGTGAAGTCGCACGAGTCCCATCGTTCGCTGCGCGTCTTCCAGCGCCACGGGCGACTGGGGATAGGCGCCCGAATGGGGTTTCACACCATTGCCTGGCACCCGGTACTTCGACAACACGCAGGTGATTCCCCGGGAGGCGAGCCAGTCGCAAACCTCCGTGCCCTCGAGATCGATGGCCAGGGTCTGATAGCCTCCGCCGGGAAACACAACCACGGCAACGCCGGTATTCGTTCCTGCCGGCTCGAAGAACGTCATCGTTGGCTGGATCACGGGCGCCACGTTCGTCCATGGCCTGCCGGCCACCGGTCGGTCCGTGACGGTGGTCGTCTCCTCGGGCCCGGTGATCGCCTGTGCATCCGGGATGGTCCCGGGCCAGATCGCGACCTGCGAGTGGCCCGCAGGCGCCTGCCAGGGACCCGCGAAGTTCGGTTCACTGCCGAACAGTCCAAGGACAGCGGCGATCAGACAGCAAGCATGTTGCATGACGCGGTTCGAAGTTGCAGACGGGCGGTTGATTGTGCCCTGGCGCGACGTCGCGCGCATCCGGCGTCACACCGCCTGCGGAGGCGCCAAGCTGACGCGGCGGCCGGCGTTCACGTACCATCGACGGCGCCTACGGTCATCGTCGGGGTGTCGAAGACAAGTGAAATACCAGCACCGCGTTCTCGGGATGTTGTCGTTGCTGGCCATGATCACCTACCTGGACCGGGTATGCATCGGCGTGGCGGGGCCGCGCATGCAGGACGACCTGCACATTGGCCCGCAGGGCTGGGGCTGGGTATCCAGCCTGTTTTATCTGTCGTATGCGGCATTCGAAATTCCGGCGGGCATTCTGGGGGACCGCATCGGGCCCCGTCGGGTGCTGACCCGCATCGTGACCTGGTGGTCGGCCTTTACCTCGCTG
>Ga0182030_10027132_pt1 | contig 10321 bp, 10 predicted proteins | sample 812S3MmetaG_FD_121299 | JGI IMG/M metagenome (GOLD analysis project Ga0182030, IMG submission 121299) | Permafrost microbial communities from Stordalen Mire, Sweden - 812S3M metaG (Illumina Assembly) | ecosystem: Environmental > Terrestrial > Soil > Wetlands > Permafrost | place: Sweden... | reverse complement strand
TCCTGCACCACACCCCCATGCGCTTTGACGTCATCAACACCAGCTCGCGTTGCATCGGTGTGACCCACGCCGACGATCTGCCGCTGGCCCAGATCCTGGTGCGCGAAGACATCGAGTCGGGCGTGCGTCCGGAGTTCGCCTTTTCCTCGTAGTCGACTCAACGCTGCGTGAGTCGCGGCGACACGCGGGCTACGCCAACGACAATTCGTTCAACACCGAAGCGGAAAGTGCCGCGACATTGGCCTGCGACTTCGCCAGCACGCTGGTCACGAACTCGTCGTTGAGACGAAGTAGTCCCAGCAGCACGTGACCGGGCTTGATTGTCTTCTGGTGTAATTCGAGCGCCACGCGCAGGGATTGCTCTATCGTTCGCTTCGCGTCGGGGCTGAAACGCGGACGTCCTGACGCCGAGGGCGAGACGCGCCGATCGGGCGCGGCGTCCAGAGCGCCAGGGCCGAACGTCGCTTCGACGGCACTGCGCACACCTTCATAATCAATGCCGATGGATTCAAGCGACTCGGGGTCAATCGTGCCGGGACGTTCGTGCTCGCCCCGCGGCAACAGTGCGCGCACCGCGACGCCGGTAATGCCACTGTTGCGCAGGGGCTTGCCCGCGGTCTCCTCGCGCCCTTCTGCGAGGCCGTAGAGCAGGTGGCCAACTTCTATCGTGCGCGAATCCAGTTCTACGGCGAGATCCTGCGCTTCAACGAGCGCCGCCTTGGCACCTTGGGTCATTCGTTCGAACATCGTTAATCCTTTCTCATGGCGAGACGTCCGCCACCGTGTTTCTGATGCACTGCTTGCTTGGAGACGCCCAGTTCCGTGGCGATTTGAGCCCATGACCATCCGAGGTCGCGGGCCCGGTCGACCTGCAGCGATTCCAACTGCTCCACCAGGTGGCGAAGCGACGAGACGGCCCGAAGGCCGAGCGCCGGATCTGCGTCGCCCGCGCTGGTTGCCAGATCCATAGAACCCATAAACGTCAATCTATCTTGTCATTTTAGGCTTGTCAACCCCAGTTGACGATTGTTACAATTTTTTGCTGGAGCTTCTATGGGGGTCAGTGCCAATCCCTCGACGAAGTGACGGCACCCAACTTGAGCGGCTCCACCGACTCGGCCGTCAGCGTCACGGTCCCCTGACCGCGCTGGAGCGAGCCGCGAATGAGCAGCGCGGGTGACTTGCGCGCGACCGCCTTCCAACGCAGCCAGCCGCCTTTGGAGAAGATCACGTTCACGTGACCGGTCTCGTCTTCGAGGTTGAGGAACACGGCCCCGTTGGCCGTTTCGGGTTGTTGACGATGGGTCACCACACCGGCCACCGTGACCCGCGCACTCTCGGCACTCACGAGGGCGTCAGCGCGGGTCACTCCGCGCTCGTTCAGTTCTTCGCGCACCAGCGCCATGGCAGTGGCGTCGGGTGTGAGACCCATGGCCCACAGGTCGTCGGCCACGCGTTCCATCTCGCTCACCTCGGGCAGTGCCGGCGCGTGTACGCCCGTCACCACCCCGGCCAGGCGGTCACTGGTGCTCTGGGCTGCCGGACCAGCCGACCAGACCATGGCCCGACGACTCGATCCAAAGCAGTCGAGCGCGCCCGCGACCGCCAGGGCCTCGAGGTGCTGTTGTTGACAGCCCGCTCGGCGCACCAGGTCTTCGGAGTTGGTCCAGGGCGCACCCTCGACAATGCGCTGGGCGAGATCGGTCGTAATGGAGCGAACCGATGTAAGGCCCAGTCGCACCTCGGGATTCTCGCGACTGCCTTCGAGTGTGGCCAACGCCCCGGAGAGATTCACGTCGGGACGCACCACGCACACCCCGTGGCGCTGCGCGTCGGCGACCAGGCTTTGCGGCGACCAGAAGCCGAGCGGCTGGGCGTTGAGCAGCGACACCAGGAAGGCCGCCGGATAGTGCAGCTTGATCCAGGCCGAGCAGTAGACGAGGTGGGCAAAGGAGACCGCGTGCGACTCGGGAAAGCCGAAATTGGCGAAGGCCGCCAACGCGTCAAAGAGCTGGTCGGCCGCAGACCCGGTGATGCCGTTAAGGGCCATGCCGCCATAAAAGCGGTCCCTCAGTTTGAACATGCGCAGGTCCGAACGCTTGGCCGACATGGCCTGGCGCAGTTCGTCGGCTTCGGCCGGGGAAAAACCACCTACGGCCACGGCCATCTCCATGAGCTGTTCCTGGAAGAGCGGCACGCCGAGCGTGCGCGACAGGATGGGCTCCAAACGCGGGTGCAGGTAGGTGACGGGCTCGTCGCCGCGACGTCGACGGATGTAGGGGTTGACCGCGTTGCCCTGAATGGGACCGGGGCGAATGATCGCCACCTCAATAACGATGTCGTAGAAACAGCGCGGCTGGATGCGCGGCAGCGTCGCCATCTGCGCGCGTGACTCAACCTGGAAGACGCCCACGGTGTCGGCCTCGCAGAGCAGGTCGTAGACCGCGTCCTCCTGGGGCAGGGTTCCCAGGTCGAGGGGCGTCGCGTGAAACTGCGTCACCTGGTCAACCGCGCGGTGCAGCGCGTCGAGCATGCCCAGTCCCAGGAGGTCGAACTTGACCAGGCCAATCGCGGCGCAGTCGTCCTTATCCCACTGCAGGACCGTACGTCCGGGCATGCGCCCCCACTCAATGGGACAGACCTCGAGCACCGGTCGGTCGCAGATCACCATGCCGGCCGAGTGGATGCCCAGGTGTCGGGGACGATTAAGCAGGCTGGTCGCCATGTCGGCGATCATCGTGGGCGTCTCGGGCGCCATGGGCTTCGCCGAGCTGCGGTCCACCCCGTCGCGCAGCTTGTCGGCCTCCTCTTCGCTCAACCCGAAGGCGCGCGCCACGTCACGGATCGCCGATCGGGGACGGTAGGTGATGACGGCCGCCACCTGGGCGGCGTGGCGGCGTCCGTAACGCTCGAAGACGTACTGGATGACTTCTTCGCGTCGCCCGGACTCAATGTCGACGTCGATATCGGGAGGACCGTCACGCGCCGGGGAAAGAAAACGTTCGAAGAAGAGATTAAGCGCGACGGCGTCAGCGTTGGTGATGCCCAGCGAGAAGCAGACCGCAGAGTTGGCGGCCGAACCTCGACCCTGGCAGTAGATGTCGTTGCGACGGCAGAATTCGGTGATGTCCCACACCGTGAGGAAGTAGCCCGCGAAGCCGAGCGTGCCAATGACGTTGAGTTCGTGATCGATCTGGCGCCACGCCCCAACAACACGCTCCTGGTCGCGGGGGCCGTAGCGCAACGTGGCCCCCTGGGCCACTATCTCTTCTAAAAACGTCTGTTCGTTCATGCCCGGCGGCGTTAAAAAGGCCGGCAGCTTTGGCGCCACCAGACGCAGGTCGAAGGCCAACTCGCCCGCCAGTTCGCCCGCTCGATCCACCACGCCCGGCCAGCGCGCGAAACGACGTCGTTGCTCTGCGTCACTGCGTAAATGCGCCAGCGGTGACGAACTCAACCAGCCCTGCATCTCTTCGAGGCTCTGACGCGAACGTATGGCCGCCAGGACATTGGCGCGCGCGAAGGCGTCGGGCGTGGCGTAGTGCACGTTGCCCGTCGCCACGGGACTCACGTCGTAGCGAATTGCCAACTGGGACAACACGTCATTGCGCGCCACGTCGTCGGGCGTGCCGTGGTCCCACAACTCCACCGCCACGTGCTCACGTCCGAAGGCGTCGATCAATCGCTCGAGGGCGCGTGACGCGGCTCGCGGACCCTCCTCTAACAACGCGCGCGTGAGGGGACCCTTACGACATCCCGTCAGAACCAGCCACTCGTTGGCGTGACTCGCCACGTCGGCCAAGGTGAAGCGCGGCGCTCCCTTGTCGCCCCGGGCCAGGTGGGCCTCACCCAGCATGGTCGCCAGGCGTCGATAGCCCTCGGGCGAACGAGCCAGCACCACCAGATGCTCCCCCGAGGGGTCACGAATCCCGACGCGATCGTCCTTGCCGTCAAGCGTGATCTCACTACCGAAGACCGTGGGCAAACCCACAGCGCGCGCCGCTTCGGCGAAACGCACCACCCCGTAAAAACCGTGATGGTCGGTGAGCGCGAGGCCCGAGAGTTTAAGACGGGTCGCCTCGACGACCAACTCTTCGGGGTCGCTCGCCCCGTCGAGAAAACTAAAACCCGAGTGGGCGTGAAGTTCGCCGTAGGTGACCATCAGTCGTAGATCCCGACAAGCCACCAACGACTCGACTCGGCGACCAGCAGCACCGCTTCACCGGTTGCCAGTACCAACTGCAGATGGGCGCGTCGGCGACTCGGTCCCCACCAGCGTTCCACCGAGGGCCAGGGGCCCGCGTGCCACACCACGTCACGACGAACCTGGTTCTTAAAGAGCAGGGTAGTGGGGTTGGAACGAAAGAGGCCGCGCGAACCCATGCGCACTGGCCTGTCGTCGGCGTCGCGCAGCTCCACGCTCACGCGTTCGTGCAGGGTGGTCGCCGGCGAGGGCGCACGCAGTTGACCGGGCCAGGGAGCGTCGTCACGGCTCTCGTTGATGGGCGAGCCCCACGGCACCAGCGTGGCGCGGTCTTCGGGGACCCGACCACCGCGCAGCGAGGCCACGACAATGGCCTCGGCGCCCAAACGAGAACGCACGCGATGAGCGGCCGCGTGCGCGCGATCATCACCAATGCGCTGGCCGAAAAAACCCATCTGCTCGCTCTGGGGTTCACTCTCGCCGCGCAGGTGACCGAGGCGTCGCGCCAGTTTCGGATCGCGCTGGGTCGCGAGCTCACCCACCTCGCCGCACGCCACGCGGTGCAATCCCAGGGCGTGCTTGTTAAAACGTTCCGCCACGCGCGCGCGTTCGAGATCGGCGAAGGAGCCCACCGTGTGCAGACCGAGGCGCCGACAGGTCGTCACCAAGTCTTCGCGTCCCAGCACCCCCAGCGGCTGGGACCGACGAAACGCCGGTGTCGCCCCGGGCGGGATGACGAGCGACTGGGCCGCCGCGAGTTCGGCGCAGAAGAGACCGTCGGCAATGCCGAGTGACGTCTCGTGGCCCACGACGTCGTGCACCGTGCGCGCGACAAGGTCCACCACGGCCGCTTCGCCACCGTAGAAACGACTCGGTCCTCGCACCGGCAGCACGTAAAGACCAAGACGAACCGCTTCGCTGAAGGGACAGAACACACTGAGGGCGTCGAACAGGGAGAGATAGTCGCGCAGCGTCGAGCCATTGGGCTCTTCTTCGCAGAGCGCCCCTACGGATATAGCGAGGAGGCGCTCCACTATTTCGCCTCCGCTCGTCCTTTTCGGTTCGGCAATACCACGAGGTGTTCACTGGCCCGCGCCGCTTCACCACGACCGCCCACCAGCACCGTGAGGTAACGGGCGTCTAAGCGCGACGAGGTCGCCCACTGCGACTGGGTGATCGTGAAGGAGAGGTCCGCGGGCAGCGGCCACGGGGTGTTCGGTTCGCAGAGCACGATCAACACGGTGCCGCGCTCGCGCACCCGGTCCATCAGTCGTCGCGCGGGGGCGTGACCCGTGTGCGCCGGTGGACGAACCACGAGCAGGTCCACGCCCTCGAGCAGGTCGGCCGCGGACTCGGCCCACGCGTTGCCGGGGCGAGGCACGAAGAGCACCCGGCGCAGGTCAATGCCCAGTTCGGCAATGGCCACCACGCCGGGATCGTCCACGCCCACGACGCCGGCCCAGTGTCCCTTGGCGCTCGATTCAGTGAGCAGGCTGAGCGCCAGGCTGAGCGCTCCCGATCCCGGTGGGGCCTTGACCACCACCGTGGAGCCTCGGCGCAGCCCGCCACCGGGCACCAGTGCGTTCCAGGGCTCGCCCAGGGGCAGCATCCGGGTTCGAGCGAGGGCCACGGGGCGTAACGTCGCCACCAGATCAGTGGGCAGCGTAGGGCGATTGGTTGAAAAAGCGAACATACGTTCGTAAGAGTAGCCACTCCCGGTGACGGGCGCCAACGGGCTTAAAATCAAAGCAGAAAGGAGTCTTATGTGCGGTCGCATCGCCCTCTTTACTCCCCCGGCTCGCCTCGCGAGACTGCTCGACGCGGCGCTGGCGGCGGGCATCGAACCCGAAGGCCACCCCAGTTGGAACATCGGTCCCCTGCGCCGACTCTTCGCCGTGAGCGAGGACGACGGTGCGCGCACGCTCGATCGTTATCGCTGGGGGCTCGTGCCGAGCTGGTCCAAGGATCCTTCGATCGCCAATCGACTCTTTAACGCCCGCGGCGAAACCGTGGCCGAAAAGCCGTCCTTTCGCACCGCCTTCGCCAAAAGACCCTGCATCATTCCCGTCGACGGTTTCTACGAATGGGACCACCGCGACGGTCATCAGAAGCAGCCGCACTACTTCACGCGTGTTGATGGCCAGCCCCTGCTCTTTGCCGGCCTCTACGAACGCTGGCACAATCCTGAAGAGCCCAAGGACGCTCCGGCCCTACAGACCTGCACCGTGATCACCACGGAGCCCAACGCCGACATGGACGAGCTGCACAATCGCATGCCCGTGGTGTTAAGCGCCGACGACGTGGCCACCTGGCTCAACGTGAGCGAGGTCGAACCCGACGAGCGTGCGCAGTTGCTTCGCCCGGCGCCCAAGGGCACGCTCACCCACTACGGGGTCAATAAGGCGGTGGGTTCAGTAAAGAACGACGGACCGGAATTGATCGATCCCGTGGACCCGGAGACGCTCTTCTAGCGTTTGGTTTTGCGTTGGAAAAGCCGAAAACCCCGAGTGACCAGTGAGTCGAAACTCTCCAGCCCCCCGGGGTCTCCGAAGGCGCATCTCGCGTTGACCCGTGTCGGACAGGCCACCGCTTGACGGCTGGTACTTCACGTCATTCGTCGATGCGAACTGCGGACCGAACTCCGCTGCCCGTTTGGAGGTTTTGTTCCTCTTGCGAGGTCCCTCTCCCCCTCGTCAACTTCCCCTTGCGGTTCAGTCGAACGTTCGACAGGTACTACGTGAACTACGAGTGATACTGTGCCAGACTTCCCGGGCCCGTGACGAGGAAAAAGGGGATATCAGATACTTTTGCCCAGAGTCGTCTCCCTTTATCCACCGTTTTGTCACGAAATCGAAAATTATCAACTGGTAAGGCGCAACTTTTGCACAGCTCGCTTTTAGGCGGTTGGCCGTTTCGCTCCAGGACCGACACGAATTTCTTCGGCCACCACGGACTCCACGCACGCAACGGTGTTCGTAAATGCCTCGCTTTCGCCGAAGCGCTCCACGAGGCTCACTAGTTTTACGTCGGAGAAATCCCGCAAGAAAATCTCCTCGGCGCCGGGCTCGACCGAACCGCAGATGAGCAACAAGGGGACTCGATCACGTGCCAGGCCGGCCATGCCCCAGGCCACCTTGCCCTCGAGACTTCCCTCATCAAAACGGCCCTCTCCCGAGACGACCAGCGACGACCGGCTCACGCGGTCTTGGAGTGCGACCGCACGTGAGACCGCGTCAAAACCACTGGTGAGTACTCCCCCCAGCGCGGCGAGCGCGCCCGGAATGCCTCCCGACGCGCCCGATCGTGCCAAGAGTTCCACGTCCACACCTTCATTCGCCAGGTAGAGAGCTCGAACGTCACTGAGCTGATTCTCAAGACTCTCGAGGTCGTCCGGATGAATCCCTTTTTGCAGGGCGTATCGTCGAGCCCCACTGAAGTGGGCGGTGACGTCGGTCGCCGCGGTCACTGGCACCGGCAACCCCCCGGCGTCCTTCAAGACCTGGTAGCACCCGAGCCCACCGTCAGAGGTCGCCGAGCCCCCACAGCCGATGAGCACTGAGCGCGCACCGTAGCCCGCCGAAGCCAGGATGAGGTGGCCGACCCCGGCACTCGACGCCGCCAGGGCTTCGCTTCTTGTGGGCGAGTCGAGGAGATGGCGCCCCACGACTTCAGCGACCTCGACCACCGCCGCCAGCCCGGACGCCGCTTGACACAGCGTGATCGTGGACTGCACCGGCTCACCGAGCGGGCCCGGTACTTGCACCGTGAGCACGTCGCCCTCGAAGGCGTCACGAAACCCTTCGCCGCCATCGGACATTGGCTGCACGTCGCTGTTACATTCTTGAACCAGCGCGGCTCGCGCCACCACCTCGCTCAGTTGACGCGCGGACGCGGTGCCTCTGAATTTGTCCATGGCGGCAAGCACCACGGGCGCACGAGGGGCGGTCTCATTCACGAATGACTTCGTCACGAAATCCTCCAGAGACGACTGACGTGAAGATTAGTTGACCACGACCTGGTCGCGGCCTCCTCCAGATCAAACTGCGATTACTTCGCGTCAGCTCCGCTCGACAACGCGAGTCTCGGTACTTGATGTCGACGACCCCTCGTCGCGCCGTCGAGCAAAGACACCCAGTCCCAGGAGGGCGAAAATCACAATCAGAACACCCGGTATCTCGAAGAACCAAGTGAAGAGGCGAAAGTTCGGCAGGCTATCGACCTGGGCGTAGTTGGTCACGTTGTTCTGCATCGTTGTCACCAAGGGCTTGAAGTGCGCGAGTCCTGGACCAACGTTCTTAAAGACGGGCACCAACTGAGGGAAGGCGCTCAACAACTGGGCGAATGCGGGATACTTTGCCCCAAGGAACTGCTCGACCTGAGCGGGCGTCTGGTGTAAACCCTGGGCCAGACCCTCCACGAGTCCTTGAATTTCACCCGCCGCGACGATGCCACCGGTTGCTACCGGCTTTAACTCAACGAAGGTGTTGTTGTAGAGACTGACCGTCTCCTTGACGCTGGCCGGCTGCATAATCGGATGGAAATTATCCAACATCGCCTGTCCGGCGCTGGCCTTACTGGGCAACGAGATGGCAAAGGGCGCCGCAATCAAAAGAACGCCCACGATCAATATGGGCCAGTAATACACTCGTCGAGTCATGCACGCTCCTTAAGGATGGATTGGTGGCGTTGGCAGTGACGTAGTCACCAGTCAACGTTATTTCCCTAATTTCTCTACTTATATGATGGAATTAGTCGAGTATCCTAACTCCGGCAATGCCCGAAAGCAAGTGTTAGCGCATGACCAGCAATCCCGCCCCCGTCACGGTTGTCACGACAAGGGAGCCCGCGACGCGACGTTGCCCGTGGGCTAAGAGCGCCTCCCTCGAAGCAAATGCGGTTCGCGAGCCGCCCGCTCTTTGGAGCCAATGACTGTCAGTAGAGGGCGAGCTTGGCTCACACGATAAGAACCAGTACCCACCAACCATGGAGTGAAGTCAACGAAGGTACTGGCCGAATTGTCCTTAGCGCTGAGATCGAATTGCCTGGCCTGAGGACACTGGTCCGCGACTGTTGGGTTTTACATGTCAAGAACATGATCCGAGGAGAGATATATAGCATATATGTACTATAATGTCCACATGGTAAGTGGAGACCTCATCAAAGAAGCTCGATTGCGGGCCGGCCTGACACAAAGCGAATTAGGCGCACGCCTCGGCAAGGCACAGTCCGTGATTGCTCGTTGGGAACGCGATGACGCCTTGCCAAGTCTTGAGACGCTACGCGGGGTTGTTCGCGCGTGCGGTTTGGAACTCACTTTCTTCATGTCTAAGTTTGATGACTCGAACGTGACGATCATTGATCAACATCTTCGAATGACAACCGCCGAACGTTTCGCTGATCTCTTGACACGCGTGCGATTCCACGATCGACGTGGCCAGCAGGGGGCCGCCCCCCATAACTGAAGCAATCCCCTACCGTCCAGACGAAATCCTTGAAGTGCTCGAACGCCACTCAGTGCTGTACATCGTCATTGGTGGATTAGCTGCCGAATTGCGCGGTTCTCCTTACGTCACCCGTGATGTCGACGTCACGCCTGCTCGAACCCGTGAAAACTTCACGAAACTTGCGGATGCACTCAATGAGCTCGGTGCCAAACTTCGGATTCCGGACATCGAAGAGCCGTCGACGATACCTCTCGATGAACGATCATTTGATCAAGGCACAACTTGGACCTTCGTAACGAAACACGGGTATCTGAACATCGCACTTCTTCCCGACGGGACTCGTGGCTACGAAGATTTACGACGCTCGGCAACGCGAGAGAAATTAACTGACGCCGTGACAATCTCCGTCGCCGCATTAGCCGACGTCATCCGCTCCAAAGAGGCGGCCGGTCGCGAGAAAGACCGCGCCGTGCTTCCAATTCTCCGCCAAGTCCTCGAACGCTCACATTTGAAGACCCAAGAAGATCGCGACCTCGGTCGCTAACACTCAGAGGTGCTTAAGCCCAAACTCAGACCTGACTTTCATAAACGTGGTCGGCGAATGGGGTTCAGGTCAGTCGGTGGACCCTGAGTCACACAATGAGAACCAACCAAGGTGAACTGAGCTTGGCAT
>Ga0182030_10027131_pt1 | contig 10321 bp, 9 predicted proteins | sample 812S3MmetaG_FD_121299 | JGI IMG/M metagenome (GOLD analysis project Ga0182030, IMG submission 121299) | Permafrost microbial communities from Stordalen Mire, Sweden - 812S3M metaG (Illumina Assembly) | ecosystem: Environmental > Terrestrial > Soil > Wetlands > Permafrost | place: Sweden... | reverse complement strand
GAACTTCCGCCACTCCTCGGGGCTCATGCTCGCCGGCTCGCCTTCGCGCACGCGGAACGCGAGCACCTCGGCCACGGCGTCGCTGTAGGTCATCACCCCCGCGGCGTCCTCCCAGGCGGCCACAAACCGCGACTCGACCTGGTCGAAGAGGTCGTTGATCGAACCCTTCCCGTTCTCCCGCCAGGTGTTGACGGCTTCGGAGACCAGGCCCAGGATCCCTTGGCGGTCAAGCCACGCGTTGGCGAATGCGTACTCGCCGTCGGCCAGCGCGTAGAGCAGGTGGCCGTTCAGCTCCTTGACGCCCAGCTCGTAGAAGCGCCGTACCAGCGCCAGGAAACAGCCCTTGTAGGAAGGAATGTTCAGGTTGGTGGCGCCGAGCAGGAACGCCTGGTCGCGCTCGTCGGAGCGGCTGTCGATCAGGTTCGCCGCCTCGGCGTCGGTGCGCGCCACGATGATGCCGGGCACCCGCATGATGTCGAGCTGGAAGCGGGCGGTGTTGAGGCGCTTGATCTGTTCGTCCGAAGGCACCAGCACCTTGCCGCCCTGATGGCCACACTTCTTGGTGCCCGGCCGCTGATCCTCGATGTGGTACCCGGGCACCCCGACCTCGACAAAGCGCCGGATTAGGTTGCGCACGTGCGGGTCACCGCCGTGGCCGGTGTCGGCGTCGGCGATGATGAACGGCCGGTAGTCGTACTCCTTGGCCGCGGCGCGCTGCGAGTCGGTCATCTGCAGGCGCTGGTAATGCTGGTTGCGGTCTGCGGTGAGCAGGGCGCGCACCAGGACCGCGGCGTCGTCGGGCACCTGGCTGAGCGGGTAGCTGGCCAGGTCGGGCCCGGGGTCTTCAGTGGTGGAACCTTTGGCGGAGGTTGCCCAGCCGCCGAGGTAGATGCCCTCGATGCCCATCCGCTTCATGCTCACGGCCTGGCCGGGCGAGTATGGACCGAATGTGGTGATGCTCTTCTTCTGTGCGTAGAGCTCGCGCAGGCGATCGTAGAAGGCGGCCGCCGCGTCTCGCGCGACGGTGTAGTCGGTGGGTATGGTGCCGCGCTGTTCGACGACTTGTCGAGCCGTGTAGAGGCGGGTGATTCCGTTAAAGCGTGAGCCGTCGAAGTATCGCTGCGTGGCGGCGACATCCTGTTCGAAGGGTGTTTGGACCTCATTGTCCGTTTCGATGATGGCCATGCACTTGCGCTCCCTGTTCGGCACGTTACTGGTGGGTAGCATTTATTCTATCCCCGTCCAGGGACGCCGAATCATCGGTTGCCGAGTGACAGCCAATCCCGTTGGCGACGGACGAACTCCGCGTCGACGACCTTCCCATGACCCGGCACATACAACGCGTCGGGTCCACCAATCTCGAGTAACCGATCGAGGGTCGCGGGCCAGGCGGCGACGTCGGAATCGGCGTCGATCGCGGGGTCCGCGGACTCCTCGACGAGATCACCGGTGAAGACCACCGTAGGGCTTTCTTCATGGTCTGCCCCGGAGACCACCACGATCAGGTCCGACGCGGTGTGGCCGCGGCCCGGGTGCGTGATGGTCGCTGTGCGGTTGCCGAGGTCGATGGTGGCTTCGTACATTCCGCGCCGCGGCGCGCGCAAGGCGGCGATGGCTCGGTCGATCTCCGCGGCGTCGGCGCCGTAATGCAGCGCGTCGCGGCGAATCTCATCGGTTGCCGACGACAGGTATTCGAGCACCTCGGGCGCACAGTAGACATCGGCGTCGGCGAACTGCGAGGCACCCAGGACATGGTCGAAGTGCTTGTGCGTCAAGACAACATGGGTGACCGTACCTCCGGTGATGTCCCGCGCGTCGCGCTCGATTGCGGCCGCTTCGGCAAGCGTGGTGCCGGTGTCAACGAGCAGTGTTCCGGTGCGCCCTTGGACCAGCCCGATGGTGACATCGCAGAACGGGAGCCGGCAGCGATGCACGCTGGGGGTGAGTTCTTCCCAGGCGAAATGCACCAACGGAACGTAGCGCCCTGCGAGGGCCTGTCGAAAGTACGATTCGGGAATGACCCATACGTCCAAGACTGAGACAATCCGGCTGGGCCCTGCGTGGCGTGACGTCGTTCTGCCTCGCCTCGCACCATCCGCCGAACAGGTATAGGGACAGGTCATGCGCGCAGTCGTCATCACCAAACACGGCGCCCCATCGGTACTGCAGGTGCAGCAGCGGCCTGACCCACCCCCGCCCAGCCCGGGGCAGCTGCGGGTCGCCGTACGCGCCGCGGGGGTGAACTTCGCCGACCACCTCGCCCGCGTCGGCCTTTATCCGGACGCGCCGAAACTGCCGGCAGTGGTTGGCTATGAGGTCGCCGGAACCGTCGAGGCCGTCGGCGACGGCGTCGATCCGAGCCGCCTCGGGCAACGTGTTCTGGCTGGCACCCGATTCGGTGGCTACGCCGAAATCGTCAATGTCGCGGCCAGTGATTCCGTGCCGCTTCCCGACGCCATGAGCTTCGAACAGGGTGCCGCGGTCCCGGTCAACTACGCGACCGCATGGGCGGCGCTACACGGCTACGGGTCGCTGCGCGCGGGCGAGCGAGTGCTGATTCACGCCGCGGCGGGCGGAGTCGGCATCGCCGCCATCCAATTCGCGAAGGCCGCCGGGGCCGTCGTGCACGGCACCGCGTCGCCGGCAAAGCACCGGAAGCTGGCCGAGTTGGGTGTGGACCGCGCGATCGACTATCGCAGAAACGGCTGGTGGAAGGACCTCGACCCATATGACCTGGTGCTGGATGCACTCGGCGGGACGTCATTGCGGCGGTCCTACGATCTGTTGCGGCCCGGCGGAAGGCTCATCGCCTACGGGGTGTCGGCGCTGCAGCAGGGCGAGAAGCGCTCGCTGCGCAGGGTGGCCCCGCAGGCATTGGCGATGGTGCGCGGTTTCAACCTGATGAACCAATTATCGGAATCAAAGGCCGTGATCGGCTTGAACATGCTGCGGTTGTGGGACGACCGCGGCACCCTTGAGCCCTGGATCGCGCCGCTGGTTGCGGCACTGGTCGACGGCACCATCTCCCCCGTCGTCCATGCGGCCGTACCGTTCGCCGAGGCGCCCGAGGCACACCGGATATTGGCGGCGCGGGAGAACATCGGCAAGGTTGTGCTCGTCCCTTGAGTCGCGTGGCGGGTCGTATATACGCGTGCGACCGGCTTTAATCTGCGCGTTTGTGCTGATGTTTTGCCGCGTGTGGTGGCTGCATGCTGGCTAGCATGAGTGAGATCTTTTCGGGTGCGGATGAGCCGTTGGTGGACTGGAGCGATCTTGGCGTGAGCGGGCTTTTGCCGACGGGCACGGTGACGCTGCTGTTGGCCGACGTGGAGGGTTCGACGCGGCTGTGGGAGACCCAGGGCGAGGTGATGGCGCCCGCGATTGCGCGTCTGCACCAGGTCGTGGGTGATGTCGTGGCTGCCCATGACGGGGTGCGCCCGGTCGAGCAGGGTGAGGGTGACAGTTTTGTGGCGGCGTTCGCGCGGGCGTCGGATGCGGTGGCGGCCGCGTTGGAGTTGCAGCGGGCGCCGTTGGCCCCGATCCGGCTGCGGATTGGGGTGCATACCGGTGAGGTGCAGCTGCGCGATGAAGGCAATTACGCCGGTTCGACGATCAACCGCACGGCGCGGCTGCGGGATCTGGGTCATGGCGGTCAGACGGTGCTGTCGGGGGCGACCGAATCAATGGTGGTTGACCGGCTGCCGGACGGCGCCTGGCTGACCGATCTGGGAGCGCACCCGTTGCGGGATCTGCCCCGCCCGGAGCGGGTGGTGCAGCTGTGTCATCCCGATCTGGTCAACGAGTTTCCGCCGCTGCGGGTAGCCAGTCCCGTTGTTTCTAGCCGTCTTCCGGCGCAGCTGACCAGTTTCGTGGGCCGCGACGGCCAGCTGACCCAGCTGCGGGAGCTGCTGGCGGACAACCGCGCGGTGACGTTGACCGGCGCGGGTGGGGTGGGGAAAACCCGGCTGGCGATTCAGGTGGCGGCCCAGCTCGCCACCGAATTTGGGGACGGGGTGTGGTACGTGGGGATCTGGCGCCGCTTACCAACCCCGAGCTGGTGCTGGTGACAGTGGCGCGCTCGCTCGGGCTGCCCGACCAACCGGGCCGCTCCACCATGGACACCTTGCTGCGGTTTGTTCGTGACCGGCAGCTTCTGATCGTTTTGGACAACTGTGAGCATCTGCTGGATGCGTGCGCCGAGCTGGTAGTCGCGCTGTTGGGCGCGGCGGCGAGACTGACCGTGCTGGCGACCAGCCGTGAGGCGATTGGGGTAGCCGGTGAGGTGAGCTGGCGGGTGCCCTCGCTGTCGCTAGACGGTGAAGCCCTCGAGTTGTTCACCGCCCGGGCCCGCCACGCCCGCCACGGCTTCACCCTGACTGACGACACTGCCGCGAGCGTGCGCGAGATTTGTGCGCGGCTGGATGGGGTGCCGTTGGCGATCGAGCTGGCCGCCGCCCGGGTGCGGGCGTTGTCGCTGGCCGAGATCCTCGACAGCCTCCATGACCGGTTCCGGCTGCTGACCGGGGGCGCGCGCACCGCGGTGCGTCGCCAGCAGACGTTGCGCGCCTCGGTCGATTGGTCACATGCGTTATTGACCGACCCCGAGCGGGTGCTGTTCCGTCGGTTGGCGGTGTTTCTCGGCGGGTTCGATCTCGCCGCGGCGCAAGCGGTTGCCGGCGGTGACGATGTGCAGCGCTTCCAGGTGCTCGACCAGCTCACCCTGCTGGTGGACAAGTCCCTGGTGGTCGCCGACGACAGCAAGGGTCGAACCCGCTACCGGTTGCTGGAGACCGTGCGTCAATACGCCTTGGACAAGCTGGGCGAGTCCAGCGAGGCCGACGCCGTGCGCGCACGACATCGTGATCACTACACAGCGGTGGCCGCGCTGCTCGACGCGCCGGTAGGCCGTGAATATGAGGAGCGCCTTTGGCAAGCCGATACCGAGATCGACAACCTGCGCGCCGCGTTCGCCTGGAGCCGGGAGAACTCCGACATCGAGCTGGCGTTGGCGTTGGCGTCCTCGCTGCAGCCACTGTGGCAAGCGCGGGGACGCCTCCGGGAAGGGTTGACCTGGTTCGACACCGCCCTGGCCGGCCTTGACGCGCACCACCCTGGGGTGACGCCCGCGGTGCGGGCGCGCGCGCTGGCCGACAGCGCCATGCTCGGCATATGGGCGGACGCCACCGAGACCTCGGATCGGGCTCAGCAAGCCCTGGCGATCGCCCGCGAGGTCGACGACCCGGCATTGCTGGCGCGGGCGCTCACGGGCTGCGGCTACATCGCCGCCTTCTTAGACGCGGAGGTAGCCCGAGAATACTTGGCCGAGGCGATCGGCCTGGCCCGGGCGTTGGGCGACCGGGTTAGGCTCAGCCAGATCCTCGTCACGCAAGCTGTCGCGGCACTCGTCGCGGGTGACCCGCTCGCGGTGCGCGCGGCCGCCGAAGAGGGACGCGATCTCGCCGACGCGATCGGTGACCGGTTCGACTCGCGCCGGTGCCGCCTGGGTCTTGGAATCGCACAGGTGCTCACGGGTGATCTGGCAGGAGCGGTAGCACAATCCGCCGCGGTGGCCGACGAGGCCGAGGCGGCTCACGATGCGATCTTTAGGGCTGATGGCCTCGCGTGCCAGGGCGCCGCGCTGGCATACCAGGGCGACACCGCGGCGGCCCGGGCCACCGCTGACGCGGCCGTCGAGGCCGCTGCCGAGCTGGGCGGGCTTAAAGCGGGCCTCGCCTACTGGGCCTTGGCTGCGGCGGCCTTTGCCGCCGGCGATGTCGCGACGGCGCAGGACGCGACCGAGGCGGCCTGGCCACAGGCGAGTGCCCCGCCCCAGACGGCGGCGTCGTGGCGCATCTGCAAAGCCCAGGCCGCACTGGCGGGCGGGGATCTGGTCGCGGCCCGCCGCGGGGCCGACGACGCGGTATCCACGACGGCAGGCGCGTTCCTGTCGGACGCGCTGACGACGCGCGCCCGGGTGGCGATCGCGCAAGGTGAGCCCGAGCACGCCGAGCGCGACGCCCATGACGCGCTGGCGTGTGCCGCCGAAGTTGAGGCGTACCTGTACATCCCCGACATCCTCGAATGCCTCGGCACTTTGGCCGGCGATGCCGGCAGTCACCGCGAAGCGGCACGGCTGTTCGGCGCCGCACACGGCAATCGGCAACGCATGGGCGCGGTCCGGTTCAAGGTCTGGGAAGCCGGCTACGACGCATCGGTGGCGGCGCTTCGTGATGCCTTGGGCGAGCAGGACTTCGACTCCGCGTGGGCGGAGGGCGCGGCCCTGTCCACAGAGGAGGCGATCGCCTACGCGCAGCGCGGCCGCGGTGAACGCAAACGACCCGCCAGCGGCTGGGCATCGCTCACACCCACCGAGCGTGACGTGGTGGGGCTGGTCAGCGAGGGGCTTGGCAATAAAGACATCGCCACACGGCTGTTCGTCTCACCGCGCACCGTGCAAACCCACCTCACCCACGTGTACGGCAAACTGGGTCTGAGCTCCCGCGTACAACTTGTCCAAGAAGCGGCCCGCCACAGCTGAACGCTGGGCATCCGACCTTGCGAGACGGCTGTATTTCCGAGCCGCTGTTGGCAACAATGATGTGATGGCACATCACCGAATCGGGTCGGCGGTCGCAGGGCTGGCACTTGTCGCAGCGGCGGTCGGCCAGGGTAGCAATGGCGGGACCGTCGCGGCAGCTCCCGGCGGATCATTGACGATCAGCAGTCCCGCGTTCGGCAATGGCGCGCCGATACCGGTGCAATACACCTGTAAAGGCGCCAACATGTCGCCGCCGTTGACGTGGTCGGCGCCGTTGGGGGCGGCACTCGTGGTCGACGACCCGGACGCCGTCAACGGGCTGTATGTCCACTGGATCGTGGCCGGCATCGCTCCCGGTTCTGGCAGTACCGGCGATGGTCAGACGCCGGCCGGGGGGACTACTTTGCCGAACACGGCTGGCGAGCCCGCGTACAAGGGCCCATGTCCGCCGGCGGGCACCGGTACCCACCACTACCGGTTCACGCTGTACCAGCTTCCCAACACGTATGAGCTGCCCGGTGGACTGGCCGGTGTGCAAGCGGCGCAGGCTATCGCTGGCGCCGCAACAGCACAGGCGCAGCTCACCGGGACGTTCACGGGCTGACGCTGTTTACCGGGCGTCGTCGATCGCCTGATAGGCGGCGTTGTAGCCGGGGATGAAGGTAATGCCCGGGCCGCCATGACATCCCGCGCCGCCCAGGTAGAGGCCATCGATCGGAATGGGAAAGTCGAGGAAGCCCCTGGGCCCGGGCCGATTGGGCCCCATCAGATCTGGATGCAACAGCCCATGGCAGAAGTCGCCTTCGGGTGCGCCGAACATTGTGTTCATGTGGTAAGGCGCAAACGTGATGTGGCGTATCACGATATCCTTGAAGTTCGGGGCGAACCTACTGATCTTATTGATAACACGTTGTGCCATCTCATTTTTGAGGTGGCCGTGCTGGTCGCGGCTGACCTCCACCGGGAACGCGTACGCGTACGCGCTGGCGGCGTGCTTGCCGGGCGGCGCCATGCTGGGGTCGTGCACCGACGGGATCTGCAGCCCCATCGACGGATTGTCCGGCACGATGCCCCGACGGCAGGTCTCCCACTGCAGTTGTTGCTCCTCCGGCGAGCCGAAGATGCCGATTGACTGTTGCATGCCCGTCTCGTTCAGCAATTCATACGGCGGGGCGAATTCAGGCAGCCCATCCAGGGCAAAGTGGATTTGCACGAAAGAGGCGCGGTGGTCGCGACCGGACACCCGCGATACCAGTTCCGCCGGAATGTGTTCGGGCGCGATGAACTCGGTCAGTGTGACGTCGGGCGACAGATTGGAGACCACGATCGGCGCCGAGATCGTCGACCCGTCGCGCAGCCGCACGCCGGTCACGGCCTCGTGGTCGACGAGGATTTGCTCGACCTTCGTGCGGAATCTGATCTCGCCGCCGTGTGAGACGAAAAGCTCGCGCAGGTGTTCGGTGAGCGCGCCGATTCCCCCCTTGAGCTTGGTCATCATGGCGGTGCTGTCGTCAGGAACAGCCAGCGCGAATGCCAAACACGTGGCGCTGCCCGGTGTATACGGTCCGCGGTAGGTGGAGTTGACGGCCAGAAACGCCAGCATTCCACGCATGACCGCGTGCTTATCCTTGTCCGGCAGGTAGCGGTCGATCACGTCCATCGCCGACCCGAACAGCATCTCGTGAATCGCTCGGCGTTCGGCGTCATTGGTTGCGCACGCATACATTTCGTCGAGGGTCTTGGGCGGCTTGCGGACGTCGAAGCGGCCGAGCGCCCGTGCGGGCCCCTGACTCCAGCCGATCAGTTCGGCCATGCCGGTGACGGCATCGAAGCCGTGCTTTTCGCCGAGGTGAGTCATCAGCTGGATCGGGTCGCGGTAGAAGACCATCGCCTCTTCGCCGGCTTCGCCGATATTGGTCGACATCACGTCGGGTTCCACGGCGGGCAGCGTGTCCAGCCCCAGATCCTTGGTGATTTCACTTGCCGTGGGGAACTGAACCGAACCCGCGATCTCGTAGCGAAAGCCGTCGATCAACTCGACGGTCGCCGCCATTCCCCCCGCGTAGGTGTTGGCTTCCAGGCACACCGTGCGCAGGCCCGCGCGTTGCAGAATCGCAGCGGCGGTCAGCCCGTTATGCCCGGCACCCACCACGATTGCGTCATAGTCCGTCACAGCACCCAAGAATATGTCAGTACTGACACAATTGGAAGAAGTCCGCGAGCGTCGACACCTAGGCGAGCGATGCCAGACCGGATCGAATCAGATCCAGACTGGCGGTCACGATTTCACCGAGGTCGCCGACACAACCGTTGCGGCCCCAATTCTCGACTGCCACAACAAGGGCGGCGGCGATCGCGGATCCCGCGACCGCGGCGGCGAGATCGATGTCTGGGACCTCGGGATTGCGATTCCTGATGAACTCGGTGAGTGCCGCAGCGAAAGACGACTGCACCACCCGTAAATGACTGGCAATACGGTCCGCGGTGATCAACTGCGCGCGGGCGGTGGCGGCCTGACGCACCACTTCAAGGTCGTGCGGGAAGGAGGCCACGCTGGTCAGGACGGCATCGTAGAGCGATTCGGAGGCCGGACGCTGTGCGAGGGCTTCGGCCAGCCATTCAAACTGCGTCTCGTAGTCCTCGAAGAGCACAGCTTCCTTGGTTGGGAAATGCCGGAAGAAGGTGCGTTCGGTGACGCCGGCCTCGCGCGCCAGCTCCGTCACGGTCACATTCGCAAACCCCTTGCTGGCAAAGCTTTTCAATGCAGCCTGGCGAAGCGCCTCGTGCGTGGAACGCCGGCGTAGCTCATGCCGGTTGGTGGGTGCGGTCATCTCGCACCGATCGTATCTCCCGTCAGCGTCTGGGTGGCAAGTCGAAGCAACCCGTCGCGTAACGCGTCGTCGCGGTGTCCGGCACCGAGTTCGACCAATGCAATCTCGGCAACAGCAGCGACCAAGAGCGTGGCGATCGGTTCGGGCGGTGTCCAACCGAGCAAAATCAGGTCGGGCATGATCAGCGCGGCGGCGCTCTCGTTACGGGCCGCAACCAGATCGCTCAACCCGGCTTCGGTGCGGGACTGGACGAGCAGCGCTTTAGTGGCCGGTTCGGCCAGGCACCCGTCCAGGTAGGTGGTCATCCCCCGTTCGAGCCTGTCGCGGCCGGGCGGTAGGTCGGCGATGGCGGCCTCGATCGATTCGACCAGTTGGTCGTGGAATCGAGCGTGCAATGTCCGCACGTATTCGACCCGACTGGGCCAGTGTTGGTAGAAGCTGCCTTTTGCCATGCCGGCCTCGGCGACGATCGCGTTGACCGAGATCCGCGCCAGATCCTCGGTCGACAGCAGGCGCTGACCCGCGTCGAGCAACGCGTTGCGGCCGGGCTCGGGCGATCTCATCGCAACCTGGCTTTGCGCTGGCTGCGAATTCTGGCCGTGCGGGCCAGCATTTCGCCGTACTGCTCGCAGACGTCGATCACACCGGTGAGCTGATAGGTGATCCAGCCCTTGTGGGTTGACGGCAGGTTCTTCTCGAAGAGCTTATGGCCGAGGATTTGCATGGCCCACCCTCCGATGAACATGGGCGCGCCGAGCCTTGGCTTGGCGAACATCAGCGGCAGGCCCGCCGCGATGATCGGCGTGCCGACCAGATGGGTCGCCCGCACTCCTTTCGACGTGTGCTGAGTGCGGTAATAGGCCATCTTGTCGGCAAATAGCGCTTCGGGCGGCGGGGTTTGTCGCACTGCGGTTTCCTTCTTGTCAGGGCGTTCCTATGGTTGTACCGTACG
>Ga0182030_10027130_pt1 | contig 10321 bp, 12 predicted proteins | sample 812S3MmetaG_FD_121299 | JGI IMG/M metagenome (GOLD analysis project Ga0182030, IMG submission 121299) | Permafrost microbial communities from Stordalen Mire, Sweden - 812S3M metaG (Illumina Assembly) | ecosystem: Environmental > Terrestrial > Soil > Wetlands > Permafrost | place: Sweden... | reverse complement strand
TGGGCGATGGAGCCGGGGAGGGCGAAGGAGGGGATTCGAGCGCAAGCGCTCCTGGATAATCGGGAATCGGTTGGGGTCCCTGCATCCCCCTCAGAATCCACGCCTTGCGTCGAAGCTGCGTCGCGGCCTTCGGATAGCGACTCGCGATTTGATTGGCGTACATCTGCAAAACGCCCTGGTCCTGGCCGTTGTCGAGACCCTCAAGCATGCGGACGACTTGGTTTTGCGTCGCGGCGTCAATGCCTGGATCGAGATCGATCACGTTGGGCGGCGACGGAGGCGCGGGCGCGGCCTTTCCCAAGAGCTGCGCTTCCTTCGTTCGAAGGGCGTAGGCCGATAGGGGATATTGCTTTTCGATCGATTGCGCGAACTGCTCGAGCGTGGCCGGATTGTTCTCTTGCGTGAGCGCGGCGAGGACCTGGTTGCGAAGCCCGTCGGGCATGTTGGCATCGAGCGTGAACGTCTGCTCCTTCGGCTTGGCGCTCGCCGACGACGCCGTCGCTGCGATGAGCCCGAGGGCTCCCAGCGCTCCCAGAATGCCGATGACTGCGCCCGCTGCCATGATTCGCTCGCTTCTCGTGAGGTAAAGTGCGTCCCTATGTGTGCATTACCAACTAGTGCATGCCCAATTCACGACTGGGGTCTTCGATGCTTCCGTCGCCACGCCGAACGCGAATGTGATACGTCAGGACTCCTCGAATGACGCTCGCCCGCACGGCTGGGCGAGCCGATTCGCCATGCATGCGAAGCTCGGCGATGCGCCAGGCGGCGAGATCCTCGCAGTCTCCGGTCTTGTCCCGGGAGAGCGTTTCCGGGATATCTTGCCAATCGTCTCGTCCGCGCGGCTCTTCGAGATATCGAACTCCGCTTTCGTAGAGAAGGGGCGTTCGGGGAAACGCCTCGAGGTACGCCATGTTCGCGGCGACCAGCGCTTCGACCATGGTCTCGAGAACGCGAACCTTGATGCGCTCGGGCAAGATATCGAAGCTCCGAAGCACGAACCGGGGCGCGTACGGCACGGCGGGGCCATCAGTCGAGGACCGTTCCGTAGAGCACCGCCCGAAAATCGTGGGGGCCCGTCGTGTCCGAGTTGGTGACCGTCAGCGTGATGACGATGCCCGGTTCGGCCGTGTCGAGCTCCATGCGGACGCCGACCGACAGATTGCTGAAGGCCTCCGCGGGAAGATTGCCGCTCGCGGCGAGCTGCGAGTCTTTGCCCACTTTGATGTCGTTGATGATGAAAAAGGGAGCGATCGAATTGGCGACCGCGAGCCGTTCGCCCCGAAAGAGCACCTGCGGCTTGACCTCGACGCTGGCGGGCTGCCCCGCGGCCACGGCCGGCGCGATGAAGCCGACCGGAAACTCCCGCAAGTCGCTCATCTTTCGCTGAACGACCCTCGGCCCGCCTTCGTGGCGCTCGTAGGCCTGCGGCTTGGCCCGCGTGAACTGCGGATGCGGCATGGGAGCGTGATGCTGGGGCGCGTACGCGTGGGGAGGCATCGCGTGCGGATGCATCGCGTAGGGGTGCGGCGGATACAGATACGGATGCATCCCCGGATGCGGCGGATAGGCCCCGCCCGGAGCGTGCGGAGGCAAAGACGGATGGGGCGGAGGTGCGGGAGCGGGCGGAGCCTCTCCCGCGTACTCGCCGTATCCGGCGTACTCGCCATACGCTCCCGCATGCTCCATCAGCTCGTCGTAGTCGGCGGCGCCTCCGACGATCTGCTCACGGCCTACGATCATTTCTCGTCCCATCGGGGATGCTCCTCTCGGACTAGGGGGGGTCGTTGTGATGCGCGTCTACGCCGCGCGCCGAACCGTCCAGCGCTCGGCCGGATAGCCGTGCACGTACCTGGGAGGCGGAAGGGCCCCCGCGACTTCTTCGTGCGAAAGTTCGCCGCGCGTCGTTTGCGATTGCTTGGACTGCAAACTCTTCTGACCGAGGGCTGTCCCCATGCGCGTCGCGTAGACCGCGAGGGCTCCGCTGGCCACGGCGTGCGCGTGGTAGGACTGGTCGTCTTCCCTCGAAAACCGCAATATTCCGCTGAATCCTACGGCGTGAGCGACGGCCGAAAGAGTCAGGTCGAGCGGAATTCCGTGAAAGGCCAACGTTCCCTCGGAGCTTCGCCCATTGAGAAACGCGAGGGCAAAGGCGGCTGCGCCGACTTCGCCCGACTGCAAGACGGTCTTTAGGCCATCGGTGCGTTCCTTCTGGGCTTCCTTGATTTGGGAAGTCAGACGGCGGACCTTGCTTACGACGGCGCTCGAGAAATTGCCGAAGGCCATTCGCGCTTCTCCTTTGTTGCCAGTCGAGCGTGAGGTCGCGGCGGCCGTTGCGCAATGGTCTCTTGGAGAGCGGTCCCTGTCTGTCGGGAGACATGTCGCCCCCGACAGGGCGACCCCTTGGGACTTGATTTTCGCCGGATCGCGCACGAGACCCCGGCCCCTGTCTACGTGCTCGACTTTTCCATTCTCGCGTTTGCGCTACCATGGCGACCATGACGTCGCGGACCCCGCGCGGCGACGACAGCGCTTCGCCGAAGCCGCTCACTCGCACCCAAGTCGCCAAGCGACTCGGCACGCACGTCACTTCGGTGCGGAGGCTCGAGCGAGCTCGAAAGCTCAATCCGACGAAGAACGAGCACGGCGTGTGGCTGTTTGACTCGCGCGAGGTGGATCAGATTGCGCTGAAGCGCTCGCTCGACCAAGCCAGCGGCGAGGTCGCGTCCAAGGTCTTCAAGGCCCTTCACGACGGTTTTGGCTTGCGCGAGATCGTCATTGCGTTTGCGCTTCCTCCCCACGTCGTACGCGGCCTCTACGCCGATTGGCTGGCCATGGAGCCGCCCCGTCGAGCTTCGTATCGCGCCGCGGGTGAACCTCAAGGCGATGCGCCCGCTGGGTCGTCGGAGACGCCGCCCATGGGCGACCCCGATGCGCGATAGCTGAGCTACGGTCGCTGTCTCAATCGAGATACGGGAGGGCGCCCAATAAACGAGGGACGTTGCGAACGCAACACCAAGCCGTGACGGAACCACCACGTGCGAGTCATACGACTAAGGCTGTTCGGCGGTTCTCCCCCACACGCTCGTGTGGCCGAAATGACGTGCGTCCGCGGGAGGGGGTCTATGTTTTGTTGCGGTTCGCAAGTGATCGCGTCTCGATACCGAGAGCGCGGCCATTTTGTTGCATCGCATCGAGACGCACGTCTAACCGAGTGCTCTCATGGGACGGGACGGCGAGCCATCGCCAAAACAAGACGTCTTAACCGTCGTCGAGGCGGCAGCCCTCTGGGGGGTGAGTCGCAGCGTTGCCTATCAATGGGTGGCGACCGGCGTTGTCACGTGCTTTCGGCCCGACAGCCAAGGGGAGATGACCGCCCGAAGGCGGGACGTCGCCACCGCCAAGGTCTTTCGCCTGGCCCGATTGGAGCAGCGCGGCATCGACACGACGGCCCTCACGCGCGCAGTGACCGAAGGAACCGTCAAGCCGAAGGCGGGACGATTCTCGGTCGCAGACCTCAAGGCCGCGTGCCTGAGTCCGAACGGGAGCGAAGCGTCCGATGCGCCAGACGGACCGAAGCGACGGCAGTCGGGATTCATCTGCAAGGCCCTTGTCGACCTTCAAGATCAGGAGCGGGCCTGGGTCGCGCGCGGCGCCGACGTACGCGATCTGCCCGACGAGCACTTTCATACGCTCAAGCCTCCCGAAGTGATTCCTCCCGTGGGGGTGTTTCGATTTCGACCCGGAGCGTCGGTAGGAACTCAACCGGGAATGCGATACGTCGAGCGCTCCGCTGGATACTCGGAGGTCAATGGCAAGCTGGTGTGGCTGGTGGCCGAAGATCACTTCGCCGTGATCGGCGACCTCGAACCTCTCCGAGCTGAATGGGTCGAGTCCAACCACCTCCACCGCCTCGCGCAGAGTCGCAGCGATGTGGAGTGGTGGTCACGCAAGCAAGCCGGCAAGACGCGCTAACTCGAGCATTGGAGCCATTATCTGCGCGGATGCCGTGTCCTTGAATGTTGGCGTCATCAGTGGAACGTGCACCGAAATGGGCGCGGGTGCATTTTCACCGTTGACATCCAGATCGTCGCAAAACATGCCCCGGCATCGATCGGAGCATTTGCATAAGACAAGTATACCCTCATTAATGGACTGAAAAAGGCCGGGGTTTTGGCTCCCAAATGCCTCTCGACTGTCCAATAGAATTTTCGCGCGGCAATCTTGGACTGAAAAACATCGGGAAATCGGCACCATGACCGAGCTCTGCCTGTCCAACGACCCCCCAAATCGTGCCGATTTGCTGTCCAACAAATCGTCACTTGGACAGCATTTTGGCAGTGCGCGGCGCCAAATCGCGTGCTTGCATTGCCGGCGAGGAGCAGTTCCGGGGAATCCCGCGCTAGCGCGGCTCGCCGCCCTCTTCGCCTTCGGCGCTACCTCTTGCGCTTGAGGTGACGAGGTCGAGTCTCGCTCGAAAGCGGGGGATCGTCCGCTCTCTGCTCCGAGTCCATACCCAAATTCGGAGCGTTGCCATGATTCAGACGAGCAGTCTTGCCCGCTCTGTCCGAGCGGGAGTGTCTCTTTGCGCCCAAAGTCCAATCCCGGCCACGGCTCGCCATGGCCGTACGCGTAACGGGGCATCGCCATTGTCCAGGAGATCGTCATGAAAGGACGTAACCTCGATGTCCCGGTTCCCTACCGGCTATCGGACGGGCATCCGTACGCCCTTGGCTCTCTCGACGCCCTGGACATCGCAGCAGCGAAGCTCGGCGTGCGCCCCGAGGAATTGCGAACCGAGTGCGAGCGCCAGGCCGAGCAGTGCGGCGACGTGGCCATTCGGCTCATGGAGGCCGGAGTCGTCGCCTTCAAGACCGAAGGCGTTTGGCGCTTTCGCTTCCCGGTCAATCAGGTCGCGACTTCAACGGAGCCGCGTTCGCGGAAGGCCCGATGAGTCCCAATCATTTCGGTGAACGATGCGTTTCGATCGCGAAGGCATGGTCGCCGGGGGCGAGCACGCCATGATGAAGGTCGATCTCGCATACGAGCTTCGCCACGAGCCGAAGGCTTGCGATCCGTCCGCGCTCTGCGACGCGCTCGGACTGTTGGGCGGTCCGAGGAGTTATCGCCGCCAAGCCGCGGGCGTGGTCGTTCGCTGCTGCGCTCACGACGACCGGACACCGTCGTTGAGCGTCACGCGCGGCGACGACGGGACCGTCCGGGCGCGCTGCTTCGCGTGCCAATTCTCCGCCGATGCGATCGGGTTAACTCAGAAGGTTCAAGGGGGCGACTTTCGTGAAGCCCTTGAGGTACTCGCGCGCATCAGCGGAAGGCACGACCTGCTCGACCGCATTCGGCGTGGTGAGGGTCCACTTCAGACGGGTCGACCGGAGCGCGTGCGGTCGTCCAAGCCGACGTCATCGCCCATCGATCCGGACCTCTGCGCACGCGTCTACGGCGAACTGCTCGATCTCTGTCCTCTGCAAGCTCAATCGCCCGTCGCAGACTATCTTGAACGACGCGCGATCTTTGCCGATGCACAGGCCGTGGGCGTCGGGGCCCTGCCGGTCGCGCCAGGCGCGCAGCGTGCGCTCCTCCGTCATCTGGCGTCGCGGTTTGGCGGCGTCCGATCGGTCATTGACGTCGGTCTGGTTCAGGGAACGGCGGGACTTGATCTCCGCGCTCCCGAGCATCTGCTCGTCATTCCGTGGCGCGGAGGCGACGGGCTTGTTCGCGCGATTCAACGTCGCCGTCTCGACTCGCGCGAGCCTCGGTATTTGTTCCCTCCGCGTATTGCGCCGACCGAGCCCTTCGGATCCGAATTTGTCGAAAGCGCTCGGCAGCATATCGGAGATGATTGTCCGATTGTGGTCACCGAGGGTGCGCTCGATGCGCTTGCTCGACGAAAGATCGCGCGTCTTACGGGCGAGCGCCTGGTCGTCGTCGGTGCTCCGAGCGCAACCACCGCAAGGCCCGAGTGGTCGGCGATATTCGACGGTCGGCACGTTGTCGTCGCGTTCGATGCCGACAAGAGCGGCGACGAAGGCGCAGTGCGCTTCGCCGCGACGTGCCTTGCCTCGGCGCGGCTTGTCGAGCGAGAGCGCCCGCGCTGGAACGATTGGAACGAAACGCTTCTGCGCATGTTTGGCGCCCATCAGGGGGTCGCGTGATCAAGTTTCCTCACATCGTCGGACCCGTGTCCGAGCGGCAGCCGCTCGTAGTCGGCGCTTCGACGTTCAGCGGCAAGTCCACTGGCGGAGAGCCCCCGAGCGTCTTCTACGCCTTCGACGAAAGCGACCCCTCGCGTCCGCTCGTCACCTTTCTCGATGACGACGACCTCTTTACCCCCGAACCGCCGTCGAATCTATTGGTGCCGGCGCTCGGAATCGCGGCGGGCCCCCCCATTGGCCTCTTCGGTCAAGGATATGTGGGAAAGACCATTATCGCGATGAGCCTCGGCTTGTCCGTTGCTCTCGGCAAACCCCTGTGGGGCGTCTACTCGGTCCGCCGCGGCGCGTACGTGCACTTCGACCACGAGCAGGGCAAGCGCTTGACGAAAAGCCGCGTGCAGCGCCTCACGACGGGAATGGGCGCCACGAAGGCCCACATGGAAGGCCGCCTGAAAATCGCCATCTACCCGCGCCTCAACCTCGTCACGCCCAATGCCGAAGATCACTACGCGCGCGTATTCGAAGATCGTGCCGTCGCGGTCATCGACGCGCTCAAGGGCATCACGCCCGGCGTCGACGAGAACTCGAGCCAGATCCGCGACTACATCGGATACCTCTCGCGCGCCTCCGAGCGCACGGGCTGCGCCGTCATTCTCCTTCACCACGCAGGCAAGACCCCCCTCGCCGGCGAGAGACCTCGCAAGGAATCCGGTCGCGGCAGCTCCGCTATATTCGACGAGTGCCAGTCGGTCTTCGTCATCACGGCGAAAAAGAACGAGCCCGCCTTCGTCAGTCACGAGAAGGATCGCGAACTCGGAATGACCGTCGCCGACTTCGGCCTTCGCATCGAGGACGTGCCGACCGACGACGGCAATCCGCGCGGAGGTCTTCGCGTCGCTCATCTCGAACGCGAACAGATTCGGGCCGCCGCGGACCCGGCCACCAAGTTTGCTCGCGCCGTTGCCGTCGTGCGCGACTGTATTCGTGAGAACCCGGGCATCGCTGGCGTCGAGACCGTGCGCGAACGAGTCGGAATGAAGACCCAGACCGTCCGGGCGACCCTCAAACAATTGTTGGCGGACGGCGAGGTCGTCGAGCGAACGGGCGTTCGCAACAGCGTGCGTTTTTACCTGGCTCATGCGGCGCCACCGGAGCTTCCATCATGAGACGCGAACCCTATGGCGGGCGCCAATTGGTAGGATGCGAGAATACAGTATGCGTGACCTCGACCCCGATGCATTCCTTAAGGGACGGGGTCGGGGTCGGGATTCGTAACTATGCGAAACCTCGTTGCGCGCCCAACCGGTCCGATGGTTCGTCTCAGCGTCTCAATTCGCCAACGCTTGAGGTTACGTCGTGAGACGCGAACCACCCTTTGGGCCTCGTTTTGTGGGAGACTGGAATACAATATGCGCGACCTCGACCCCGACCCCGTCCCTTAAGGAATGCGCGAGGGTCGAGACTCGTAAGTGCGCGAAATCTGGTTGGGCGAAAAATCGAACGGATGACGCGGCTCGGGGTGAGATTCGAGACGACTCGACGGAGACGGGACGGGTTTCCGTTGCGAGTGGACTGGCGGACGCGCGCACGGGCGAAAGCGACGGTTTGCTAACCAGCGCAATGGCCGAACTCGCCGCTAGCGAGAAGGAGACCGCGCCTGAGATCGCGATCGCCGCAAAGTGCGCGCCCGGACGCCCGAAGCCCCAATCCGCGACCGCGACGCGAGCGACGGACGAGGCGACCGTGCGCGTTGACGAGATTGACCCGCTGGAACTTCTCGACCTTCTCGGCGTCGAGCGAGACGACACGAACGCGTTCGAGCGCCCCGATTCCCTCCCGCCCCCAAAGCGCAGTCGCAAACAATGAAGGGCAACGCGCGTCCCATGCGAGTGAAGCGTCCCGAAGTCGCTGTACGGGCTACGGTCGCGCCTTCGCGCAGCATCGTCCCAATTGGGGATTCAGGCCGACCGTACGGAGAGCAAATCACTACCGAAGAGCGCGCGATAGCGCTTACTCCTGCGGCCAAGTCCGCGCTCGGCCCCATCGTTGCGCGCGGACTTGGCTTTGACCTTCACGCCGCGGTCCAAGCCCGTCGCGTGCGCTTTGTCGCTGTCTACACCATCGATGGCCGCCCGTTGCCCGCGGACTGGGCGATTCCGATCCAAGAGCGCGAAGTGGTGGTGGCGTGCGCTCCGCTTCTTTCGCCTCTGTCGGGAGTGGCTGCGCTGATCGTTTGCGCCTCGGCCTTGCCACAACCGAAAGTCGACGATGCAGCTCGGGAGAGAATCGCTCACGCGCTCGCCGATGTGCTTCTCGCGGAAATCCGTGCCTCGAAGAGATGAGCCGTCCGCATCGCCGCGCGGTACGCTGCGCCCTCGAACTCCGCGAGGGGTCCGCCGGGCGCCCTTCCACTGTCGTCGAAGATCCGAATCCACTTGAAGCGAGGAGAACCTCACGATGAGAGCCGCCGTTTACGTTCGATTGAGCAAAGAAGATCGAGAAGGGGCCCGCTCGGGAATCGAATCGTGCTTCGTGCAGCAGAAGAACGCCGAGAAGACCATTGAAGTCCTCGGCTGGCAAACGGCAGGCGGCGTCTTCGTCGACGACGACATCAGCGGGGCCGAAATCCTTCGGCGACCGCAGCTTCAGGCGATGCTCCTCGCCGCGGACCGACGCGCCTTCGATGTGCTTGTCCTTCGTGACTTGGATCGCTTGGCGCGCGATGCCGCACGCCAAGCCGCGCTTCTCGTGCAGCTCTCGGACGCAGGAGTGCGCGTCTACAGCTACTCCGAGCGCGCGTTCGCGCAGCTCGATGGCTACGGATATTTGCTTACGGCCGTCAAAGGCGTCGTGGCCGAGCAGGAACGCGCCAAGGCCGCACAAAGAATCCGCGAAGCCCTTCGATTCCGCGTGCAAGCGGGCCGGCGCGCGACCCGCTCGCCGTATGGTTACAAGAATACACGCGACGCGAGCGGCGCCGCGCTCTGGCAAATCGACGACGCGACGGCACCGATCATCGTGCGCGTCGGCGAAACCTTCATCGAACGAGGGGGATCGTTTCACGCCGCTGCGGTCGCGCTCAACGATGCGGGCGTCCCGTCGCCATCGGGCAGCACGTGGAGCCCGCAGTCAATTAAGAACGTCCTCAAGCACCCGCTCTACAGGGGCGAGTATCGGCACGGAGAAATGCGCACCGTTGCGCGCGGGGGAACGCTCGTACGCATCCGCGGCCCCGAGGCCGACATTCTGAACATTGCCCATCCTGATCTTCGTATTTGGCCCGAACTTCTGCTCAGGCAAATCGACAGTATCTTGGCGAGGCCACGTCGCAAGACGTGGGGTGTGGCGGTGCCTCGACATCTCGCGTCGTCCTTTGTCAAGTGCGGCATTTGCGGCTCGAGTCTGGTCGTCTCAGGAACCAAACGCCGAAATAACCTTTCTTACACGTGCGATCGACATCGGATGCACGGGCGCGCCGCGTGCCGCGGCATTGGCTACCGCGCCGAGCATGCCGTCGACGAAGCGCTGCTCGCTGCCATTGCGCCTTTTGTCGACGGGGACATCGCTAAACGCACTCTCCATATTCTGCAAGAGAAACTTGAAACCCAATCCAGAACGGACGGGCGTGATTCCGCACGACAGCGCACTGAGCAGGACCTGGACACCGCACGGCGAAAGGCGAAGAACCTGGCCGATGCCATTGCACGAGGCGGCGAAATGGACGCCTTACTTGCTGCGCTCCGTGAGCAGTCGACTCGCGTGGAGATGCTCAAATCGGAATTGGATCGGCTTACGAAGAAGGCGCCCGTCGCGCTCGACCCGCGACGCGTGCTCGCCGATGCTCGAAAGCGCCTACTTGGTTTGTCCAAGCTACTCCATCGCGGCGGCGTAGAGGCCCGTCCGGTTGTCGCCGCGGTGCTCGGCGGTGAGAGGCTTACGGCGATGCCTATCGAGGTCAACGGCGCACGTCGCTGGCAGCTCAGTGGCCAAATTTCTGCTGGTTTCCTCGTGCACCACGTCGTCAAGGAAGCAGAAGAAAGCCGTCAAAGGCACGGTGACGGGGATCGTCGTGACTCCCGTATCCACCTCTCCGCCGGCGACAGCGCCTGCAGTGACCGGGACGAATCCGGCGACCGGCACGCCCGCAACCG
>Ga0182030_10027126_pt1 | contig 10323 bp, 6 predicted proteins | sample 812S3MmetaG_FD_121299 | JGI IMG/M metagenome (GOLD analysis project Ga0182030, IMG submission 121299) | Permafrost microbial communities from Stordalen Mire, Sweden - 812S3M metaG (Illumina Assembly) | ecosystem: Environmental > Terrestrial > Soil > Wetlands > Permafrost | place: Sweden... | reverse complement strand
TGATCCAATCAAAGTCCTCCAGGCCTCATTCGATGCTCCCGTGACCTGGGCTGATATTGTCCACTTTGCCCGCTCTCATGCCTCAGAATTCGTCTTGACTGACTTCGGTCATGGCAAAACTTGCCGCATTTGGATCAATGGAAGTCATGTTGAGATCTCAGAGGATGATTACATATTGATTCTATCTGGCCAGCCTGAGAAAATGATCCCAAATCAGCCCATCGCCGCAGATGAAACAGCTGAATTGGCAACATTGAACATCCTTGAGAATCGTCTGGCTATGCTGATCAAGAAAGCAGACGCAGTTGCGAGTAAGGCACGACAACTCAATTATCATCTCAAGGGAAGAAAGGCTGCGGTGCTGGCTCGTAAAGCTGCTAGTTCTCCCCCTGCAAGTGATGAACGCAACTTCTCCCCACAACCTTTCTCAGCCATCAATAGCAAGCCAAGCCAATCCCTCAATGGCGAGATGTCGAAGCTGCAGCAGGAACTCCTTGAACAATTCACGTCCACTGATCGTCGAGCTTCGACTGCTCATCCTCGTCCTAAAGGAAATCGTGTCTCTACCGCCGATCCCCATGGCTTCGATGCCTCAGATCGTCGAATGTCTCATCCCTTGACCTCATCTGAAGACGGAGCAGAAGGTCAATATCGCGTATTAATGGCAGCAAAGATCGATAAATTAGCCCGAGGAGACGTCATCTACCCACCCTGTGACCGATGCCGTCGTCTAAAGTTCGATTGTACGAAACATCTTACCGCTTGTCAAGCTTGTACGAAGAAACACGCGAAGTGTTCTTGGAAGGATGTTAAGGAGGGAGAGGTTGAAGCTGCGCCACCGGCTACGGCCCCGAGAACGGCTTTGCCGGAAAATGGGTATAGTGCTGCGATGATTCCGAATGCGGTGGTGATGAGAGAGAATATCAGTGCATCTGCACCGGCTGAGTTAGAGAAGAGTGTAGAGATGCAGGATATGGATTCTACCACGGAACGATCGATGGCAAGTTTGAGTGATCATGCTATGTTAGCGCAGATTGCTTCTGCTGCAGCAGCCGCTGGAAGATGAATCGTGATCGAATAGTGGTGATTGAGAGATGGAATGTTGATGGTTCGAGTATGGGAAAAGTTTGGAAGTGTATGGGTTTGTATGGATTATGATTGGAACACACCATTGTAAAGTATGTTTACTATAATACGCATATCCAATTAAGCCGGCTGTCAACTTACAAATCTATGATTACCCTGTTTTTGCTCATCTGCACGTATGATCTGAGGTTTTTGAATGTTATGCATTTTCCACAAGTCCAAATTTGTCCTCACATCCCATTCCGAGTGTTTAGGTATATCCCAACACCCTGACCTGAATCATCCACGAAATTAATATTTTGCGTGCATCTCTTGATGATTTATTCCGTTCTGACGCGCCTGGATTTCTCCCTACCTACGTTACACACCACGATCGGGAAGGTGGTCGTTGGTCTGCTGTTCAGTCTAACCTAATTGTCCTAAACCTTTCTTCAGGCTGGAGTATAACCGAAGTAGGGTGTGTCGTTCTATTTTAAGCAAACTCCGTAAAAAGAGTGCTCAATGACCAATATAATCCTGTTTCCCGCATTGCTGACGCCCATTGTGCATTGATATCTAAGAGATGACACCCTTAAGAGGTGGATGCTAGCCTCATTTCCCAACTCCTCTGCCTTGGCAGCCTCCGCTCATTTGGGCCTGCTTTAACCCACTTCTGCGCATCTTACTTCTCAAGCTTATGGGGGTGGGAAACGACGGCCCTCGTGGTTATAATATTTAATATGGATGATGCCATTGAAGATGAACAGGCTGGATGTGAAGGAGGGATGTTTGTGAGAGGTGGAGAATGGAATCTTGGGAGGAATGGGAAGAGTTAATTATATATTTTATTAGTTCCTCATAATGGAAATCTCTTTCCACTACGTGTCTTGAATTATTCCCTTCGAAAATACGCAATTTCTTATTCATAGGACCCCAATGTTCAGCTTTACATCTCAATATAAAAACCCCCTTCGCCTGTTACTAGCTCGCGTTTTGCCTCCAAGCGATAATACTGTTATATATTTAAATAAGCAATTTTCCGTCACCGAAACGCAAAGAGTAAGTGCAGTCCTTCCCCCTCTCCCTCAAATCAATCAATAACTAATACTCACTCACCCTAGCCCTTCAGCGTCCCCTCCACACTGAAGCGACGACGATTTCTCCTAAGGAGAGCGTTGAATCCTTACAACGTGGCAGGCCGAAGAAGGCGGGGAGGATTATGGAATGTAGATTACCATTGCCCCTCCTTCGGGAGATTCTTGTCCACGCACTGTAAGGAGCGCCTCTTTCCGGCGGCAATACGACAAGCAGGTTCGCGACTTCAAAAATCCCGAAAGGGGTTTTCTAAGGGCCACCCACCGGGTTGGCCCCGAGTTTTTGATATTTTGGACTTCGATTTTTGGATTGTTTTTTTGTACCGACCGAAAGGGGAAATTCTACTAATTTTAGCGAGCCCCTCCTAAGTCCCAGTAGCCACATTTGATCAATACAGGATCTACTATCAGGGCAAAAATAATTAGATTTCTATTCAGGCATTATGCCCAGTAGCTTGCTATCATAATTTAAATTCGAAGATACCAAAGTAACCCAATTTCAGTGCAAATCTGCTCTGGAAGACCTTGGAAGTCAATTATGAATCTGAGTGTGAACTGCTTAGTTGGTGTTAGTAACAAATAATATAAAATTGACGGTCACTGCCAAGCAATCTATCATTGGTAAGTAATCTGTAGTTTTCATTCTCCACTTCCATGTTCCAACAACATCTCACCGGTAGCCATAAAACTACATTTTCCTACATACACAAAGCCCTTCTTTGTTAAATGGGTCCTTACATTCTTACAAGGTTAAGTAGACTCTCAGATAAACCTAAGTATATGAGCTGAGGCCGAGACATAAGGTGGTTGGATATAAGAAGATGAGACAGAGGTTGTGAATTTGAAGATAATTTGATATAACTCTGGCCCACCAGTAAAGGCTTACAAATGGAGGAATGGAAGGAAATATATTCACATGGAGGTTTTCTTCCTGCCTTAGCATCCCAGGTCAGAAGGTGGAAAATATTGTTTGTCGATAATTCACCTTCAAAGAATGTGACTTGGCGCTAACGTTTCGCCAATTCGTTTTGATTCCACCTTGCTAAGTATTTAAACTTCTCCTAACTCCACAGTCTCGACTCCTTTTGACTACCTTATTCAACAACTTCGACCGACAATCAACTTCTACAGACCAAAGTCGGCCTTAGTCTACCTGACTACCGAAAGAAACAACCTAAAAAATCCACACACAACAATCGCAACCATGTATAAACTCATCACCACACTCCTCTTCCTCACTTTCTTTGCCAATACCTCCCCCGGTGCCGCCCTCTCGTCCACATGCCCCCCATCCGGCTGCAACCACCCACCGGCTTCCTTTCTCTCCACCCACAACTCTTTCCCAATCATCAACCCCGTTCCAACCACCTTAGCAACCAGCGTCTCAGTTACCACCACAGGCAGCGTCTTTGTCACTTCCAAGATTGCCCCCACATCCACAACCCCAGTCACAAGCGCTGTCGCAAGCAAGGCTGCTGTTGCTGATTGCAACTATGAGGTTCGTCTCCTTCATCCATTTCCCTCCCTTTCTCTAAGTACAAAACCATTAACAATCAAACAGGGTCTCCCATCTGCAACCATGGTTCAATACGTCATCACCGGCTCCTACGCCCCCGATGCCTTGAGCTGCCAAACTGCATGTGAGGGGAATGATGAGTGTTTGAGTTACTCATATTCTGTAGGTCCCTTTCACTCCCCTTTTTTCTGTTCCCATCCCCTCTTCCGAGTTACCAATATCAGAACAAAATTTATTAACAAACGAAACAGGTACCAGCAAACACCTTCTTCGACAACTGCCAACTCTACCGCTTCCGGTTCAACGGTGTCGATTTCACCGGCGCTCCCCTCGTCATCAAGTGGCTTGTCGCTAACACCTACTGGAGCAACCGCTTCCCGAGCGATGGGAGCGGGTTCTGCTACGGTTCTTAGTTCTACCAATGGTAGCTCGCTTGGGGGAACCCTCGAGTGATAGGATTGCAGAACGTGATACGAGGGATAACCTAAGCATTATCTTCTGGTGTTTCTATTTGCAGGCGTTCACTCTCCCGGAAGCATGGTGGGTAAATAAGGATAAAGATGCGTTACTTCTAGACTTCTAGATATTTCTCGCTTTTCGGGAGTTGATCATGGGAGGAAATCATTCTGCGCATGATGAGAGCATTGGTTTTCTTCATTCGGGAAGCAAAAGTTCTTGATGGGTAGTTAGCAATGCAATAAGCCTTGATTTCCCATCATGATTTCCCTCATGCCTCTGCGCAAAGTGATACGTTCTCGATTTGGTCTAATTCATTCTCAGGATTGTCACGCTCTGCCCATATCCCCCTTCATCCTTCCCTCATCTACCTATTCATTCCACCTTCCTTATTCCCTCTCCCTTAGATTAGTTTGATATTTTAGTCCAATACCATTATTATCTAATTTCTATTCCGAAGTTCCATCCTCCTCTTCTCGTCAAAATTTCTGGGAACATCACTAAAGAAAGTTTATAGAACGGAATCCGATTATAATTGAGGGATAACACTTTCGACATGTCAGTGCATCAAGGAAAATACTAAAATTATTGGAAAATGTATCATTTCTCGACGCGGTAACGCTTGATATAACTCCTAATTTAAACCCAAAAGCTGAGTCACCGGAAGAGTACTAATATGTAATGCTAGCCTACAGAATAGAGAATATCCATACTCTCAATCAAAACTAATGCATACCCCATCGCTCTCAATCTCCCAATTCAGGCAACACAATTAATAATCACTAAGATCATCCTCATAATTACCCATAGCCTCCTCTTCTTCACCATCGTACCACCCCCCATGCACCTCCTGCATATGGCCATAAATCTCGACGCTCCCAAACTGTCCCCCACAGAACCAACACCAACTTGCTCCACACTTACATGTAATATGATTACAGCCTCCAGCTTTCTCAGTCATAACCTTACATCCAGGACATTCCTTAACCTTCAACTCCAATCCCTTATTCTTCCACTCATTACACACCTCGCAACTCCAATCGCTCAACTCAGGAGGGGCGCCAGCTGCACATACGCGCTCGATGAATCGCTTGGCCCGACCGCACGTACGACACCACGCAGAGATCCAGGATCCGCTTTCTTTAACCGCGAGCGCCAGGTCACCGACAGCATGGATACCCATCCCATACTTAGACAATGTCTGAGGGGCAGGTGTGCGACGGCAAAAAGCGCAAGAAAGAGCCGCAATATTGATTATGCGTCCAGGACCATTGAGGCCGTACCAGCCATTTAGGCAGGCGATGCAGATGCGTTGGTTGCAGCCGGAGCGGCCGCATGCTGGGAGAAGGTCGGACTTTCGTTTGTTAGAGAAGCAGAGGGAACAGGTGCCGGATTCGGTGCGTCGGCGGGAAACCCAGGATTGCAGTTCAGAGATGGGATTGTTGCGGATAAGCTTTCCGTGTAGGGTGAGGGATTGGCGAGACGAGCGACTGAGATCAGTGTTAGTTACAGAAATAGATGTTCCAAGTGTCATAACACATCCAGGATAGGTGATGATGAGGGGGTCGTGGAGTGGATTCGGATACTTCGTGTATTGCGAAGTCGGGGTTGGGAATACATACGGGAATAGTTCCACTTTATCACAGAAATTGTCGGTACCAGCTGTAGAGATTGTATGGAACAACGATCGTTTGTTGAAAGGTTCTTTAATCTTGTCGTCATTTCGAAGAAGCCAAGAGGTTGTATTCTCTTTGGAGAGTTTATTGGCAGTGGTTTCAACATCAACAATGGTTTTGCGACCGTCGACGCATGCATAGCATTTGAATTCGCTCAAATCTAGATTCTTTGGGCGATATTCCTTTGGCCAGATAACCCGATTGAGGCATTCTGTACATTCAACCAGAGGAGTCTTTTGACCGTTCCTGCAATAGTGACATTTTGGGCGAACGTTCAAATTCTCCACGCGATAAACGATATACTGAGCTCGGCAAGTTTGTACATTACACTCGACCCATGTTTGTGGCGTCTTCTCATTATCTTCTTTGGTGGCATGTGCAGTGATATAAGCCTCACGCTCTTCTGAAGACTTATACTGGGTCCATAGGCAATGTCCGCACTTTCCATGTGCACCCATGATAGTGACTGATCGTGGATATTGGCAGGATCTGCAAATAACGGTAGGACCCATCGAATTCTTGGCTTTTTCTGGTGTCCAGCCAATTCTGACAGTGAGGGTGGTGTCCATGTTGAGCTCAAGCATTTTATATGATGCCAATCTCTCGAAAAGCAATCGATCATCAGCCTTCAGAAGGGTATTCTTGTCGTGTCGACCCTGATATGCTTTATCTGCATCAAGTAGGAGCGATAGACAGCTCACGTTCCAATTTTCGGGAACTTCGATATCATTCCACCGGTCTCGCCATAACAGCATTTCTTGATTGGCTGCTTCGAGAAGTGGCTGTACTCCAAGACGAATAGCCAGCGCCGCCAGCAAAGCAGCAGGTCTAGCTGAAAGCATTGTGCCAGGAACCACAATGTGAAGTAAGATCCTCCAGAACTGTCGTTTGTTCTCTGGATTTGCGAGAGACATAGGGATTCTTGGAGTATCAGTTTTAGACGTAGAGGCGATGTGAGCCGGCATTTCATCAGCTGAGTTGATGTATGTGAGACGAGTCAAAACGCGACCAAGACGGCGAAGAATCTTATAATCGCAGGAGCGACCAATTTCGAGGAGTTCATCGCGTCGGAAGGAAGTTATTGCCTTATCATCTTCGTTTGTGTTGTCTGTCTCCCGGTCAAACACTAAGGTGGGATCAAGGAATACGCATGGATATCGTTGTTCAGCTGGTACCGACTCAATACTTTCGAGAACCTCTGCTGTATAATCGTAAGATTCTTCAAGCCAGTTCTTCATACGAGCTTTTTCTTCGGCGCTGGCAATGCAATCAACCTTGAGTCCGAATAATGTAATGAGCTCCTCCCGCACTTCGTTCGCTCGATCGTTGCAAACCACACGCCATAATGAACCGAAGACTGGATTCAACGAGATCGCAACAACATCGTCATTTATCAATCTTCTGAGTTGATCCACAGCAATTTTCTTGTACTGCTCATCGACCTTGTACCGCTTTCCGAAGTCCTGGACTGGCGTTGATTTTTTAGGTAGGTACTTCTTGAGTACGTTTGAAGAGAGTCGAACTTGGGTAATATTGGAAGGTCCGGAAGAGTTTGTGCTTCCCCATGATATGGCAAAGAAAGGTTTCGCTGCAGTATCTCGCTCACTCTTTGCCAATTTGATGTTTTCGATGGTGATGTATCTCGTCAGATATGCTGGGAATTCAACGCTTTCAGTTCCAGGTTTCTCAACCTGCATCCATGCTAAGAGAATTTCAACAGTAACCTTTGAAATGCTGGCAGGTTTTGAATCGCGCAAGTAAATGCAAGCACCACCAGTCATTGTCGACAAATAATTGTAATAACCAGCGCTTATGAAGCCCATATCGCGTTCGAGAATGCTGAAAACTTGAGCTTTCTTCTCGCCATTGCGAAGGGTCTTGGCTGCTGAGACCCAATCTGCGAATTGTGGGCCTTGACCTCCATAAGACGATTTATCTTCTAGTGCCTTCAACTCTGGGCCATAGTTCGAGTGTGTAACACCTAGCTCTCCGTTCGCATATGTGTGGGGCGGGGCATCAGTATAAAGCAAAACAACTGTCGTAGCATCGGCTCTCATGAGTTCGTAAGCACGAGCCAATCCAGTCTTGGTTGCTTCAGGTCCATCGCCACCCCCAATAGGCTCCAAATTCTTTGCCATTCGCATCAAGTCTACATTGTGTTCTTCGCCCTGAGATAATGTAGAAAGCCAACCCGACCATTCCAATAGTCGGTCGTCACAATAATCTCGATAGGCAAGGAGGCCTATGCGCTCGAAACAATTTGTGAGCTCAGAGATTGAGATGATCTGAGGCAATGAGGACTGAAGGGAAGCGAGGTATTCGGACATGGAATACGTCGCGTCGACTAGGATGAGTAGGTCATAGACCTCTATTAGGTCTGTAGTTGAGCTCATGTTGAGTATCGACTTCGAATGTGCTTAAAGATCCTGAGCAATTGCAAGTTCTTGTGCGATGAAACATCAACTTATATGTGCCACATTGAACCGCGAGACGGCGTGACTCAGATGTCGAAATGGCCGGTCGTGAAAGGGCGGTGATTCACAATATGAGATAACGTGACTGTACGCCGAGAGTGAATGAAATACGAGATATGATCTGCTTCAAAATAGAATACTGGTTTTCTTTAAAAATGACAGAGCAATGAAAGAGGCGGTGCGAGGAGGGAAGGCTTGCCTAGAGAAGTAGGAAACCCCAGGCCAGGCGTTCGCCGAGAGCGCCAAACTCATTCTTCAATTGATGAACTTGCATCTTTACTCAAACCATGCAAGAAATACTTAGAACAAACCTTAGAAAGTGAAGGTGAGTTGAGGAGATATGTGAGAGGGTGGAAAGCAGCGACTGGTGCGAGGTCAGTGCATTCGGCTCAGCGCTGAATTTCCTGAGGCCTCCGTACTAGTATGCAAGGCGCTGAAAATTGTACGACATAATGATTTCCCCAAATACCTTAACAAATCTCAGGTCCACCGAAAGTTCGTTTGAGCTCTTGTTCTATGACGAACCTTTTTTATTTTTTTTATTTAAAAAAAATTATGTGGTCGAACTGGAATCGAATGCTGCTAGGTTCCATTGCGCTTCGAGCATCTGCGCAAGTCCTTCTTTCGCCCCTTACCGCAACTGATTATTCCGCCTTTCAAGCTCCTATTTCTATTTATTACTTGTGGTAATAAGAGTTCTCAGCGGACCACTTGCATTCACCATGTTGGCGAATGTTGTGTAACAACTGCAAGAACCCAAGAGGCTGATCTGTGGGGCGGGCTTTTTTAACATATCAAAGCTCAGCTCAATTTCTTCTTTGAAGCCCAGCGAATCAAAATGTCCCGTATGCCAATGATCCTAAGAGTGTTTCCCTGAAAGTTCAGGTCATGAGGAGCTGGAATGTTGTCTAGCACACATCTGATATCGCCTGAGAAAAGGTGGAAGAAACGCTAAAAATTGACATCAAAAATGAAAAGACCCTTCAAACAATGAATAAGGTTTTAAAGCTATGCAAAAGTTCATCCGAAAGGATTCATTGCCTACCTATATTCAGGAGATAACATTTTGAAGATTTGAAAGGTTATTTCATGCTAAATAATCTACATTAGTAATGTGTTCTACCGCTCTGTCTTTTTAGGTTCAAAGCGCTATTCATCTGATATCCGGACTGTCGATTATACACCCGCAAATTTCTGGTCGAACTGGCTAGTTCTTCCCTTCCGTTTTCGCTAGAGTTTATGTATCTCAGGAGGGCACTGATGAATGCTTGCAGCATATTGTGGAGGATTGGTCAAAGCGATCAAAACACGGCCCCGCATTACTAGACGTCATCAAATATATTGAAGTTAAAAACAACAATATTCACTAAGAGGGCCTCCATGCATTCTCTTCTACCTACAAACCATAATAAAAAATACACTGCTACACTGGATCTAGCATAATACCCATAACAATGCCCACAGCGGCGTAGGTTGGCGTTTCGCGGAAAAGCTGGTCAATGAGGTATGTAATATTGGTCTTCTTCTCAATCATCGGGCCCACATATGCATTTTTGAAAAACATGAAGATCACTAAGGATCTTTGAACGCATTTACATCTTGTAGCAAGAGGAGGTCAAAATGAAAAGGGAGGAAATCCGACAGGTCACGTGCCGACTCTCATTACCTATTCTCCCCCTTTTCCAGTCACGAACTTCGGAGCTCTTGGGAATACAGCTCTGACATAATGGAATCTAGGGATACAATGTTCATGCCTGTGACGTTCAAGTGGGTGAAAAGATGAAGAGCCTCAAAACCAAGCACGTCCATCAACTCGATGTTACCTCCCTAGATTCAATCGATCGCTTCTCCAAATCACTCGCCTACGAACCCGTTGACCTCCTCCTCAACATCGCTGGTACCTCACCCCATTCCCCATTCCACCCCTGATTAACCCCCCACACAGGAATTATGCCCCCCCAAACCCACCGAAACCCTCCAGGCCGTCTCCCTCCCCACCCTCACCTCCACCTTCGCCGTCAACACCTTCGGTCCCCTCCTCC
>Ga0182030_10027125_pt1 | contig 10323 bp, 6 predicted proteins | sample 812S3MmetaG_FD_121299 | JGI IMG/M metagenome (GOLD analysis project Ga0182030, IMG submission 121299) | Permafrost microbial communities from Stordalen Mire, Sweden - 812S3M metaG (Illumina Assembly) | ecosystem: Environmental > Terrestrial > Soil > Wetlands > Permafrost | place: Sweden... | reverse complement strand
TGACCTTACCTCATCGAGCGGGATGGGTGTCATTGCTTTCTTCGGGAGTAGTCAGAGCGTCGGCTCCTGATACTTTTCTGTGGGCGCTCTCAAGCGGACACTGGCAACGGGCGGAACCCGTGATCGGGGCGCATGAAACTGCCGGCCGCAGCCACCACGCCCACCAGAACGCCGATAGCCGACCAGTCATTGTCTCGCTGTCTCGTAAAAGTAATCTCTCCCTCTCATTATTCTATACTCTCCTTGCAGAGGAGTGGGGCGACAGACTGGCCTCCGCCTTTTCGAGCGATTAGGGACCGCAGTCCAGCGAAAACAAGCCACGTGGCGGCATAACGCCCGAACCGTGGATGTGCTCGGCCGTGCTCGAAGGAGACTACCGATAACACCAGATAACGCGTCCGCGCCTCCCATTCAGAACCGCGCCAGCGTGAATTGGCGAACGCTCGAATGCCCGGATTCCTCGGGACCCGTAGCCGGATTTCCAATCACCTGCCGCCGGTCTTGGCCAAACAGCGCCCACAGCCATTGCTCGGCAGTATTCTCATTCCAGGGCAAATAGTCGTCCCCACAAGCAAAGCACAGCGACGCGTAGCAGCAGTTTTCGGCCTCTACGCGCATGAAGATCAAGGTAACGCTCGTTGGGAGGTGCTGCGCGGAGACTGTCCGGAGGTAATTCTGATTGAGCCTTGCCGTCAAGCCTCCTGTCGTGCCGGCGCAACGCCACGCGCCGCGCGCCGCATTCGAGCGCAGAAGCGTAGCCACATTGGAAATAGACCAGTCAGCTCCGAAAATGCGTCCTTCAGTGCGCGTGGCGGCGATCGGTGTCTTACCCATGGTTCAATGATCCCACCTCCAGCCCTCGGCCCGGCCGGCGCCAGGATGGTCTCATGCCACGTCACCCAGGAGCGCCGTCAGCCTGGTGCTCCGCGCCACCTCCGCCGGCGATCCACCCGGCCGTCGGAGCCAGGCGTCGAACATGTTCCGCGTCAGCTTATGTTGAGTGCTGGGCTCCAGCGATTCCACAGATCGTAGCTCACGAGTTCATAGCGCCGGTAGCGATCAATTTCGATCCGTACTGCTCTTGCACTGCCGGCGCCCCAAGGCATAGGCTGAGAGTGTATTGACAAACGATTTCTCGCTGGTGTTCCTGAAGGTCCTGGCCAAGAAGACCGGGTTGACGCCTGAGGATCTGTAATTGGTGGCGATGGCTGCGGGCGCACTGTGGAATTTCCACATTCACAAATGCGCGGAGTCGCCGTTACTCCATTTACTCCATTGAGGACGGCGGCGGAATCCGGACCGAATCAATGCCTATCTGCTGGCGTTCATAAGGGCGATCCGTACCATCTGCAATCCTCCCTTGATGACGTCCCCAGCGCCAGTCTTGCCGGTTAGGCCATAGGCTTGAGCAGGCCAAGGTCGCGTTCGCCAACACCAGGAACGCCAAATTCTTAATTTACAATCGACCTTCATATTCCCAAGGTGGAAGTCGCCGATCGCGCGCGGGCGCTGCTGCGACCAGTTACGCCCGAGGGCGGTTCGATGCGCGCTTCGTGTTGCAGTGCGAACCCGCCGCCGCGCAACCGGCACTGTCGGTGGCCGGAAGCTGCACGTGGAATTTGCTAAGCTCGCGCGATGTCCGTCTGGTTGAAATCCTCGCCGGTGAACAGCAGTGGCATGCCGGCAACTGCCGCGACCGCGTACGACATGCAGTCCCCGAAATTCAAGGCCGCGGGATGACGTCCACGGCCAAACCGGAGAAATGCGGTAGTGGCGGCGTCGAGATGTTCTTCGTTGAACGCGACCACTTCGGCCTCCAGGCGGCGCAAGAAAGCGGAGAGTAGCGGACGGGCATCCTGGCCCAGCCGCGCGGTCAGAACCATCGCGGTTTCGAGCAGAGTGGGGACTCCGACCACCACGACTTCCGACTTGTCGAGGGCTTCGATCAGCCGGTCGTGGCCGGGCTCTTTCAGATGGATGGCGACAATCGCCGAACTGTCCAGAACCATTGCTCAGTAGCCTTCCGGCCCGTAGCCGAGGATCTGGTCTTCCTCTTCGCGGCTGAGGACTCGACCGAGTTGGCCGGACGGAATCAGGGGCCAGACATTCCGCTCCATGTACTCCCTAAGGCTCTTGCGGTTTCCAGGCTTTCCCGCGCGAGCTTGGAGCCGTGCCAGGCGTTCCAGCAACGCCCGCCGGATGGCTTCGGTTTTGGTTTCATGAGCCAAGCCTGCCACCTCACCGGCCAACCGCTCTACATCCAAGTTCTTGATATTGAGCCCCATGGTAGAACCTCACCCATATTCTACCATTCTACCCGCCAGGTGCCGCTGGTGGTTGGTACGGCCCCGGGAACGCACCCGTAACCTCCCTTCCCCCCGGCTCTCCCTTCGCCAATGGCGCTACAATGCCGGACGACGATTCGCGCCGGCCTGCTCCTCGCCGCTCTTCTCGCCACACCGGCCACCACCGCGAAGCTGATGGTGACAATTTGTTCGCGCAAGGGGATCTCCGCCGGAAGTCCCAAGGCCAGCGCCAGTGCCAGCGCGCCCTCAATCCGTCCCAGAAGAGCACGAGTCGATGGCGGGCTGAGACGCGCAGACCGGACCCCGCGAACAGCAGACAACAGGGATAGATGGCCGCCGCCCGCCCGAGCGTCACCCGGAGAGCCTGCGCTGGTGCGAAGGGGATTTTGCGCCGGGAAAGCATCGCCGCATGGCGCCCGGCCGCCGCAACCACAGTCGCGGCTGTTTCGAGCCCGCAACTTGGATGTATAGGTATAGAACGTCCGTCTCGTACAAGGCACGCCGCCGGAAGCGCCAAACCGAGGGGCAGCTTCTCCTCCCTGGCTATTACGTTTGACATAATACCCGCCACGTCATAGACTATAACTTGATCCGGTCTTTCAAGTGCTCCGACACCGGGTCGCTGTTTGAGGACCGCAGGGTTCGGCGATTGCAATCCATCGAACGGCCTGCGCGGCGGAAGCTCCTGTACTTGCATCGGGCACTGCGGCTGGAGGATCTTCGCGTGCCTCCTGGAAACCAGTTGGAACTGCTGAAGGGCGACCGCGGGGGCACGTATAGCATTCGAATCAATGACCAATGGCGCATCTGCTTCACCTGGCGCGACGGCGATGCGCATGACGTCGAGATCGTGGATTACCACTAAGGCGCCGGGGAGATGACAATGAAGCCGTCGAAGCGACTCGATCCGATCCATCCTGGGGAGATCCTCCTGGAAGACTTCATGAAACCGCTGAAGATCGGCATCAACCGGTTGGCTCGCGATCTGGATGTCCCGCCCAACCGCATCAGTGCCATCGTGAATGGCACTCGTTCCATCACGGCCGATACGGCATTGAGGCTCGGAACCTATTTTCACGTCTCGCCGGAAACCTGGCTGGGGCTGCAGATCGACTACGACCTTCGGCTCACCCGCCAGCGCGATGGGGATCGGATCACGCGTAGCGTTCGCACGCGACCGGCCGCCTGATTGGGCCGCACCCGGCACGAGGGGCGCTGTCCAGTATCGGCCGGTATTCTGCGGGACGAACTCCACCAGGGTTATGGTCCGGAATATGCTGGAAATCCCCCAGCCGTTGCCGGTCGCCCGCGGCAATCCGCCGGAGACCGCATTCGCAATTCGCGATTCGCGAATGCAAAATGGATGTCATGGTGCTCAAGCCCCAAGACGTGTAACGTGGCGCTCAAGATCGTGGCATCTCGTGCGGATCGTGCGCCGTACTCTCAGGTGGCTGCGGAGTTGGTCATGAGCCCGTCTGAGGTGCATGCCTCCGTGCGCCGCGCGGAAGGTAGCCACTTGCTCCACGGGCCTCAACGGAAAAATCGCCCGAACTTTACTGCGCTCGAAGAATTCCTCCTGCACGGGCTGAAGTACGTCTTTCCGCCCGAACGGGGCGAGCTCACTCGCGGGGTTCCGACGTCGTAGACCTCCGAGCCGCTCCGCAGCATGATCACGTAAGGGAACGATCCGGTCCCGGTCTGGCCGTACGAGGGGGGCAAGCAGCGGGGCATCGCGTTTGAGCCGCTGCCCAAGACCGCCCCCATCGCGGCCCTGCGCGACCCGTCCTTTTACGAGTACCTGGCCCTCGCCGACGCCTTACGGGACGGCCGGGCTCGTGAACGAAAAACGGCCGAGGCCGAGTTGTGCCGCCGGTTCCGGGAAGCCAATGAACGACTCAAATCGTGAGCAGTTAATCATCGCTGCGCGTCTCCTGCGCCCACTGCTTAGCGGGGGATCTCAGGGGGGCCTGCCGGCAGGCAGGCCCCCCTTGCCACCGCCTTCCAGCTACAAGGTGACAATACTGCTTTGCGATCCAGGTGTTTGTTTAGCGTGTGAATTGTCCCCCTCAATTAGCGTGTGATCTGTCGTCGACGCGGATGGAACTCTGAAATCGTGCCCCTGAACAGACGGCCTCATCCGCAGAAAGGGAGGGGATGAGGCGATTCTAAGAGCCGTGGCCGGGAGCTCAAGGGCCGCTGAGCCACTTTCCGAATACCGGGAGGCCGGGAAGTGTCCGCGGGGGGCCTTGCCGGCAGGATCGAATTCTTACCTTGTGCCGGCGCAATAGAAACTTATATACTAAACACCACCGGAGCGCCGCGGAGACTGCACGCGGCCCGGGCACAAAGGGACGTAACGACAGTTCAATCTCGCTGCTGGGTGCTGCATGCTACAGAAAACTCTCGACCTCGCCTGTGAGTCCGCAATGAGGTTGTTGCAAACCAGTCACAGTGCTTTCATGCAACTGGCGCAAGATGGCTGCAGCGGTACGGTAATCGCCGAGTACCCGCGCGATGTCGGCACGGTTGGCGCCGTAATCCCTATTGCCGGCGTTCCGCTGGAAGAAAGCCTGGTGTCGGCCGTGCGCCCTATCCAGATCGCGGACATCGACCAGGAACCGAACTTCGATGCCGTCGCAAACATCATGCGGCGTTTCGGCATCCGGTCCGCGGTCATCATCCCGGTGGTTGTCAACGGCCGGACGATCGGCTCCTTTAGCCTCGACTCGATCGGATCTCTACGAGTATTTAGTGCGGACGAAATCGAACGCTGCTCGCTCTTCGCAATGCAAGTGCAAATGGCGCTGGAGAACAGCTTCCTCCTGGAGGAAAGCCGGCAGTCCCGCGAGCGTTTGGACCTGATGCTTCGCGCCAATGAAGTTCTGCTGGAAGCGCCCGATCTGTCCGCTCTGGCGTTCCTGATCGCCGGGCTCCGGGGAGTGGATTCCTGCCGCATTTTGCTGCTCGACGAATTTACGGTATCGCTGGCCGTCAAAGCCGGCAAGGCTGCCGACGGGGTGTCCTGGAACCCTGGTATCGGAGAGTCCTGGCCTCTTCCCGGCGACCACGGATACGGTGAGTTGCTGGCGTCGCCGGGATTCCAAGTCCTACGCCGCGCCAGCGAGGCTCAGCGCAATTGGCTTGACACGGTGACTCAAAGGCTGCAGCTTCGGGAACGCATCCAATCGTTACTCATTGTGCCGATGCGATGCAGAGGCGTCCCGATTGGCCTGCTGGAGATAGCCGAGTGGCGCGGCGGGCCCAGCCCGTTCGATACGGAGCGAATCGGGCTCGTGAGCGCCATCGCTGCGCAGGCCGCCGTGCAGCTTGACAACTGGCGCAATCACGAGCTTAGCGAGCGGCGCCGGAAACTGCTCGAGGCGCTGGAGCGCCATTCGGAAAACCTCGTAGCGGAGAGGGAACCGGACAAGATTCTGCAGGAAACCGTGCGTCTGGGCCGCAGCCTGATCGGCGGAGCGGCATCCGGCCTGTTTCAAAACGGCCCCGATGGACTGAAGCTGATCCACGCGAGCGGTCTTCCCGGTCCGCCAGCCGATGTTACGATCCCTGCCGGGGATGACGTAATCGGAGGCGTTATCGGCGACGGCCAGCCGCGCCTGATCTTCCCGCCTGGAGACTCGAGCGTGAGCGGCGGGTGGTTCTCGGTGATGGGTTTCAATAGCGTGGCGGTGGTACCGCTGGCCCATCGCGGAAACGTCGTTTTCGCTCTCTTCGTCGCCCAACGGGCACCCGGCCGGAGATTTGGAGATGCCGACCTTGAGATTCTGGCTCGGTTGGCCGGCCGTGCGATTGCCGCATGGAACTCCGCGAGCCTGCTTTCCAACGACGCCCGGCGGATGCAACTCCTCGCCGTCCTCGACCACAGTCTCAGCTTTCTTCGAAGCGCCAACGAGCTCGATAGGATTTACCATGTTATCGTCACTACCATCACTGCGGGATGGGGGCTGCGTCTAAACCGGGCCGTGCTGCTGATGCTGGACGACTGGCGCCAGGTGCTGCAGGGGGCGATGGGCATCGGCCAGTTTACGCACCAGGCGGCGGAGGAGGCCTGGAGGGAGGCGAAGGCGCAGGGCCTGAACGACCCGCTTCGATACCTCGCGCTCGTGCGTAACCAACTGCCGCCGGACGCCGAACTGCACAAGCTGGCGACGGAGTTGCGCATTCCCGTTCCTGCGGCCTCCAAGGAACCCTTCTTCGACGCATTGCGCTATCCACTTCCACGGCTGCTGAGCCCGGGAGAGATTCCGGAAGGACTTTTCGAACTCCTGCAACCGGAGACCGATGTGGTAGTGGCGCCCCTCATGGTGGAAGGCAACGCCATCGGGGTGGTTGTGGGCGACCACAAGTTCACACGCGAGAGGACCACGGACGAGGATTTGGACATTCTCCGCTCCTTTTGCGACGCCGCAGCTTCGACTATCCAGAACGTTCGCCGCCGCCGGGAGGACTACCTGGCGCAACGAAGGCTTCGCGAGCTGCTCGCACATAGTGAGAAGATCGCCGCGCCGGAAGACGGTTTCACCAGCCTGGAACTGATATTAAGACGCTCGGTCGAAGCCGCGCAGGCGGATGCCGCCTCGGTAATCGTTCGTGACGACACCCAACAGTTGAGACAGCTCATCGCGTGGCCGCGGGATCGCGCTCATCTTTTCGAGAATCTAAGTTCGCATTACGTCACCACGGACGCGCTGACTGGCCCGGCTCGAGTTTTTGAAGATCTCAACGAGCAGCGCGATGCCCTGAACCCGGACAGGTTTGGCAGCGAGTATGGCGCCGCCGCCTGTTTCCCGGTGAGGTCCCCGATTCGCCAACTGGCGGTTCTTTGGCTCTTCTACAGACACGCGCGCCGTTTTCCGCCAGGCGAGGTGCGGGATTTGCAGAGCTATTTCAATCTTGCCGGGGTCACCTATGACTCTACCCGGCGAGCGGAAGAAACAGACCTGCTGCTAAGCGCGGCGCGCGCCACTTCCACCCGTTTCGAGCTGGACGATGTGCTGGATTCCATTCTGGAGCAGGCCTGCCGCACCACCGGCGCGGACGCGGCCACGGTATGGCCGTGGGACGACCGCGCGCACAAGTTCCTGGTTCACAAGGCCCGAAGTGTGGGCATCCCTACGGAGGAGCTTCACGCCCCGGCGCGTGGGCAGAACACCTGGCGCATCCTCGAAAAGGGCTACGAATCGAGCGGCGACCCCTGGAAAGGACCCAGGCAAAGCCCGGCCACTCAGGAGATGTTGCAGCACCACAGCATTCAAAGCTACCAGGGGATCCTCATGAAGGTCGGCAAAGAACGCGTCGGCGTCCTCTACGTCAGCTACAAGGGCGACAAGCCTCGCCGTTCTTTTTGGGCTTGGGAACGGCATCTCCTCGAAAGCTACTCCGTCTTCGCGGCTTTGGCCCTCCGCCGCGCGGAACTGTGGCAGCAGCTCGGCCGCGTAAAACAAGGCGTCGAAACAGTGGCCAAGGTCACCGTCCGGGGCAAACTGACAAAGACGCTGCAGTCTCTGGCTGAACAGGCTATGGAGGCGGCGGATTGCGATGCCGTTACGCTGTATCTGTGGGACGACAAAGAGAAGCGGATGCGGTTGCCCCCAGTCATGCACGGCGTCTGGTATCCCGATCGGGTTGAAAAATACGACCAACAGCCGCTAATTTCACTGCTCCGCGACGTATTTGCCAGCGATGAACCGACTATTAACGCCCCCGCCTTCCGGGAGATGCGCTTCGCCCGGGACGAAAAGATTCACACCTGTGTTGCCCTTCCGCTGATTTTTGCGGGCAAGGAAAAAACCGGACTGCTTTTCATCAATTATCGCAGTGCGGAACCTCCGGCTCTGCCGCGCGAAATCAGCCACGACGATGTGGAAATCCTGAAGCTCTTGGCCCGCCAAGCCGCGGTGACTCTGCACCACGCCCTCCTCATTGAACAGCGAACCGAGGAATTGGAGACCAGCAATCGCATCCGCCGCGGCTTGGAAGCCCTTAATCAGGCCTCTCGAGCCATCATAGGAGGCACCCGCGACGAAGTGATCCAACTGATTGTGCGGTGCGCGGTCCAGTGTGTCGATGATGAGACCCGCACTGGAACGAGTTTGGGCGCGCTGCTCACCTTCGAAAAGGACACCAATTCCCTCATCTTCCGGGAAGTCTATCCACCGCCCTCGGGTCAGGTCCTCTTCCAGGCGGTGGGTGAAAAGATCAGCCTCGACAGTGGCACGGGTATCATCCGTCGATCGGCTCTGTCGCGGTCGCCACAGCGGGTTGCCGACGTTGCGGCCGATGGCGATTATCTCTGTTACTCCGTCGACACGCGCTCGGAGCTTGCCGTTCCCATGCTGCTGCCCAACGGCGATTTGATCGGCGTCCTCGACGTGGAATCCGACCAGCTTGACTTCTTCGACGAGCACGATGAGAAGCTGCTGACAGCCCTTGCCGAATTGGCGGTACTCGCCATCGAGACGGATCGCTTGCGCCGCAACGCCGAAGAGGCGGATAAGAGGGTTATACAGCAACTGGCGAAGGGCTGCCACGACATCAAGAAGCCGATGAATGTGATTAGCCTCCTGCTTCAGAAGCTCCTCAATGGGATCTATGGTCAGTTGACGGACCAGGGAGAGGAGTTTGCCAGGAAGGCCGTGCAGGGAATCGGCGAGACGTCGAAACTCATCGAAGACATCGTGGCGATCGCCCGCCTCCAGAGCGGGATGACAACCGACATTGAGCGCGAGGCCTACGACCTTGGCCGGCTGCTCAGCGAGGCCCGGTCCTACTACTCCGATCAGGCCGAAAAAGCCCGCATCGCCTTGAAACTGGAGCTGCCCGGCGACGTTCTGCGCGCCGCGATCTATGTGCCGGCATTACGCCGCTCCTTGAATAATCTGTTGGAAAATGCGCTGAAATTCACCCCTGGCGGCGGCACGGTCTGGCTCAGAGCGTACCGGCAGGGCGCGGAGGTCTTTTTGTCTGTGCGAGACAACGGTCCGGGAATCGAACCCGCCCTTCACGCTCGAATCTTCGATTTCGGCTTCACGAGCTCCGCATCCGGTTCGGGTCTGGGACTCACCATCGCGAAGGGCTTCGTGGAACTGCACGGCGGCCGGATCGAAGTGGTCAGTAACCCGGGAGAAGGCGCAACATTCCGGATCGTTCTGCCGGTGGGCGCAGAGACGGAGGAAGGAACCAGAAATGGCGAAGGCTAAGATCCTGCTCATTGACGACGACGATGCTCCCCGCATCATGGTCAAGGACGACCTCATGGCTCAGGGTTACGAGGTGCTCGACGCGGCCACGGGGGAAGCGGGCCTCGATCTTATGGACGAGAAACCGGACTTGGTGATATTGGATCTGAATCTGCCGCGGAAACAGGGCTTCGAGGTCCTCGATGAGATTCGCAACAATCCGGAGACACAAGCCACCCCCGTATTGATTCTCACGTTGCACAGTGAAGATCATGCGCTGAAGAACCCCAGCTTTCGCAGGGCCAATGACTTTCTTCAGAAGCCCTTCAACTTCGAAGTACTGCACGAACGAATCCGGAAGATCTTCAAACAGGTTAAGCCTTACCCATCGGAAGACAAATCGAGCTGTTTGCGCCTCTACACCGTCAACGGCCATCGCGTTCAAGCGCAGGCCTCGGGAAAAATCAACAAGGACGTCTTGAGCGACGATACCCTCTCGGTCAACGCGCCTGCATATGCCAAGTTCTTCATGGCCGACGACCCTCATTGGCGCGATCAGGCCCGCGACAAAGGCTACCGTCTTTACGAACAACTCATCGGAAAACACAAGGACGTGGCGGATCTCTATGCGCAGGTTCGCGGCGAGGAACTGCTGCATATTCGCGCGCGCTGCCTACGCGATTTCCTGGAAGTGCCTCTCGAATCTCTGTGCGACGCGCCGATGGGCGAGGCCGGCGATTATCTGGTCCTCAAGCATCCCCTCGCCCGCTCTCTGTTCCAGGTGGACACCCGGCGGGCGCCGGTCGGCCGGGAATTCC
>Ga0182030_10027123_pt1 | contig 10323 bp, 9 predicted proteins | sample 812S3MmetaG_FD_121299 | JGI IMG/M metagenome (GOLD analysis project Ga0182030, IMG submission 121299) | Permafrost microbial communities from Stordalen Mire, Sweden - 812S3M metaG (Illumina Assembly) | ecosystem: Environmental > Terrestrial > Soil > Wetlands > Permafrost | place: Sweden... | reverse complement strand
TCACCCAGCCACCGGGAGACCCCCGACGCCCCGGCCATGGACATGTCCATCACCGTCGGGTGGAACGCCGCCGTCAAGGCCGGTGTGACCAGAGAGGAGATGGACGCCTGGGCCCTGCGGTCGCACCAGCGTGCCATTACGGCCATCGACGCCGGCAGCTTCGAGGAGGAGGTCCTCCCCATCGAGGTGAAGCGTCGGGACGGGACCACGGCCACGTTCGCCGTCGACGAACACCCCCGACGGGACACCAGCCTCGAGCGGCTGGCCTCGCTGAAGCCCCTGCACCCGGAGATCGAAGGGTTCAGCATCACGGCCGGCAACGCCGCCGGGGCCAACGACGGGGCGGCAGCCATGGTCCTGGTGGAGCAGGGGCTGGCTGGGGAGCTGGGCCTCGAACCCCTGGCCATGGTCAGGGCGTGGGCATCAGCCGGGGTGACACCGGCCGACACCGGTCTGGCCCCGACCATTGCCATCCCCAAAGCCCTGGCCCGGGCCGGTCTCACAACCGACGACGTGGCGCTGTGGGAGATCAACGAGGCGTTCGCCTCCATGTGCGTGGCCACCACGCGGATCCTGGGCATCGACGAGTCGGTGGTGAACGTCCTCGGCAGTGGCTGCAGCCTCGGCCATCCGATCGCCATGACCGGCGCCCGCATGATCATCTCCCTGGTCAACGAGCTCCGCCGACGTGGCGGGGGGACCGGCGTGGCGGCCATGTGCGCGGGGGGTGGCATGTCGACGGCCGTAGTCCTGGATGTGCCCGCACCCTCGGGGAGCTGACCCCATGCACATCGGCTTGATGATGGGTCCGGAACGCGGTCGCTACCGGACCAAGGTGGAGCGGCTCCAAGCTGACGCCCGCTGGGCCGAGGAGGCCGGTCTGGCCACGGTATGGATCCCGCAGATCCCCGACGAGTTCGATGCGCTCACCGCAGCAACCGTGGTCGGCGCCGTCACCGACCGCATCGAGATCGGTACGGCCGTGGTGCCGGTCCAACCCCGCCACCCCATCGCGCTGGCCCAGCAGATCCTGTCGGTGCAGACGGTCTGCGAGGGCCGCCTGGCCGTCGGCCTGGGCGTCTCGCACCACTGGGTCATCGACGAGATGCTCGGCCTCCCTTACGAGCACCCGGTGCCGACCATGCGGGCCTACCTGGACGTCCTCGATCAGGCGCTGGCCGGGCCCGGCCCGGTCGATGTGGAGAACGAGCTGTTCCGCGTGCACAATCCGCTGGACATCACCGATGTCACGCCCACCCCGATCCTGCTCGCCGCTCTCGGTCCGCGCATGCTGGAGCTTTGTGGGGCCAGGGCCGACGGGACCATCCTGTGGATGGCCGATGAGCGGACCATCGGTTCCTACGTCGTTCCGAACCTCAACAAGGCGGCCGCCGCCGCGGGCCGACCGGCTCCTCGGGTGGTGGCCGGTATTCCGGTCTGTCTGTGCGCCGACGACGAGATCGAAACCGCAGTGGCCCGGGCCAACCGGATCCTGTCCGAGGCGGAGATCTCGCCGAACTACCAGAAGCTGCTGGAGCACGGCGATGCCCGCAGCGTCGGCGACATCCTGGTAGCGGGGAGTGAGCCGACCATCGGTAAGCGCCTACAGGCACTGGCCGATGCCGGCGTGACCGACCTCTCGGTCCGGGTGGTGCCGACCGGGGAAGGCCGTGACCAACTCATCGAATCGTCGAAACGGACCCGCGGGCTGCTGGCTTCTCTGGCCTCGTCGTTCTGATCCTCGGGGGCCGTCCCGAGGGCACGTTGGTCAGAGCGGCAACAGGTCGGGAAGTAGTCGGGTGGCGATCAGCTCCGCCCCCAGCTCCCTGGTCAGGGTCCGACCCGCCCCCAGGAGTTGATCGAGCACCACGACCCGTCGGACGTAACGGTGGAGCGGGTGCTCCGTGGTGAATCCGATCCCCGCCAGTACCTGCTGACAGTGGCGGGCGGCCACCCTGGCCCCCCGACCGGCCAAGGCCTTGGCCATGGCCGCTGACTGCGAGGTCCGCTCCTCCCACGCCGCGTTCAACGAGGCGTCGGCCGCTTCGATGGCCACCAGGGTGTCGGCCAGCCGGTGCCGGACCGCCTGGAACGCCCCGATCGGCTGGCCGAACTGGATCCGCTCGAGTGCATGGCCTCGGGCCAGTTCGAGCATGGCCCGGGCCGCCCCCACCAGTTCATGACCGAGGGCCAGCCGGCCCAGGGCAATCGCTTGCGCCCACTGTTCTGCGGGCACTTCTCGCTCCGCACCGAAGGCAACGCCGCGGCCGGTCACCTCGACCAGCCCGCCATCCGGGTCGAGGCCGTGCACCGGCCGCAGGGTGAGCGCGGCGGTTGAGGCTTCTACCGCTCGGAGGCCTCCGGCCGACCCGGTGACGATGACAGTCGTTGGGCTCTCGACCAGCGCCACCGGTCCGAGGCCCCGGACGGAGAGGCCCGCCTGGTCGATCTCACCCGGCGGTCGCCACTCTCCGGCGGCCGGGAGGATCACCCCGACAGCGGGCGAAGGGTCCACGCCCAGGGCCGAGCCGAGCACCGCCCCGAGCGCCGAACTGGAAGTGTTCACCGTCCCCTGGAGTTCGAAGAGCACGGAGACCGCGGTGTGGGGATCCACGGTGAGGGCCTTATGCCACCCGAGCTCATCGAGAGCCAGGTCGAGCGCCATGCCGGCGTGGGATTCATCGGCGTGGCGCAGGCTCCGGGTGAAGAGCTGGCGTTCCTCGGGGTCCATCATCGGTCTGATCCGAGGTCCAGTAGCCGCCGGGCGATGATGTTCCGCTGGATCTCCGCGGTGCCGCCGTAGATGGTGGCGGCCCGGGAGTAGAGGAACTCGCGTCGCCACAGGTCGCTGGCCGGGTCATCGGCCACCGTCAGGTCTGGCCCCAGGCCCTCGGCCACCAGGTCGAACAGCGCCTGTTCTGCTGTGGCCACCAGCACCTTGTCGATTGATGTCTCGGGACCGAGTCGTTCGCCGGCATCCAGTCGGTACTGGGTGGCCCGCGATCGGGCGCGCAGGGCGTAGAGGAGCTGGTGGACTTCGCCGACATCGTCGGGGTCCAGGGCGTCCGGGGGCACCGCGTCGAGGAGGCGCTGGAACTGCCGGTGCAGGTAGGCGGCCCGGTGCCAAAGAGCCGTGCTCCGCTCGAAGGGGAGCAGGTCCATGGCCACCGACCATCCCTGACCCTCGGCGCCGAGCGTACGGTCGACGGGCACGGCCACCTCATCGAAGAAGACCTCGGAGAACTCGGGAAGGCCGTGCATGGTTTCGATGGGCCGCACGGTGATGCCGGGGCTGTCCATGTCCACGAACAGGGCCGTGATCCCCCGGTGGGCGGAGTCCGGTGTGCCGGTCCGGGTCAGGAGCACGCACCGGTCGGCGTACTGGGCCAGGCTGGTCCAGACCTTCTGGCCGGTGACCCGCCAGACGTCGCCGTCGAGCCTGGCCCGACAGGACAGGGCGGCCAGGTTGCTTCCGGTGCCCGGCTCGGAGAAGCCCTGGCACCAGGTCTCGTCACCACTCAGCAGCCGCGGCACCATCTGGGCGGCCAGCTCCGGCGGGGCGTAATCGATCATGGTCGGGGCCAGCACTTCGGTCATCGAGTAGATGCCCGGCTCGACCAGGTCCCGTGAGGTCAGCGCCTCACCGAGGTAGGCCCGCAACAGTGCCGACCCTCCGAGCCCGCCGACCCGGCGCGGCCAGCCCCAGCGCATCCAACCGTCCTCGTAGGTGAGCCGCTTGACCCGGGACAGCTGGGCCATCTGGCCGTCCAGGGTCCCGGTGGCCCCCGGGTCGGGCGCCAGGGTCGTCGTGTTCTGGTCGAGCCAGGCGTCGAGGGACGTCCGGAACTCGTCCAGCTCCATCAGCGGGCCCCCGGAGCGGGTCGGGTGGGGTCGTGCGGTCGTCCGGAATCCTGGGCTCCGCTCTTGCGTAGGAAGGTCATCGACCGGGTGTGCAGCCGCCAGCCCCGGTCGGTTCGACGGTAGGTGTCGGTGTAGTAACCGATGCGCATGTCGTGGTTGGTCTGGTCGACGAAGCACAGAGGCTGTTGGCCGGTGCCCACATCGCCGTCGAGCTCGAGCACCGGGGGACCGACCAGGAACAGCCCCTTGGGCGCCGCCGCCACCAGGGTGGGGAAGTCGGCGAGCTGGTAGGTGTCGCCGAAGGCGCTGTAGGTGCCGTCGGGTGTGAAGACCTCGACCACCGCCTCGATGTCGTCCTTGGTCATGCCCACGGCATAACGGGCCAGCAGTTGCTGCAGCTCGATGACGTCGACGATAGAAAGCTCAGCGGCCACGGTCAGTCCTCGAAACCGTACGTCACGTGTACCAGGGGGCTGGTCGGGAGGGCCTGGCAGGTGAGCACCCAGCCTTCCTCGATCTCCTCGGGGGTGAGGGCGTTGTTCACGTGCATCGACGCCGACCCTTCCACCAACCGGGCCATGCAGGTGGCACAGCTACCCGCCTCGCAGGAGAACGGCGGGGCCATCCCCATCTGCCGGGCCGTCTGCAGGATGGTGGTGCCGGGGCGGTACTCGGTGGTCTCGGTGCGACCGTCGAGGTCGATGGTGACCCGGGTGGCCACCGCGGTCTCGTCCGGGGCCTCGGGCTCCGGCGTCCACGGTTCCAGCGTGAACCGTTCGATGTGGATATTCGAGGCGTCGACCCCGAGGGCCAGCAACGACTCCTCGACCACGGCCATGAACGGCTCCGGTCCGCACACGTAGTACTCGGTGCCGGCGGTGGCTCCGGCGAACGCACGGATCCCGTCCGGCTCCATCAGTCCCTGTTCGACGTCCAGATGGTGGGACACGGTGAGCCGGCCGTCGTAGCGCCGGCTGAGCTCGTCGATCTCCGGCCCGAAGATGATGGAGTCGCCGTCGCGGTTGGCGTAGGCCAGGCGCACGCCCCGGGGGGTCGTAGCCAGCGCCGACTTCACCAGGGAGAGCACCGGGGTGATCCCACTGCCGGCGACGAACGCCACCAGGTCGCCGCGGCCCTCACCCAGGCGGAAGAGCCCGGCCGGCCGGGCCACCTCGACCGTGTCTCCCGCTGACAGATGGTCGTTCATCCAGTTGGAGGCCACCCCGCCCGGGGTGCGCTTCACGGTCACCCTTAGTTCGGCGTCGAAAGCAGGGGAGGAGGACATCGAGTAGCAGCGCACATAGGCCTGGCCCTCGACCCACACCCGGAAGGTGCAGAACTGCCCGGCCTCGTAGGCGAAGGTGGTGGCGAGGTCCGCCGGCACCTCGAGCGTGAACGAGGTGGCGTCGGCGGTCTCCCGCACCACCCGGGCCACCCGTAGCGAATGGAAGCCGTGGTCGACCGCCACTCCGGAGGCGTCGGCAGTGCGCTCCGAGAGTGCCATGTTGACAAATGATAACGCAGTTCTCCTAGACTGACAACGAAGCTAGGGCGTCGCCTGGGGCGGCGCAGTCGAGGAGATCCTGTGGGGGAATCAGGCAGCACGGTGGACGGCTGGGGCGTGCGGTCGGTGGCCGAAGACCTGCGGCGGCGGTACCTCGCCGAGGGTTGGTGGACCGATGCCACGCTCGGCCGGATGGTGGAGGACGGCCTGGGCGGCAAGGACCGGACCGTGTTCGAGGTGCACTCCCAGATCCGCCCGTGGAAGGGAACGTTCGTCGACGTCGACCGGGCGGCACGAATGTTGGCCGGCTCCCTCCGGGCCCGGGGCGTCGGTCCGGGGTCCGTGGTGGTGGTCCAGCTGCCGAACTGGGTGGAGGCCGGCATCACCTTCTGGGCGGCCGCCTACCTCGGGGCGGTGGTGGTCCCGATCGTGCACTTCTACGGCCCCAAGGAGGTCGGGTACATCCTCGGGGTGACCTCCCCGGACGTGGTGGTAACCGCCGACCGGTTCGGGCACAACGACTACCTGGCCACCTACTCCGAGCTGTTGGGACCAGACGCCGGCCCCCTGTGGCTGGTGGTCGGCGACACCCCGGCCGGGTCCCTGCCGGCGGCCGCCACACCGTTCGAGTCAATGCTCGACCACGCACCCGTCGCCGGTCCGGCCGAGGTGGATCCCGATGCCCCGGCGCTCATCGGCTTCACCTCCGGTACGACACGCGACCCCAAGGGCGTCGTGCACTCTCATCGCACCATCGGTTTCGAGACCCGCCAGCTCAACTACATGTACCCGACGGGTGGCCCGCCCCAGATCACGGGAACCCCGGTGGGGCATTTCATCGGGATGCTCAACGCCTTCCTCATTCCGCTCATGCGCGAGCACCCGGTACATCTGCTGGATGTGTGGGACCCCGGTGAGGTGGTCCGCCTGATGCGGGACGAGGGCCTCGGTGTCACCGGAGGCGCCACCTACTTCCTCACCAGCGTGCTGGATCATCGCCACTTCACCCCGGACCTGGTGGCGCTGATGCCGTTTGCCGGGCTCGGCGGTTCGTCGGTCCCGGTGGCGGTGACCGAGCGGGCCACGGCGCTCGGGATCAAAGTCTTCCGCTCCTATGGAAGCACCGAGCACCCGTCGATCACCGGCTCACTCCTGGACGAACCCGAGGTGAAACGCAACACCACCGACGGCCATCCCCTCCCCGGGGTGGAGATCCGCGTCGATGAGGACGGCCAGATCGTGAGCCGCGGCCCGGACTGCTGTGTCGGCTACACCGATCCCTCCCTCACGGCGGCGGCCTTCGACGCCGAGGGCTGGTATCACACGGGTGACGTCGGGGTCCTCGACGAGGACGGCTATCTCACCATCACCGATCGCATCTCGGACATCATCATCCGAGGGGGAGAGAACATCAGCGCCCAGGAGATCGAGGAGCTGCTGTTGGGCATGGAGGCGGTGGCCGAGGTGGCGGTGGTGGCCGAGCCGGACGAGCGGCTCGGTGAGCACGCCGCCGCGGTGGTGAGCGTGCGGGAGGGGATGGCGGCACCGACCCTGGGCCAGGTGCGGGACCACCTGGCCGCTTCGGGCCTCTCCCGGCAGAAGTGGCCGGAGTCCATCCGTGAGGTCTCGGAATTCCCCCGGACACCGTCGGGCAAGATCCAGAAGTTCCGGCTCCGGGAGTTGCTCAGCCAAGGCTACCCGGAGACGGCAAACGGGTGAAAACGGGGTTCTGCCGTGGTAATAGTGTTCCTCTAGCAATTAGGAAACGTGAAGGAGAACCCCATGAGCGTGATCGCAGCCGAGCAGCTCAGTCCGACCGTCGGTGCGCTGGTCGTCGGTGTGGACCGCGACCAGCTCCTGGAGGACCCGGACCTGCCGGCCTGGACCCTCGAGGCCCTGGAGGCCCACGGCGCGCTGGTCTTCTCGGACCTGCACATCGACGACGCCACCCAGGTGGCGTTCTCCCGGCGGCTCGGCCAGGTGGAGACCTTCGGCTCGGGTGAGCATCCCGAGATCTTCCGGGTGACGCTCGATCCGGCCAAGAACCCCGCCGCCGCCTACCTGCGCGGCACCTTCGACTGGCACATCGACGGGTGTACCGACGACATCCCCATCATGGCCACGCTGCTCAGCGCCTATGCCGTGGCCGACTCCGGCGGCGAGACCGAGTTCGCCAGCACCTACACCGCCTACGACCATCTCTCAGAGGACGAGAAGCAGCGTTACCTCTCCCTGCGGGTGGTGCACACCATCGAAGCGTCGCAGCGGATGGTGAACGACCAACCGTCGGCCGAGGAGCTGGCTTTGTGGCGGGCCCGACCGGCCAAGGAACATCCGCTGGTGTGGACCCACCAGTCAGGGCGGCGCTCGCTGGTGCTCGGGGCCACCGCCGATTATGTGGTGGGGATGGAGCTCGACGAAGGGCGGGCCCTGTTGGCCGAGCTACTGACCCAGTCCACCACGGCCGACCGTGTCTACCGGCACCAGTGGTCGGTCGGGGACATGGTCATCTGGGACAACCGGGGGGTACTGCACCGTGCCTGTCGCTACGACCCGACATCCCCCCGCGACATGCACCGCACGACACTCCACGGAAACGAGGCCATCCAGTGAGCACCACCCGGACCGCCATCGTCACCGGAGGAGGATCAGGGATCGGCCAGGCCATCAGTGAGCGACTGGCGGCCGACGGGAACGCCGTGGCCGTCTTCGATCGCGATGGCCAATCGGCTGAAGCCACCGCGGCCGCCATCGAGGCGGCCGGGGGCACTGCGGTCGGTCTCGTCGTCGATGTGACCGACCGGGCCCAGATCGACCGCGGAGTCGCCGCGGTCCGCGAACGCCTGGGTCGACCCACCATCCTGGTCAACAGTGCAGGTCTGGACGGATTCGACCCGTTCCTCAAGATCACCGCGGAGAAGTGGAACCGCATCCTGGCCGTCAACCTCACCGGGACCTTCGACTGCTGCCAGGCGGTGGTGCCGGACATGATCGAAGAGGGATGGGGACGGATCGTGAACATCTCGTCATCGAGCGCCCACGGCGGCCAGCCCCTCATGACCCACTACGTGGCGTCCAAGGCCGGCGTGATCGGCTTCACCAAGGCCCTGGCCCTGGAGCTCGGTCCCCAGGGGATCACCGTCAACACCATCCCGCCCGGATTCATCGACACCCCCATGCTCCGCAAGTCCGAACAACGGGGCCTGCTCGGAAAGGGCGTCGAACATCACGAGTCGATGACACCGGTGCGTCGGGTGGGGACGCCGCAGGACATCGCCGCCACGTGCTCGTTCCTGGTGCGCGAAGAGGCCGGCTACATCACCGGTCAGGTCATCGGGGTCAACGGCGGTCGGAACACCTGATGGCCCGTATCGAACCCTTGCCGCCCGGCGAGTGGTCGCCGGAGATGACCGCGGCCGTTGCGGTCCTCCGACCCGACAACCCGCGCCATCCCATTGTTCGTCGCCCGGGTCGACCCAAGGCCCTCAACGCCCTGGGCACCCTGGTCCGGCATCCCGCGCTGGCCAAGGCCTTCAACACCTTCAACGGCCACATTCTCTTCTCCTCGACGCTGTCGCCCCGGGAGCGGGAGCTGTTGGTTCTCCGGGTGGCCTCCATCCGGGCCTCGGAGTACGAGTGGCAGCAACACGCCATCCTGGCCGAAGACGTGGGTCTCGACGATGACGAGGTCGCCCGGATCGTCGAAGGTCCTGACGCGCCGGGGTGGTCGGCGCTCGATCAGGCCATGCTCCGGGCCGTGGACGAACTCATCGGCGCGGGAGCGGTGTCCGACACCACCTGGGCCGTGCTGGCCGGCCACTTCGACGAGCAGCAGCTCATGGACCTGGTCTTCACGGTCGGAGCCTACGAAATCCTGGCCATGGCCTTCCGGTCCTTCGGGATCGAGCTCGACGACGACCTCCGGCGGAAATGATATTCTGTTTTTAGAAGATCGCTGATATCATCTGGCCGCAGAGACCGTACCGGGAGGAACCACATGGCGCATTTTCCAAAGCCTGACGAGGGCAGTTGGACCCAGCACTACCCCGAGTTGGGCACCGGACCGGTCTCCTATGAGGACTCGATCTCGCCGGAGCACTACGAGCTCGAACGCCAAGCCATCTTCTCCCGCACCTGGCTCAATGTCGGCCGGGTGGAGCAGATCCCCCGTACCGGGGCCTACTTCACCCGGGAGATCGCCGCGGCCGGAACTTCGATCGTGGTGGTCCGGGGCACCGACGGCGACGTGCACGCCTTCCACAACATCTGCCGTCACCGCGGCAACAAACTGGTGTGGAACGACTACCCCGGTGAGGAGACCAGCGGCACCTGTCGCCAGTTCACCTGCAAGTACCACGGCTGGCGGTACTCGGTCGACGGGCAGCTCACCTTCGTCCAACAGGAGTCGGAGTTCTTCGACCTCGACCGTGACGACTACGGGCTGGCCACGGTACAGGTCGACACGTGGGAGGGGTTCATCTTCGTCAATCTCGACCCCGACAACACGACGCCGCTACACGAGTATCTCGGTACCTTCGGTGCCGGTCTGGCCGGCTATCCGTTCGACAAGATGACCCAGGTGTACAAGTACCGGTCCCACGTCGGCGCCAACTGGAAACTGTTCATCGACGCCTTCGCCGAGTTCTACCATGCGCCAATTCTCCACGCCAAGCAGGCCACGGCGGAGGAGTCCCGCAAGTTGTCCGGCTTCGGTTACGAGGCCCTGGACTACCAACTGGACGGCCCCCACGGCATGGTGTCGTCGTGGGGGGGCATGTCGCCGCCCAAAGACCTCAACATGGTCAAGCCCATCGAGCGGGTCCTGCACAGTGGACTGTTCGGCCCGTGGGGGCGCCCCGACATCGAGGCCCTCGATCCACTGCCGCCGGCCGTCCACCCCGCCCGCCATCCAGCTTGGGGTGTGGGCTCGTTCGTGTTCTTCCCGAACTTGATGCTCT
>Ga0182030_10027122_pt1 | contig 10323 bp, 5 predicted proteins | sample 812S3MmetaG_FD_121299 | JGI IMG/M metagenome (GOLD analysis project Ga0182030, IMG submission 121299) | Permafrost microbial communities from Stordalen Mire, Sweden - 812S3M metaG (Illumina Assembly) | ecosystem: Environmental > Terrestrial > Soil > Wetlands > Permafrost | place: Sweden... | reverse complement strand
GCACTTAGGTTATTTATAATGACGTTATGGACCCCACTGTTCGCAGACTGAGCCTGATCTCAGCATTTATCGCCGTTGCTGCTGGTGGGCATTTGTGGGCGCAAACGTTTACGGACATCGGGGTTGCCGCGCCCAGTCCGGGGACGAACGACATCTACCAACTCTCGACCAGCGGCGACACGACCTGGCCTGACGGAATAAATTATTTTTCCAACAACAATCCAGCCGTCGGTCAGACGTTCACCACCGGCACCAACGCGATGAAGCTTGTGTCGGTGGCCGTCAAGACGGCAGGATTGAACGACGGCGGCGGCTATGGCACGCCCGCGAGCACACCGACGTATTATCTCCACATTTATTCCGTGAGTAACGGCACGGCGACGTTGCTCATCACATTCAGCGCGGCAAATCCTGGTTTCACGGACGGCGATTGGCTGAAATGGAGCGGGCTGAACGTGTTGCTCGCCACGAACAAAACGTACGCGTATTCGTTCGGCATCCCGGGCGGCAGCGGCTGGGCCGCACTGGCCGTGGCCACGAACGCCTACGCCGGCGGCGAAATCGCGGTCATTCCCACCAGCGGCGGCACGATCACCGCCGGCGGCGGTTTTGATTCGGTTTTTGATCTTGGCCTGCAACCGGTGGCCACCAATATTCCAGCCTCGATGCCGTGGCCGGTTCCGACTTACGGATGGAACCTGGGAGATACGATGGAGGGGCCGTATGTAGGCGCCTGGGGTCCATATCCAAGCCAGGCACCGTTCTACACTGCCGTCCAAAACGGGTTCAACGCCATCCGCATCCCGTGCGCGTGGGACTGCAACGCCACCACCAACATCACCGCCAACGCCACCAACTACCCGATCAATCCCGCTTACCTGGCGCAGGTCAAACAGGTGGTTGACTGGAGCATCGCTGCGGGAATGTCTGTTGTCATCAATGATCATTGGGATGACGGCTGGCTGGACAACAGCCTTACGAACGGCGTCAACCCAACCGGCAACGCGAAGATGAATTCTTACTGGACTCAAATCGCCACCAACTTTGCCGGGTATGACAACCATTTGCTTTTTGCCGCCGCGAATGAACCGGCAGTGAACAATACTGCGGAAGAGGTCACGCTGATGTATTATTATCAGACGTTCGTCAACGCGGTCCGCGCCACCGGCGGGAACAACACCAATCGCTGGCTGGTGATTCAAAGCGTGGCGGACCCGACATGGATGAACGCCCTGCCGACGGACACCGTTTCCAATCGGATCATGGTCGAATATCATCAGTATACGCCTTCTCTGTTCACGATCATTCATACCGATCAGTCGTGGGGCGATGCGATTTACTTCTGGGGACCGGCTTACTATTATTCTGGAGACCCGACCCGCAATGCCACCTGGGGTGAAGAATATGCCATAGACTCATTCCATCAACAGTTGGCCGACTTGTATGTCAGCAATGGCATTCCGGTCATGATCGGCGAATTCGGGGCGTGGACAGCGTCCCTGACAAACCCTGTCGAGGCAACTTGGAATAGTAATTCCGTGAATTATTGGAACAAGTATGTCGCCGAATCCGCCCGTGGCCACGGACTTAGTCCTTTTTATTGGACCATAGCCGGCGATATCTTCGATTGGACTTCAGGCGCAGTCACTGCCCCACAACGTGTTTCCGTCTTGACGGGTGGGGCCGCGCCGCCGCCTCCGAACGGCGCTCCTTACGCCGCGGCCGGCCTCACTGCGTCCGGAGGCAATGGCCAGGTCACTTTGTCCTGGATCGCCGGCAGCGGAGCGACCAGCTATAATCTTTATCGCTCAACGGCAAGCGGCATCGAGAGTTCCAACGCAGCACCTGTCATCACCGGCATCACTGGCACATCCTATACCAATACCGGTCTCAACAGCGGCATCACCTATTATTATCAGGTGGTCGCCGTCAGCAACTCCTGGTCGTCAGGTTTTTCGGCCGAAGCCCGCGCCACGACTTCCGGCGCCACCGACTTGGCGCAATTCAACTTTGAATCCAGTTCGCAGGGTTGGACAGGAGGAGGAGGCATCGTTTCCGGCGTCGCGACTTCCACCGCCCAGCACTATGCCGGGAATCAGTCGCTGGCCGTGAATTTCAGTGGCTCATCAGCGGGCACCGCGTCTCCGTCTGTGGGCAACGTCGCGGTAGTTCCGGGGACGACGATTACCTTTCATGTCTGGATATCGAGCGGCAGCCAGATCACCGCGCTCCAGCCCTATATACTGGATCGAAATTATACTTGGAGCAGCAGTTGGTATGGGAGTTTCACCACCAACGCATGGAACACTCTTAACCTGACTGTGCCGACGAACGCCGTTTCACCATTGCAGCAACTTGGCATTCAGTTTTTTACCGGCGCCGCCTGGACAGGCACCTGCTACGTTGATTCCGTTTCGTTGACTACTCCTTCCCCGGATTTCAACCTGTCGGCGAACCCAACCAGCCTGACCGTGAATGGCGGAACGAATGGCGCGAGCACGATTACGGTGACGGCGAGGAATGGCCTGAATGGGTGCTACACGCTCAGCGCGAGCAATCTTCCGGGCGGCGTCTCTGCCACGTTCACCAACAATCCGAGCTCCGGCGGCGCGAGCCTGCTGACGCTCACGGCCTCCAACTCCGTAGCCTCCGGCACATCCACCGTGACCATCACCTGCACCGCCGGATTGATCAGCCACACGACTACCATCGCCCTCACCATTCCCACCAACACGCCGCCGACCCTGGCTCCCATCACCAACCAGACCGCGAACGTAGGCCAGACGGTGGCCTTCACCGCCAGCGCCACGGACACCAACCAGCCGCCGCCAACAGTGACCTTTGCGCTGCTTGCCGGCGCCACCAACGCCACGCTCAACACCAGCAGCGGCGCGTTTTCGTTCCGTCCGCTGGTCACGCAGGCGAACTCGACAAACTTTTTTACGATGCAAGTTTCCGACAACGAGACGCCGCCATTGGACGCCACGCAAAGTTTTTCCGTCGTAGTCAATCCGCTTTCCGCTCCGGGCATCAGCAACATTTCGTTCACCGGCGGGCAATTCAGTTTCAAGGTCAGCGGCCAGAGCGGCCCGGATTACGCGGTTGAAACCTCGACCAACCTCACGCAAGCATGGAGCAGCGTCTTCATCACCAATTCGCCCGTGGTGCCGTTCGTCTGGACGGACACCGGCACGGGCAATTCGTCGCAGCGGTTCTATCGCGTCAAACTCGGCCCGCCGCTGCCATGAGCGGTGGGCAATGCACGGAGCGAATGACAAAGAATGTCCAGCTTGGTGAACGTCTGGTTCGCGCCCGGTTGGGTGCGTCGGACGGCAAAGTGACCGTCAAGTCGCCCGCGAGTGATTCACCGAATTGGCCGCGAAAGACTGGCAGCGTGCATTTGGTTCAGGGCGGCGGCTGGTTTGGCGACACGAGCCGAAATTCACCTGCGACGAAGACGGTCTCCATGTTGCAATGCCGGAAAATCTCGATGCCAAAACAGCACTCACGCTGAAGATTCAATAGCAATGCCTTCATCTTTAATATCGCTTTTGCTCCTGGAAAAGGGATTTACACCAGACGCCATGGTCAGGAGAAGATTCCCAGCCTGGCTGGTCGTTATTTTGGCGTTGATTGGGTGCCACGCGTTTGCGGACCCCGGCGTTGCGGCGCCAATCGCGTATGCCACGATGCAGGTGATTTCCACCGCCGACTCCGCTGCCGTCATCGGAGAAAAGGCGGCGAAAGTTTTGCCGCGCCAAAATCAAACAGATTGGATGCGGTTGGAACGGACATTCTTCCTGCACTTCGGCGTGAACACATTTAACGAGGTCGAATGGGGCAACGGCCATGAAGACCCCTCGATTTTCAATCCCACGGAGCTTGACGCCAACCAATGGTGCAGCGCGATGCGGAACTTTGGCGGCAAAATGATCGTGCTCGTCTGTAAACACCACGATGGATTTTGCCTGTGGCCCACGCGCTACACGCCGCATTCGGTCGCGGCCAGTCCGTGGCGTGATGGCAAGGGCGATGAGGTGCGCGAAGTGGCCAATGCCGCCCGCGCACACGGCCTCAAGCTGGCCGTTTATCTTTCGCCGGCGGATCTTTACCAGTTGCGGACGAATACGAAAAATCCGGCGGGATATTACGGCAACGGCAGCAGCAACGTTCTCTCCGTCATTCCCACCGATCCGGCGAGTTTCAAGAGCGATCCCTCCAAGGGCCGCAGGCCGGCGGCGGGATTCACGAATTACACCTACTCAGTTGATGACTACAATCGCTACTTCCTGAACCAGCTTTATGAGTTGCTGACGGAATATGGACCGATTGGGGAAGTCTGGTTCGACGGCGCGAATCCCGATCCCAGCGTTCGCGAGACCTATAATTATGCCGCGTGGTTTGATTTGATCCGTCAGATTCAACCCGGAGCGATCATTCTCGGCAAAGGACCGGACGGGCGCTGGGTGGGCAATGAAGGCGGCTTGGGCCGCACCACCGAATGGAGCGTCATCCCGCTGCCGACGTCGCCCGACGAGTTCAATTGGCCGGACATGACCGCGGGCGATCTCGGCAGCCGCGCCAAACTCACGCCCGGTTCGCATCTCTGGTGGTATCCAGCGGAGGTGAACACGACCATTCTCCAGAACAGCCAGTGGTTTTGGGCACACAACAAACCGCCGCGCACGGTGACCCAATTGGTGGACATTTATTACACGTCGGTCGGCCGTAACGGAAATCTCATCCTGAATCTGTCGCCTGACAAACGCGGCCTGATTCCCGACAACCAGCTTGAGGCGTTGAGCCGGACGGCGGACATAATCAACGAAACGTTCGCCACCAACCTGGCCGCCGCCGGCACGGTCACCGCCGACACTTCAAACGCCATGAACGGTCCGGCGCTTGCGCTGGACGGCAACCTCGACACCTGGTGGGAAGCCGCGACCGGGCACACCAATGGCGCCTTGACGCTCACTCTGCCGATGGCAGGCACTTTCGACGTCGTTTCATTGCAGGAGGCGGTGGATCATCGAGGTCAGCGAATCGAATCCTTTGTCATCGAAACCTGGCACGGCATGGGCTGGGTTGCGGCGGAAACCATCGCGTCCGACACACTCACCACGGTCGGTCATCGCCGGCTCATCCGGTTGAAATCCCCCGTGACCACCGACCGGGTGCGCGTTCGCATTACGGGCTCGCGCCTCGAACCGACGCTCGCCGAGTTAGGACTCTTCAAGCAATCTGTCTCGACCCTGCCGCCGACCATTTCCGACCGCGGCACCAATGGCACAGTGAGCCTCAGCAATCTGGCTGGCAACAAGATGGTTTACACCGTGGCGGGCAGCCCGCCGACGACCAACTCGGCGATCTACACCTCTCCCATCGGTTTGCCGCCCAACCGTAGCGTCACGGTGCGCACCGCAAGTCTGCTGCCCAACGGCCAGCTCGGCATCGAGGGTTCGCGCATTTTCGCCGGCCTCCTGCCCATCGGTTGGAAAGTGGTTGGCGTGGATAGCGAGGAATCCGGCGGGGCGGATAATTCTGCCGCCCGCGCGATTGACGGCGACTCCTCCACCATCTGGCACACGCGTTGGAATGCCAACCAGAAACAACCGCATTTCATCACGGTGGACATGGGCGGGACACATCACATCGCTGGATTCACCTATCTGCCGCGTCAGGATGGATTGCTCAACGGCGTGGTTGATGAATACCGTTTCGAGACGAGCATCGATGGTTTGAAGTGGACTACGAACATCGCAGATGGCTCGTTCGCCAATATCCAAAACAACCCGTCGCTTCAGGAAATGAGCTTTGCTCCGGTGAACGCCCGTTACTTCCGCTTTACTTCCTTGCACGCCATTTGGGGAAGCGGCTGGACGAGCGCGGCGGAAATCTCGGTACTGCCCGCCGCCGGGACTGGTGATTGACGGCGAACTTTCACATTCATGAGTGGCCAGGCAAATGATTTGCGTCAATAGCCTGAACCTTTGTCATCAATCTAGCGGAGCGTCTGGTCTCCAAAAGCGGTGGCGATGGTTTCGGGCTTGGGTGGTTTCGTCAGGAGGCTGACCACGGGGACGACCAGCAGCGGCAGGAACATGGCAATGGCGCCGGCGACGGGAACCGATGACTTTCCCCACAACAAGAACAACCCCACGGCTGTGCCAACGCCGGAAATCATGCCGGCGTACGCGCCGGCTTTGGTCGTCCGCCGCCAAAACAATCCGTACAGATACGGTGCGAGGAAGGCTCCGGCCAGCGCACCCCAGGCAATCACCATCAGGTTGACGATCACATCCACCTTGCTCATGGCTATCAGCAGCGACAAAATCACAAACGCAGCGCACAGCACGCGCATCAGGATCATGGTGGATTTGGACTTCTCATCCCGGTTCCCGAAGGCGCCGTAGATATCAATCGCAATGGCTGAGCTGCTTACCAGCACCAGGGACGACAGGCTGGACATCGAGGCCGAAAACACCATCAGCAGGATGATGAGCACCAGCCATTGCGGCACGTAACTGGTGATGAAAAACGGCATCAACAAGTCGAGGTTCGGCTTGTGGGTGGTTCCATCCATGATGGGCGCGAGGTCGGTGGCGGGGGCGGTGAAGAACAGATGCGTCAACGCGCCACTGTAATACGCGCCAAACGACATGAAGAGGGCGAAGACGGTGGCGATGGTCATGGCCCGCTTCACGTCGGCTTTGCTGCGGATGGAATAAAACTTCTGCACCATCTGCGGCAAGGCCCACGGGCCGAAGCTGGTAATCAGCACGAGCGAGAGCAGGGTCACCCATCCCGGGAAGGGCGGACCGGTCGGCGGCGGCGGCGCGTGCAGACCGGGCATGAATTTGGGATCGAGCAGGGCGGTGAACGACGCCCCCAGCCCGCCTTTCATGCTCACGAGCAGCAGCACCATGGTCAAAACACCGAAAAACTCTATGAAGCCGCGGATGAAGTCGCTCACGGCCACCGCGAAATAGCCGCCCATGACGAGATAGACGCCGGTCAACGCGGCGAGGAAAAAGAGGGCTTCATTATATTCCAGCCCCAGGGTTCTTTGGAACAGGTAGCTGAGACCCATGTAAACCGACGCCGAATACGGCACCAGAAACACGAAAACGATCACCGCGGAAATGACCTGGAGCGGCCTGCTGTCGTAGCGAGCCCGGAGAAACGCCGGCATGGTCAGGGCATTGAGGCGGACCGTCATGTCACGGGTGCGTCCGGCGAGGACGAGCCAGGCGAGCAGCGTGCCGACAAATGTGTTGCCGAGGACGATCCACATGGTCTGCAGGCCGAAGCTCCAACCTAGCCGTCCGGCGTAGCCGATAAACAGGACGGCGGAGAAATAGGTGGTCCCGTAGGCAAATGCGCTCATCCACGGGCCGAGCGTGCGGCCGCCCAGGAAGAAATCGCCGACGTTCTTGGTGCGTTGCATGCACCAGTAGCCGACGGCAAGCATGACGAAGACGTAGAGAACCACGAGTGAGATGAAGATGACGGGGTGCATAAAGTTGGCAGGATCACTCCAAACAAGAACACTGCATGGATTTACGGGGCGTCGCTACAAGGGCAATTCCTTTTGCGCCACGACGCGGAAGCCGTGTTTTTCGAGGACACTCCGGGCCGCGGCATGGTCGGAGACTTCAATCACCATGAAGGCGCGGTTGTTCGCGATGAAACCGGAGGCGTTGTCGAGGTTGAGATTTTGGCTGGCCAGGCAATCGACGACGGCATGCAATCCGCCGGGCCGGTCGGGAACTTCAATGGCCAGCGCATCCACCAGTTTGGCGATCAGGCCTTCGTGTTTGAAGGCTTGGCAAGCCAATTCCGGATCGCTGACGAGGAACTTCATCACGCCATACGGGCCGGTGCTGGCCACGGCGAGCCAGCGAATGTTAATGTTGGCCTTGGCGAGAATTTCCGTGAAGTGGGCCACCTGCCCCGGCTTGTTCTCAGCAAAAGCTGCCACCAGTTTGACATCGTTCATGGGGTTCTCCGTGGTTTTACAGTTTGCGGTTGTCGATCACCCGCGTGGCCTTGCCATCGCTTACCGGCAGCGAGCCGGGGGGCAGGAGTTGGACCCGCGGTTTGACCAGGATTTCCGTGCGCAATTTCTCGGCCAGATGATTCTGCAATTTCATCAGCTGTTCCACCTTTGCCTCGAAACCGGCTTCCGCCAGCTCTACCTTGATCGTCATCTCGTCCAGCCCTTCCAGCGCGATTTGATAATTTCTGCCCACCCCCGGCTCCGCCATCAGCACGCGCTCGATCTGCTGGGGGTAGATGTTCACCCCGCGCACAATGAGCATGTCGTCCGAACGGCCGGCAATGCGGTTCAGGCGGCGATGCGTCCGCCCGCAGGGACAGGGCGCGGTGAGGAGGGAGGTGATATCGCGGGTGCGGTAGCGCAGCAGGGGCATCGCCTCGCGGCAGAGCGTCGTCATCACCAGTTCTCCGGTCTCACCCTCCCGCACCGGTTCGCCGGTTTGCGGGTCAATGATCTCCGCGATGAAATGATCTTCCCACAGATGCATCCCGTGCTTTTGCTCGCACTCGAAAGCCACGCCGGGCCCGTTCATTTCCGAAAGCCCGTAGGAGTTGTAAACGTCAAGGCCGAGGCTTTCCTCAATCTTCCGGCGGGTTTCCATGGTGTACGGTTCGGCGCCCACGAACGCCTTGCGCAACGCCAGATCGCGTCGCGGGTCAACCCCGTGCGCTTCCAGGAACGTCGCGAGGTAGAGGGCGTAGCTGGGTGTGACGTGAAGGAACGTCGTCCGAAAATCCTGCATCAGCATCAATTGCCGTTCGGAATTGCCCGGGCCGGCGGGAATGACCAGGCAGCCGACTTTCTCGGCACCATAGTGTGTGACCAGTGCACCCGTGAACATGCCGTACGTCATCATGTTCTGGAACACGTCCTGCTTCGTGACTCCGGTTGCGACAAAGGAACGGGCGCACAACTCGGCGGCATTGTCCACGTCCTGGCGTGAGAAGAACAAGGCCTTGGGCTTGCCGGTGGTGCCGCTCGACGTATGTAACCGGAGGGCATCGTCGAAGGGAACCGCGAGCATGCCGGTGGGATAATTGGCGCGCAAGTCGGCGCTGGTGGTGAATGGCAGGCGACGCAGGTCGGCCAGCGAATGGATATCGCCCGGCTTCACGCCCAGTTCCGCAAATTTTTGTTGGTAGAACGGCACGTGCGCGGACACGCGGCGGACGGTTTCCTGCAGGCGTTGAAGCTGCAACCGCTCCAGCGCGGCGCGATCAATGGTTTCGATGGCTTGGTCCCAAAACATGGCAGTCTTGCCGGTGTGGTGGACGTGGCGGAGGAACGAACCACGTCCAAAGGCACCGGATGGTTTGAAATTTTAGAATGAGAGACAATTCCAAGTCTGTCGAGCCTGAATAACGGCATCTTCGCAGATAGCAGGTGATTCGATGCAAAGAAATACTTGCGCTTAATTCGCTCAAAAATATTTTAAAAAGGATGGAAAAATCAAGTTCTGAGTGCAAGACTGCAGGGCGATCTCGATATCGTAAAGACCATTCTTGTCATAATCCGCACTTTTTGCTCCATTTGGCCGGAATTTGACCGACTGCGAATTACATGCCTGCACCCAAACGACAACTCCTGAGTGGCGACGAAGCCATTGCCCTGGCCGCGCGTGATGCCGGCGTGAGCCTCGGCGCCGGATACCCCGGCACGCCGTCCACCGAAATCCTGGAGCGCTTCTCTGAACTGGGCGGGCACGGCCAGTGGTCGCCCAACGAAAAAGTCGCCCTGGAAGTCGCGATCGGCGCGGCTTTTGGCGGCGCCCGCGCCCTGGCGACCATGAAACATGTCGGCCTTAATGTGGCCGCTGATCCGCTTTTCACCGTGGCCTACACCGGCGTGAGCGGGGGCTTGGTCGTCATTTCCGCGGACGATCCCGGAATGGCCTCGAGCCAGAACGAGCAGGACAACCGCCGTTATGCCGTCGCCGCGGGCCTGCCGATGCTCGAACCGTCCGACTCGCAGGAAGCCTACGATTTTCTGTTCGCCGCGTTTGAAATTTCCGAGCGTTGGAACCTGCCGGTTATCTTGCGCGCCACCACGCGGGTCTGCCACAGTTACACCGTCGTCCAGCAGCGCAGTCCAAACGGAGCGCCGAAGGCGGCGAACTTCGAGCGCGATATCAGTGGGCGCGTGATGACTCCGGCCAACGCCCGCCCGGCGCACAAACGGCTGCGCCAGAAACTCGCCGAAATCGCCGAATGGAATGAAACGTGTGCCCTCAATGGCGTTACCCAAGGCGATCATCAACTCGGCAT
>Ga0182030_10027121_pt1 | contig 10323 bp, 6 predicted proteins | sample 812S3MmetaG_FD_121299 | JGI IMG/M metagenome (GOLD analysis project Ga0182030, IMG submission 121299) | Permafrost microbial communities from Stordalen Mire, Sweden - 812S3M metaG (Illumina Assembly) | ecosystem: Environmental > Terrestrial > Soil > Wetlands > Permafrost | place: Sweden... | reverse complement strand
GAGCCCCAGATTCTCCCTCCGTGTTGTCGGTTTTCGCTCGAGCGGCCAGGTCCCGGCGGAAGTCCGGGGATATCCGAGGGCGGCCAAAACCGAGAACCAATTTCCCGACGTGATTAGTGTGATTGGGAAAATGAAGGCGAATAGTTCAACTGGTCCGTTGATCCTGGGAATCGATCCCGCAGAATTGGTTAACGATCCGCGTGAGAACTGGAGAGGAATTTCCGGGGGGATGGTTTACATTCCGGAGAGTGCCGACCCTGAAGTCATCTGCGCTTATGGGGTTGTTACCCAGATTCCAGCCAACTTCGACGGACAGTTTCAGATAGCGCCTTTAGCAGCGGCCTGGAAAAAGGGCTCTGAGTTCCGTGACCGGCTGATATCGGCGGGCGTCCTCGATCAAGAAGCGGAGGACATATCTGGGTCAGCCGACGTTCAACATCAACTTTCCATAGTTCGCCTTCGTGATTATGAGCGAGCTCTGGTGAGCGTCAGAGAATACTTGGATAAGGGACAGCTCGTTCGGGCATCAGATGAGATAGCGGCGAGATTCTCTGTTCCTTGGGAGCCCCCCGATAAATGGGCCGCCCTAGAACGCCTTGGTTATGAAGTGAGCCGGCGGATTATTTCGATCCCAATCGAGGATGGAGTTCAGATCCCGCAAATGCCGACATCACTGGATGGTTCAGAAGACGACTGGCTCCTTGGGATCGGCTGCGTCGACGGCTCAGTATACGTTCAGCAGCTGCGTCAGCCTATTCACATGGATGGTTCCGATCTCAGCGGAGTGGACTCATATGAAACTTCCAGGCCGATCTATCTGAACTATTACCCCTCGGTACTGAAAATGAGTGTTGCGGGCAAACGGAAGATATTGCTAACCGGGAAGGATAATCAACCTGCCCGGGTAAAATTTCTCCCAGGTGGCGTCCTCGGTTCATGGCTATGCATCAATCGTGAAAACAGTCGCGTGAGCGCTCACCTCTCGCATCCTGACCTCGAGGTCTATTCCATTCGTGAAGAGTCGACGGAACTATTCGACTGGATTCGCCGCGGCAGCACATCGGGAGTATCGCTCACACCAGATGGCATCATCACGTTGCACGAAAACTCGAGCCAAGAGAAAGCCGGAAATGAACTTCGACTCAGGCGGCGAAGCACGGCGGATGTCTACATAGGCATACTGGTGTTGGAGCATCATTATGAAAAGCTTCTGATCGCCTCTCTTTCACGCGAAGGTCATTATGTACTCACAGACGGCCAGCTTAAGGTCATTGAGGAACGGGACTTCGAACTGCAGGAGCGTCCTGCCCAATTTTACAAGGTATCCTCTGCGGGTGACGCGCACGGACCGATCATCGAAACAGGGTCTGAGCTGGTGGTCTTTCATCGCGGCCGATATCCGATAAGCATAAGGGGCAGGGAGCATGCGCACATTACTGCGTCCTATCTCTTCACTGAATTTCCTCCGACCGTAGTGATCGGTTACGACGACGGGGTAGTCGAAATCCACCGAGAGAATGAGCGTCAGTACGAGCTTGAACAGTATGTCGCACACTCTGGGGCAGTGCTGGACATAAAAGGCCAAGAAGGATTCGGTGGTTTCTTCACCCTCGGCGAAGACGGGACCGTTCATATCTGGCTTAATCCAATGGGAGGCCCATCGAAATCCATCCTGGCACGGCAAAGGGATATCGTTGCGGCCTGCTTCGTTGACCATGCCGCAACAATGGTCACGGCACATAAATCGGCGCAGCTAGCCTTTTGGAACATCTCGCCGGACACTAGCGGACCAACCGATATACTCAGCCTCTTTGGTCCGGAACAGGCGAAAGATCTTCGATCCTATTGTGTGAGTGGTGGACGACTATGGATAAGTTCCGGTCACAAATTCGGAGGGATCTACACTTGGCATGCGACAAGAGATTCCGTCTCTCGAACGGGGCATCAATCTTCGAATTATCCCGATAGAGATAAATGGCGCCACGGTGAAGCATACTGGACCTGTGACCGGTCATCGGTACTGATTTTGCATCCTTCTATCAGTGATGATGGAGACACCCATGGTCTGAACCATCGTGCCACACTCGTGAACATTGCCTTAAATGGAGTCGCAAGTTGGAGTAGGACGGAACTTCGTCTGGGAAAGCCAGTGACCTGTTCGGCTCGCCCGGATGGAAAAGAATACGCGATCTTCTATGAAGACGGGCTTGTAGTTCGATTGTCATCTTCAAAACGCAGCAAACGCCGGGTGATTGCGACGGTAGCGACAGCGCCCGAGGGCTACGACGTTCGCAAAGACTATCGGAAACTTCAGTCATTCAAGTGGTGCAGCTACAACACAACCGGTAACGTTTTGGTGGGACTGGCGAATGCCCGACCGCGTCTCTTTCTCTACTTCTTGGACACCAAAAACTGGTTTTTTGTGGACGGCACGGGGCCAAACGACGAAGCGTTTCTTTCGGGGCCTGTTGCGCTGTCGCCGTCCGGCAAGATCGCCTATGTTTCTCGTTCAGATGGCAACGTTGCTGCGATTGAACTGAGTGAGCCAGAGGACCTGACGTTCCGGCTGTATGTCGCACCGCGGTCCCGCTATGCAAAAGACTACGCTGAAGGGTTGAGCCTTTTGGATGTGTCAAGCGACGGAGAGATGCTCGCCGCCGCCTCGAATGAGACGGTAATCGTCTGGACAATCAACGACAACGAAATTGGAAAGGAACACAGAATGAAGGCGAACGTTGCTCAGTTGGCTTTCATACCGGGAACGCACAGACTTCTGCTCATCGATATTAGCGGAGCGTGTTGGATCTTCGACGCGCAAACGGGTTACCGCGTTGCAGAAATTGTGGCAAATGCTTTTCCTTCCATTGCCCCTATTTTCAATGAACACGGCACGATTGCAGCCGTCAGGATTTCCGAAAGCGATGTTAATAGGCCCAGCCGGCTCATGTCCTTTCCCACTTTCCATTCGGCTTCTCAGATGGAAGAATACTTTGAGACCTTGCGAACTCCTGCCCAGAAAACTTCTAATCAATAGGCCAACACTCGTAGACACGTTCGATGATCCCCTTGAAGGAGCCCTTCCTAGAAGGAATCGCTATCTATAGAACAAGGCACCGGTCTTTGAGCGGAAATACATCAGAGGCGCATATTTTGCCGTCGCCAATCGTTCGCGACATACTGGCACAGTCGTTCAGGAGAATCGGGCCAATCAAGAAGTTACATGCAATCCACCCGTTTGATTATGGATGCAGATCTCGATAGGGACCGTTAAGCGCCGATCGCGACGCCCATGATCAGTCTGGGGGCATGTCGTGAGATTCCAGTTGCGAAGCCGATTTCAGGTGCTGAACCGTCCGCTCCAAGCCGGATCACGTCCGGATGCTGGCGAGAGTCTCCGCAGCGACCAGCCGCAGAGGCTCTCTGGCGTATTCCAGGCTTCTGTCTAACTAATACACAGGGGTTTGCATTTACCCCTGGACATCGCGCGAGAACTCCCAGTCAACGAGCAGACTCAGGATCAGGTCTGCGCCTAACTGGGCCGGATAACGCTCTAGCGGATTGGATAGTTTGTCCTTGAGTATCTCGTTGATCCGCGCGGTGAGGCCGTCCTTGAGGGTTGCGACTTCAGGGGCCGGGACCTGATTGAGGTGTATGCCGTTCAGCGTTGCATCGATGTCATTGATTGGAGCCGGCGTGTAGCGGATGGGGCCGATCTGGCCGGGTTGGTTGAGCGCCGGGTTGCCGAGGAGTTGCTGGGCTACGGTCCGGCCCCAGTCATAGTCATGATCGCGGTAGCGCCTGTCGAAGAATCCAAGGAACGCGAAGATTCCGGCGCCGGCCAAATATCCATCCTTAGTGACGATACCGTAAATCTGCATCCGATCACGCTCTCCCAAGTTAGCGGCTTTCTCAAGAGCGAGGATCGCGAGAAGGAAGGCGTTGGCTTTTACCGACCCTGCACCGCCCAGACCAGCGGCCTCGTTAGGATTTCCGATCTCTTTCGCGTACTGGACCGACAGGCGCTCCAGCGCATGTTCCTGGGCCTCGCCGACTGAGTCCGTGCCATAGAGCAGAGTGAGAATCTGCTGCGAGGCTTCGGTCAGGACGGCTGGATCGATCTGGTCGAACTGAAGGGCGAGGGCCAATCCGGTGGCTCTCTGGTCGAGAAGCTCAATCTGCTCATTGATTGCCTGGGCCTGAATCCAGTCGCGAAAAGTCGATTGCCCCGTGTAAACATCGAAGAGGCGTTTGGCGACCTGAATCATGTTGGCATCGGCCTCATGCAGATCCAGTTTCTGCTTGCCATCCATGGGCGAGGGCGAGACGAAGAGATAGAAGCGGTGGTCGTTCTCCAGGTGATTGTCGTTTTCGTCGACAAGATTCTTGGCCATGCCGAGGGGTTGATTCTGCAAGACTCCGCCGTCGGTATAGGCGAACGTGTATGGGTCGGTGGGAAATGGAACAAGTGTGGCGGAGGGTTGATAGTCGGCCATGGCCCGGGAAAGATCCTTGGTGCGGAAGGCAATGGGGAACGCCCCGCATGCGACCGCAGCCTCGCTGATCTCCTTCCAGGGAGCCAATGAGCGATCATTGGCGGGGAAAAGCCGTAGCATTTGGTCGCTGAAGTCGGTGTAACAGAACGGAACGCCGCCAAACATCGTGTACTGGTAATCGACGCCATTGAGATTAGTCAGTGCCAGACCGAGGCGAATGCCGCGGGCGGGATCGATGGCGTTGTGCGCGCCCCCGTTGAGCGGAATCCGGCCCGTGGAGTCGGTCTGCGCAAGCGCGTTTTGGGCTATCTTCTCAACTAGGTTGGACGACAAAAGTGAAAGCGTGGCAGGATCTCCGCCGGGGAGGGGTTTGTCGACGGCCTCGAGCAATCCCTGCAAATCGATTCCTTGCACCCAGGCGGTATAGAGAGGGTTGTCGTATGGAGCGGAGGACTTGCCATCCGGCCCGACGAAAGCATTCCTGGCAAAGAGCAGCTTCTGGGCCAGGATCGAAGCGGTCATGCCGCCGGCGGAGGCCCCTGTGAGAACGTCGATGCGAATGAAATCTCCTTTGGCGATGGTCTCCGGGTGTTCGTTGTGCTGGCGGATGGCATCGAGGATTTCATAGGTAGCTCCGGCTTCATAACTTCCGAGAGAAACTGCGCCAGCAATAGTAATGGCAAGATACTTCACAGGCATGGCCGCCTCCGCAAAGATCCTAGCTGCTTGAGATAGTGGAATTGGTGCTCGCTTCAGAATACGCCCGTCTAGTTTGTCCCCACTAGATTGGGAATGGCGGGAATTATCTCACATTGCATCAGAACCCGGATTCACGAAGTTCAGTACCAGCAAACGCCCCCGCTGGCCACGAGATCGGCAGGTGAATCATGATTTTCACCACGCGCGGAGGGGCGTTGTTACTCCAATCTGAATCGCACCAGAAGGCCCACCATGGTGATCTCATGCCTCGAGGCGGGGATCGGGAACCGGATAACCGATCGCAAAGTGGTACACCACCTGTCCCTGCTCGGGCACCAGCTTAAGATAATGATGCACCTCATCATCGTAGAACGCGCCGATGCCGGTCGCCCCCAACCCGAGCGCTTCCGCGGCGAGATACAGGCGGTGGCCGACGGCGCCTGCTTCGAAATGCACATAGCGATAACCTCGGTCGCCATGGGCGCGGACAGCACGTTCAAGATCGCCGATCATCGAGAACGCCACGCATGCATTACCGGCGAGGTCCTGCCCGAGACTTAGGCCCGCCGCGGCGACGCGCTGATCGCCACCTCTGATCTTCTCCAACTCGGCACGCTCCTGCCAGAACCTGTACACGCCCGGTTGCAGCCCGTCAACACGATGGACGTACAAATAGAGCTGGATGAATCGCGTGCTGGCGAAATCAGCAAACAACGGCTGGGCCGTGACAGCAAGGATTGCCGAAAGCTGCGCCAGTGATATGGATCGTGTTCCTCCCACGAAGTCGAGTGCCGACCGTCGCTCTCGGGCGGCCTCACCAAAGGTGCAAGCGGATGATGCCGGAGAAGGCAGCGTGATCTCGCCGGCGGAAATGCCACCGTGCGCGTTATTGCTGAGTTTCGCCGGCGAACACGGCTATTCTGTTCGGTTTCTCTTGAGGAGATTTCGCTGTCCAACCATGTTTGTGCATCGATCGCTACAGTACTCAGCATTGTCCCGGCCAGGAATGAAAAACTGGCCGCAGTCGTCTCGCGAGCAGAGCCTAATTACATGTTTGTAGCGGTAGACCTCACGCAATAGGAAATACAGCATCGGCCTGATGCCTGTTCTATGGAACGTGGGGCATTCCACAGCTTTCTCGCCATTGAAAACGAGAATCGGGGGGAAAAGATTGAATATGTGGCAAAGGCACCGGTGCGCCGATGACAAATAGTCAATGCTGTCGTTGCTCCGCCTCGCCGCGATCAATTTGAGTAGGCTTCTCCAACAGTCATTCTGTATCCCCTCAGCTTCAGCAGCATGAACCGCAGCAGTCGAGGCGAGACGAATATCTTCGAGAAGACCGGGAATCTCGGCAATCGCCTCAGCCTCCCTCTTGTTGGGGCGCACAGATGCCTTCCGACCTAGCGGGGACACTCCCTTCGAGTACTCCACGACAGTTGACTCTAAGAATGTATTCAACTCATTGACTTGAGAAATCAGCTCTCTAGCTATTGAGAAAACCTTTTGCTCAGCCTTCAGTACCGAGAGAGCTTGGACCAGTTGGACTGGGCCTCCTAAGGGATCTACGTGGACAACTCGCGCAAGAACCGGTCCATGCTCCTTGACATATTCGATCAGCCCAGCTTCGTCCGATGCACTTGCAAAACGCACATGCGGCAGTTTGCGACTCGACTCCCGAGTCCGCCTCGGCATGGCATAGAAATCGCCAAGGGCATCCTCAAACTCGCACCAGTTAAAGTGATCGGGAAGTGGCGGAAACCCGCATTCTTCGCAGACGAGCCAAAGCTCTTCGCCGCGCCGCTCGCAGAGAATCTCGCCCGCCCACTTCGGCAAGACCAGTTTCCGCTTTCGTGTTCTGTCAATCCCCATGTGTCAATCCAATGGAAAACCTAACTAGAAGTGTAAATACAACTCGGGGCATGATGCTCTAGTCACGCTTAGGGCGGACTTGAAACTGATCCTTGACATTCAAGAAAGCAGGACAGGCGAGTAAACCTCGTCATCGGCTGCAAGTGGCGCAAGAGCGCACAAACCAACTATGAGCACATCCGAGAGGATATGCTATTTACTTTAACTCATTAAAATGAAAGGAATTACCATTAACACCGAAAACACTGGCGGACGTGAATTGTCCGCAGCACTGGAAGCCGTCACCCGCAATCTCACTGCTTCCGAACATAAACAAGAAAGTAAGCTGCAAAGCATGAGGAACATGGCCCGTCGCAGCAGAGTGACGGAAATTACCTTCGCCGCCGCCTGCCACGAGGCGGCGCACGCCGTAATGTGTCTTGCTGAAGGGAGGAAGTTCAACCGGGTTTGCATTGAATGGCTTCCGGGTGATCTTAACACCCCGGAAGGTGTCTGGTGGGGAAAGATTGAGCTTGCTCTTGAGCCGGAAAGCCTCTCTGACGTCTCCAGGGAGATTGCGATCTTCCCAGCCGGGATCGTCTTCGAAAAGATCCTGCGGCCGAATCTGTCCTACGACCGAATCAGCAGCACCTGCGGCGGTCTCAGTGACTTCTGGAATGCGCTGAATAGTTGTGCTGCTCTGGTTGGTTGTGACAAGAATGACCGGCGCGCCGCATACGTCTATAAGCGTTCGCTGCGCCCAACCCGAGAGTTCATCCTCGAACGATGGGACGACATCGTCAGGATTGGTGAGGAGTTGGCCGTTCGCGGCAAATTGACGCAGTCCGAGGTCGAAGCTCTTCTGATGCTGACGGCAACAGCGGCGTAGGAGACTCAGTAGCAAACAGCCCGACGGGAGTTCTTCGTCATATGGAACGACGAGCCCGGCTTTGCAAAACTCGCAGGCCGGGTGGTTCCGTCGAACCGTACGTGGTAGGGAACGAGCAGGCGGGCTGGCCGGCAAAGTGAAGCGTGAGGCGGCAGCAAGACGGGCAGCAGATGGTGGCACCGAATTCCGACCCGAGTATTTACTGCATTACACTTATTTAAGTAACAGTACTAAAAGTGTTGATTTGAAATGCTTGAGATGCTAGCTGGTTCTCCCACCTGTTGTGTCCAATGCCTGGAATTAACAGTGCTGCCTGGGGAGAGGCGACACCGTAAATGCAAGTGATGTGGACATTTGAGTTTATGCCACCGCGCCTTTTCGCGCCAGGCGCGAGGGCGCGCAATCCAAGTTGTTGATAATAGACATCGACCATAGCAGAAGACTAGAGATATCTGTTTTTGCCCCACATTATAATGGTTTTCAGAGTTTCGGCTCTCCGTAGACCCCAAGCAACAATCCAATTATGGCGCGACCACGACAAGACCACAGTAGCGAAATTGACAAGGAATATCCGGCCGCCGACGGACAGTGCGGCCTCGTTATTAAGAGTATCTCTGGTTACGACAATCACGGTCACGTGATGGTCATCTGCCAGTGCACCCGATGCGGCAAGAAAGCTGAGAAACCGCAGAGGTTGACCGCCGTGCGGTCAGGCCATTCAACCAGTTGTGGTTGCAAGAAACGCCAGAACTACAGCGACAACGCGAACAGGCAGGTTGACAAACTGGCGCCCGAGACGGTCGCCGAGTACTGGGATCGAGTACAGACCGGCGAGTCGTCTAAGAAAATCGCTAGCGCCAATGAGATTGCCAAGCAAACAGTTGACTTCGCGATTCGGCGGTATCAGCAACGACTGGATTCTCTTTCCGAAACGCAGTGCATGGAGATTCATGCCCTCGTCCAGCGTGAGAACGCTGGCGTGGCTGCTGACCTGTTTGGGATAACTGAGCGTGCAGCCCTGTATGTATCGAACCGAGTCCATAAGCAGCTCAAGAAGGCCGCTGCACAGCAGGAGATGATGGACCGCAGTTACCAGGAGCTTCGGGATTTGCTAGACGATCCGAACGTCGAATTCGAGATCATGACGCAGGAGCCTTGTCCTTTTCCAGCGGATTCAAACTTGGCGCACATGTGGGATGCCCTGGACAATGCAGATTCGAGAGCGACCTACTACGCAAAGAAATTCAATCGCACCCTTGAAGATGGCACGCGAGTGCAGGCCGGCAGCGAACTGCGGTTTCATAGATCTGCCCTGTGGCTGAAGCGCGGGAAAGTCGGAGGCACCATCGCTGATGTTTATCACGAGGCTGCCGGCTTGGAAGGAACGCTCCAGATTGGCAGCCGCGCCGAAAGCTTGATTTGCAGGTTTCTTGAAGCGGCGCGCAATACGTTCAGCATAGCCAGGCCCTAGCTAATGAGTTCCGCGCACTCAATCTCACGGCGAGCGCCGCCGAGATGGGAATTGTTTTCTTAAGCCCGGTCCGGAGTATACCTGGCATCCCGCTCGGCAATCAGGCTGCGGTTGCGCCTCGATGCCACAACCGCGGCCCAGTTCACCCTCTTTAGACAGACCCATCCCATCTCCGAAGTAATCCCCTGGAGGGAATTGGAGTGTGTGATACGTGGTTGATGTCAGTGGCACGCTGATGCTCACCTGCTTGCTCCGTACAGGTGGGTCAGCCTGTATCTCCATGGGCGAGGTGAACATGATGGGTGGCTAGATCCATCGCCTCGTCTGCGTGACTGAGGTCGCAGGGTGCAACCCTGCGTGAACTCTCCAGGATGGTCGGCTCTCGCCGCTTCGGTTTACTGGAGTTGTCCGCCCGGTGGACTCTACCGCTGACGACCACGGCTGCTTCCCACCACCAGTCTTTTCGGATATCTGACAACATCCCGGGCGTAAGACTAGAGTAGAGTACCCGCACAACTTGTTCGTCATTGATAGAAGACCACGCGCCCTATGGACTGCCAAAGGCTCGGGCTTTTCTATCAACCTGCTGATCCGACGCGGCCGCCAGAGCCGCTAGTCTCTAGCTCAGCACCACCTCGGAGGTACTCGTCGCCCCGCAGAAATGGCGACATGAGTTCTCATCCTCTCGAGCGCCTCGACAGGCGCCTACATCACCAGCGGACTATCCGTTCGTGGCTGGCGGAGTCCCGCGTGTAACACCATGAAAGTCGCGTCATTTTGACGAAGTTGGTGCACACACTAGTGTAGTGCGGCATAAATAGAAACATTTAATGTTTGGCCGTGTTCTTTACAATGGAGGACACGACCGATGCGCATTGCAGCCATAGTAATTCTGACCGACGAGCAACGAGCAAAGCTGG
>Ga0182030_10027120_pt1 | contig 10324 bp, 8 predicted proteins | sample 812S3MmetaG_FD_121299 | JGI IMG/M metagenome (GOLD analysis project Ga0182030, IMG submission 121299) | Permafrost microbial communities from Stordalen Mire, Sweden - 812S3M metaG (Illumina Assembly) | ecosystem: Environmental > Terrestrial > Soil > Wetlands > Permafrost | place: Sweden... | reverse complement strand
TTGGGCTGCACCTTTGTTGCTCGTCAGTCAAAGACCGCAGAGGGTATTCTCCCTCCTCGCGCCTCGGTGCAGCCCAAAATCGACTCGCCACGCGGCCTTGTCCTATTCGATAACACACCCTAACATCAGATCGTCGTAAATGGCTCCTATTTCCTTGAGCCATCGGCCATGGCAAAAATAAGTCTCCAAATGCTGCCGGCCGGCCAATCCCATGACCTCCGCTTGCTTTGGATTCGACAGCAGTCCGTCAAGTTTTTGGGCAAGGTCCTCCACGCTCTCCGGATCAGCCAAAGTTCCGTCGACCCCTTCGCGGATTAATTCGGGAAGAGCTCCGATGGCGTGGGCGACGACAGGCCGGCCGTTGGACCAGGACTCCAGAACGGTCATGCCAAAAGGTTCCATCCAAATGGAGGGCACAACCGAAAAGAGCGCTTCCTGCCAGTATCTCCGCTGCTCGCGTTTTGTGACAAAACCGACGAATTCGACTCCCTTGAGCCCTTTGGCTTTTCGCTCCAGGTTCGATCTTTCCGGGCCGTCGCCCATGATCAACAGCCTTCTCTCTCCGCCCTCGACCCGTTTCCAGGCTTCCAGCAGGTTCTCGACACCTTTTTCAAAGGACAATCTTCCGACAAAAATCGCGGTGGGGGATTTGGAAGGGGGTAGAGGGGGGGTCTCCGCGTCCAGGAAATGATGAATGACTTTAATCTTATCCGCCGGAATTCCCATGCGCACATGTTCCCGCTTTTGGGCCTCGCTGATCGCGACCCAGCGGAAGACCTTTTCAAACAAAGGCAGGTTGCGAACGTGGTTGGTAATTAATCCCAACCATCCGCTTTGGAGATGGCTGTTATGCCAGCATGCGGTTTGAAACGCCGGCCAAAAATTGCCCGAGAGACAGCGCTGGCAGGGTCGGCCGTGATTCAGGAAAAAACCGTTGACGCAGGAGAGGCGATAATTGTGGAGGTAATGAACGATGGGTATTTTCCATTTAAGGGCCAGTTCATAAACGACAGGGGACATGGCCGGAAAAATGTTATGAATCTGCCATGCATCATGGTGGTGGCTTTCTTGCGCCCGCTTCAGTCCCGATGCGACCTCGGAATTATGGAACGATTTCCACGGAATTTGTAATTTGGGCCAAAACCCCTCTCCGGTCAGTTGAGCGCTGGAATAGAAAAAATAGTCCACATCATGGATTTCTTGAAGCGCATCTCCAATCCGGGTGATGCTCCCTTCCTCGCCGCCATACTGCAGGTAACGATTGAATATCTGCAGGATGTGCAAGCGGCGCGAGGGCATAACGAAGAGAGTGACTAAACTATGCCCTAGAACTCATTTCAAAAGTGGACACGGGTTGCGCCGGGAGGGATTTTGCCTTGCGGCGAGGAGTCGAGCGAGGAGCATAGCCGCAGCTGCGTGACGAGCGAGCGACAAAGCCGCAAGGCAAAAGAACCCCGGCCGAAGAGGAAAAAGGGTTGCTTTTTCAGAGGCGTCTGGCGGCGTTGCTCCTTCGGTCGAGATGCACAGCGGCATCACTCCCTCTCTCGCGCCTTGCCAGACTCCCCTGAAAAATGCAACGCAACCCATGGCTACTTTTGAAATGAGTTCTAGGGAAATACCTGCAACTATTGAGGGTGAGGATTGAAATTCGCCGGAAGAGACGTCTCCTGAGGGACGGGGTTGATAAACGTCCCTGCGCTAGTCTGGAGGACGGTGATCATGACGCGCTGTTTTCCCGTGCCGAGACAGATGAGCTGGGCGTTCATTTTTTTACCGCTGTCGAAAGGGCCGACTTCGAGTTCGTAAATGCCATTCGCATCCGTTTCAAAGAGATCGAAATAAGAGCGAATGGACTTGCCTTTCATCCTGTCCGTCAAAAAGAAGTTGAAATAGCTCTTTCCTGTAATATCGGAAGGGCCTTGAGGCAAAACGGATGTCATCGCATCGTTCGCGTAGACGATGTTGCCGGAGGCATCGGAAAGGACCACCGGCACGGGTAATTTGCCGAGGATGGTCCGGAGCCGCGCGAGGGTTCGCTCGGTATCCGTCCGATAATAGGCCAGATAGATGGCCATTGCGCAAAAGACGAGAAAGAGGCCCTCGCGCTGGAATAGCCAAAAATAGGGATGGGGGTCGGGATGAGCCCTGCTGATGAAATATTGGTTGTAATGGATCAGGGCATAAGCCGTCAAGGCACAGTAGATCAAGCTGACCGCCGTCACCAGAGACGTGCTTTGGCGCAGGGAAAGCCCCATCAGGATGATGCCCAGGCAAAACGGCGTGGCGATTGTGCTCGGATCCAAAGGATCGATCACAAAAACCGTCACCAGCCCTAAAAGGAGAGCGATGAAAAATTTGAAAACAGGTGAAAGCTTCAAAATAGCCCTAAAAGATAAGAGGTTGGATTGCCACTTATTACGCCTTTTCTACTAAAACGAACCCATGAGATCAAGTCAAGGAACAAGGCGGTAGTGTGTCATTTTGAATTTAAACACAGCGCTATAAATGTCAGTAGCCCCAACGGGGCGACCCATTCCAGCCCAGGGCAACGCCCTGGGAATAGAATCTAAAAGGAGCCAAGCCCTGAAAGGGCGCTCTAAAAGGTAGGTCGCCCCTTCAGGGCTATTACTGACCTGAAACGTTTTCCCAGGGCGTTGCCATGGGCTGAGGTTAGGACGCCCCCTTGGGGCTTCAAACTGATACACCACCAGCAAGGCGGCTTGCATGACGCCTCCGGCAAGTGACCCGGGCTTATTTCATCCGGGCGGTCCAATAGAAGGTCGGCTGCGAAACCCCGAAGTGGAGGCGTTGTTGCGGACTCGACTGGGTATAGACGTCGTAAGTGAAGGGCCTTGGCGAATAAACTCCGTTCCAGAGACGCCGGAGGCGGTGGAGAAGAACCCATGCCGGGCGCACCGCCTGCACCCAGCGAGGCGCCTCTTTCATCAGGCTTTCACGTTCCTGGCGGCCCAGGGACTGGAGGCTGAGATTCTCGCCATTATCGACAAAAACCGACGTGTAGCGGCGTAAAATGTCCATCCGCACCCCGGCGCGCAACATGCGGACGATCAAATCGGCATCGCCGACGACCTTCCACCGGGAATCGAGCGCAAAACCCCGTTCCTTGAGGAGGCTCCTGCGGAAAAAAGTCGAACAACTGAACGTCTGGAGATGGCATGTCCAGGTGTGGTAAAGCCGCGGCGTGAGCACCGGCCGGCTGCACACGTATTTCCCGTCATTATCCACGATGATGGCATCGGCGAAGAGAACCTCGACCTCCGGGTGAGCGCGAAAATAGCCGGCGACTTCCTTCAGGATCCCCGGCAGATACTGCTCGTCGCAATTGAGCCAGCAGAGCACGTCCCCGGTCGCCTTCTCCCAACCGCGGTTGATCGCGTCGTACATTCCCTTGTCCTTTTCGCTCACCAGCTTCAGATCCGGAAAGGGTTTCACCGCCTCGGCGATTTCCGGCCCCGACAAGCTGTCCTGGACGATGTGCTCGATTGCCACGCCCGGAGCGCTTTGATCGGCAACCGATGCCGCGCAAAGGCGAAGCCACTGAGGCTGCTTATAACTCGGCGTGACAATGGAAAAGGTGAAAAGGCCGGTATCGCTCATGGGTTGTCGTTTAGGACCTTCTTGCCGCCAATCCGCCGATGCCGCTGCTGGGATCGAAGTCCGTCGTGGCCTTCTTTTGCCCTGGGTTATCTCCTCTTGCTCCTGCCCCCCTGCGACCGCTCGGTGACAGGGGACTTAGGCCTTGGCCGTCATCTCGTCGTAAATCCAGCGGTACGTTTTTTCGAGACCGCTCTTCAGGGAAATCGACGGCTCCCAACCCAGGAGTTTTTGAATCAGCGTGTTGTCGCTGTTGCGGCCGTTGACTCCCTTGGGCGCCTTCAAATTGTGGCTGCGCTTGAGCTTGACGCCCGCGATCTCTTCGACGATGTCGACCAGTTGGTTGATCGTCACCATTTCGCTGCTGCCGAGATTGATCGGCATCGTCACGTTCCCGCTGTGCATGATTTTCTGCAGGCCGAGGACGCAATCGTCAATGTATTGGAAACTGCGGGTTTGATGGCCGTCGCCCCAGATTTCGATCTCCTGTTTTCCGCTGAGCTTGGCCTCAATCACCTTGCGGCAGATCGCCGCCGGGGCCTTTTCCCTGCCGCCGTCATACGTGCCTTCGGGTCCGTAAACATTGTGGAAACGGGCCACGCGGGTGGTCATGCCAAAATCCTCGGTAAAGTGGCGGCACATTCTTTCACTGAACAACTTTTCCCAGCCGTAGCCGTCCTCGGGCATGGCCGGGTAGGCATCCTCTTCCTTGAGCGCGGTGACATTGGGGTCGACCTGTTTGTCCGCGGCGTAAACGCAGGCCGACGAGGAGTAGAAATACCTTTCGATCCCGTGCTTTTTGGCCGCCAGCAGAAGATGCGTGTTGATCAAAACGGTGAGCATGCAGAGCGCTTTATTATTTTCGATGAAGCCCATGCCCCCCATGTCGGCGGCGAGATTATAAACCAGGGCGCATCCTTCGACGGCCTTCTCGCAGGCTTCTTTTTCTTGCAGATCGAGGACCAGATTTTCGACGCCATCGAACTTCTGGAACCACTCGCCCAAGGGTTTGATGTCGATCGCGCGAATGTGGGTATGGCCCTGTCGCCGCAGATCGGCCACAAGGTGACCGCCGATGAAGCCGCCTGCGCCGCAGACGACGATTTTCTTTTGGTTGCTCATGATGTCAGCGAGCGTATTTATCCGACCTTTTTAAGCAATAAAATAGTGCTGCGCGGGAGTTAGTAATGGCAGGTGATGCCATGCTTGTCGTCGTAGTGCTGATGGTAGTCCTCGGCTTTCCAGAAGTCGGTGGCGGCGACAACCTGGGTGACAATCGGACGGCTGAAACGATGCGCGGACGTCAACTGGGCGATGGAGGCTTCCGCCGCCGCTTTTTGCTCCGGCGTATAGTAAAAGATCACGGAGCGATACTGGGTGCCGACGTCGGGGCCCTGCCGGTTCGGCGTGGTCGGATCGTGGTTGGCCCAGAAGACGTCGAGGAGCTGCGCGTAGGTGACTTTCGCCGGATCGTATTCGACCAGGACGGTTTCGGCGTGGCCGGTCTTGTCGGTGCAGACATCCTCGTAGGTCGGATGCTTGAGCGCGCCGCCCATGTAGCCGACCGTGGTGTTGACGACGCCGGGAATTTTCTCGAAGTCTTCCTGCGAACCCCAGAAGCATCCGGCGGCGAACGCGGCCTTCGCGGTGGTGGGATCATCCCGCTTCTCCGGCACTTCCTTGCCCTTGAGGACAAACGTCATCGCCGCCGAATTCAGGCAGTAGCGCAGGCCGGACGGCGCCGGGCCGTCATTGAAGACATGGCCGAGGTGGGCGTCGCAACGGGCGCAAAGGATTTCGGTGCGTTCCATGCCCAGGCTGTTGTCGGTCCGGGTGACGACGTTTTCGGGAGCGACGGGTTGGAAGAAACTGGGCCAGCCGGTGCCCGAATCGAATTTCGCGTCCGAGGCGAAGAGCGGCAGGTTGCAGCAGACGCAGTGATAGATGCCCTCCTTGTGGTTGTCGAAGAAGGCGCCGCAAAAAGCCGGTTCGGTGCTTTTGTCGCGCGTGATCCGGTACTGTTCGGCGGTAAGCTGCTTGCGCCATTCCGCATCCGATTTCACGACCTTGGACATTTCGACGGGGGCGGTCAGTTTTCCATCCGGGCCGATAATCCGCACCTTCACCATCGCCGGCGACGAACCGTCGGGGGCCGCGGTGGGGCCGGTCGCGGCGGGAAGTCCCCCGACGGGCAGTCCTTTCAGAAATTCGGCCACGAAAGAACCGGTGGTTAAAAGCACGGCGCCGCCGCCCAGTCCGCGGAGAAAATTTCTTCGATTCATTTGGGTAATCACCAGTGAGCCTCTTTTAAGATACAGCCCTTCTTATCGGACGCAAAAACGTCGATTTTATTCGACGCAATTTTTAGAACTCATATCAAAAGTAGACAGGGGTTGCGCCGGGGCCCTGCGGACGGCGGTATTCTTTCAATGTTTAACCGGAACCATTTTCTGGAGGTTCTCCACCTTCGCCAGATTATCCCGCGTGTCGGCATCATCGGGATAGAGTTGCAACTCTGCATGGAATTGCTCGATTGCTTCGGGAAAGCGTCCCATTTGTGCCAGGGTTACGGCCAGGTTATTGTGCGCCTTCGGATAGTTGGGTTGGACCTTCAACACCTGCTCATATTGCTCAATGGCCTCCGGATACCGCCCGGCGGAGAGCAGGGTATTGCCGAGATTGTAGCGGCTCTCCACATAGTCGGGCTTGATCCGCAGCGCCTCTCGGAATTGGTACATCGCTTCGTTTAAGCGGCCCGAGCGTTGCAGGGCGTTGCCTAGAGTATCGTGAGCCGTCCAGGCTCCCGGATTATGCCGCAGCGCATAGGTCGAGAGCGTCTCTTCACGGCTAAATATTTTCGCATAGCCGCGGCTCTCAAAAACCAGCAGCGTCATGGCGACTCCGATGATGGCGATTTCGAAGGGACGAAGAACCGGAGAAAGTCGCCCATCGATCCGCTCCAGCCCCGCCACCGCCAGCCCGATCAACCCAAGGATGGGAATGTAAAGGAAGTGATCCATGACCCAGGTAAAACTCATGTAGGAGACTGTCTTGAATCCCAAAAACGGCATCAGGTTCAGCACGAAAAATCCAAGCCCCAGCAACCCGTGCCGTCCCCAACCCCGGCGCTTCCTCCAGAGCCCATAGACTATTCCGCCCAGAATCGGCCAGGGGAGAAATTGTGGAAGCGAGGGAGGATCGACCTCCCATCGCGGGTAGATCGGCATCAGGTTCACCGGCAAGAGACAGTTGAAAAGATATTGTGAGAGCGCCAGTCCCGCGCAGGCGAGGCGGGAGAAAAAGCCTCCCATCGGCACTGCGTCAAGGACCGGCATATAGTGTTGTTGAAACCAGCTTCCAACGGCAATTGAAACCACCCCAAGCGTCAACGAGATGACAAAAAAAGGCGCGCTCGCCTTCAGATCGCTCCATCCGACCCGCCCTCGTTTCCACCACGCATAGAGCAGGATCACCACGGGGAAAGGCGCCATGCTGATCTTGCAAAGCATCGCGACCAGAAAAAGTCCCAGTGCGAGCCAGTAATCGCGCCGCCGCTTCCGCTCCTCGTAATCGATCCAGGCGCCCATCGCCAGGAGGAACGGCGGGAGGGAAAGCGTATTCTTAAGTTCCGAAATCCAGGCAACCGATTCGACCATGGCCGGGTGAATCGCAAAGATCAGCCCGCCCAGCCACGCCAGCCGCAGGCCGAATTTTGCCAGGAGACGCCAGACCAGCAACGCATTCACGACATGCAGGACGACATTGGTAAGATGATAGCCGAAGGTGTCGTTGCCAAAGAGGTTCCACTCGATCCATTCGACACTCGCTTTAAGCGGGTAATACTCGATGAAACTTCCCGGCTCGAACCAGATTTTCCACAGCCCCGCCGTGTCGCGCAGCAGGAGGTTCTGGGTGATGTAGTTGACATCGTCCATGAGCCAGTCGCCATGAAGAACGGGCCGGTAGATCCACAATCCCGCCGCCACGATCAACAGGACTTGGAGAATGCGCCTCCAGTCGAACGCCTTTGGCTTCGGGCGAAGAGTTTCCCCGGTTACAGCCGGCGGCTTCGGGGCAGGCTTGGGCGCTCGCGTCTTCTTCTTCGATCTTTTCCCCATTTCATCGGGTAAGTTAGCAGTCGAATGGAATTAGACAAACGCGAAGCGACGGGGTTCCCTACTTTTGGCTGCTCGTGGCCGGTTCAGTCAGCGCCACCTTGACCACCGCCGATTCGCCGGCGCGGATGCGCTTCTCGTAGCCGCGAATCGAATCGGGATTGAAGACGATCTTCACCGGCACGCGCTGCACGATCTTGGTGAAGTTGCCGGTCGAATTGTCGGCGGGCAGGAGCGCGAACTCGTTGCCCGTCGCGGGCGAAAAGCTGTCGACCGTGCCGTCGAAGACCTTGTCGGGAATGGAGTCGATGCTGATGCGGACCGGCTGGCCGGCCTTCATTTTGGCCAGTTGCGTTTCCTTGAAATTCGCCACGACCCATAATTCGGGCTCGACCACGACCAGGAGCGTCTGGCCCGAGGAAACCCGGTTGCCCACCTCGACATTTTTCCGGCCCACATAGCCTGTGGCCGGGGCCTTGATCGTCGAATAGACGATTTGCAATTCGGCGAGTTCATATTGGGCGAGATCGACATCGCGGGTGTTCCGGGTTTTGTCGACATCCTCCGGGGCGATGGCATGCATGGCCACGAGCGGCGTCTGCCGATCCAGATTCGACTGGGCCGTGTCGAGGTTGGCTTTGGCTGCGGCTGCCACCGCCTGATTTTCCATCGGGTCGAGCTTGACCAGCACGTCGCCCTCGTGAACGAACTGGTTGTCATCGACCAGAACATCGGTGACGGCTCCGTTGATGCGCGTCGCCACGTCGTGCAGATGGCCCGTGACGTAGGCGTCGTCGGTTTCCTCATGCGTGAAGGCGTCGTAGGCGTAGAAGAGGACGGCGATGAACGCGATGATGGACGCCGCGATGATCGCGGTTTTTTTGTGGCGGTCGATCAGCGGATGAAGTTTTTTCCTGGACGTGTGGGCGTGGGAAGAGGCGGGTCGCGCGTGCTTCTTGTCCGATGCGGCGACCTTGTCTTCAAGTGTGGATGGGCTCATAAATTAAATTTCGGGAGGGGGTGAAGGCGGCTTCGCGGCGCTGCCCAGGAGAAGAATCAGGGGCAGGGTCAAAATAAAAACGAAGGCGACGAAGTAGAACACGTCGCGATAGCTCAGCAGGGCGGCCTGGCCATTGATCGCGCGGTCGATGAGGCTGAGCGCCTGATTTTGCACGGCGACCGGGTCGCCCGACACGGCATTAAAATAGGAAGTGCCCGCGTTCAGGCGTTCCTGGTACGCCGGATTGAGGGCGGAGGCGTCGTAAACGAGTTGCGCGCGGTGCACGAACTGTTGCTTGGCGAGGAGAGTGGTGATCGCCGCGATGCCGATGCTGCCGCCCAGTTGCCGGGTCAGGCTGAAAAAGCCGGCGCCGGAAGCCATGTCCTTTTTCGGCAGGGAACCGAGCGTGGCGATGGAAAGCGGCATGAACATGATGACGGTGCCGAATCCGCGCCACATGAGCGGCCAATAGAGCTGGTCGAAGCCCGTGTCGGGATTGATTCCCATGAAGGCGAACATCACGCCGATGGTGATCAGGCACCCGAGGACGATAAGGATTCGCGGCGAGGCGACCTTCGAGAAAGGAATCAGCACGAACGTGCCCGCCGCCGAGGCCAGCGCTCCCGGCACCAGCATGAGGCCGGTCTTGGTCGCGGTGAATTGCAGCACCGTCTGGGCGAAAATTGGGATGACAAAAATGGTCCCATAAAGGCCCATGCCCACGACCAGCGAGATGAAGCTCCCGGCCGACAGCGAGCGGTAACGCAGGACGCGCAGATCGACCGCGGGATGTTCGACCCGCAGTTCCTGCCAGATAAAAAAAGCCAGGCCCGCCACGCTTAAAACCGCCATGCGCTGGATGAAGGCGGAGGAAAGCCAATCATCCTGCTGGCCTTGTTCCAGCACGGTCTGAAAAGCGCCCAAGCCCAGGGCCAGATAAAGAATGCCCTGCCAGTCGACCCGGCCGGTTTTGCGCGCATGGGGATCGTCCGGAGACAGAAACGTGGCGGCCATGAGCACGGCCATGATGCCGAGCGGGATGTTAATGAAAAAAATCCAGCGCCACCCGAAGTTGTCGGTCAGGTAGCCGCCCAGCGCGGGGCCGATGGCGGGACCCGAGATCACGCCGAGGGTGAAGATCGTGCTGGCCTTGGCCTGTTCCTCGCGCGGCACGGTCTCGAACATCAGCGCCTGCGCCTTGGCGAGAAGACCGCCGCCGCCGAGTCCCTGGATCACGCGGCCGACGATCAGCATGGCCAGGTTGGTCGCGAGGCCGCACAGGACCGACGCGAGCACGAAGGCCACGAGCGAAAAGATAAAGTAACGCTTCTTGCCGAAGCGCAGGCCGAGCCACGCCGAAAGCGGAATGACGATGACGTTGGCAATCGAATAACTGGTGGAAACCCAGCCGATTTCCGACAGCGTCGCGCCGAGGTTGCCCTGCATGTAGGGGAGCGCGACGTTGACGATGCTGACATCGACGACTTCCAGGATCGCCGCGAAGGAGGCCGTGAGCACGATGGCCCATTTCAACCAGCCATTCTCCGCCGCGCGCAACGCCAGGCCGGAAAGGCCGGTCGTCGGCATGGGGACG
>Ga0182030_10027116_pt1 | contig 10325 bp, 6 predicted proteins | sample 812S3MmetaG_FD_121299 | JGI IMG/M metagenome (GOLD analysis project Ga0182030, IMG submission 121299) | Permafrost microbial communities from Stordalen Mire, Sweden - 812S3M metaG (Illumina Assembly) | ecosystem: Environmental > Terrestrial > Soil > Wetlands > Permafrost | place: Sweden... | reverse complement strand
TCGCGGACTTGAACGTCTGTCTTCGTTGAGGACTGAATCGACGTTCTCTCCCCCTCTGAAAGGCTGTCATCGGCCCTTTCATCGTTTCGTTGCCCACCTTTTCTTACTGCATTCCAAACGCCGACTCCAACGATCAACAGAATGGCGAACATCACGAAGGGCCATCCAAGAATGACGTCTTTAGGAAGTTCTGGGCCAGGTCCGGTGCGCCAGAATCCGTACAAGGCCAACACATTCGCGAACAGCCCGAGATGAGGATCACCCGTGGTCCCATAAAGAGAAAGGCTGACCGAGCCAACCTGAGTTGGGAGATTGGTAGACGCGTGCGGCAGAATTATGTAGGCACTCATTACAGCAAATGCTCCAACGACGGTGGCAAACCATCCGCAAATGCGACGGATCGGATGCTGCCTGGTCGACACGGCGACCACCACCACCCCGGTCACGATCAGTCCGAAGATCCAAGCGAAGTGGGGACTCAATGATGTGAGTCCCGCCCACCAGAGGGCGATCACGGGCCATCGTAAAGCTTTCGAGGAGAGAGAACGGATGGCCGCCGCTGTGGCGAAGGGTAGGAGGGCATAGCCAATCAGTAGAGGAAAATGACCAACAAAGAGACGATTAAACACAAATGGGTTGACCGCGTAGAACGTTCCGGCCGCAACGCGCGACCATCTCGATCGACCGGCGAGCCGTCCGGCACCAACCGTGGCGATCGGAAAAAACACAAGGATGGGCAGCCACGTTGCGGCACCACCCACCAGACGATTTAACAGTGTCATCGCCACGGATGAGACGACTCCGGCGGTGAGCCCGCCGTTGAGGCCCAATACCCCTGGCGTCACGACTGCGGCATGAGGCCCGATGGACCAGTCGAGGAGGAACACTCGGTCGCCGCCTAGCAGCGGAGCGCAGACACCGAGCCCGATGACGATCCCGAGTACCAGCGTTGCCGCATCAGGGTGACGAACGAAACGAAGAAGACGTTGCTCGGTCGCGGTCACGCGTTTGGAGCCACCAGAAGCATAAAAATGTGGACTTATCGGTTCGCCTTCTGGCTTTGACACCTTCATTTGTCACTAATACTGACACGCCAACGACATCGACTTGAGAAAAACGTCGGCATCAAGGGACGATTGGCGCAGAAGAGCCGTCGGGAGAGGAAGCGATCAATGAGGCTGCGAACCGACCAAGAACAACCGCCACGCTTCTGTCAATCCAGGCAACTCTGTCATGATGTGTTGTTATGATTCTATGAAAGTGGGCTGCAGCCGGGCTCTGCGTTTTGTCCGGTTGAAGGGAGCATTGTGGCGACCCGAATGAGACGTGCTCCCCCAAGAGTGGTGGCTGCCCTATGGTCTCGGCTCACCACCGGCATCTTCGGACGCGGCGCTGTGTCGTTTCTGGTTGCGACCGCTGTGGTCAACATATCGAACTTCCTTTTCCATATTGTTGTCAGTCGCTTGCTTGGACCGGCACACTACGGAGCCGTAGGATCGATACTCAGCATTCTCAGCCTGATGGCGGTGCCGGTTGGTGCTGCTCAGTTGGCCGTCACGCAGGCAGTTATTGGCCACACCAGTAATGATCAATCGTTCTCCCTCAGCAGACTGATTTGGCGAGCGTTCCTGGTCGGATTTATCGCCATGCTGGCTTTCGCGGTACTGACCCCAACAATTGACCGGTTCTTGCACCTCAGTTCACCGCTGCCGCTTTACTTGGTTGGCGCGTGGATTCCCTTAGCGACCGTGGGGGCGGTGTTGCAGGGGGCTCTAATTGGTGAGTACCGCTTTCGCGCGGTGGCCTTCGCCGCGTTCGTCGGAGGTGGCCCCATCCGCCTGCTATTCGGTGCGGGAATGGTTTTGGCTGGTTTTGGTGTAACGGGCGCCATCGTAGCCACCATTTTCGGGCAAGCATTTTCAACGGGCTCACTGCTCTTCTCAGCCCGCCGGAAGGTCCGCACCCAACCACAGAGCTCCGTCGTGCGTACTACCAAGCGCGACATGACGTTGTCGATTGCGTCCATCGGGAGTTACACCGCTCTGATCGGAGTCGATACCTTTCTCGCCCGCCACTTCTTCTCTGCCGAAACTGCTGGTCAGTACGCAGCAGGAGCGATTGCTGCCCATATTGCCCTCTTCGTGCCGGGTGCGATAATTGCTGTGACGTTTCCGCACTTAGTGAGCGGTGAGGGCACCAGCGTCTCAAGTCGCAAGGCCTTTACGCAGGCATTAAAGTTCACGGCTCTACTTGGTATTCTTACGGCAGGCCTTTTGACGGTACTTTCAAGCCTCGTAGTGCACGTGCTCTTTGGCTCAAGCTACACCGGCGCCATAGCAATAGTCGGTCTGTTGGCCTTTGCATCGGCGGTGATAGGAATTTCGAGCCTGTTTATCTATTTCCATTTGGCGCGTCGTTCCCTCATCGCGCTAACACCTTGGCTCGGCGTGGCCCTCGCAATCATCTTGATCTCGCTGCGTCATCAGACCATGACGTCGGTCGCCTCGATAATGCTGATCGTGAGCCTGCTGACATTGTTGGTAACCGGAATTCCAGCGCTATTGGCACTCGCCGCGGCGAGGGCTCGTGATGCCGCTGGCGACGTCTCTTTGATTGAACTTCCGCCCGCTGAACTCGACTTCACCTTGGTCGTGCCGTTCTACAATCCCGGCTCTCATTTCGGCCAGCACATTGGCGAGATCGTCGACGTGCTTTCATCATCAGACATTTCATACGAGATCCTCGCGGTGTCCGACGGCAGCACCGATCAGAGCGAAAAACAGCTGGCAGCCATCGCTTCTGAACGGCTCACACTGGTGCGCCTTGAAAGAAACCAAGGGAAAGGCTCGGCGCTCCGCGCAGGCCTCTCTAGGGGTCGAGGCGAATATCTTGGTTTCATCGACGGTGATGGTGATCTGCCGGCTAATTTGCTTTCCGCCCTTCTTGAAATTATTGATCGGGAGCACCCCGATATAATTTTTGGGAGCAAACGCCATCCACGGTCCGAGGTCATCTATCCGCCTCTGCGCCGGATGTACTCATGGGGCTACCAACAGTTAAATAGAACCTTGTTCCGCCTGCCCATCCGAGATACCCAGACGGGCATCAAGGTTGTCCGGCGAGATGTCCTAGCCGCCGTATTGCCACGCATGGTGGAGAAACGTTTCGCTTTCGACCTGGAACTATTCGTCGTGGCTCGTCAGCAAGGGTTCCGTAATTTCGTGGAGATGCCCGTGAACATCGGTCAACGCTTCGGCAGTACTGTATCGCTTCGTTCGGTGCGAAATATGCTCCTCGACACTTTCGCGATCTTCTACCGATTGCGAGTGCTCCGATTCTATGAACGTGACATTCGAGGAAAACCTGAAGCATCGCTCCTAACCCGACCAACCACCGCGACGCCAATCACCGGCCTGAGGAGTGTGACCTCAATGGCAACGATGGGAACCCAGCGAATGCTACGCATCCTCATTCTGAACTGGCGCGATATCACGCATCCTCGTGCTGGCGGTGCTGAGGTATATACCCATAACATTGCCGACGAGTGGATCAAGGAAGGCCACAGTGTGACGCTGTTCTGCGCCGCGATCGAAGGGAGGCAAGAGTTCGAGGATTTTGATGGCCTTCACATCATCCGACGCGGTTCTCGTCACGGCGTCTACCGCGAGGCAAAACGGTTCTATCGCCGTGAAGGACGAGGCAACTTCGACCTCGTTGTCGATGAAGTCAACACTCGACCGTTTGGCGCTCCGAAATGGGTTGGCGACGTGCCAGTTATTGCACTTATCCACCAGGTTTGCCGCGAAATCTGGAATTACCAGACGCCCCTTCCGGTGGCCTTCGTCGGAAGATACTTGCTCGAGCCACTGTGGTTACGTGGTTACCGTGACGTGCTCACGGTGACAGTGTCAGAGTCGAGCAAAGATTCCCTCGAGAACTACGGACTGACCCGCGTGGTCGTCGTGCCAGAAGGACACCATTCTGCAGGTAAGCGTCCCGATGTGCCACGCGAATCTAGACCGACCATTGTCTTTGTTGGAAGGCTTTCGGCAAATAAACGGCCCGATGAAGCCATTCAGGCCTTTGGTCTACTGCGCGAAGCGATGCCCACCGCAGTACTTTGGATAATCGGTACTGGACCGATGGAAGATGAGCTTCGCATGTCCGCGCCAGAGGGCGTTCAATTTCTTGGCAAGATCTCTCCATCTGAGAAACTTGAGCGCCTAGCTCGGGCACACGTGTTGATTGTTACCTCAGTACGAGAAGGCTGGGGGCTCGTAGTGACCGAGGCTGCCGCGGTGGGGACACCGGCCATCGCCTATGACGTCGCCGGTCTGCGTGACTCGGTACGAGCCTCTAACGGCGTTCTCAGCGCGCCCAACGCGAAGGACCTAAGTTCTGTGCTGCATGAGTTCCTTAGCACCTGGGTGCGCGATGGCTTGCCTGATGTTTCGCCGAAGGGAGTGGTTCCCTGGAGCGAAGTTGCCGAGAGGATTCTTGCCGTTGCGACGAACGGCGATTCCTCTTTGCGATGCCATTAGGAATCGATGGACATGGGATTCAATCCGAAACCAGGCAACCAGGCATAGGACGAGGAGAACAAGTTGCGCATAAGTTACGAGAAGTACTTTAGATCGCACTATGGAAGCTGTTTCTCTGGGCGTGACGTCGTTAACTATCAGAAATGGTTCGCCACGCAGTGGCGAATAATTCGACGAAAGGCTCCCCTAGGGCTAGGTGCACGGGTACTTGAGATTGGTTCAGGGACCGGAGGCTTCTTTAGCATTCTTAATAGCGATGTTGAGAATGACTACACGGGAATTGAACTCGACCCAGAAGCGTGCGCCTTTGCAAACGGCTACTTTGGCACGACGGTATTCCAGAACATCTCGCTCCATGACATACCAACAAACGAATCATACGACTTTGTTTACGCCTTTGAGGTTCTCGAGCACCTTGACAATCCATCTGAAGCAGTCGAAAAAATCTATTCGATACTCAAACCCGGTGGAACCTTTTGCGGGACAACTCCCTTCCCCTTCAAGAAGAACGTACTGGCTGACGACACCCATCTTTCCGTGCTACATCCAGCCAACTGGCTCCGCCTGTTCCAGATGGCAAACTTTGAAGCCACTCAGACCTATGCGTTGTCGTTTGCACCGTTGCTGTGGCGAATCAGCCCTCGACTCAACATTAGAATCCCTTTTTACGTTCCAGTCGCGCGTACTATTTCGACCTGTTTGATTGTCGCCAGGAAGGCTGACCCGCAAACTCCAGTATGGTAAATCTCAATGTATCCGATCACGATCCTCATCAAGCCAAGCCATCGCTAGTGGCCGTCAAGATGATTCGGTTCAACCGACGATCGGTGTCCCGCTAGATACTGGCCTATGGCGGCGCTGTTATCTTTGCGCTGCCGGGATTCTGTTTCTAATCCCGCTTACTCTCTGGACTGGCCCCTTCGGTGATCGCATGAGTTTGGGTGGTGACGCGTCCTTGCTCTTCTTTGAATATCCATGGGTATACCTGACCCACAGCATCGGTGTCCTAGGGAACAATCTCACTGGCTACAACCCTCAAGTGCAGTACGTTCCCTTTCTGGCAGTTTTGGGCGTACTGAAGGTTCTGGACCTAAACGTCGAAGGAATCGTTCTGGGGCTTATCCTTGCCTTTGCATTTACGGGTGCAGTCAGGCTTGTCGCGACACTATCGGGATCTTCGAATGAAGAGGTGCCGCCCCAAGCGTTTCTTGCAGGCGCAATCTATGTCTCTGCCCCAATCGTTGCCAGCCTCGAGTGGACCACGTTGCTACCTCGCGTAATGTGGCTCGCACTGACCCCTTGGTTAATTGTCCTCTTTATTCGTCATCAAAGGGATGGCGGCATTCGAATTCCTGTCTTGGTTGGATTCATACTGGCCTTCACCGCACCGGCCATTACCGACGCACCGGGAACTGTCCCGGCTGCCTTTGTAATGATTTGTATTCTTGGCGCAGCAGTGGCCGGTGGTGTCTTTCGCTTGGAAGTGCGCCGCTTATTGAGTCTGGCGGCGGTCGCACTGCTCATCAATGTCTACTGGATTTTGCCTTTCTTATCTGGACTGTTTTTCCACGCATCAGTATTTGTCCAAGCCTCATCCGCCTCAACCTTGCACGGTGCCGTTTCAGCGGTTCACGATCTTGCCGCTCAGTCAAGTGTTTCTGACGCATTGTCGTTGCGGGCGAGCACGAATATGGCCGTTGCGAACGGCTGGGTGCAACTTCACTTGATGCACTGGAGTTCCGATCTTGGGTTTATAGGTTTTCTGCCAATCGTCCTTGTAGCGCTATCGGCCACTTATCTGACAATCAAACTGATTCCACTTCGTCAACTTCTCCTCCTAACTCTGATGGCCTTCATTTCGCTTGTGTTTCTGTTCTTAGTCACCGCGAGCGTCGGTCCAGATAGCGCCTCGGCAATGGCTTACCTCGTCACACACATCCCAATGTTCACCGCTGAACGAAACTTTTGGTCGACATGGGTACCGGCCTTTGCTCTGGTGATCGCCATCACGGTCGGCTTGTGGACGACGAAGTTCATCAACGACATGCCCCAACGTTTTGCGACGGCGACCGTTCTTTTCCTCGTGGTCGCATTCATCTTCTACGATTTGCCGTTCTTCGCGGGCCGTGAGTTTCGCCTTCCGTACAATTCTCAGATTTCCAACACTCGGGCTGTGGACGGATTACCACCGTCGTTCACGTCGATTCTGGCGAAACTAGAGACGCTCCCCTCGGGTGCTGTCTTGACACTTCCACTTAATGATCCCGCCTACACGCAAGTCGCTTCGGTTCAATCAGATCCCACCTCGGGTGCGTACGTGGGGATTTCGCCAGTGTTCTATTTGACAGGACGCTCTGACTTCGACGGCGCCTCGTCCTTCGGTAGTGGTCCTCTGTTGTCGATCGAGATTGATGCGGCGCTGCAAGAAGGTAATATTGCGTCCCTGGCAAACACCGCTGCCTTTTCGGGCGTTCGATATGTAATTTCCGACGGGGGTGCGTTACGGTTCCCAAACAACATTCCCTACCCACCAACTTCAATCGGTTTGGCCATTTCAGAGACCAAAGAATTCCTGTCGCGGTACGCGTCAAAGGTGTTGTACCGTAGCGGCCCATACTCGATTAGGGCTCTAGCCTCTTCGGTTGTTGTGCCGCGTGTAGCTCTGGTCCCCAAGAACTCAGTCACCCTTAATAGCGACTACCTACAGCAACTCGCGCGCGGGAAGGCGCCAACCATTGATTCGAAAAGGTGCAAAAGGGGGCACGTTGGCATCACGTCTTGGTCCAGCACCCGCCTCAATGTGATTACCCGTGACGTGCCGAAAGGTTGCGTCTTGCGAATCTTGATTCCGGGGGGCGCCGAATGGCGGGCTGAGAACACGTCAATGAACTCTTCCGGAGTCAGAATAGTGGCGACTAACGCCGCATCCGTTGCTTTCGGAGTTCCCCAAGGATCAACTAACCGATCGAATATCACAATTACTTATGCTCCGAGCAATATCTTGCTGAAGTCAGCTTTGATATCGGGAGTAGGACTTATGCTCATCATCGCCCTTTCCCGGGTCAGACTTTCACAGTTGATCGCTGAATGGGACCGTAGGAAACGCAAGAACGCCGTGAAATCATGACACCGAGTCGCATCAGCCTTGACCATATCCTCTCAGTTCGAATGAGACGCTCGACCGAAGTTAGATGTTAGCGACCACCCCCAATTCAGGTGGAATAATCCACTCCAGTTCTGTGATCTCCATCAATCGTGCCACTGACTTCTCGCGGTCCTCCGATGACATCAGACGAGTCGCCGCCGGGATCAACCAAGGTCCGTTGCGCGGTATCTATCCCAATGTCACTGGAGCGGACAGTGCCAGCGCATTGCCGGCAATGTCCGCACTTATACTTCGGTACGTCACCGTAGGTAGTTACTCGGTCGCGCTACGTGTCCCGTATGCATCATTTTTCAATGCCACCCTGCTGAAGAATGGCCGCACCATATCTCTTCAGCATCGCGAAAAATATGGATTCGCCTATGGCTTCATGCTTACAGCATTCAAACACGCCCACGAAACTTCAACCTTTTCGAAGAAATCCTCATCCTTCACTATCGCCGGTGCCGGGTTCTATATTCTGGTGTGCATCATTTTCTTCATCAAACGCTTCGTGAGTGCACTTTTCTGGCGCCGCGACAATAAACACGGCATTCTCGATCAGCGCAAAAGGGTCTTGTCTTGACGACAAGCCAATCTGAGAATGCAGGAACTCACCAGCCGACGATTTCAGTCATCGTGGTGAACCTCAACGGTGAGGATTTTCTCCTTTCATGTATTGCGTCTGCGCTAGCACAGGACCCGGCCCCCGAAATCATCGTGGTGGACAACGGATCAACCGACAATTCCGTGGAACTCATTGGACGCACGTACCCACATGTCAAAGTGATAAGGAACGAAGAGAATCTAGGTTTCGCGGGACCCGCGAATCAGGGGGCGGCCCTGGCGTCTGGCGAACTGCTGCTGTTCTTGAACAATGACGCACGGCTAATGCCGGGAACATTGGCGCGTCTCGTTGACGTTCTCCAAGCTGATCCCAAAGTGGCGGCTTGTGAACCCACAATGCGCCGAAGTGACGGAAGGTGGGATAGTGCCGGGTCGATGTTCACTAAGACCGGATTCTTGTACAACGTAACAGAAGACGACATCTCATCATCACGATTTGGCCCCTACCGATTCTCGCTAAAAGGTGCTTGTCTACTTGTTCGAGCTGACCTGTTTAACCGCGCTGGCCGCTTCGATGATTCTTATTTCGCATACTTCGAAGAGACAGATCTCTGCTGGCGCCTCCTGGCCATGGGCTATCGCTTGAAGCATGTCGACAACGCATTCTTAATCCATGATGTCGGCCGCACGACTATGGCTATCTTTCAGTCAGCCCATATTGACTATTTGTCCTTTCGTAACCGCATTACCACTATCAGGAAGAACGGGGACACTCGCTTTAAGCTTCGAGTGTTGCCAGTCCACCTGGCATGTTGCCTAGGTGTAGCCGTAGCATTCGCCGTTACGGGTAAACGCCAAAATGCTTTGAGCGTTCTACGCGCCATGGTTTGGCACCTTCGCCCTTCGAACCGAGGAACTCACCTGATTAACCGGCCAGCTCATCCGGCTTCTATGGAACAACTATCGGACATCACCGTGCCGGTCAAGATAACTACGGCACTTCGAATGCTCAGGGCCTACCTCATACGATGGTAGTTCGGCGATTTGTGATCATCCGACCCTATCCATGAGAACACATGGTCTTGATCCAGTAGGCCTTTGGAACTGGGCGAGAATTGGGCAGCTACGTCACCATCCAAGGCATGGATAGATCGACGCCGCACCGTTCTAAGTTCCTCGTTGACCTCAACGCCGTCAAAGACAGCGTCATTGAAGACCTCCCGGATGTGGGTTACGGATTCTTTTACGGATTGCCCGGAGCGCCGCGGAACCAACGTGATGGGCTATGGCAAGTGCAACTGGCCCGTTGCCAGGCGTCAGATCTGCTGCAGTTGACCTGACAGTCCAGCCAAGTACCTTTCTCGAGTGCCCACCCGCGGCATCGTCATGATCTCCCAAAAGTGCTGCATGGAGCCGCACCTGGGATCGCCCAAGCCGCCCAAGTTCCACGTCGCCGTGACGAAGGGGTATGCGCTCATGGCCGTCTCGCGAAGAATGACCTACCCCCGAGGCGTCAAAGCCAATCGGCTGCGTGCAAGCCGAAGCGGCACTGATAGTTGGTCAGTCATCACGGTACATTGGGTTTATGTTGATTGAAAGACAGGATCCAAGATGGTGGTGCGGTCAGCACTAAAGATTCTCAAAGGTACCGGACCGTTGGAGTTCGTGAACGCGGCCAGTGACGCCCTCAAATGCAAAGCGTTGTCTCGACGTTCGAGCCAACGGATTGGGAACTCGAGCATCTCTGACTCAGGCCTGTTTCCCGCATTCTGCTTTCTTGCTTCAAACGACGATCGCATTTTCCGCAGATTCCGTAGATCTTTGATTTACAGAGTCATCCTGGAGCATGTCAATATTGATCAGGGGCTTGAGTATCTGAAGGAGATTGAGCAGGGAGGAAGAATGCTTGATCAACTTCGACCCTTGCTCGAAAAGGACACTATCGGTGGACCGATAAGGTATCAATACAGAAGCTACGGTTTTGTCTCGCCCTCAACTCTTCGCTACATAAAAGTCGCCACCGACTTGGGTAATCTCTTCGGACCTCTTGATGGCCTAAAGATCGCTGAAATTGG
>Ga0182030_10027115_pt1 | contig 10325 bp, 6 predicted proteins | sample 812S3MmetaG_FD_121299 | JGI IMG/M metagenome (GOLD analysis project Ga0182030, IMG submission 121299) | Permafrost microbial communities from Stordalen Mire, Sweden - 812S3M metaG (Illumina Assembly) | ecosystem: Environmental > Terrestrial > Soil > Wetlands > Permafrost | place: Sweden... | reverse complement strand
TTCGTCGATGTCGATATAGAGCACCGCCAGCTGCGCGCCCTCGGCAAGCCGCGCCAGCTCGGTCTTGAGACGCTCGTGGAGCAGCGCCCGGTTCGGCAGGTCGGTCAGCGCGTCGTAATGCGCCAGATGCGTGATGCGTTCCTCCGCGCGCCGGCGCTCCGTGACGTCCTCGTGGGTGGTCACCCACCCGCCATCAAGTAGCGGCTGGTTTACGACCTGAATCGAACGTCCATCGGCAGTCTCCGCGATGGTGTGGGTGACTTTTCCAAGCCCTACGTTGCGCGAGACAAAGGAACAAAAATCATCAATGTCGCCCTTAAAGGACCCGGTCTCCTTGCGATAGGCGATGATCTCGCGAAAGCTGCAGCCGGGCTTCGCCACCTCCGGCGACAGCCCGTACATTTCAATGTAGCGCTGGTTGCAGACGATCAGCCGCTCCGATGAATCATACATCATCAGGCCCTGCGTCATGTTGTTGACGGCGGTGTCGAGGCGCTGCTTTTCCAGCGTCAGTCGCTGTTGCGACAATCGATGCTGCTGCGACAATTTGCGGACGATGAGAAGCAACATGGCCGTTATCACCAGCATCGACAGTGCGGCCACCGCGATCAGAAATCTGACCTGCTCTCGCCAATCGGCCAGCGCCGCCCACACTGTCCTCGCCGCGACCACCGAAATCGGGAAATTCGTCAATGCGCGCGCCGAACTGAGCCGGTCCAGACCGTCGAGGGGACTGGTCAGGCGTCTCGTCGCGTAGCCCGTTGACATGGCACGCTGGCGCAGCGGGCCAGGTTTGAAGTTGCGCCCGATCAATGCTTCGACATGAGGATGACGAGCCAGCAGGGTCCCGTCGGCGTGGAACAGGTTAATCGATGCGCCTTCGCCCAGCGCCACCGACGCAAAGAAATGTTCAAAATGGGCGGGCGTAATCGCTCTGGTTACAAGCCCCAGAAACTCGCCGTTCGGCCCGGTCACCTTGCGGGCGATGACGGTTGCCCAGTCGCCGGTGAATTCGCTCTGCACCAGTTCGATCAAAACCGGTGTCACCTCAGCGCCCGACTTGAAGGTTTTGAAGTAGGCTCGATCGGAAATTCGAACCTCCGAAACCGGCGAGATTTCTGACGAATTGATCAGGATTCCCTCTGAATCGAACACATTGACGCCAGCGACATCGGAATAGGCTCCGACCCTTGCGCTCAACATCTCGTGCCATCCAAGGCTCGCCATTTGCTCCCTGAAAATGTCGGGCGTGGAGATTCCGGCCTGCTGGATCTGCCTGACAAGGTCCTTCTGAATCACCGTGAAATCTTCGAGCTGTTGGTCGAAGTGGCGCGACAGCAATAGCACGGTATTTTCCAGCTCGCGTTCCGCGCTCTGTAGCGCCCGCTCGCGAAAATTGCCGATCATCATCGCCGTGCCGATAGCGATTGCCGCGATCAGCGAGCCGCCGCACAGGATCAGCCAGCGGATTGGATCATGCCGAAGCGCAATTTTACGACCGATCGCGTCCAAGATGCGGTCATAGCCGGAACTTGTCCGGTGTCCTGGAAGCCATTCCGGCATTATTCCACTCCCTCGGGACATGGATACAATGCACAAATGGAGGCACTGTTAGGAATTCCGGTTACTCGAATCTTAATCCGGAACCATCGCGGCAATCTCCGGGTCTACCGGCTCCTGACGAAGCACATCCCCATCCGCGAGGCCGGCGATGCGACCTGGCAGGCCAGTCCCTCGGCGCAGCTCCAGGAGCGGAAACTGCTGTCATTGTCGGCGGCGTCGGGCTTTTGTCGATAGCAATGCGCGCCCCAGCCGTCGTCATACTCGGTACCGGCCAGTTCGGTGCTGCCGCGCAATTGCGGCCGGCTGGAAAATCCCCGCGAGTAGTCCGGGCGCCGGCCCTCGCGCAGCGAAGCGAGAATATCGCGCCGCCTGATCTGGTCGCCGAAGAAATGCGGCGACGCAGGTACGACGGTCGAATTATCGGGCCTTGCCGCCATCCAGTCGACGCCGGGAAAGTGAAAGCCGCCGATGCCGCGGGTCTGATGGCATCCGGCGCAGGTCATGTCGTTGAGCCGGCGCTCGAAGCCGGCCAGCGAACGGATGTTCTGCAAGCCGATGCCGCGCTCGGTCGCCATTTTCAAGGCCGTAACCACGTCGGCTTCGGTAAATACCGGGGCAGCCCCGGCACCATCGCCCTGCACCAGGCCGAAGGCCGGCTGCAGGCTCGACGGCGCAAATCCGACCGGGGTCGCGGCGACCACGCCGGTGGCCAGATATTTCTCCGGTATCAAGACCGTGCCGCGATCGAGCTCGCTGAAATGCCGGGGCTCGAGCAGCCAGTTCCTGAACTCGCGCTTGAGTTCCGCATCCGCCAAAATACGCTCGCGGTCGATCTGGTTCTCGAGCGGCGCCTGTTCGAATGCCCGCGTCTGCGGGTTGTAGCGAAACACCTTCATCAGGTAGTCGGTGCGGAAATCCTGCAGCGGCGACTTCGGCGCATGCGCGATCTGAAGATTGGTCTCGATCCGGTCGATGTCTTCGGGCCCGATCAGATCCAGCGGGCCCTGCTTTGCCACCAGTTTTTCCGCAAGCGCCACGCCGGCAAGCGGCCAGTCGCCGGCGTCCAGCCAGCGGCGCGCGATCTCGGCGCAACTGACCGCTGCCGCGTGCTCGCCCTTGGCCCGCAGCACCACGTTGAGCGTCATCGGCAGGCGCGGCGAGGTCGCGCCGTCGCCGGCCGCCGGCGGATCGGTCCGCGTCAGCCGGTAGATCAGCCTGATCTCGCCGCAATCGGCCTCGGAGACGTAACCACGGTCCATCCGGTTGACGATGCCCGCCAGCACGAAGCGCGAAGCGGGCGAGTACAGCTGGGTGCGATCAAACAGCTGAAGGTCGAACGCGGTGCCAACGCCGATGGTCTGGTTCGGGAGCTCGGCCCTGTGCCTGACAACGTAGCGATCGAATTCGTCGTCGAGCGCCGTTCGGACCGGCGCCATCGACGGCAGCGCGAACAATTCGCTGTTGCCGATCGGCGCGTCAGCCGGTTGCGCCGCCAGCAGGACACGGCGCAAGCCAAATCGTCCGCGATCGAGTTCGCGCAGACTGAGCGGATCGGTGATGGCGGCGCCGCGCTCCAGCCCCGCCGCGCCCTGCGCATGGCGCAGCGGCAGAACGCTGCAAAACAGAACCAGGGTCGTGAGCAGAAATCGCAAACGCGCGGCCCTTCTTCCCGACCACTGCCGCATCCGGCAGGCGGACAACGGCTTCCATGCGGGAAAATAGCCGAAAAGCCGATACGCTGTCTCGCGGCAACGAGGTCATCGCTTCACGTCGCGGTGAAGCGATCGTTTGTCAGCGCGCGACGATCAGGCCCCTGCTGGTCACCACCACCCAGCGGCCATCCTGGCGCCGGATCGCATCGACCCGGCCGAGTCCCGGAACCGGATCGCCGGCAAAGACTTCGAAGATGCCCTGCCGGCCTTCGATCAAGGCGCCGCCATTGGAAACGTCACGCAGCAACCAGCCTTCCACCGTCGGCAGCCGCGCCAGTTCAACCTTGGGCGGAGCCGGGGCGGCGGCGGCCGGGGCCGAAACCGATCCGGTGACTTCCTTGGCCGCAGCCGGCGCCGCGGCGGCCACGGGGGCAGGTGCCGGCGGCGGCGCGGCGTGGAGTTTTTCGACGGCCTCGCTGAGCTTGGCGAGCTTGGCGGCCGGCTCGGCCTGCGCCTTCTCGACCTTGTCGAGGCGCTCGCTGGTCTTGTTGAACTGGGCCATGCCGAGCCTGGAGGTATGATCGACGCTGGCCTTGAGGGCGACGACATCGGCGTCGATCCGGGCCACCGAGGCTTCGAGCGCCGGATCGCTGGCTGCCGGGGCATTGCCCTCGGCAAAATGGCTCAGACCCGCGGTCGCCAGCGCGCCACCAACCGCGCCTGCGAGCACCGCCAGCGCCACCATTGCAGCCAGGGCGGCGAGCCGGCGTCTGCCGAATAGTCCGGGGCCCTGATCGGATTCCGCTTGCGCCCTGGCGCCGGCGCCATCGCCGTTCCAGCCGTGATCGCCGGACGACATGACCACGACATCGCTGCGGATATGCGGCGCCTCGGGCTTGGCGGCGTCGGATGTGACGGCGTCCGAACCAAGCGCGTCCGCCGCTGCGGTTTCGCCGGGGCCGCTTGGCTCGGGCACCAGGCCCGGAGCCTCCAGGCTGACGGGTGCTTGCACGGAATCTCGCACCGGATCTGCACCCGGCAGCTCGACCGCCGCCACCGGCTCGCGGCGCGGATCCGATGAATCGGGAACCATCGGCGCGGCGTCGGCGGAACCGGGTTTACCGCTGCTCTGCTCGGCGTTCTCTTCGCTCACGGCAAGTCTCCCTTGAAGGTTGACCATTTGGTAACTTTCATTGCTTGCGAAATCGTTACCGGCTGCGGGCTTACGAAAATTTTAGGAATTCGTCCGGCCGGGTGCGGAGCCGGGCTGAACTCCGGGATCGGGATATTGCGGTCCGGACACGGCCGCCGCTCCGACGCCGACGGGCCCGCAATCTAGATCACCACCGGGGTGTCCGGCAGTTCGTTCTGGCCGGGGCCATCGGCGGGAAAATACCTGGCCAGCCGCCGCGACACCGCTTCGATGCCCTTGATCGCGCCACCTTCGAAATTTCCGCTGCTGAATTCGGCTTCCATGTCGGCGCAGATCTCTTGCCAGCCGGCGGCGCCGACCTTCGCGTCGACGCCGCGGTCGGCGACGATCTCGACCTGGCGGTCGGCCAGCAGCAGGTAGATCAGCACGCCGTTGTTATGGGCGGTGTCCCAGATCCGCAGCTGCGAGAAAATGTCGAGCGCGCGCTGCCGCGCCGGCTGGTTGCGGAACAGCGGCGCGCCGTCGAGCGCGCCTTCCACGACAAAGCGGACCTGGCCGCAATGGGTGGCCTCGCCCGCCTTGATCGCCTGCTCGATCGCCGCCAGCACCTTGGGCGTGAAAATCCGCCGTACCCGCCAGCGATGTTCGAGCAGATGCCTGCCGATGCGTCGGATGCCCATCTCTGCCAACCCTCTACCGGCTTTTCGAATCTACCAACTGCCAGAGGCGCCGCCGCCGCCAAAACTGCCGCCGCCGCCGCTGAACGAGCCGCTGTCGCTCGAACCGCTGCTTCCGGAAAACGAGCCGCCGCCGCCCCCGCCGCCGCCGGACCAGCCTCCGCTGCGGCCGTTCGATGAGGCGATACTCTCGGCGAACATGGCGAAGGCAAAGGCGATCAGCGCCGAGACCAGCGAGAACGCCAGCGACCCCAGGGTGAACCACACCAGCGCCCCGACCACGCCGCCGGTCGCCGCCGAGCCGATCAGCCGGCCCAGCGCGCTGCGCAGCACGGAGCCCGCGACCAGCACGGCAAAGATGATGACCGGATTGAACAGGATATCGAAGCGCGGCTCGCCGCCGGCAAAACTCTGCTGCGGCTCCGGTTTCGGCAGCGGCTCGCCATCGATCACGCCGAGGATGCGGTCGACGCCCGCGGCGATGCCGCCGGAAAAATCCCCGGCCTTGAATTTCGGCGTGATGATTTCATCGATGATGCGCCTTGCGGTGACGTCGGTCAGCGCGCCCTCGAGGCCGTAGCCGACCTCGATGCGGAGCTTGTGGTCGTCCTTGGCGACCACCAGGATGGCGCCGTCGTCGACCTTCTTGCGGCCGATCTTCCAGGCTTCCGCGACCCGGATCGAATATTGCTCGATGGCTTCGGGCGCCGTGGTCGGCACCAGCAGCACCGCGACCTGGCTGCCTTTTCTGGCCTCGAAATCCCTGAGCTTCTGCGTCAGCGCGGCGATATCGCCGCTCGAGAGCGTCCCGGTCTGGTCGACCACCCGCCCCGACAGCGGCGGCACCGCGACGTCGGCGAACGCCACGGCCGCCCAGCCCAGCAGCAGCGCGACGATGACGGCCCGGGCTGCATTCATCGCGGCCGCCGATCCGGGCGACGACGCTGCGAACCAGTCAACCTCTCCCCGCGCGCGGGGCTATCGCATTTGGATTTTGCTGCGCCGTTCGTGCGTTGATTTTTTCCAAAGTTGCGTTGCGCTTCAACGAGCCGTCCCTGCGAACGCAGGGACCCCAGCGACGAGCGCAATCGCGCTCGTCGCGGCGACGCGGCATCTCGTTTTGGCACCGGAGCAGAGGCCTTTTTTTCCTTTTTATGCCAGGGGTGATGGGTCCCTGCGTTCGCAGGGACGACTCGCTGAGAGTTCGTGCGAGACCACGACCTCATCAACCTGCAGTTCAATTCAGTCATATGCGATAGCCCTGCCGCGAGCGGGGAGAGGTTGGACAAATCGATCGTCCAGCGTCGCATTACTTGGCCGGGGCCGGATTGAAATCCACCTTCGGCGCGGTCGAGATTTCCTTCTCGTTGTCGACGGTGAAGTTGGCCTTCTCCTTGTATCCGAACAGCATCGCGGTGAGGTTGTTGGGGAAGGTGCGGATGCCGACATTGTAGTCCTGCACCGCCTTGATGTAGCGGTTGCGCGCCACCGTGATGCGGTTTTCGGTGCCTTCGAGCTGCGACATCAGGTCGTGGAACAGCGCATCCGATTTGAGCTGCGGGTAGTTCTCGGTCACCACCAGAAGCCTCGACAGCGCGCTGGAGAGTTCGCCCTGCGCGGCCTGGAATTTGGCGAAGGCGCCGGGATCGTTGACCAGTTCCGGCGTCGCCTGGATGCTGCCGACCTTGGCGCGGGCGTTGGTGACCCCGAGCAGCACGTCCTTTTCCTGCTGCGCAAAGCCCTTCACCGAATTGACCAGGTTGGGCACCAGGTCGGCGCGGCGCTGGTACTGGTTCAGCACCTCGGACCAGCTCGACTTGACCTGCTCGTCATTGGTCTGGATCGCGTTGTAGCCGCAATTGGTCAGGCTCAGCATCGCCAGCGCCGCCAGCACGGTCCATAATCTGCGCATCGCTTCCCCCCAGTTCAACGTTTTCGCAAAGTATCAGAATGATCGCGCTTGGGCGGTAGAATTTTGACTCCGTCATTCCGGGGCGATGCAGCGCATCGAACCCGGAATCTCGAGATTCCGGGTTCGCGCTGGCGCGCGCCCCGGAATGACAATGATTGGCTGACGGCCAAAGTAATGCCCCCTCACGCCCGCGCCGCCTGGGCCTGCCGGATCGCCTGCCAGACCTTCAGCGGCGTCAGCGGTGTGTTGAGCGAGGTGATGCCGAGTTCGCTGAGCGCGTCCATCACCCCGTTGGCGACGCAGGGCGGGCCGCCGATGGCGCCGGATTCGCCGCAGCCCTTGGCGCCCAGGGGATTGGTGCGGCAGGGCGCGGAATCGTCCAGCGTGACCTCGATCGGCGGCACGTCGTCGGCGCGCGGCACGCAGTAATCCTGGTAGCTCGCGGTCAACAACTGCCCCTCGGGGTCATAGGACACGCCCTCATACAGCGCCTGTCCGATGCCCTGCGCGACGCCGCCATGCACCTGGCCCGTCACCAGCATCGGATTGACGGCGACGCCGACGTCGTCGACCGTGGTGTAGCGCACCACGCGGCTGACGCCGGTTTCGGGATCGATCTCGACCTCGCAGATATGGGTGCCGTTGGGCCAGCTCGGCCCGTCGACCTCGCCCTGGCTGTCGACGCTGAGGCGGGCGCCCGGCTCGGCCTTGGCGATTTCGAACAGTCCGATCCGCTTGTCGGTGCCGACCACGGTCAGAAAACCGTCGCGATATTCGATGTCCTCGACCGCGGCTTCGAGCAGGTTCGAGGCCTTCTCGCGGGCCTTGGCGACGAGGTCGTTGGCCGACACCACCGCGGCGGTGCCGCCGACGAACAGCGAGCGCGAGCCGACGCTGCCGAACCCGGTGGCGAGGTCGGTGTCGCCCTGCACCACGTCGATCTTGTCGATCGAGATGCCGAGCGAGGCCGCCACCATCTGCGAATAGGTGGTCTGCAGCCCCTGCCCCATCGCCATGGTGCCGGAATGCAGGATGACGCGCCCCTCGGCGGTGGCGTGCAGGCTGACCTTTTCGGTGTGCGCCCGCCCGCCGGTCCATTCGATGTAGCTGGTGAGGCCGCGGCCGTAGAGCAGGCCCTTCTTCTTCGCCGCCTTCTTGCGGGCGGCAAAGCCGTCCCAGTCGGCGAGTTTCGCGGCGCGATCCAGCATGTGCGCGAACGCGCCGCTGTCATAGACCTGGCCGACCGCATTGGTGTAGGGCAATTGCGCCGGCTTGATGTAGTTGAGCTTGCGGATGGCGCGCGGATCGATCTTGAGCTGCCGCGCCGCCGCGTCCATCAGCCGCTCGACGATGAACACGCCCTCCGGCCTTCCGGCGCCGCGATAGGCGCCGACCGGTGCGGTGTGGGTCATCACGGCCTTGATGTCGTAATGCACCAGCGGCAGGTCGTAGACGCCGGACTGCACGAACGGGCCGAGCACCAGCGGAATGATGGCGCCGGTGCCGGTGAGGTAGGCGCCGGTGCCGCCGAGCGAGCGCACCCGATAGGCCAGCACCCGGCCCTTGGCATCGAGCGCGAATTCGCCGGTCGAGGTCAGGTCGCGGCCGTGGGTGCCGCCGACGAACTCGTCGCTGCGGTCGCCGCGCCAGCGCACCTTGCGCGCCAGCTTGACGGCGGCATAGGCCACCAGGCCGTCTTCCGGATACAGGCTGGTCTTCTGGCCGAAACCGCCGCCGATATCGCCGACCAGCACCCGGACGCTTTCCTTCGGCCGCTTCAGCACGGCTTCGGCGAGCAGGTCGCGGGTCGAGCCCGGGGTCTGCGACTGGGTGTAGAGGATCAGCCGGCCGGATTTCCTGTCGACCTCGGCGATGCTGGAGCGCGGCTCCATCGCCGAAGGAATCAGCCGCTGGCTGACCAGGTCGAGCGAGACCACATGGGCAGCCTTGGCGAAGGCGGCCTCGACCGCGGCAGCGTCGCCATAGCTCATCGCCGCCGCGACGTTGTCCTTGACCTCGGCCCATACCGCGGGCGCCCCCGGCTTGACCGCCTCGACCGGATCCACCACCGACGGCAGCACCTCGTATTCCACCGCGATCGCTTCCGCCGCGGTCTGCGCCGCGACCCGCGAGGTCGCCACCACGGCGGCGACCGGTTCGCCGCCGAAGCGCACGATCTCATGGGCCAGCAGCCGGCGCGGCGGCGCGGTCATCGCCGAGCCGTCGGGGCGCTTGAAGACCAACAGGGTCGGCAGGGTGCCGATATCGTCGGCGACCAGATCGGCACCGGTATAGACGGCTTCGACGCCCGGCATCCCGGCCGCGGCCTTGGTGTCGACCGACACGATCCGGGCATGGGCATGGGGCGAGCGCAGCACGTGCAACCACAGCGCGCCGTCCTCCGGCTTGTCGTCGATGAACTGCCCCTTCCCGGTGAGCAGTCTCTGGTCTTCGAGGCGCTTGACGGGCTGGCCCGCGCCGAAACGCATATTGCCGGGAAGAATATTCATCTCTGGTCCTTCTGGTCGCCTGTTCGGTCGGGTGGGTTCTAGCGGATAGGCAACTTGCGGGCCAACCCTAGTTTTGGCGGGTGCAGCCCCCGAAACCGCCATGGCCGGGCAAAAGCAACAAGCAGGTCTTCGCGCCCGGCCGGCCCGAGGACATTCTCCTGCGGGGGCTTCCAGGACGCCGCCGCCCTTCGGCCTGAGCACGAACCGCTCTCCAACAGCCAGGATCGTCCTTGCGAGCTGTTGCGAGCAATCCAATGCGGCAAGTAAAGAGTGGCTTGCTTCGTCGCTGACGCTCCTCGCCATGACGGCCAAACGGCCAAGCCGCTCCACGAGACCGTCATACCCCGCTCGCGGGTCTTGCCTTCGGCGAGCCCGATGCGACGGGGTATCCAGTACGCCGTATCCAGTACGCCGGGGCTTTTCGATTGAGCCACGAACGGCAGGGAGTACCGAACCATCCGGTCGTCCCCGATCACGTCGGGGACAGGCGCCGGGCGATGACGGCCGTGGCGCGTCTTCACAGGACAGATTCACTTGTCAAACAGCCCTTTCACTTGTCAAACAGCCCTGGGCAATTTCACAGGCGTCCGGACACACGTAATCGGCCTCGCGGCGCGTAGCGTCCGAGCCTTGCGGGTAGTTTGGCGCCCTTTTCAAACTCAGGGCGCACGGGAACGCCGGGTGCTCGATGCACCCTGGTCTCGTGCGCAATGAGAGAGAAGGCGCGCACGAGGGGTCGGGGCACCGGATACACCCGGCGTTCCCGCACGCAATGGTTTACGACTTATGGCGTGCTCTCCCCGGCGATCGGCTTGTTGACACCGTCATCGACGTTAAAGAACCCGTCGACTTGAAACC
>Ga0182030_10027114_pt1 | contig 10325 bp, 6 predicted proteins | sample 812S3MmetaG_FD_121299 | JGI IMG/M metagenome (GOLD analysis project Ga0182030, IMG submission 121299) | Permafrost microbial communities from Stordalen Mire, Sweden - 812S3M metaG (Illumina Assembly) | ecosystem: Environmental > Terrestrial > Soil > Wetlands > Permafrost | place: Sweden... | reverse complement strand
CGGCGAAGGTTGCGGCGGCTCGACCTTGGAACGGGAGAGTTTCGATGAGCGATCAAAGACAATGCTACGCCGGCGTCGACTGGGGAAGCCAGAGCCACTGCGTGTTCCTGACCGACGGCGACGGTCGAAAAATTGGGGAGCGGATGTTCAAGCATGGCGGCGAGGGATTGGCGGAGATGGCCGCCTGGATGATGGAGACGTGCGGCGCCGCGGAGCCCGGTCAAATCCAGGCCGCGATCGAGGTTCCGCACGGCCCGGTGGTCGAGACGCTGATCGAGCGCGGCTTCCAGGTCCACGCCATCAACCCCAAGCAAATGGACCGCTTCCGCGATCGGTTCACGATGGCCGGCGCCAAGGACGACAGCCGCGACGCCGAGGTCATGGCTTCCGCCTTGCGCACCGATCCCAGGTGCTTCCGCCGGCTCGTCGCAGCCGACCCGATCATCGTCGAATTGCGCGAACACTCGCGCATCGCCGAGGACCTCGGCGTCGAGCGCAACCGCCTCGCCAATCGGTTGAGAGAGCAACTTTGGCGCTATTTTCCGGCCATGCTCGAACTGGAGGACGACCTCGGCGCCGAATGGCTGCTCGAACTCTGGGCGGCCGCGCCGACGCCGCAAAAGGCAAGTCGTCTGCGCGAAACGACGATCGCCAAATTGCTCAAACGCCACCGCATCCGCCGTCTCGACGCCGTCTTCATCCTCGAAGTCTTGCGCAGGCCGCCGGTGCGCGTCGCCGCCGGAGCTGTCGAAGCCGCGAGCGCCCATATCGCTTCGCTCGTCCCGCGCATTCGGCTTCTCAACCGGCAGATCAAAGACGCCCACCATCGCATCGACGCCCTCACCGCTCGCCTCATGCCAGCCGAGGAGACCGAGCCGGGGCAGACTAAGCAGCATGACGCGGAGATCCTCGCATCCTTGCCGGGAGTGGGAAGGACCGTCCTCGCCACGCTGCTCGCAGAAGCCTGGGATGCCCTGCAGCGACGAGATTACGCCGCCTTGCGCAGTTTGACAGGGGTCGCGCCGGTGACCAAGCGGTCGGGCAAGAGTTGCATCGTCGTTCGACGACAAGCCTGCCACCATCGGCTCGCCAATGCCGTCTATCAATGGGCGCGCGTCGCCGTGCAGCACGATCCGCGCAGCCGTTCCACGCACAACTGCGACGCCGTGGTCATAGCCACGGTCGAGCCCTGCGATCCGTGGCGGACCGCCTCCTAAACCTGCGCCATGCTCAAGTCCGGCGCCACATTCAACCCCTCCCTGTCGCCCAAAAATCAACTTGATATACGGTGGGGAGCCCCCCCGCTGTGAGTTTGGCCGCGCCGAAAAATGACACGTTGGGTAGATTCCGAGCCTGTCGTCGCCGCCCAGCTGGTTCATATTGGTGGATGGAAGCCGAATTGATGGAGAAGCAGGCCAAATGTCTTCTCGCAATCGACAGCGAAGTTCCTGCGCGAATGCCGGTTTAGCGCCTCAGAGTCCTTTCAGCGAATCAGTCCAAGGAGATTAAAGTGAGCATCGAAGAACGGATTGCCGCGATGCGCGCCGCGCATGCTGCCCAAGGGCGCGTAGCGCCCGACGAAAAGACGGTGCACATAGATCTGGCCAAACTGGAGGTTGCGGTCGATAAGGCGCGCTCCGGCGAAAGCGTCCCTGAGATCGCCAACAATACGGTCGTTAGAATCTTGGACCGCAGAGATCTGAGCGACAAGGCTAAGCTTGAAGCTGTGGTGGTGTTCCTAACCGCAAGAGAAAACAATTATAATGACGTCCAAAGGAATTTCGCCGAATTTGAAGCTTTTTTCACCGATGAACAGAGCAAGCGAACGCAGGTAAGCGAACAGCATATCCAGCGCCTAATGGCAGAGCTGGAAGACGGTACAAAATCGACAATCGAGCACATTTTACATGATTTTAATATAGTCAACGCCGGCGCCGGAAATATCAAGCAACTGTTAAGGGTGATGGAAAAAGCGAGAGTTGACGGGACCACGGTCGAGATCCTAACCGACGCCTACCGCTTGAACGAAAAACTGCTAACGGAACTCACCTCGCTGAAGGAACGGGTTGCGGCCGACCAGGAAGAGGAAGTCTTGGTCGGGAAGGCCCATAACCGCCTTCAGATCCGTAAAAGCGAGAGTGAACAAGGGGCCTTGAATAAATTTTTGAATATATTCGGCAACAACGAAGCGATCGAATATGACCTGATCGGCGCCATTCATAGATTGAGTTCGATAAAGCTGAAGGTGCAACATACGCAGCGACTTATTGGCGAGAAGGAGGGGCAGCGCAATAAAAAACTAGAAGACGGCGAGCTCGTGATCCTCCGCACCGTTGATGCTACCGAAGGCGGGTTTACGGATCAGATCCTTGAAACAGCGAAAGACAGCCTCGCGCTCATCAAAGGTACGCGCGCTTCGATCGAAAAATTGATCGCGGCCAATGCCAAGAGCCGGGCGACCTCCGCTGAAATTGCGAAATCCTTGAGCGCCACCACGGGGCGTGAAACCATTCTAAAGGGCGCGTTGCAAGTGGTCGCGAAACAAACGCACCTGCAAGGCGAAAAGCTCGGCGCCGAAGTCGAAATGCTCACCCAGGAGAAAGCGAAAGCTGCCGGGGATGAGGGCGAAGTCACGCTAATCACTGTGAGACTGGACAAAGTATCCCAGGCCAATCAGGGCGCCTTGGAATACGAACGGGTCCTCGAAACCAAGGTCGTCTCCTTTGAGATGCTAGCGTCCGCCAACGTGCAGGCAGAGGCGCGGGCGCAGCAGTTCGACACCTTGGTCGAGTCCCACCACGAATTGTTGTCCAACCTGCAGCAGCAGGCGCTACCCGTAACAGCAAGCGCACTCGAGATGGGACTTCAGCAGGGTATTGCCCTGCGGGACGGACTGCTGGCCGCCGGCGTCCGCGACGCCACGAAGAAAGCGGAAGTCATATTCGGGTCAAATCTCGAGGGAGCAACCGAGGCTCAAATCCGGATCGAAGCCGAAAACCTCGATCAAATGCGCGTCGCTATCGCAGCCTTGGACAAGGCGCAGACGTTGATCACCGGTCGGACGGATCAAGCTATTGAACATGGATTGGCGTCGTTAGAACTCGTTGAAAAAGTGACGGCGTCGGCGGAAGCCGTTCGCGCCGCGATGTCAGACTTCCAGAAGGTTGGCGCCCTAATGTCGTCTCGCGAAGGCGTTCCGGCCTCCAGCGCGCCTGTTGGCGAATTATCCGCGACGCTAAGAGAAGCGGCGCCCGCGCCGCCCGCTTAGATGCGCGTCAGTGGCTCTCGATCGGGCGCACTCGGCGGTCACCGACGGCCTACCTCATGGCGTTTAGATTGCACTGAAATATGAGCCTATTGACGAGCGTCCCGAACTACGTCGTCGATCGAGAGAAGCCATTCTTGCTTCAGGTCAAGTTTGACGACTATGCGAAGCTTCTTTCCGCGATTTCAGCCGAGATCGCCGACACGGAAAACGAAAGAGACGCTGCGACCGCCGCCTATCTAAATCAGAGGTCTTCTCGCGCCGCGCTTACCCGCTATGTCGGTTTGAACATTAGGCTGACCGAATTGCACACCGTATTGGCTTCCGCGGGCGTCAACAATATGTGGATAAGGGGCGAGCCCGGCACTGGGAAAACCGCCTTGGTTGAAGAATTTATCCGTGCGCGTACGGAAAAGCGCCTGAGCAGCGCCATGCTCGGCGGCCCCTTCTTTCTATTCAATGTCAGCCTTTTTTTGACCCGGCCGCCTTCGGCATGGGTTGAGGATTTCAACAAGTCCCTGGAATTCGTAAAGAATAGTCGCGGCTTACTGATCATCGATCACATCGACGATCTCGTGAAGGCCTCGGGTGATTGTTCCGATCGTTTAATGCAATCCTTGATCGCTTGTCTGGAAAGCAATGACGAGATCCAAGCCATCATCATATCCGACGCCAAGAACAACGCATCGGTCGCCAACGCCTCGACCGGGATTTTTCGCTGTTTCCAGGTGTTGGAGACGGCGGAGCAAAGCCTGGATAGTTTGAAACCGGTTCTAATGTCGCATTTTCGTAGGCTCAGCGAAGTTCATCACATAAATTACAGCGAACCTGTAGCCGACGAAATCATTCGGCTGTTGGGCCGCTATCCCGGCCGCGCGTTCACCTCGAGCAAACGCCCTGAAAAGGCGATTTCCTTCGCCGATAAGGTCGGCGCGATGGTCCGCATAAACGTGTTTGCCGAGCCGGTCGAATTGGCCGAGCTGCGCGATTCGATGGGCGCATTGGGCGATGCACTGGCGGTCGCTCGCCACAACAATGGGGCGGCCCCCTCCCCACTCGCGACCATCGAGGCCAAACTTGCAGAACTGCGATCGGCGTATAACGAAGCCAACAAAAAATATGAGAACAAGTTCGGCCCATATCTAAAAGCTAAAAACGTGCTTGATGGAATCGAGAGTCGGCTGGGGCCGTTAGAAGCAAAACAGCAAGAAGACCGGACCTCGGATGAGAAACGGGATTTTAACACGCTGAAGGATGGACTGACGCCCGCGCGCAAAAAAGTCGCTCGCGAAGAGCGGGAACTCTACCATATTCGACCCGAGGTCACAAAGGCGGATGTGCGCAAGATATTCAGCGACTGCTCGGGCGTCCCGCTTTCGAATCTTTCCGCGAACAAGCTCGAGCGCCTTTCAACGCTTGAGACTGATCTAGGCTGCGAGATTTTCGGTCAAGAGGCTCCTGTGAAGGCCGTCGCTAAAGTCTGGCGCGAGCGCGAGCTGGGCGTGAGCGATCCGTCTCGTCCCGCTGGCGTGCTGCTTTTCACGGGCGGAACGGGCTTGGGAAAAACAGAGTTGACCAGAGTCTTGGCGCGCTGGGATGGCGGAGAGGCCGCGCTTCCCGCCGTCCTTCGCATGAGCGAGTTCAAAGATAAGAGCGCGGTATCGAGGTTGACGGGCGCCGCTCCTGGGTTGGTTGGATTCGACGAGGGAGCGCCGACGATCGAGGAATGCGAGAACAAGGACATCGTCGTCTTTGATGAAATCGACAAGGCCGACCCCAATATCTATGACGTCATGATGCAAATTCTTGAGGAGGGCGAAATCACACTCTCCAACGGGAAGAAAATCAGCTTCAAGGGCAAGTTGATGATCATAACGACGAACGCTGTTACGGCGGACGATATAACTGAAGACGAACTCAATAAGCAAGACGGGTATCAGGAAAAAATCCGGACCGTATTGTGCGAGGCCACATCCAAGGACAGCGGGTTGGCGCTGTTCCGTCCGGAGTTTATCGGACGCGTCGACGAGGTCTATGTCTACAAAAAGCTAGATCAAGAAACGGCATTAAAAATACTGCGAAAAGAGCTGAAGAAGATTAATCGCGACTATCAGGAGCGCGGGATCTCGATCGATTCCGACGACGCGGTGTTGCGGCCGATTATCGAAAAGCACTATGTCCCCTCCCAGGGCGGTCGTAGTCCACGGCAAATCGTCAAAAAGCGCGTGCGGCCCATGGTGACTGACTACCTCATGGGACGAATGCTGGAAAAAAGAGGCGATGAGTCGCCCTTGAACGAAAAGCTGCAGCTGACATTCGATGTCGTCAGCGACACCTTCGGTCTTGCCCGAACGTCTGCGCCGTGATCCCGGCGGGAGGCGCCGCCTGGAAGGCGTAAGTATTTTCCGCTCCTGTCGACGAAGGATTCCATCGCTTATGTCTTAGACGTCGCCAGCAGGGTCATTTGGTCTAACCCGAACGCGCCGCAATCGCCGGAGTCACACGGCATTGGCTAACGGCGCTGCACGGGGACAGCCAGGATCGAGACGAGCGAACCGGAACGCGGTTCCGGGCCTTAATGGACGCGGAAGGGCAATCACATGGAAAACAGTCGCATCGAGGGCATCGGTCATCAAGTCAAAGGGGCCCTCATGGAAAGTCTCGGCAAGGCTATCGGCGACGCGAAGCTCGCCGCGGATGGAGCTGCCGAGCGGGAGCTCGGCGACCGGTTGAACGTCGCCGGCCCAGGCGGGGATCAACTGATCGGGGTCGACGCCGATCGCGTTAAGGGAATCGCCCATCAGGTCAAAGGCGCTTTGATGCAAGGTCTGGGCAACATCGTAGGCAATCCGCAACTGGAGGCCGATGGCGCCGCTGAGCGGTCGGCCGGCAAAGCGCAGAATGCCGTTGGCAGCGCCAGAGACTTGGCGCGCGATGCAGTCGTCAACAAAGTTGCGGCGGGAAATGCCCGCGCCGACAACGTCGATCAGACCACCGAACGTTCGAAGCTTTAGATGCACTCCGGCCAACGATACGGCGACCACCGTGGCCGAAACTCGACGAAGGTGCCTTGGTTGCCCGAAATGGCAATCTTTTCGCGGACGTTTCATTCATGACTCAGTCTCATAATACCTCTAGGATCTTGCAGGACCCTAAGGAAGCCCGCACTGCGGCCATCGGGGGGGACCGCGAGGGCAGGAACCAAACCCCTTCCAGCCCCGTCGTTGCGGCGACGACGCGATCCATCGCAATGCAGTGGTTTCTGCATGACTTACCGTTTATCGCCATGCTGGTGTTGGCCCTCTTGGGTCTCGTCCTGAGGTTGCCGGTCAGCTACTGGATTATATTAACTCCAGTCTTCGGCGTTATTTCGATCGCCGAGGGGTGGAGTCAATTCGAAAGCCGCGGCGAACGCCTAGGGCTTGTCTACAGGTTGGCTGCAATTTGGGGGGCGCTCCTGCTCGCCATTTATCTCCTCTACAACAGCGGCGTACAGGGCGTCATGAACGCCAATGCGACGTCGCTCGCCATGATGATCCTGCTCGCTCTTGGCACGTTTGTGGCAGGCGTGCAGGCAAGGGTCTGGCAAATCTGCGGGATCGGCGCAGTCTTGTTTCTGGCCGTGCCCGGCCTGGGTTGGCTCGATCAGTCGCCTCTACTACTGGCGGCCGCAACAGCCTTCTTCATCGCACTGGGCGGCCTTGCTTGGTGGGTTACCCGTGGTGGCAGGGGCGATATCAAATCGACTTGAAATTGCTTTCGGGCGGCAAGTGTTCACGGGACCTGACGGCGAGGACCCGATCAGAGCGGACCACTTGCCAGGGAAGCGTCGCCTTAGATTCTGAGCATCGCGAGAGTTGGCGTTCCTGATCGAAATCAGTTACGCGCGCGCGTGCTTCGAGCTGACTTATTGAAGAGTCTCTGCGCTCCTAAATCTCGACGTCGAATCGATGGGGGTCGTTGTCGCAGCTGGTGGGGGGTGTGCCGTGCCCGCTGAGTGCAGCGACCGCTACGCATCGCCGTTCAGCGTTCCTCTTATTGCGTTTTGTCTTCGCGTCGAATCGGGCTGCCTTCTTCCTCGTGCGGGTCGCGCTTTGTCGAGATAGCACTTCTACGCGCCAATACCCGCACCTTCCCGCTTTGACTCGTCTCTCTGCGGATTTCGAACCTGTCGGCAAATAGGCCGCGCGCCCCTAAATTCCAAGCTCGCGCGATATCCGTCGCGCAACCACGCGGTCTTTATGATGTTGATCGCCGCGGACCCGCCAGGGTGAGTAGATTCCGAATCTTGCGCCCTCCCCAGATTGCTGAAGGCAATCCCCAGCTTTGCATGGTCTATAGATTTGATGAGCGCGCATGGAGCCTAACGGTATTCTCGGGCAGATCAGGGCAAGATTATCCTTCCGACCGACGCAGCAGGATACCGGCGCGGGGATTCTACGGGACGCGGTTCAAGTTTTGCCGAAGGGTGCGTCTGGGGAGTTCGTGACTATCCTACCACGCTTGAACTACGCGCCATATCCGGCACCACCATCCGGCACCACCATAAGCTGACTGTGGCCGCGACGGTAATGGCCACCGCCGGTCTCCTGCTCACAATGTAGCGGCGATCATCGGGGTGATGTGCGTCGCTCCCTTCGGGCCGCCGTCGCGGGCTGTTTGCATCGGCGCGCTCTTCGGAATGAGCCACGTCTTCTTCGGGGGTTTGGTCAAGCAGCTCCTCCGAATGATTGTGATCAGCGTCAGTGTGGCCGCCGTCATCACTGCGGTACTGCACCTCAGCTTTACCGGCATCACTATTGCGCCCAAGATCCCGCTGAGGGCGCTGCCCACCACGCGAGACGTCGCGCTGAACGCGCTGATAGCGCTCTCGGCCTGCGCGGCCGCTTCGCTCGCACTAGTAACGCTGCCTCAAATCATCGAAACCACCCCGGGGGCAAGTCGTCGACGCAATCATCGGCGCAGAGATCGCGATCGCGCTCGTTCCGGCCGCCGCGGTGATCGGCATCGGATTGGCGCTCGAACTGCCCGAATAGAGTCGTAACGCCCTCTATCTGCTGCTGCTCGACGTCGTATGCCTAGATCTCATCGGTTGTAGCGCGATCCTCGGTCTGTGGGGCGTCAGCCGCAAGCACCTCGATCCGGAGAAAAGCATCCGCAGCGCCGTTGCCGCGATTCTTGGCGGGATGGCCGGGTTCAACTCGGTCGGCAGCCTGTCCACATAATCCCGCTCGGAAACCAAGAAGCTCTGGTCGACGTCATCCTCCGTCGCCAAGTCGGCGGGAAGGCCGCTGAGACCCTGGCCGCGACGATCGCGGCTCAAATCGCGGCCAAGACTTCGTGCCAATCTGATGTCACCGTGGAGATCATCCCGGTGCTTACCCACTCTGGCATTCGACGGTGAAGGGCGACGCGTCCCACGCGTAGGACGGCTGAGTGGATCGCGCCAATTTGCTAGTTCGTCGCTGGCGAGGACGGACTCGTCACGTAGCGATAGAACACGTACTTCGTCAGCTCCACGAGTCCGAGATAAGCGAGGGTCGCGATCACGAGGAACGCGAAGAAAAACGGCGGAAGTGCAACGAAGCCGAACCAGACGCCGACGAAAGGCAGAAAGGGAAGAGCGATCGCCACGGCGACCGCCCCAATGTTCATGAGCGTGAGAAACTGGCCGGGCTTGCTGCGAAAGAACAGCCGCCGTGTCCGGATACAGAAAACGACCAAGGTTTGAGTGACCATCGATTCGACGAACCAGCCAGTCTGAAACAGGCCCTCACCGGCATGGAATACGCTTAGCAAGACCCAGAAGGTTATGAAATCGAATATGGAGCTCACAGGACCGAAAACCATCATGAAGCGTTCGATCAGCTTGATGTCCCACTTCAATGGCTTGACGACCGTTTCTGGATCGACGTTGTCGAACGGTATCGCAATCTCGGAAACGTTATAGATCAGGTTGTTGAGCAGGATCTGGATCGGCAGCATCGGCAGGAAAGGCAGGATCAACGTGGCGCCGGCCATACTGAACATGTTGCCGAAGTTCGAACTCGCTCCCATCAGGACATATTTGGTCACGTTCTGAACCGCGGCGCGACCGGCAGCAACGGCGTCGCCGACCACCGCGAGATTCGGTTCGAGGAGAATCAAATCGGCCGCTGCGCGAGCCACGTCGGCTGCGCCTTCGACGGAGATTCCGACGTCGGCGGCGTGCAGCGCCGGCGCGTCGTTGATGCCGTCCCCCATGAATCCCACGACATCGCCGCGCCGCTTTAATGCCAGCAGGAGTCTATGTTTCTGCTGCGGATTTATCCGGCAAAATAGATTGGTGCGGGGCAGTTGCCCAATCAGCGCCTCATCGGAGATGCGGTCCAAAGTCTCGCCAGACAGAACTCCCGTGACGGGCACGCCGATCTCAGCGAAGACATGTCGGGAGACCAGCTCGTTGTCGCCCGTCACCACTTTGACAGTGACGCCCGCCTTTTCCAGGTCCCGGATCGTCACACCCGCGCTCGCCTTCGGCGGATCCAGGAAGACCGCGAACCCGGCGAAAACCATATCGGTTTCGTCCGTGATCACGGCGCTGTCGCGGTTTGCGGTGCCGGGCGTAGATGAGGCCAGCCGGCTCGCGATGCCCAGCGCGCGTAGACCTTGCGCACCAAGTCCATCTAGGGTCGCTTGAATGTCAGCGCGCCTCTCCGCGTTGAGAGGCTTCACGACGGCGTCGGCGTCCTGATAATAGCCGGAAAGTCGTAGTATATCCTCGGGGGCGCCCTTTACGAACAACCCGCGTTTCCCTCCGTGCTCGACTAGAACCGAAACCCGCCGCCGTTCAAAATCGAATGGCGCCTCGTCGATCTTCTTGAAGTCCGTCATGTCGAACGGACGCGCGGACAGGATCGCCTCGTCCAACGGGCTTTTTATGCCCGTCTCGAACTTGCTGTTGACATAGGCATAGGAAAAGGCGTTCGCGCTCTCGTCGCCTGCGCCGTCGATCACGCGCAGCAGCTTGATCTTCGCTTCCGTCAGCGTGCCCGTCTTGTCGGTGCACAGGACATTCATG
>Ga0182030_10027113_pt1 | contig 10326 bp, 9 predicted proteins | sample 812S3MmetaG_FD_121299 | JGI IMG/M metagenome (GOLD analysis project Ga0182030, IMG submission 121299) | Permafrost microbial communities from Stordalen Mire, Sweden - 812S3M metaG (Illumina Assembly) | ecosystem: Environmental > Terrestrial > Soil > Wetlands > Permafrost | place: Sweden... | reverse complement strand
GATTTGTGAGCTTCATCCGTGTCTCTTCTTTCTTCAGTGCGCCACTGCAAAGAGTCCACTTTGTCCCTCTGCCGCGATCACCGCAAAATCCTGTCTTCAGCCCCACCACGCGGCCATCGCTACCGCCGCCTCATTCCCGCTCAACCTGCCGTCATAACTGGACTTCCCACATCCGCCGCTGTTCGCTGGTGTGGGAAGCCCTGGCCCTTGATCCGCCGCTCTTAAGTGACTCTCTTCTCAAAAGGCATCACCTCGAACAGCCCCTCCGAGGACACCAGAATTGTGCAAACCCCCAATGTCGTCACACCGCTGGCGCGGCCTGCCCGAGGCTCGTCTCTGCAGACGCCTTGATGCCCCCGCCATCCCACTCCGGTTCCAACGCCAACTCGCTTGCAAAACTGCGAACTGCCCGCATTCCGCCCTCGGCCTCGCTGTCCGTTTGCCCTTCCGCAAGCGAAAACAGAAGTCTTGCCCCGCTGATGTTGCCCTTCAGCGCGCTATCCACCAGCGACTGCACAATCTTCTCGCTGTTGAGTTCTACTTTCTTGTCCGCCTCCGCGGTCACCTTTGCCATTCCGCGGCTGCCCGCCTGCTTGCGGACCCCTTTTCCACGCGGCTTTACTCCGGCCGCCTGCTTCTGCTTTGCCACGACCATTTGTCCGCCAATCCCGTCCACTCCACGGTCGTGCACTCGCCCCTGTGGAAAGGGAATGGGGGCAATCCCTCCGCGAGATGACCCCCAATATCCTCCGAATTGGTGTTCCAGCCTGCCGCGAATGCAACACGCCTTGGCCCCTCAGGCCAGTTCGCCCTGCACCGCCGTTCGCGGCTCCGTGTCAACCCGGAGTGCGCTCCGGTACCTTCATTGATTCCCTCGCCAACGCCATTCGCCTTAAACCGCTTCCGTCAATTCCTTTTGCGGTCCTGCGCAAAGGTCAAAATGTCCTTGCTAGCCCTGAAGATACTTGAGCCTTCCCCACACACCTGCGAACCCGCGGAAGTAGTCCGAAAAAAATGAGAAGAGCCTCACGCGCTCTCCCTTGTCTTCCCTCTTTTCGAATATTCTTAGCTTAACCAATCACACCGGAATTCCATGCAACCCATGCGGTCCCGTAATAACCCATATTTTTCAACAACTTAAATAGTCTTCGCCGGCCCCGAACCTTTGACACAATTCCAAAAAGGAGCGCTCGCTTCCCAAAATGGAGCCTTCTCCCACTGAAAGTGAAATGCCCCGTCCTGCCCATGCAATCCCCCTTTCGGCCAGTGCCGCATTCGTTGCTCCCCAGTGAAATGCTCTACCATATCCCGGTGACGACCAACCATTTGCATGTCCCCACCCTGCTCGTCCATGGCGGTGCATGGGCCATCCCCGCCGACGCCGCTCCCGCCCACCTGGCCGGCGTCCGCAACGCGCTTGAAACCGGCTATGCAGTTCTTTCTCTCGGCGGCTCTGCCCTCGATGCCGTCGAGGCCGCCGTCACCGTGCTAGAAGACGACCCCACGTTCGACGCTGGCCGCGGAAGCTTTCTAACTTCCGACGGCCGCGTTCAACTCGATGCCCTGCTCATGGACGGTGGACGCATGAAGGCCGGCGGAGTCGCCTGTGTCGAACGCCTGCGCAATCCCATTCAGGCCGCCCGCCTGGTCCTGGAAAAGTCGCCGCACGTCTACTTTGTCGCTGAAGGCGCGGAGCGCTTTGCCCACGCCCACGGCATGACCCTCATCGACAACTCTGAGCTGGTCCTCGACAGCGAACGCGAGCGGCTCGCCCAGGCCCAGGCTCGCCACGCCGCCGGCCTGGCCGACGAAACCTTCAGCGGCCACATCCTCCACGACGACAAAAGCCCTGAAACCGCCTTCCCCGCACAGGATGATTCCTACATCACACCACCTTCCAAGGACCCCACGAAGTGGTCCCACGACACTGTCGGCGCCGTCGCCATCGACGCCCGCGGCAACCTCGCCGCTGCCACCTCCACCGGCGGAACGCTCAACAAGACTCCCGGTCGTGTCGGCGACTCCTCCCTCATCGGTTGCGGTTGCTACGCCGACAACCTCTCCGCCGCCGTTTCGCTCACCGGGTGGGGCGAACCCATCATGAAGCTGGTCCTCGGCAAGTGGGCCACCGACCGCGTTGCCGCCGGCGCCGCCCCTGAAATCGCCGCCCGTGAAGCCATCGCCTACCTCTACAACCGGCTCGGCGGCCACGGCGGCATCATCCTCCTCGGACCCGACGGCCGCTTCGGAATGGCCCACAACACCCCCGCCATGGCCTGGGGCCTCGCCACCCCCTCCGGCTTCCACACCGGCCTCACGGCATAATGAAAAGCATGCTCGTCCTCGCCTCCGCCTCGCCCCGCCGCCGCGAACTCCTCACCCAGGCCGGTTTCACTTTTCAGGTCCATCCGGCCAACATCCCCGAGGACCCCTATCCCAACGAAGACCCCATCGCCTACGTCACCCGCCTGGCCCGCGAAAAAGCCCAGGCCGTCTACAACGAAATCATAGCCAATGAAATCACCGCAGCCTCTGCGACCGGCCAGCGAGCATCCGCCCCACCGCAGGTGGTCCTCGGCGCCGATACCACCGTAACCCTCGACAATCACATCCTCGGCAAGCCTGAAAACCCCGCTGACGCCGCCCGTATGTTGCGCCTGCTCTCCGGCCGCACCCATCGCGTCATCACCGGCGTCGCCCTGGTGACCGCAGCCTCCACCGAGGTTGCCGCCGAGGTCACCGCCGTCCGCTTCCTGGCCCTCTCTGACCGCGAGATCGAAGCCTACATCGCCACCGGCGAGCCCATGGACAAGGCCGGAGCCTACGCCATCCAGGGCCGCGCCGCCCGCTGGATTCCCCGCATCGAAGGCTGCTACTTCAACGTGGTCGGCTTGCCCATAGCCCTGGTTTCCACGCTCCTTCAAGGCACCGGCCTCGATCATCCCGAAGTTTCGCTCAATAAAACTCTGTCGTCCTGAACAGCCTGACTCGCCACGACGAGTTAAGGCTGGAATGAACTGCCGCCAACTCGCGATTTCCGCGAAGCGGAAGCTAACTTGCTGATTTTGTTTATAAAACTCTTCATTCAGCCTTTTTGTTCATAGGGAGCGCAGCCGAAGGGTCTGCGTTTCCGCTCCCCAATCTATGCGGCAAGCCTCAAAGCCACCACTACCGCACGCATCCCAGTCACCGCCGCCCCCCCGCCTGCGCCACCAACCGAATGTGCTCCGGCCGGGTGCGGCAGCATCCCCCCACAATCTGCGCCCCGGCAGCGAACCACTCCCCGGCCATGACTCCAAATCCCTCCGCATCGCCCGACCCGGTCCAGCACCGGCCTTCGGCGTCCCACCCCTCTCCGGAGTTGGGGTAGACCACCACTGGTTTGCCCGAGGCGGCGCGCAGTTCGCCAATCAGAGCCGTCATCAACCCCGGCTGGGTGCAGTTCACGCCAATGGCCACGGTCTGCGGCAGGCGGGCGACGGCCTCGGCGCAGGCTCTCAGCTCCTCTCCGTGGGCCACATGCTGCCCGTCGCGGCAGGTGAAGCTGAACCATACAGCCAATTCCGGCCACGGTCCCAGGGCTTCCGCGATCGCTTCAGCTTCTTGGAGCGAGGGCAGAGTCTCGAAGGCCAGCAGATCGGGAGCCTGCGCGCCGCTTGCCGCGACCAGAACCGCGATCCGTTGCCGGTGGAACTCGACCAGATCGGCGAACCCGCACATGTAGTTGCCGTGGTATTCGGCCCCGTTGTGCAGCGCCGCTCCATACGGTCCCAGCGACGCAGCCACCACAACGCGCCGCTCAGGAAACTCCGCCGCTGCCCTCCGCGCAAGTTCAACCGACCGCAGCAGTGCGGCGTCGGCCCGCTCTGGCGTCAGGCCAAGCTCCGCATAACCCATGCGCGAAACCTGGTAGCTGGCGGTCAGCAGGCAATCGGCGCCGGCCTCCAGATACGCGCGATGCACAGCCACCACCTTTTCCGGCGCATCTTCCAGCACCTGCGCCGACCACAGCGGCCCGTCGATCCGTGCGCCCAGGTACTCGAGTTCGGTGGCCATTCCCCCGTCGAGCACGCGAGTGCCGCGCAGGATTGCGTCCTTCCGTTCCGCTTCAGCTGTCATGGAATGATGCTAACGCGCGCTCCGCCGCTTGCACCTTTAGGTCGCACTACTCGTGCACCGACTCCGCCCACAGGGTGGATGCCCGGGCCCATGCGGTTCAGGTGCCGCAGCTCTTCGGCTTCCACGACGAACGTGATGAACGGTGAAGATAAACAATATCTCCCCCATTACCAGTTTCTGCTGCTCCGCGTGAATTCGAGTAGCGCCCTGGCTGGCAGCAGAATCCCAATCCCTATCATCAAGACCGCAACCGCCACAATCCAGTGCGAGGGCATGCCCATCAGGTGCGCTGCGTAAACCAGTCCGCCGATCAGCGTCGCGCCTCCGGCGGCGTAAGTTCCAAACGACATACTGCCTCCTGACAGAGCAGGTTCACGCCCACAATTTCAGACAATATCCTGCTGTACTGAACTCAAACCAGCTTGGCTCGTTTTGCACTGCGTGCCCGGCTCGGCGGTGGATCGAGGAGTTTTGGCCTCGTTGCGTTTTCCTCTGGCAGCGAATCGTGCAATACCATGTTCAGCAATGAGGCGTGAACCCGGATGCGCCCGTTGTATTCGATGTAGCCCAGCTTCCTGAACCGGTTCATGAAGAAGCTCACGCGTGACCGGGTGGTGCCGATCATCTCGGCAAGAGTCTCCTGGGTGACCGGCGGGATCAGCGTCTCCGGCTCGCCCGGCTTTCCAAACTCCGCCATCAGCAAAAGTGTCCGCGCCAGCCGCCTCTCGCTTGAGTTGAAAAGCTGATCGACCAGATCCGCCTGCGTCCTGATGCCCCGATGCAGAATGAACTTCATGAAAAAGTCCGAGAACGTATGTTCCTGATGCAGCACCCGAAGCATCTCGGCCCTCACGATCTTGAGCGCCATGCAGGCGGATACGGCTGACGCTGAGGCAGTGCGACGCTCTCCCACTGCCGCCATCGACTCCTCGCCAAAAAAGTCCCCGGACGCCAGCATCGTAACCGTGGCTTCCTGCCCCCTCTTGGAGACGACAGTCAGCTTGGCCCGGCCATTCTGGAGATAGAAAACCGAGTCTGCCGTGTCTCCCTGGGAGAAGAAGGTCTCCTTTGCCGTGTTATGGAGTATGCTTCGTCCTGGCCCTTCGGTCGCCAGAAATGCGGTGGTATCGAAATGCATCTTCGTTTCTCCATGCATTGAGACGCCCTCCTTCTGCATGCGATCAAGCTGCGGACAAGTCTCATCGTGGTTGCCGGCAGGCGGAAGCGAATTGACCGTTGATTCCAGCCGTGCAACCACTCGCACACCTTGTCAGAATCACACCGAACTCGGCCATAGTCTGAGCGGTTCAGACCGTTCGGTGCCTCGGAACGAAAGGAGCGATCCCCCGCATATCAGGCGCAAAATGTGAGCGGAAAAGCACACACCCCGGCCGCCAGGGATGCCCGATATGGGGGCATCCCTCCATACACTTTCTGTCACCTCTTCATGTTGCGCGGGTACCTATATCATGAGGAACGCCAATGACCCCGATAGTCTCACCGCACACTGACGCGCAACTGGTGGAATGGAGCCGGAACGGCGACCGGACCGCCTTTGCCGCCATCGTCAAGAAGTACCAATCGCTGGTCTGCTCCATCACTTACAACGCTACCGGCAGTCTGAGCCTGAGCGAAGACCTGGCACAGGAAACCTTCTTTGCCGCCTGGAAACAGCTCTCCGAGTTGCGCGAGCCCGCGCGGCTCCGCTCCTGGCTGTGCGGCATCACGCGCTTCCTGGTGGGCAAGGAATTCCGGCGGCAGGGTCGCGAGCCCATTCACGCCGCCGAGGCGCTGGATGCGGTTCAGGAACCTGCTTCCCTTGAAGCCTCCCCCTCGATGCAAGCCGTCAGCCGGGAGGAAGAGGCCATCCTCTGGCGCGCGATCCAGCGGATTCCGGATGCCTACCGTGAACCGATGATTCTCTTCTACCGCGAAGAGAAGTCCGTCGAACGCGTAGCCGCCGAGTTGGACTTGACCGAGGACGCCGTTCGGCAAAGGCTCTCCCGCGGACGCAAGCTGCTGCAGGAAGAAGTGGTCGCCTTCGTTGAGGGCACGTTGAGCCGCACCGCGCCGGACCAGCGCTTTTCAAACGCCGTCCTCGCCATGCTGCCGGCCACTTCATTGGCCGCGGCGGGAGCGGGCGTGGCGGGCAAGGGCGCGGCAGTGGCCAAGTCGGGCTCTTTGGCCGGGTGGCTCCTGCCCTGGGCTCCCTTTGTCGGAATCTTGGGCGGCATGGTGTCCAATTGGCTATCGGTTCAGGCTGCTCCCACGGCTCGCGAACGCCGCTTCCAGACCGTCGCGTACATCGGCTTCTGGGTTTTCGTGTTGGCCTGGGCCCTTCCCGTGCAGTTTTCGGTGAAGGCGCTGCGCTATCGCCTGGCGTGGAGCGACGCGTCGTTCTACGCGGCGATGACCGCCTTCTGGTGGTTCTACGCCATGGTTACCGGCGCTTTTTTTGTCTTCTTTTTCAGGCGGATCGTGGCCATGCGGCGGCAGCGCGAGCCAGCCGGCGCAATTCCCGGCCCCGCCCCCACCTCGCCGGCCCCTGGGGCGAACCTGGCCATGATCGCCGGCGTTTACGTGGCGTTGTTTTCGTGGCTCATTTACCTGGCCTGGCGGGTGCATGACAACTTGACGGCCGGAATCGCCGCAGCGCTGATGGTGGCGCTGTTCATTTGGCACTTCATTGACCTGCGCGGCCGGCCTGAACCAGCAGCGATGCGCCCGGCGCTTCAGCATGTCGCCCTGGCCGCGGTGGCTGTCCTGGCGGTACTGAACCTGCGCCTGGATGCGTGGCTGGCGGTCAGTCGCGGCACGGATCTGGCCGAAATCCACCGCCTGCTGCCCGTCTGGGCGGTTCCGCTGGCAACCGTAACCTTGATTCTCTGGGTAGGACTGCTGATCGTTCTGACGAAACCCAGGCCCTCGGCTTCCCAGGCGGACGAGCTCTGACAAGTCGAGCTTGGCCGCTGCACCGGAAGGCCCCTGAGCTCCAAATCCAGAGGGCCTTCAACGGTTTTGGCTCTGCTTTTGGATTTCATCGTCGCTAGGCACCTCGCGGATCTCGCCCGCCGGAAAGCCGGATCAATCTCCCCGCTACGCGCTCACCGCCCTCAAGCTCCGGTCGCTGCCGGGACCGCATAACGGCGCGCCTTGATATCTCGCATCGGAGGCTGGCCGAAAAAACGGCTGTACTCCCGGCTGAACTGGCTCGCACTTTCATAGCCCACCTCGAAGGCGGCGCTTGCCGCATCCAGGCCTTCGTTGAGCATCCGTTCCCTGGCCACATGCAGCCGAACCTGCTTCTGGTATTGCAGAGGACTCATCGCGGTCAGGGAACGGAATTGATGGTGCAATGTCGAGACTCCCATCCGCGCCACGGTCGCCAACTCCTCAACCCGCAGCGGCTTGGCATAGTTCGTTCTGAGCCACTCAACGGCCTTGGCAGTCCGGTGGCCTTGCTCCCCCAGCGTGGCGATGGCGCGCAGATGCTTGCCCTGCGGACTGCAAAGCAGTCGGAAGACAATCTCGCGCTGGATCAAGCTGCCCATAAATGGAATCTCCTGCGGCGCGTCCAGAAGGTCCACAAGCCGCGAACATGCGTCCAGCAGTTCCACTGAACTGACACCGACCGCCATGCCCCGCGCGTCGGCGGATTCCTCGCCCAGGTGAAACTCCTGCTGCGAGAGAATCTCCCTCACCGCCGGCATTTCGAGTCTCAGTATCAGGCCCAGGATCGGCTCTTTCTCGGTTGCCGCCGTCACCTGGCTCACCACCGGCAAATCAACTGAGGTCAACAGAAAGTTCCTGCCGTCGCATACATAAGTCGTCTTGCCGACATTGATTTGCTTCTGCCCCTGCACGAAGACCACCAGGCTGGGCTCGTAGGCCGCCGAGATGCAAGGGCTCGGTTCAGAGCGGCGGTAGAGGCGCAGACCCGGTATCTCGGTGGCCGTGTTTCCCTCCGCAACGGCACGATCCGCAATCTTGCCAGCCAGCTCGTTTCGCTTCTCGTCAGCGCGCCGATCTTCGCTCCCGTCCTTCCGCTTTGCCTCTTTCACCCGTTTGGCTCCTTCAATACCACGTTAACCTGGCATTCAAGATGCGGTGCACAAAAATGCTGCCATCGACAGGAATAGGCAATAGATTGGCAGAATCATGCTACCGCCCCCGGCCCACTCTTTCGTAGTCTGAGGTACGAGCGAGTTGCTAACATTCTGTCCAGCCTGCTCGTCATCCGCCAAGGAAATTGAGGGAACCTCATGTACAAGGCAAAAGCCTATTCCGTCTCCAGCGCCACATCGCCGTTTGCTTCCACCACCATCCAACGTCGCGAACCCACCGAGCACGACGTCCAGATCGAGATCCTTTTCTGTGGCATCTGCCACTCCGACCTCCACCAGGCACGCAACGAGTGGAGCGGAGTCATGCCCACCGTCTACCCCTGCGTCCCCGGCCATGAGATCGTCGGCCGCGTCACCAAGGTCGGCTCCGCCGTCACCAAATTCAAGCCCGGAGACCTCGCCGCGGTCGGCTGCCTGGTAGACTCCGACGGCACTTGTCCCGAGTGCCAGGCCGGCTTCGAACAGTTCTGTCACAACATGGTCCTCACCTACAACTTCCCCGACAAGCACACCGGCGGCGTCACCTATGGCGGCTACTCGGACAGCATCGTCGTCACCGAGCGCTTCGTTCTCCGGGTTCCCTCCAACCTCGACCTCGCGGGAGCCGCTCCCCTGCTCTGCGCCGGCATTACCACCTACTCGCCCATGCGCCACTGGGGCGTCGCCAAGGGCAAGAAGGTGGGCGTCGTCGGCCTCGGCGGACTCGGGCACATGGGCGTCAAGTTCGCCCACGCCTTCGGCGCACACACCGTGGTCTTCACCACTTCCCCCAGCAAAAAAGAAGATGCCCTGCGCCTCGGCGCCGATGAGGTTGTTCTCTCTCGCGACGCCAATGAGATGGCCAGGCACGCCGGCAGCTTCGACTTCATCCTTGACGCCGTCGCCGCAGACCACGACATCAACGCCTACATCAACCTGCTCCGCCGCGACGGCAACATCACGCTGGTCGGCGCGCCGGAAAAACCGCTGGCCCTCGCCGCATTCGGCCTCATCATGGGTCGCCGCAGCCTCTCCGGCTCTCCCATCGGCGGCTTGCCGGAAACCCAGGAAATGCTCGACTTCTGCGGTCAGCACAACATAACCTCCGACGTCGAAGTGATCCCCATCCAGAAAGTCAACGAAGCCTACGAGCGGCTGCTCAAATCGGACGTGAAGTACCGCTTCTCCATCGACATGGCTTCGCTGAAGAACGAGTAACTGTTGAACTGTGCACCCTCGATTCGATCTGCGGCAGCTCGATCCAAAACAGTCCTCAACAAGCAGTAGGAGACTCAATGCAAAAGCGTAAATTGGGCAACAGCAATCTGGATGTATCGGAGATCGGGCTTGGATGCATGGGAATGAGCTTTTCCTACGGGCCGCCCAAAGACAAGCAGGAGATGATCTCCCTGATCCACGCTGCGGTGGAGCGGGGAGTCACATTTTTCGATACCGCCGAAGTCTACGGCCCGTTCGTGAACGAAGAACTCCTCGGTGAGGCCCTGGCTCCCTTTCGCGAGAAGGTTGTCATCGCGACGAAATTCGGGTGGGAGGCCAACCCCAGCGACGCAGGGAAATGGAACGCGCTCAACAGCCGGCCGGAGCACATCAAGCAGGTCGCGGAGCAGTCGCTCAAGCGGCTGAAGACAGATGTCATCGATCTGTTCTACCAGCATCGCGTCGACCTCAACGTCCCCATCGAAGATGTAGCCGGAGCTGTGAAAGACCTGATTCAGGCGGGCAAGGTGAAGCACTTCGGCCTCTCTGAAGCCGGCGCAAAAACAATTCGCCGTGCCCATGCGGTTCAGCCCGTCGCCGCGCTCCAGAGCGAATACTCGCTGTTCTGGCGCGAGCCGGAAGAAACCGTGATGCCCACCCTCGAAGAGCTGGGGATTGGCTTCGTTCCGTTCAGCCCGCTGGGCAAAGGCTTCCTGACCGGCGCAATCGACGCAAATACAAAATTCGAGAATTCGGATTTCCGCAACACCGTACCGCGGTTCACCCCGGAGAACCGCAAGGCAAACCAGGCCTTGGTCGACTTGATCCGTGCCTTCGCAGACCAGAAGAACCTTACCCCTGCGCAAATCGCGCTTGCCTGGCTGCT
>Ga0182030_10027110_pt1 | contig 10326 bp, 9 predicted proteins | sample 812S3MmetaG_FD_121299 | JGI IMG/M metagenome (GOLD analysis project Ga0182030, IMG submission 121299) | Permafrost microbial communities from Stordalen Mire, Sweden - 812S3M metaG (Illumina Assembly) | ecosystem: Environmental > Terrestrial > Soil > Wetlands > Permafrost | place: Sweden... | reverse complement strand
CTTTCCCCGGCCATGTCCCAGCACGGGATAGGCGGACAAGATGTCGTAACGCGGTGTCAGCCGGTAGTCTCCGCCAGGAAGCAGAAAGAGGCTGAAATTCTTTGCGTGTCCGTCAATCGCCGCCAGCAGCCAATAAACCAGTTGCGTGCGCATGAAATCCCGGCGATCTTGTTCGGCCTGTTCTGATCCCAGCAGCAGTTCCATCACCTTGGCGATGCCCGGCCCGCCGTCGTTCTCATATTTCAATCCGGGAGAAGTTCCCGTTGCCTGACAAAAATCCTCTTGCGGCAAGCGGAGATACCATTTGCCGCCGACTGCCAGCCGGCGGTCAAACCGCTCCACGACCAGCACCTTGAATTCGCCGAATGTTTCCATCCGGCATTTGGCAGTTTCAATTTCGTAGGCTCGGACAATCTCGGAACACAACCATTCGTTTTCCACCGAGGTGGAGAGATCAATCCCTTGAGGACTGACTCCGAGCGGAAGTTTCAGGATGTGAGTAGTGGGCGTGGCTTGAGTTGGCCGGTGCCATTTGCCATCGCGGAATAGCAGCGCTGTTTTCTCCTGGGCCCCGGCGAGGGAAATCCGGAACGTGTCGTCTGATGGTTCTTCACGGGTTAATCCCTCGCCCAATGACCGGCCGAGCAGATCGGCCACTCCAGCATGCGACAATGGCTCAGCGGTGATTCGCCTCACATTCATCGGTGACTGATCTTCTGGCATCAACTGCAAAGCCCCCACGCAGTCGCGCCCGATTTCCGTCAACAAATCGAACGCACCAATGGAACCGGCATGGAAGCGTCGCTGGATCCGTTCGCGGATCTGGCGGTTGTCGGGCAGCAGGTTGTCGAAAAAGGCTTCGACCCCGTCGCGATATGGTTCTTGGGACGGGCGCAACGGCAGTGACAACGAGATGGGTCTGGCGGCGGACGAGGTAAGCCAGGATTCCGCATAAAGGAACTCCTGTCTTCCGCCTGAACGCCGCCAATCGCCAACCCGCTCACCGTTCATCCAAACGGACAGCACCCGGGATTTGCTGGGTCGTCCCATACGTCACCATTCTGATTTGCGGGCCGGCGTTCCGCGCGGCCTGACTACGATTTCAAGATCCAGGACGGCGAGTAGCTTGAAGATCCGGGGCAAGCCCGCCCGCTGCGGGGATTTTTCAAGCAGCGACACCACGCTCTGGGCCAGACCCACCTTGGATCCCACATCCTTTTGGGTCAGCCCTCGGTTCTTGCGGTATCCTTCAAGGACAGCCCCAAGCTGCTGCGGCGTTTTGACTGGATAGTCTTTCATATCACTTAAACATAATAAAACCGATATATCATGTAAACAATATAAAAATGGTTTAGTGCTTAAACGTGATAAAATCCCCGAGCACCGGTTGCGGGATTTTCTCCTGCTCCAGGCGCAGGTTTTCCCGCGCGACGACATCGTATGCCTTCTGTTCTTCAGCGGTGAGGTTGCCGGGAGGTTTGCCGGCTTTTTCACCTGCCCCTGTCAAATGACGGTGTTTTTCAAACGTGGCGACCTCCATCATCACACTGCGAATGCTCGGAAACTTGCTGCGGAGGCGGCTAAGAATCTGAAACCCGTGTTCGTCAATATCGCCCCAATAATACACATCGCAACCGGCCAGCCAGGGCACTTTGTGCAACAGCTCGGCGGCATTGCCCTGTCCCCAAATGGCCAAGGTGTTGGCGGCTTCAGGCAGGCATTCAAAATTCATCAGGTTTTCGGTGATGATGATTCGCAAGCCATGAATGGGTAGCCGAGAGAATACCTCAAGCGGCAACCCCATTTCGGAATGGGAAAGCGCAAGTGTTTTGAGAAGCATTTGATTCAGCACGCGGAACCGGACCAATGGCTCAAGCGGTTTCAAGCCGAAACGCTCGTCAAACGAGTCCCCGTCCGTCTTGGCATCATCGGGAAGCAAGGAATCCAGCATGCTGCCGATCACCTTGGTGTTTTCCTGGATAAATTTTGTGTGCATCGCGATGGGCAGTTGCCGCGTGTAAAGGCCGGGGCGAGGATTGGCCAGAAAATATTCGCCCACGAGCAACATCTCATTCCAGATGGTTCCGAATTCGACCACCCATTTCACATGCGAGACCAGCCAGTCGCGAAGTTGCGGCAGTCGTGACAGCGAGACCGAAATATTGGCGCGAAACAACTGAACCTCGCGTGCCTTGCCCAAGGCGTTGATAAACTGATCTTCGGAGTCAAACCGCACCTGGCTGGGCAGCTTTTGAGCGCCATGCTTCCGGGTTTTCTTTTCCTCCCATTCAATTGAGTAGCCAAAATTGCCGGCGGCCAAGGTGGTGACCTCCTGCTGAAGTTTGGCAAAATCATCGGTGGTCGAGGGGATGCCAAAACGGATTCGCATGGGGAAAATAGGTTCCCCGGTCACCAGCGATTGCAGAAATGCCGGATACTTGCGCTCCGCCATGCCTTGGATTTCAGCGGGTGTCAGCATGATCAGTTGACCTCCCGGACGGATTCATACTCCGCCCGCGAGGCGCGGCGAAGCGACGAGACCTCGTCCTGCTTGGTGACCAGGTGATAGGAATCCACATAATCCTCCACGATGCGGCTTTTGGCGTCGAACGGATTGATCACCACAAGCTGCAGGCCCAACTCCTTGAAAAGCTCCAGCGCCCGCTGAGAGTTTTCCTCATCTGTCTTGCCGAAGGCTTCGTCCACCACCACCAGCCGGAACCGGTAGATGTCGTCCTTGTCGCCATTCAATCCGTATTGGGCGGTGATGGCCGAGGCAAGAATGGTGAAAGCCAGCAGGCTTTTCTGCCCGCCGGATTTGCCGGACGAGGCCGAATAATATTCCGCCTCGGTGTTGTCCGCCGCATACAGTTCGCGAACGCCATATTCGAGCCAGTTGCGCACGTCGGTCACCCGGTTGGTCCACTCCGGCTCCTTGTCGAAGCGCGAGATGAGTTCGCGGATGTTGGTGTAAATCCGTTCCTGGTCTTCCGGTGCTGGCAGGATGCCGTGCGAAAGGCACTTTTTGAGGTCGGTCTTGAACCGGTTGAATTCATCCGTCTTGGTGGGAGACATCGTGATTTGCACATAAGTCTCCGGCGAGAACTTGATTTTCCTGAGCGACAGGTTGACCGCCTCAAGGCGCTTCCTGATGTCGCCCTCCTGCTCGGATAATTTTGTGTTCAGCGCCGCAATATCCATGATGAGGTTGGTATTGAGCAGCGAAAAAAAACGATCTTTATAAACCGGCAACTGCTCGCCTTCGACCCGCTCCTGCAATTTGCAAAATTCCTCGCCATAGGTGATGTCCGCTTTCAGGTCGGCGGTTTCATCCGGATAGGTCATCAAAAAATCTTTCATGGCCACGGCGACCGCCGTTTGCAGATTGTTGATGATCGTGCCCTGTTCGTAGATTTTCCGTTGGATTTTCTTGTCGACGGCATCTTCCACATCTTCGACGTTCTCGATGGTCAGATTGTCCGCCTCCTGAAACTTTTCGACCTGTCCCTGAATCGCCGCCAGGTCCAGCGTCACTCCGTGCAACACTGCCTTGAGTTTGTTGACGCCGGACATATTTTCAGCCAGTTGCTTCTTCAAGCCGCCGATGTCTTCGCCCATCTTTTCAAGTTTCTTACCCCGCTTGTCGATGCGGTCTTGAGTTTCGGCCAGTTGCTTTTCCAGTTCTTGGATTTTATTGGAACTTTTCTTGAGCCGCTCCTGTTCGTGATGCAACTGCTCCAGCGTTTTCAATTCCGGCTGAAAGTTGATGTCGTCGAAATTCTCAACGGCCAGCGCCTCGCGGGTGGCCGTCAGCTTGGCTTGCAGGGTTTTGATCTGATCACCCACATTGGAAAGCTTCTGCCCCAAATCGGTGATCTTTTCACCAACCGCTTCAAATTCCTCCGCCAAGGCGGCCAATTTGCCCTGCGTGTTCCAGCCCAAAACATAATGCGACCGGTCGTTGATGGTCGAGCGGTCATCCTTTACATGGCGGCTGCCATCGCGGATCAATCCCTCGCGGGTGAGGCCAAAATCCACCTGATTTCACCGCACTAGAATTAGCGTGCCGCCGAGTGGTTTTTAAGGCGTTAGTTTTGGGATCATCCACGAGAACGCCACCAATCCTAATTCGCCGCAGAATTTTATCCGCCGGTCTGATTAGGCTGATGCTGGCGCTGTGTCTGATTGGCAAACTCAATGCCGATGAACAGCCTGCGCCGCTAACGCCCGCGTCGCCGCTGGTTCGCCGCACAAATTTATCGGCACGGCATGCGTTGCATGAAAATCTGTCGGGAAATTCACCGTCAGCGAACCGGAATTTTCGCCCTGCTCCCAAACGCGCAAAAGCGCTTTGTCGCTGTAAGGATCAGGGCCAAAAAGCGTGACCAGCACGCCGCGCCGCCAAAGACACGATCCTCGGCGTGAAGAAATAATTTCGGAATTCTTGCAAAGGCGCTCTGCTTGATGTGGAACGCCTTTCTTTATTTCCGGGAGGGCTGGTGCAGAACATTTGGTGAATATCCGACCCGGTTTTCATTAGACGCCGTCCACAGAACCACTAGATTTTCGGCTCCGCCCGGCTTGTCAAACACGCCGATAGTCGCCATAAGCTCATGGCTAAGTGGAATCTCGCCAGCCTTGTTGATAATTAATCACGGGCCTCTCACACCATAAACGAGACAAACCTTGCGCTGAGAATCAAAAGTCCGTTTTGCTTGCCAAGCAATATGATTCAACTTCCTTCTGTTGACTGATGATAGAGGCGGCCCAGTTTGTGCGGGCTGACGCCGAGGTGAAAGCCGGCGATAATTATTTTGTTGATTAGCGTGGTGCGGATGACGCCTAGCTTTTGCCAGCGGCGACCCGAAGTGGTGGCGGCTGTCGCCGCTGTCACCACGCGTCCGCGTCGCCGCAGGCGCTGATTGAACTCGTGATCCTCCATGATGGGCAAATCCGCGAAGCCGCCGACTTCCTCAAACAACGCCCGCCGCAGAAAGAGCGTCTGGTCGCCGTAGGGTTTTTGGCACCAGCGCGAACGTAGATTGGTGACCGACTCCACCAACCCACGACCGGCGAACGATTCGAGGATGCGAAAACTGAACGCGCCCGCGACGACTCCCGGTTGCCCGATCGCTTCCGTCACGATTCTCGACCAGTTAGCTGGCAGCAAGGTATCGGCATGGAGAAACAAAAACACACTGCCGGTGGCCTGCGCCGCGCCGGCATTCATCTGCCGGGCACGACCAGGTTTGGAAAGAATCACTGTTGCTCCAGCAACTTCGGCAATGGCACCCGTGACGTCCGTGCTGCCACCATCCACTACGATGATTTCATGAAAGCAGCCCGCTCGCACCGACTGGAGCGCCGCCACGATGTCGGCCGCTTCGTTTAGCGCCGGAATTATGACAGAGATGCGGCTTAAATCGGTGTCTTCAAGCTTGGCGACCCGCTGCCAGCCAGCCACGTCTTCCGGCCGGTCAAGATCGTCGAGGGGGTTGAGCAACGCAGGTTTGACCTGATTGCGCGCGAGGATTTCCTGTGATTGAGCAAGGACGGTTTCCGTTCCCCAAGCGACGCCTTGGAATAACTCGGGCACGAGGCTTGTCAACCCAACCAGATAATAACCGCCATCCGTTGCTGGACCGAAGACCACGGGATTTGTCTGCAATGAATCGAACGCGGCGGCGAGCACTTCAGGAGTTAATTCTGGGCAATCGCTGCCGATGATGATGGTTGCGGTTGAGCCTTCACGAAAGCTATCGGCAAATGCACCCGCCATCCGCTGACCGAGATCGCCCTCGTATTGTGGCCGGCAAAGCCAACCATCGCCCAGCCAATGCTGCATTTCCTTCGCGTTGTCACCGGCAAAGCGAATTTCCAGTTCCACCTTATGCGACTGACACAGGGCATGAGCAGTTCGGAGCGTGCGCAAAACTAGCCGCCGATGCAGTGCCGCCGCGCCTTCTGCACCAAGTGCGGGAATGAGACGTGTCTTCACTTTCCCGGCGACAGGAAAGCGGGCGAACAAAATCAGCCTGCGGCGCTGGTCGGTCATGGCCAAATCACGATGGCGTCACGGCGGTCAGCCTGGTCCCATTGGTTTGCCCGGCAGTTGGCAGAGACCATTTTCCTCAGCGCCGAGTGCGCTGTTGAACTTCGCGCTGAGATTCTGGAATGCAATCCAAGCGGTCAATGCGACCACCCCGTCGTCATCGAAATGACCTTTGAGTGCCGCAATCTGCGCGGGCGTGACGCGTCGCGCGGTGTCGGTCATGGCCTCGGCGTAATCCAACGCGACGCGCTCGCGCTCCGAATACAGTCCACTCTCTTGCCACTGGGCGACGGCTTCGGCCTTGGCGGTTGAGCCGGTGGCCTGGAGCAGATTGTAGGCATTGAGATCCACGCAGAAAGCGCACCCGTTGAGCTGGGCCACGCGAGCTGAAACCAGACTGCGCAGCGCGGTGTCCACCGGGAACTGCTTCCGTTGAAACAAACCAAGCATGAACAGCAGACCAAAGAAGTGGCCGGGCAATCGTCCCCAAAGCCAAGACGGCGACAGCGTCTGGCCATATTTCCGCGCCTGACGACGGAAGAACCACCGCAGGTAGAACGGATATTCATCCAGCGGTTTTGGTTGGATCAAAGACATAAAAATTGAGTTGTCGTTTAGCGCAAGATCGCCGAAGACGCTACCGGTTTAAGGGCCATGTTGAAAATCATCTTTTTCACTGTGATTGGGCGGGCGCACGCTCCTCAGCGCTGCCACGCGAGCCACTTGCCCATGGCGGCACAGACCAGCGCGAAGTGAACGCGCGGCTCGGTGTAATCCACGGGTAGGATTTTATGTTCCACCGGGTTCAACGTGATGGTCTCGCCGAAGAGTTTAACGACGGGCTGATCCCACGGCCCGTTCCAAATGTGGCCGATGTCCTTGATGCTGTTGATTGGATAATAGTCAATTATCAGCCGGAGCGTATAGGCGTTGTAGGCGTTAATGAGAAATGAGAGTTGCTGAGACTCGGTCCATTGCTTGAACTCGGGCTTGGTCACGGCGGCGACTTCGTCGAGGTAATGGTTCAGTTCCTGCGGATGCGCCTTGAGCGAAGCGTAGTTCACACGAGCGTCTTTGATGTAATTCGTCAACACGACGGTAAACAGCGCATGGGTCTGGTCAAATTCGGCGGCCGCAGCACTGGAGGCAGCTATGAAACAGCCCAGAGCCAACGCGCACCAAACCCGGATATTCAGTATTTTCCGCATATTCATGGTGTGATTGAGCGTCAGTTCAGTTCCAGTTGTCCCAGCACGGCCATTGGTCGAAAGGATAGGACTTTGATGCGAAACTGGAAAGCCGTTTCACCGGCGACGACGGAATGGGCGAATGACGACATTCACAGATAAGAGACCGACCAGGAGAATTATTGTGTTCAACATGCCTCAACTGGTGAGACAATGCGGCAAGCTTCATCAATCATGAGGTTCCGGGCTGTGATTTTGGATGATGGGACGGGTCAAGCAGGCGGCCCCAACGCTCATTGTAGGGATGGACTTCGGTAACGGGCTTTCCATGGCTTACGACCATTCGCCCTTCATTGGCCCACTGAAAAATTGAGCCTTGCAGGTTGAACACGTTGGTGCAACCCGCCGCCAGCAACCTGTCGGCGGCTTTGGAAGAACGGATGCCAACGGAGCAATAAAGCACCACGACGCGTTCCGCCGGGAATTTTTTCAACAGCGCGGAAATTTCCGTCGAGGGCTCGGCGTTGATCGCTCCCAACAAGTGGCTGACGGCAAATTCATCGGAACTGCGGACATCAATCAACACAGGCCGGGCATTTTGCGGCAGGGCAAGCTGGCGGGCCAGTTCGGTGGTGGTCATCTGTGGAACTTTGGGCCAATCGTGTTTGATCTGCCTGAATACCGCCGGCCACGCAGGCGACGTGTTGGCAACCGTTTGCTCCTGACCAGCAACGGTCAACAGCCTAGTAGAAACAAAGCCAGCCACGATCCATAAGAAAACGCGCATCTGGCGCAGCCAACCACCGGTTCGTGATTCTCCGCTGACGGCAAAGATGCCGATGCGTTTGGCCGACTTCATGCCCGCGCCTCCCGCACCGCTCCGGTGCAACTGCTGCCACTGCCAGCGGTGCAAGCCAGACAGTGAACGTCGGTTTGAATTTTCCAACCATCAAAATGCTGCGGCGTCACGTCCCACAGGTGAAGCGGTTTGCCGTTTCGCACCTGCATTTTCAACATCTGATTGAAATCACAATCAAAGACTTCGCCCATCCAGCCGATGCTGATCGTGCTGCGGCACATCAGACCTTCGACCGTCGCCGGATTGAAATTGTTGGCGAGCAATTCGAGGTATTCATGCCATTGCCCGTGCCGGCGCAAGTCTTCGGCGAATCGTGCGATGGGTTGATTAGTGATGGTGAACAAGCGCGTGAACTCAATGCCGAATTGCTGGCGCAATTCCTGTTTGTAGTCGGCCTCCAGTTCGGCCTGCGAGCCAGGCAGCTTCGCGCCAAGCGGATTGTAAACGAGGCTTAACGGAAGCGTCGAGCCGTAGCCGACCGCGTTTAATTTCTTCAACGCGGAAATGCTTTTCACGAACACGCCTTCGCCGCGCTGCGTATCCACGTTATTGGCTGAATAACACGGCAGCGAGGCGACGACCTCGACCTCATGTTGCGCCAGATATTCCGGCAACCAAGCGAAGGCCGGGGTTTCAATGATGGTGAGGTTGTTGCGGTCAATCACCTGACAGCCCGCTTCGCGCGCGGTCCCGACAAAGTATTGGAAATGCTCGCTCAACTCCGGCGCACCGCCGGTGATGTCCACGATGGCCGGCCGATGTTCGCGAATCCACTCACCAACGCGCAGCGCGACCGATTCGGGCATCATTTCCGTGCGCGACGGGCCTGCATCCATATGACAATGCGTGCAGGTCTGGTTGCACTTGCGGCCGACATTGATTTGCAATGTTTGCAGCCGGCCACGGCGCAGGTTTAACCCGTGCGCAGAAATTTTTTCTTCAAAACGATTCATGATGCGTTGGTGAGACGTAAGGTAAGAAAGATTATCGCGGGAAACACGGCGGCACAAGGTGAGTGATCATTTGCAACGTCCCCCGTTATCATCGTCGCAGCATTTTGCCGCGTCGGTCTTGGCTTTCATGGCTGGTTCCAATACCCGAGCAAAAAAGAGCGAGGCAACGACACCACCGAGCGCAGGCGCTAAAACATAGACGTGAAAGAAGCCACCCACGCGGTCGGGAAACGCTGCTTTTCCCCAACCCATGAGCCAGGCCACCAACCGGGGTCCAAGATCGCGGGCGGGGTTCAAACCGGCTTGAGTCAACGGCGCGATGAGGCAGATGATAGAAGTCACCGTTAAACCGATAAATACCGGTGCCAGGGCGTCGTCCGTCCGGCCGACATTACAACCTTCGGTCAGTGCGAAGATCATCAGCACCAGGAGGAATGTGCCCAACGCTTCCGCGCCGATGGCCAAGGGCAGCGAAACGACGGCTGAGGAACCGGGACTGGGATAGTATTCACCGAAAATCATGGCCGTCTTGACCGATTCCGTTGCGCCACGAACAATGCCGTGGGCGCTCTCAAAGGCCGTGATGGATGGCGCAAACAGCGCATACAAGGTCAGACCAGCAAGGATGGCTCCCGTGAACTGGGCACCGACATAAACGGGAATTCTTCGCAGGGACATGCGTCCGCTGACGACCATGGCCACGCTTACTGCCGGGTTGAGATGAGCGCACGACAAGTGGCGGGTGAGATAGATGGCGAGCATCACGCCGATTCCCCACACCAAGGCCACCTGCATCAATCCTTGATGCGCATTGAACAAGACCGCCACCGCGACCGATCCGCATCCGAACAGCACCAAGACAAAGGTGCCCAGTGCTTCGCCAATGAACTCTCGTTTGCAATTCATGATTAACAGCAAGTTCCGCCATCGCAGCATTGGCTCGCTTCCGTGGTGGCTTGATAATTCTGCCCCTTGGTTTCCTTCGGCTGGCGGCGAGACGTGTGCGAACAGTCAAACGGTCTGGCTTGGGCAAGCGGTATGTCCGTCAGCGGGTCAATGAATTCAAAGAAGGAAGCGTAAGGTGCTTTTTTGTAGAGATTGTAGGTTTTGTCGCACACCGCGTAGCGGATGCCGCGTTCCATCCGATGGCCGTCGTCATCCAGCACTTCCTTGAACGGCCCGCGATAAATGACCGCCTGATTCCGCTCGAAACACTGGCCTTGCTTGCCTTTGAAAGCCTCGACGGTCACGGAACGGAATTCGATGCCTTTGACG
>Ga0182030_10027107_pt1 | contig 10327 bp, 8 predicted proteins | sample 812S3MmetaG_FD_121299 | JGI IMG/M metagenome (GOLD analysis project Ga0182030, IMG submission 121299) | Permafrost microbial communities from Stordalen Mire, Sweden - 812S3M metaG (Illumina Assembly) | ecosystem: Environmental > Terrestrial > Soil > Wetlands > Permafrost | place: Sweden... | reverse complement strand
TACTGCTCGCTTCTCCGCCAGTTCCACTCAGGACTGACCAACCAACGGGCCGACCGCTACGGGGACGATCGCCTGCTGCTCACCACCCGGGTGCTGACGGCGGTCCGGGGGGCCCTGGGACCGGAGCGGGTGCTCTCGCTCCGTTTGTGCTGCGACGAACTCGCCCCCTGGGCCGGGGTGACCCCCGAACACGCCGCGGCCATGATCGTCGACCTGGCCGGGCCGGTGGACCTGGTGGTGGTGGTCCGGGGCGGACCCTTCTCGGCCTCGGCCTACCGACCGGACGACCACACCCCGGCCGGCTTCAACGTGGAGTTGTGCCGCCAGATGCGCCAGGCGGTGGGGGGCCGGGCCGCGGTGGTGCTGCAGGGCAGCGTGGTGGATCCGGCCCAGGCCCAGGCGGCGCTGGACGCGGGGGTGGCCGACCTGGTGGAGATGACCAGAGCCCAGATCGCCGAGCCCCGGTTGGTGGGGTTGGTGCGGGGCGGCCGGGCCGGGCGGGCCCGTCCCTGCATCCTCTGCAATCAGGCCTGTCATGTGCGTGACGCCCGTAATCCCCTGGTGAGCTGTGTGGGCGAACCCCGCTCCGGCCACGAGACCGTGGAACCCCCGGTCGAGGGCCGGGACCCCGTCCCCCTCCGGGCCTTGGTTGTGGGCGCCGGGGTGGCCGGGCTGGAGTGCGCCCGGGTGCTGTCGGCCCGGGGGCACCGTGTCCGGGTGGTGGAGCGCTCGGACCGGACCGGCGGAACCCTCCAGGCGGCCGCGGTGGGACCGGGTCGGGAGCGGCTGGCCCTGCTTCCCGAGTGGCTGGCTGACGAGTGCCGGGCCCAGGGGGTAACAGTGGAGACCGGCGTCGAGGTCTCCCCCGACGATCTGGACGCCGCCCGCGCCGGCGGCACCGAAGTGGTGTTGGCCACCGGCTCCCGGCCGGCGCCGTGGGCCGTTCCCGTCGACGATGGGTGCCCGGTGCTCGACCCGTTGGTGCTGCTGTCCGGCGGGCCCGAGCTCCTGGGCCACCAGCCCGAGGGGTCGGTGGTGGTCCACGACCCGGTGGGCGGTCCCATCGGCGTGGGGGTGGCCGAGTGGCTGGCTGGCCAGGGGCGCCAGGTGGCGCTGGTGACCCCGGACCAGATAGCGGGAACCCTGCTCTCGCTGACCGGGGACCTGGCCGATTCCAACACCCGGCTGCAGCGGGCCGGGGTCCGGCGGGAACTCCGGGCGCTCCTACGGCGCGTGGAGGGAGGCCGGGCCCACCTGGAGGATGTGTGGACCGGCGAGGCGCGCACCGTCGACTGCGCAGTGGTGGTGGAGTGCGGTCACCGCCTACCCGAGGAGAGCCTGTACCTGGCCCGACCGGGAACCCGGCGCGCCGGCGACTGCGTGGCGCCCCGCGGCGTGCTCGAAGCGGTGCTGGAAGGCCGGCGGCTGGCCCTGGACATCACCCGATGGGTCCCACCGACCCCGGTGCTCTCGGCCGTGGGGGTGACCGGGTGAGCGCGGTGGACGCCGATCCGACCCGACGCCCCGGACGGGTGACCGGAAGGGTGGCCCTGATCACCGGAGTGGCCCGGGGCCAGGGCCGGAGCCACGCCGTGGAGTTGGCCCGCCAGGGAGCCGACATCATCGGCGTGGACCTGTGCGGGGACCTGGACTCCATCCCCTACCCCCTGGCCCGGCCCTCGGATCTCGAGGAGACGGTCAGACTGGTGGAGGCCACCGGGGCCCGGATGGTGGCGGCCCAGGTCGACGTGCGTGACGCTGCGGCCCTGACCGAAGCGGTCGAGCTCGGGGTGGATCGTCTCGGACGGCTGGACATCGCCGTGGCCAACGCCGGGGTGTGCACCATCCAACGCTGGGACGAGGTGACGCCCGAGGTCTGGGACACGGTCATCGGCATCAACCTCACCGGCACCTGGAACACCTGCACCGCGGCCATCCCCCACCTCATCGCCGCCGGTGGAGGATCGATGATCCTGATCAGCTCGGTGGCCGGCCTCAAAGGGCAGCCCTTTCTGGCTCCCTACGTAGCGTCCAAGCACGGGATGGTCGGCATCATGCGCATGCTGGCCAACGAGCTGGCCTCACAGCACATCCGGGTCAACTCCATCCACCCCACCGGGGTCGACACGCCCATGCTGGTGGGTCTGGGCGGGTTGACCGAACGGATCGAGGCCAGCCCCGACACCGGATCGATCTTCCTCAACTCGCTGCCGATCACCGTGGTGACCCCGGCCGACGTGAGCGAGGCGGTCCTCTATCTGTCGTCCGACGCCTCCCGCTACGTGACCGGCACGACCATGACCATCGACGCCGGATCGTCGGCCCGGTGAGCACCGTGGGTCCGGTGTCCGCATGAGCGCCGGCACCCGCTACCGCCATCTGTTCACCCCGTTGCGACTGGGCCCGGTGGTGGTCCCCAACCGGATCGTCTTCTCGGCCCACCTCACCAACTACGCCACCGACGGCCTCCCCACCGAGCAGCACGCCGCCTACTACGCGGCCCGGGCCGCCGGCGGGGCCGGCCTCATCATCACCGAAGAGCACTCGACCCATCGCACCGACTGGCCCTACGAGAAGCTCATCCACGGGTTCAATCCGGAGGTCATCCCGGGCTACCGGCGCATCACCGAACGGGTGCACGCCCACGACGTCCCGATCCTGGCTCAGATCAACCACAACGGGGGCCAGGCCTCGAGCATGTACTCGCGCCTACCGGTATGGGCGCCCAGCCCGGTGCCGGACCCGTTGTTCCGCGAAGTGCCCAAGGCCGTCGAGGCCCACGAGATCGCCGAGATCGTCGACGGCTACGCCCGGGTGGCCGACCACTGCATGCAAGGCGGGTTCGACGGCGTCGAGCTGCAGTGCTCCCACTCCTCGATCGTGCGGGGGTTCTTGTCGCCGGCCACCAACCGACGGACCGACGAGTACGGGGGATCCCTGGCCAATCGGGCCCGGCTGCTGTTGGAGATCGTCGACGCGGTGCGGGTGACCATCGGGCGCGACCGCGCCCTCGGGGTGCGCCTGTGTGGGGACGAGCTGATCGAGGGCGGGACCGGGATCGAGGACGCCGTGGAGGTGGCCCGGCTGGTCGATGCCACCGGTCAGGTCGACTACATCAACACCTCGATCGGGGTGGCGACCGCCACCCTCTACATGATCGAAGCCAGCATGCAGGTCCCACCGGGGTACGCCATGTTCATCCCCAGTGCCATCCGCCAGGTGGTGCAGGTGCCGGTGGTCGGCGTGGGCCGGTTCAAGGATCCGCTCCAGGCCGACCGGGCCCTCAGCGACGGGCTCTGTGACCTGGTCGGAGTGGTCCGGGGCCAGATCGCCGACCCCGACTTCGCCACCAAGGCCCGGTCCGGGCACGCCACCGATATCCGCACCTGCCTGTCCTGCAACCAGGAGTGCGTCGGACGCATGGGGCTCAACCGCTGGCTGGGTTGCATCGAGAACCCCCGGGCCGGGCGCGAGGCCACAGCCCTCTCTGGCCCCACGCGGCGGCGGTCGGTGGTGGTGGTCGGCGGGGGCCCGGGTGGTCTGCAGGCCGCGGTGACCGCCGCCGAACAGGGTCACCGGGTCACCCTGTTCGAACGAGAGGACCGGCTGGGAGGACAGGTCCGGGTGGCCGCCACCGTCCCCAGTCGGGCCGAGTTCCTCGACATCACCCGCAACCTCATCGTGGCCGCCCGCCGCTTGGGGGTCGATCTGCGCACCGGGGTGGAGGCCACCCGGGCCGATGTGGAGTCCGAGCGACCAGACGTGGTGATCGTGGCCACCGGGGCCCGACCGTCCCGGCCGTGGTGGGCCGGCGACCACCCACAGGTGGTGGACGTCCGCGATGTGTTGGAGGGCCGGGCCCGACCCCGGGGGGAGGTGGTGGTGGTCGACGAGCTCGGGTTCCACCAGGCCACCTCGACCGCCGAGCTGCTGGCCGACCGGGGTTGTCAGGTGGAGATCGTGACCAACGGCATGGTGGTGGCCCAGGACCTGGGGGTTACCCTGGACATGGAGACCTGGAACGTGAAGGCCCATGCCAAGGGCATTGGCCAGCGGGTGGACCTGGTGCCCATGGGCGTCCGCCCCGAAGCTGCGCCCGACGAGGAGGACGGGGAGCACCGGGTGGTGCTGAGCCTCCAGCACCACCCGACCGGCACCGACCTCGAGCGGACCTGCGACTGGGTGGTCTGCTCGGTGCATCAGGAACCCGTCGACCAACTCTGGCGCGACCTGCAGGGCTGCTCGTTCCCGGTGCATCGCATCGGGGACTGCCTGGCGCCGCGCCGAGCCCACGCCGCGGTGATCGAGGGGCATCGGGTGGCGGTGGGCCTGTGACCGGCGCGTGGCCCACCATCGACGAGGAGGCGGTAGCAGTGGTGGTGGCGCGGGACGGCCGGCTGCCGGTCGGCTCGGATGAAGCGGTGGCCGAAGCGGGAGGCTCGGCCGTGGTGGTGGGGTCGGGATCGGAGGACGCGGCCCGCACCCTGGTGGCCGTCCGTCGGGGGTGGTGGGCCGAGACCGGGGCGGGCTTCCGGCCGGGCCTGCTGGCCGCCCAGCTGGCTCCGGTGGTGCGGGGGATGACCCTGGTGATCCTGCCGGCTTCTCCGGACGGACGGGACCTGGCCCCCCGGCTGGCCGCCCGGCTGGGCCGGCCCCTGGTGGACGGAGCGGTGAGCGCCGGGTGCGGTGCGGATCCGGAAGGGGGAGCCGGGGCCGGGGTTCGCGCCACGGTGTCGCGGCTCGACGATCGGGTGCTGATGGAGGTGGAGGTCCGCGGGCCGGCGGTGGTCACCCTGGTGCCGGGCGGCCGGGCCGTGGACCCGCCGGACCCGGAAGCCGTCGTGGTGGTCGAGCCGCTCGGGCTCCCCGAACCATCGGCGGTGGCCAGCGGGGAGGACAGCCCCCTCGACCCTGAGGTGGTGGCCATCCTCCAGCCGGACCTGCACACCATGGACCTGGCCGAGGCCACCCGGGTGGTGTCCGGCGGGGCCGGGCTGGCGGCGGGCTCGGACGACCAGCAGGCAGCCCAGGTGTTCGACCTGTTGGTGGAGGTGGCGGCGGCCCTGGGCGGCTCGGCCGGGGCCACCCGGGTAGCCACCGATGCCGGATGGACCGGCTACGAGCGCCAGATCGGGACCACCGGTGTCACCATCCATCCCGACCTCTACATCGCCATGGGGGTGTCAGGGGCCGCCCAGCACACCGGGGGGGTGGGGACGCCCCGGCACATCGTGAGCGTCAACACCGACCCTTCGTCACCCATGACGGCCATGGCCGACCTGGGCCTGGTGACCGACGCCCAGGACCTGTTGGTCGAGTTGGCCCGGCGGTTCGGCCTGGGCCTTCCTGACGGCCCGACCTCCCGTCCGGCCACCACCCCCGCGGAGTCCACCGGTGGCTGAAGGAGTGTCGCCCGGTGCGGCCGGGCCCGACGTGGCTGGGGCCGGCGGCTCATCGGCCGCCGGGCCGGATGGAGCGGGGTCGACCTCGTTCGACGCCATCGTGGTGGGAGCAGGCCCGGCCGGCTCGGCGACCGCCCTGGCCCTGGCTCGAGCCGGCCGGTCGGTGGTGATGGTCGAGCGGGGTCCCTTCCCCGGCTCGAAGAACGTCTACGGGGGCGTGGTGTACGGGCGGGTGCTCGACGCCATCATCCCGGGTTGGTGGGACGAGGTGCCGGTGGAACGGTGGGTGGTGCGCCGGTCCACGCTCATGATGAGTGGAACCCAGTCCCTCTCCATCGACTACCGGTCCGAGGCCTGGGGCCGTCCTCCTTACAACGGGATGACCACCCTCCGCTCGAACTTCGACTCGTGGCTGGCGACCCACGCCACCGATGCCGGGGCCCGGCTGCTTACCGACACCGTGGCCACCGGACTGGTGAGGGAGGGCGGCCGGGTGGTCGGGGTCCGGACCGACCGCGACGGTGCCGTGCTGCGGGCCAAGGTCGTGGTGGCCTGCGACGGGGTGAACTCCTTTCTGGCCAAAGAGGCGGGCCTCGTGCCGCCCGCGGATGCTTCCCATCACACCCTGGGGGTCAAAGAGGTCCTGTCCCTGCCCCGTGAGGTGATCGACGAGCGCTTCGGGGTGACGGGCCATCAGGGTGTCGACATCGAGATGCTCGGGTGCACCCGCGGCATCCCCGGTGGGGGGTTCCTCTACACCAACGCCGACACGGTGAGCGTGGGGGTGGTGGTGTCCCTGACCCACCTGGCTGAGTCCGGGATACGGCCCGAGGAGCTGGTGGCCGACGTCAAGGACCATCCCTCCATCGCCCCCTACCTGCGCGGCTCCACCCTCCGCGAGTACGCCGCCCACCTCATCCCCGAAGGCGGCTACGACACCATGCCCGACCTCACTGCCGACGGTCTGGTGATCGCCGGTGACGCCGCGGCCATGACCTTGGCCGCCGGCCTGTGGCTGGAGGGCGTCAACTTCGCCATCGGGTCGGGCTTCGCCGCCGGTCGGGCCGTGGACCGCGCCATCGCCTCGGGCGACTGCTCGAAGCTGGGGCTGTCCTCGTACCGGGACGACCTCGAGCGGCAGTTCGTCCTGGCCGATCACAAGCGCCTCCGCAAGGCACCGGCCCTGGTCCTCTCGGACCGGGTCCAGCACCGGTACCCCGGCCTCCTCTGCGACCTGGCCGACGGGATGTTCACCGTGACCAATCCCATCCCGAAGCCGGGCGGCCTCCGGCTGACCCGGGATGCCGCGGCCAAGCACGGAGTGCGCCTGTGGGAGCTGGCCGCCGACACCGTGCGGGGCATGAGGATCTTCGGATGAGCGCCACCGACCCGGCATGGCGGGGGATCTCCTTCGAGGATCGGATGGCCACCGTGGACTTCCGGGTCGGGGAACGGGCCCACATCACCGTGGACTCCGACGTCTGCCGGTCGTGCACCACCAAGGCCTGCGTGACCGCCTGCCCGGCCAACCTCTTCGCCCCCACCGCCAACGGCGGGATCCTCTTCAACTACGAGGAGTGCTTCGAGTGCGGGACCTGCTACATGGTCTGTGATCACGACGGCGCCATCACCTGGACCTACCCCGACGGCGGTCAAGGCGTCGTCTTCCACCACGGATGACGGCGACGATGCACCAGGGCCACAGCCCGCTGGTGGTGGCGTGCCTCCGGATCACCGACCTCCGACCCGAGGTCGATCCCCTCTCCGGAACGGTGCGCGGTGACCGCTGGGGCGTCGGGCTCTCGGCGGCCGACGGGGCCGCTCTCGAGCATGCCCTGCGCATCTGCGAGGCCTGGTCGGGACGGTTGATGGCCGTAGCGGTGGGACCCGTCTCGGTCGAACCGGTACTCCGCCAGGTGGCCGCCCTGGGCGCGTCGGTGCTGCGGGTGCCGGTCTCCGAGGCCGGAGACGGTCAGACCCACCTCCTGGTCCACGATCAGCAGGCACTGGCCCGCCGGGTGGTGGAGGCCGTCGGGGCCCGGCCCTCCGTGGTGGTGTGCGGTGACCGGTCGGTGGACCGGGGCACCGGGGCCTTCCCGGCGTTCCTGGCCCACGAGTTGGGCGCGGCCCAGGCGCTGGGCCTGGTGTCATTGGACACCGAGCCGGGGGGCGGCCTGGTGGCCGAACGCCGTTTGGACGGCGGTTGGAGGGAACGACTCCGGGTACCGCGGCCGGCCGTGTGCTCGGTGGAGGCGGCGGGGGTGCGGTTGCGTCGGGCGCCCCTGGCTGGAGCCCTGGCCGCGGCCGACTCCGAGGTCCCCGTGAGTCCGGTCCCGTCGCCGCTGACGGTCGGATCACCGGACCACGAGGTCCGGATCGGCCCGGCCCGGCCATTCGCCCCGCGCACGCGGGTGTTGCCGGCCCCCCGAGGGGACGATCCCCGGATTCGACTGTTGGCCCTGACCGGCGCCCTGGTGGCCCACGATCCTCCTACCGTGATCGGGCCGGTAGGGAGCGCCGGAGCCGCCGACGCTCTGATCGGGTTCCTGGTGCGCCACGGCTACCTGGACGGTCCGCCGAACGGGGAGCACCCCGACACCACGGTGGACGGGTGACAGACCTCGACCGGCTGACCTGGCCCGAGGTCGAGCACCGGGCCGAGCGCGGTGGGATCCTCCTCATCCCGGTGGGCTCGACCGAGCAGCACGGACCCCATCTGCCGCTCACCACCGACACCGATATCGCGGTAGCGGTGGCCCGCCAGGTAGGTCGGCTGGACCCGAGGGTGGTGGTGGCGCCCGCCGTGGCTTACGGGTCGAGTGGCGAGCACCAGGCCTTTGCCGGCACCCTGTCCATAGGATCCGACGTCACGGAGGCGGTGCTGGTGGAGCTGGGCCGCTCGGCCGCCGTGGCCTTCGCCCGGTTGGTGGTGGTGTCGACCCACGGCGGGAACGCCACGCCGGTGGCCCGGGCCATGGCCCAGCTGCACACCGAGGGTCACCCGGTGACCGCATGGTGGCCCTCCTGGCCCGGCGACCTCCACGCCGGGCGGACCGAGACCTCCCTGATGCTGACCATCGCCCCCGAGCGGGTGCGGCTCGAGCAGGCCGAGGCCGGTGACCGGCGTCCCATCCGCACGGTGCTCCCCCTGCTCGTCGAACATGGGGTGCGTGCCGTCAGTGCCAACGGGGTACTCGGCGACCCCACCGGAGCCAGTGCCGAGGAAGGGGCCCGGCTGCTGGCCGCGGCAGTGGCGGACCTGGCCGAGATGATCCGGGAGGTTGACGGTGAGCCGTGACGGACAGGCCATGACCAACAGGGAGGTGACCGGATGAACCGGGTGGCAGTGGTGACCGGGGCGGCCCGGGGGATCGGTGCCGCCACCGTGCGGGGGTTGGCTTCCGCCGGCTGGGTGGTGGTGGCCGTCGACCGGGGCTACGACGACCCCCGGCTCCCTTACTCCCTGGGCACCGAAGCAGAGCTCGATGCCGTGGTGGCTTCAGCTCTGGAGATGGCGCCCCGGTCAACCGGTGCGGGAGGCCTCGACCAGGTGGTGGCCTTCCGGGCCGACACCACTGATCCCGAGGCCCTGGGGGCCGCAGTGGCCCTGGCCGAGGAACGGTTCGGCGGTCTTGACGCCATGGTGGCGGTGGCAGGCGTGATCGCCGGCGGGGTGCCGTTGTGGGAGATGCCCGCCGACCAGCTGGACGCGGTACTCGGGGTGAATCTGGGAGGCCCGGTTACCGCCGCCCGGGTCGGCATCCCGGCGCTGCTGCGGCGGCCAACACCCCGCCAAGGACGGTTCCTGGCCGTCGCTTCCGCCGCCGCCACCCGTGGCCTCCCCAAACTGGCCGCCTACGGAGCAGCCAAAGCGGGCGTGGCCGGACTGGTCCGGGGGTTGGCCGCCGATCTGGGTGGCACCGGGGTCACCGCCAACGCCGTCAGCCCGGGCTCCACGGCCACCGCCACCCTGACCGAGAGTGCCCGGCTCTACGGCCTCGACGACACCGGGCCCTTCGCCGACCAGCAAGCGGTGGGGCGACTGCTGGCGCCCGAGGAGGTGGCGGCAGCCCTGGTGTGGCTGGCCGGCCCGGACAGTAGTGCCCTGACCGGGGCGGTGATCCCGGTGGATGGCGGCCTTTCGCTGTGACCCCCCTGCCCGGTGGGCTCGGAGTGGTCCTCGACCGGTCGGTCCGGCTCTTCCGGCACGGGACCGTGCTGGTCGGAGGGCACCCGGGGCGGATGATCACCCTGAGCGGCGACGGCGCGGCCACCTTGTCGGCCCTACTGGCCCAAGGGACCACCACCGAGGCCGCCGGTCGGTTGGGACGCCGCCTGGTCGACGCCGGCATGGCCCACCCGCGGCCGGCCCGGCCGGAGGGACTCGCAGCAGGTCGGGATGACCCCGGGCGGGTGACCGTGGTGGTGCCGGTCCACAACCGGATCGACGATCTCCAACGGTGCCTCGATTCACTCGGTCCGGAACTACCGGTGCTGGTGGTCGACGACGACTCCGACGACCCGGCCGCGGTGGCCCGGGTGTGTAGGCGCCCGAACGTCCGGCTGATCCGCCGGGAGGTCAACGGAGGACCGGGTGCGGCCCGCAATGAAGCGTTGGGGTGGGCCGACTCGGAGTTGGTGGCCTTCGTGGACAGCGACTGCCAGGTCACCGACGGATGGTTGGAAGAGCTGCTCTGGTGGTTCGACGACCCGCTGGTGGCCGCGGTCGCCCCGCGGATCCGCCCCGACCCGGCCACGGCCGGCTCCTCGGCACGGGCCAGGTATACCGACGCCCGCTCGGCCCTGGACATGGGCGCCGAACCGAGCCAGGTCGGCCCGGAGGCGGTGGTCCGCTACCTGCCCGCCGCGGCGCTGGTGGCCCGCCGGGTGGCCGTCGCCTCCGGCTTCGATGCCGGCCTACGGGT
>Ga0182030_10027106_pt1 | contig 10327 bp, 8 predicted proteins | sample 812S3MmetaG_FD_121299 | JGI IMG/M metagenome (GOLD analysis project Ga0182030, IMG submission 121299) | Permafrost microbial communities from Stordalen Mire, Sweden - 812S3M metaG (Illumina Assembly) | ecosystem: Environmental > Terrestrial > Soil > Wetlands > Permafrost | place: Sweden... | reverse complement strand
CGGATGTCGAGAATCGAACGGGATCCGTCCGCGTAGTTGATCGACTCTTCGTCGTACAGCCCCATCTCGCGGCGGCCGGGATACATGGAAGGTCGCTTCGGACCCCCTCCTTCCACCGCAAAATCGGCGTACGGATCGGGGTCGACGTGTCGAGGATAAAGCTTTGACGCTGAGATTTCTGCCGGTGTCAGTAACGGCTTGAGGACCGGCGTTTGACCCCTTTGCGAGGCGACTGCCTTGTAGATGCTTTGCAATTTCGCGACGTCCCCGTTTTCGGTCGCGACCACGCTGCTCTGGATGTCTTTGAGGCTTGCCATGGCCTTCTGGTCGCCGCCCATGAACAGCGTGTTCGACATCACGGCCATTGCTTCGCGCCCATACGCGTGATGAATCAGCGCCAGGCCTTCTTTATAGGCCAGGGCCAGTTGATCCGCCGATTCCGCGGTGCGAAGCTTCTCCGCGGCAAGAGTCACATCCGCGCCGATGCGCTCGATGCCGTGCGCCGCCGTTAACCCGGCCAGCAGCAACCCGTCATCGGGCTTGGCGTCGGCCTCCACGAGAGAAACGCACATGGTCACCATCGCGGTCCGCTTCAGCTGCGTCGGATCGATGAACTCCGGCCGGTCTTCGCTCGTGTGATAGTGGACGTCCGGCCAGTTCATGAGGTGCACGCCGGCAACGCGGGGATAGGAGTGGAGGAACGGCAGATGATCGCTTCCCCCCGCGTGTTTCATGATCCGGATGTGATACGGATCCTGACTCCCCGTGGGATCGGTGATCGGATCCTGCATGTAGCGGCCCGTCTCCGGGGATGAATTGGTGAGGTTGTGATACTTGATCGCCTGGGTATCCTCCATCCAGGTGAGGTATTGGACGTAAAGATCGTTCAGAAAGCTCGGGAAGCTATCCGGGGTGAGCAGGACGCGCTGCTCGTTCTTGTTGATCGATTGGTTCGACCCGACGATATCCATGCTAGTCATCGCGACCACGTGCTTGGCGAAATCGGGATATTTCTTCCAATACTCGGTCGCGTAGGCGATTTCCGGCACCCATAAAAAGTGAACCGCGCGTTTCGGCTTCGGCAGCACGCCATCTTTGATCAGCTTGATCCAGGTGCGCCCGATTTCGAGGCTGGCCCCCACTCCGGACGTATCGTCGTTGGCGCCCTGCTTGGCAATCCCTTCGAAAAGATGGGCGACGATCACTACTTCCTGATCGGTTGTGCCGTCTCCGGGAATCCATCCCTCCACCACCTGATGCATCGCCGGATAGCGAGAGGTCTTGATCTTGACGTGGACCGTGACCGGACCGGCTTCGACCTCTTCGAGCAGATGTGTGCCTTCCCGCGTGGATAACATGATCGCGAACTTCGTCTGTGGATCCAGCGAGTCGCGATTGGCGTTAGAGAGATTCGATTGACCGCCCTGCGAGACCTGGTCCGGGCGATCGATCCCAAAGCCGAATTCGTTGTCGAAGGTGATGACGCCCGCTGCGCCGTATTCTCGAACCGCAAGATCGTGCACGCGCCCCGGGCTGCCGTTTGCGAGCACGATCTTGCCGCGAACGTCGCGCGACGTATAGTCGCTATTCCGCACACCGAGTCCGACCCAAACGAGTTGCGCCGTCACATCCGCGGATTGGCTGCCGGGCGCAAGCATGGCTGGCTGATCCAGGTATCGCGTGATCAGGTGCGTTTCCGGCGACGTGACCCACAACTCCGCGTCCTCGCCACCCCATTGCTTATACGGCACCGGCAGCCGAGTGATGCGTACGTTCGAGAAACCGTACTCGTTCGCGAGCTTTTCCGCGATCGTGGACTCACGATATGTCCCGGTATACTCATCGGCGGAGCGGATGTGCTCATACCCCGCAATATCGAGGATGTTCTGGTACGCCCGGGTCCCTGAGATTTCGGTCGCGATCGCCTTCATGGTCGCGTACGGGAGCATCGTATCGTGGTCACGCTGTAACTGTGCGAACGCATGGTTCGGAACCAGGGTCAGGACGACGATCGCGATGCCGGCGAATCGATTCATAGGTTTCTCCTTGTACGTCTCATTGCCAGTTTCCTATTTTATTCGGGGCGCGCGTCTTTCGGGCTCGCGCGTCTTTCGCGGGGTTCATTCGAAGAAGACGCGAGCCCCTCGGGATGACCGCCGCGGGGTCTGAGGAACGTATCGATAGGAAACAGCCGTAGGGATCGCGACGAGTGTCGCGACACGTTGGCGCGCGACCACGCAGGAGCTACGCGGGCGCGCGACGAAAGCATGAGCTGCGCCGGCGCGCCCGGAATCGTGTGAATGGAGAGTCGTCGCGAGAAGCCGGGATGCGTTAAGACTTGGAATTATCGGGCGGATCGATGCCCAGCGCGGTGGCGAGTGCAATTTGGTGGTCCTGCTCATCCACCAGAATCGTGCGGATCTGTTCCGCCATGGCGTATTCGCCCAAGGCATCGCATTGCTTCACCCGCTCGCGATAATTCCGGATCGTAGTGGTTTCGTTGTCGAGATCGAAGCGCAGCATGTCTTCGGCTTTTTCCGAAGTCTTGACGGGCTTGGGCACGACTGCGGGCATTCCGCCTAAATAGTCGATCTGCTTGGCGACGATCAGCGCGTGTGCGAGTTCTTCATGCGCGTGCTTCTCGAGCTCGGCGGCGATGTTCATATAGCTCGCGCCCTTGAGGACTTGTGAGTAGGTGACGTAGGAAATGATCGCTTGGTATTCGCGTTCCAGGTCTTGATTGAGCGCGGCGATCAGCTCGGCGCGGGAGTTGGATTTTGTGTCGTTCGATGGTTTGGCCACACCTGTATTGTCTACCCGGCGAACGGGGTTGTGCCAGGGCCAGGGCGATGAATTTTTGGGAATTTTTACCAGTCGAGGCCTGGAGCGGAAACGGCCAGATCGCTTCGAACCATGGGGGCGATTCTGCACGCACTCCGCAGTTCTTGCACCGCCAATGACCGCGGGACGCCGGTTGTTCCCGTGGCGAGAGGTCATCGGGCGGGCATTTTTTCGTTCTTTCATATAGTTACAGAACGGGTGTCCACATGCACTAGGGGACAGCATGTGGGCTCCTAAAATTACAAAATCCTGCGTTATCACGTTTGCACTCGTGCTGGGTTCGTCCGTGGCTGGTCCTTTGAGGGCTCAGTCCGACAGCTCCGCGCAATCCGACAATACAGCTGTCAATAAACAAGACCGGAATTCCGGCCAGGCCACGGCGGATCAGCAGAAAATGAATCCGGCCGACCGGCAGCTCACCCAAAAAATCCGCCGGTCGATCATGGCGGACAAAACGCTTTCCACTTACGCGCATAACGTAAAGATCATCAGTCAGGATGGAGTCGTCACCTTAAAAGGTCCAGTTCGTTCCGACGACGAGCTCCACACGGTAATGGCCAAGGCCAGTGACGCGGCAGGGAGCCCGGACAAAATTGTCAATCAGATGACCGTGCAACCGCCCAAGCAGTAAGCCGGCCGGGGCGCGCCTGACTTCTCGTCCCGCCAAACCGCAGAGCACGCAATCAAAAAGAGAAGAACAAATTACTAAGAGGAGATTCGAGACCATGGCTGACACTAAGACGACCACTTCGAGCAAGAACAAGGCGGTATTTGGAATCTATCGCAGCGTCGCGCAGGCGGAATTGAGCGTCGACCGCCTGCTCGCCGCAGGATTCTCGAACGACGATATTTCTGTCCTGCTTCCCGACAATCAGGGCACGAAGGACTTCGCACACGAGAAGAACACCAAGGCGCCCGAAGGCACGGCGAGCGGCGTCGTCGCTGGTGGAGCGATTGGCGGAACGCTAGGTCTGCTGGCCGGTATCGGCGCGATCGCGATCCCTGGCGTGGGCCCGTTCATCGCGGCCGGCCCGATTATGGGCGCACTTGCCGGGCTCGGAGTCGGTGGAGCGGTCGGCGGCGTCGTCGGCGCGCTAGCCGGCGTGGGCATCCCGGAATACGAAGCCAAGCGTTACGAAGGCCACATCAAAGAAGGCGGAGTGCTCCTCTCGGTGCACTGCGACACCTCCGACGAAGTCGGACGTGCGAAGGACCTTCTGAAGCACACCGGCGCACAGGACATTTCCTCAACCGGCGAAGCGAGTGCGGATTACCCCGCGAAGACCAAGGTTGAAACGTATCGATAGAGCGGTATCGGGCGGGTGGCGGAGGATTCCACCCGCCTTGTTTCGCGTCCGCGACAGGGCGCGGAATTGGAAGCGCAGTTAGAGAAAAGGAGACGACGATGAAACCGAGTACGACAGACCAAGTGCAGGGCAAGGTTCATGAAGTGAAGGGCGGGGCGAAAGAGAAAATCGGCCAAGTCACCAACAATCCGAACCTCGAAGCCGAAGGCCAAGATGAAAAGCTCGCCGGCAAGATCCAGAAAAAAGTCGGTCAGGTAGAGAAGGTTTTCGAAAAGTAATCAAATCGGACGGGAGCGGTCGAGCAGATGGCTCGATCGCTCCTCCGATCTCGAGGAGACGATAAAAATGTTGATCCTGTTGATTATCTTATTGCTGCTGTTGGGCGGAGGCGGAGGATATTATGGCCACAGCCGCTGGGGCTATGCGGGTGGCGCCGGCATCGGACTGGGAACCATTCTGCTGATCGTTCTGGTCGCGTACCTTCTTGGCGTTATTTGAAAACTCTATGCAACCAAGCTCTATGCAGCCATCTACTTTTTACACCAGACCCGAATCCGCCTCCGCGGATCAATCTAAGCTGTCGCCGCTTCCGCAGTTGCTGAAGCGTGCCCTTGTGCTGCAACCGGTGCGCGCTCGAGCGCTTCGCATTCCCGTTCCAGTTCCGCCGCAACCTGACCCGCATAGATCACGAAGTGATGCGCCGACAGAAGTACCATGAATGCGAGCCATTGTTTGGCCGGATCGAAAGCCCAATGACGAATCACCCTCCCCAGGAATTTCCAGTACGCGCGTTTGTATCCCGATTTCACGCCCTGCGTCCACATCGACGCGAATAAGACTTTGAGGTTGTAACTCATCGGAAGCTCGGGCGGTCGCTGCCCGCGCGGCTTCCACACGACGAGGGATCGAAAAGCGCGTTCAAAGAACGGCTCGGCTTGATACAGCCGGTCGAGCAATCCGCTCAAACCGCGCAGGAGAACAGGCAGAGGAAGCACGGTGCGGAAATTGGGGGCACTGAAGTTGGACGTGGCCTGGCTGTCCTCATACAAACGCCCCTCGCGCTTCATGCGATCGTAAAGCGCGGTCGTGGGAGGCGCCTGCAAAACCCCGGCCATGGCCCAGGCGATCGATGTCTTTTCGATGAACTCCAGCTGCCGGTCAAAGATATCTTCAGCATCCGAATCGAAGCCGACAATGAAGCCTCCGAGCACCCACAGGCCTGCCTCCTGAATCGCTCGAATCTGCTTGGCATTGTCGTGGCGGAGATTCTGGAATTTCTTGGATTCCTTGAGCGCCTCGCCCGACGGCGTCTCGATCCCAATGAAGACGTACATAAAGTTCGCCTCCACCATGGCCGCGAGCAGTTCGGGACGGTCCGCCAAGTCGATCGACGCCTCGGTATAGAACGAAAATGGGCGCTTGTGCGTGGTCTGCCACGCGGTCAGATCCTTGGCGAGCGCCAGAGCCCGCGCGGAATTCCCGATGAAGTTGTCGTCGACGATGAACACCTCATTACGCCAACCCAACTTGAGCAGGACGTCCAGAGCTTCGGTCATCTGCGCGGTGCTTTTCATCCGCGGCTTGCGGCCGTAAATCGTGATGATGTCGCAGAACTCGCACTGGAACGGACATCCTCGCGAGAATTGAATCGGCATCGACGTGTATTTGTCGCGCCGGAGCAAATCGTAGCGCGGCACCGGGCTGTTGGTCATGTCCGGTTTATCCGCGATGCGATACAGCGCCTGGGCCGTGCCGTCCTCGAGTGCCTTCGCAATTCCGGCGAACGCTTCTTCCGCTTCACCCACCAGGACATGATCCGCGGCCCGCAGCAAGAGTTCCGGTTCCGTGCTGGCCCACGGTCCGCCAATGAACGTTCGCCGCCCCAACGCGCGGGCCCGGGCGAGAACGTCCATCGCGTCGTGACGCTGCGCGTGCATCGCGCTCACCATGACCAAATCGGCCCACTTGAGATCCTCGTCGTGCAGCTCGTCGAACGCGTGATCGATCAGCCGGAGATTCCAGCCGGGCGGGCAGAGAGCCGCCACTGTGATCAATCCCAGGGGCGGCGTCATGGCCCGTTCCGGAATCATTTCCAGCACCCCTTCGAAACCCCAAAACGACGCGGGAAAGCGCGGCCATACCATCAACACGTTGATCTCGGAGCCGAGGGGAGGGAAGGTATCTTGCGGCATTGGTTCCGCGGCAAACAGTGCGAACGAACCATCGTTATTGGGGACGTTGAGCGAGGGCAATAAATTCTCCTTGGGAGGCCGAATGGCGCATTGGTGGGATGAGCGGATGTTGGAGCCAAAACGGCGACGAGGCCGCGTGAACCAGTACCACGGCTGGCGCATCAATCCTACGGCTTTTTACGCTCACCGTCAAGTTCGCCTATGTCAAGCTGGTACTGCCGGGCAGAAAGTACGGCCGCGGCGATCGGGCCGTCCATGAATCCCTCACCTCGCGCGCCAAACGTGGATCTCGCAGATGCCAGCCGGCGTCTGCTGCCCTGGCTGGTCGCGGTGGCGTTCTTCATGGAGTCGCTGGACACGACGATTCTCAACACCGCCGTGCCCACCATTGCGGAAGCGCTCAAAGTCGCGCCTCTCAGTATGAAATCCGTGCTGGCGAGCTATACCTTGAGCCTCGCGGTGTTCATCCCCATCAGCGGCTGGATGGCGGACCGGTTCGGCACACGCCGCGTGTTCGCCTCCGCCATCGGCATTTTCACCCTCGGGTCTTTGCTGTGCGGCATTTCGAGCAACATCCACGTACTGGTTGCGTTCCGGATTTTGCAGGGTTGCGGCGGAGCGATGATGGTCCCGGTCGGACGGCTGACGCTGGTCCGGACCTTCGCGCGATCTGAATTAGTCCGCGCGATGAGCTTTGTCGCGATTCCCGGTCTCATTGGCCCGATGCTCGGTCCGATTGCCGGCGGTTTGATTGTCGGCTATTTTCATTGGCGGCTGATTTTCTTCGTGAACCTGCCCATCGGTCTCATCGGGTTATGGATGGTCTACCGGCATCTGCCGGATTATCGCGAGGAGGAAAATTCCCCACTCGACCTGCTGGGCCTGATCCTGTTCGGCTCCGGCATCGCGCTTCTGTCCTATGTGCTCGAAGTGTTCGGCGAGCACACGCTGAGCGTGCGGGAAATCTCCGGCTTGCTGGCCATTTCCTGTGCCCTGCTGGTGGGCTATGGACTGCATGCCACGCACACGGCTTTCCCGTTGCTCGAGCTGACGCTGTTCCGCATCCGGACCTTTCGAGCGGCCGTGAGTGGGAGCTTCTTCACCCGCATCGGGATCGGTGGGATCCCGTTCCTGTTTCCGCTCCTCTATCAGGTCGGCCTGGGGTTCACGCCGATCGAGTCCGGTTTAATGATGATGCCGCAGGCGATCGCCGCGATGAGCTTTAAGATGCTGATGCCGCGCATTCTGACGCGCTTTGGTTATCGCGCCGTGTTGATCTCCAACACGCTCATCCTCGGCGGATTCATTTTTATGTTCGCGACCATCGGGCGGGGAACGCCGGTGTGGTTGATCGTGCTCCAGGTATTCTGTTTCGGATTCTTCAGCTCGCTCCAGTACACCAGCATGAACACTCTGGTGTTCGCCGATGTAAGCGAGCACCAGACCAGCAAAGCCAGCTCCATCGCCAGCACGATGCAACAGATGTCGATGAGCTTCGGCGTGGCATCCGCGTCGCTGGTCACAGCGCTATTCATCCCGGATCGATTCCACTCAGATCCCACCCAGATGATTCACGGCATTCAAAAAGCGTTCCGCGTGCTGGCGGCGATGACCGTCGTCTCCACGATCATCTTTCGGGAGCTCCGCAGCGAAGATGGCGACACCGTCAGCCGCCATGGACTTGGAACCAGTGAGGAAGCCGCGATGAAAATCGCGGATTAAGCGAGAAGTCCTGGTCGATCAGCCGCCGATCACAGCGCCGAACGGAACCCACGCTTTGCCGTTGAACTTGATGAGGAACAGCTGCTTGATCGGCTGGTAATCCGTGGGACTGGTCTTGACGCGGATTCCGTCGTGAAGCATCCCCAGATCAAGATCCAGGTTCGATGCCTGCTTCATCACGTTGGCACGCGTCAGATTGTCGCCGCATCTCTTGAGGACCTCGACCAGCGCCTCTGCGCGTTCGTACCCTGCAACGTTGTTCTGATCCCGCAGGCTCGCATCCGGATTGTATTTCTCCATCCAATCCAAAAACGCGCGGACAGCCGGATCGCTACCCGCATCCGGACGCTGCCAGCCTTTCGACCGCGCGCTCGTGATGACCCCGGCGGCCTTCTGCAAGCCAGCTGGATCGAGAAACGCGGCGACGGAAAGCGATGCGTTCGGTATGAACTGCAGTGGATGCCAGCCGAGGTCGTAGGTTCTGCGAATGGCGAGCGTCGCGAATCGCCCGACCGAGAAATTCAAAAACACGTCTGCGCCGGAGGCTTTCAATTCGTCGATTTGTGAGCCGAGGTCGCGATCCGACGTCCGGTAAGGGACCTCCTTGACAATCATCGACGTGCGGCTCCCCAAGCCGTCGTGAACACCGGCGAGATATTCCTTCCCGATCTCGTCGTCCGGATATAGAATCGCGATCTTCGCGTCGCGCCTGGATTCCGCGACGTACTTCGCGTAGGCCAGTCCTTCCACTCGATACGTCTCATAGAAACCCATGGTCCACGGGAAATGCGCGGGATCGTTGAACACGGTCGAGCTGGATTGGACGAACAACTGCGGGATTTTGTGTTCGTTCAGATAGGCTCGAATCGCCAGGTTCGCTTCCGTGCCGAACGGCGCGAAGAGCAGCAGGACTTGCTCGCGCTCTACTAATTCCTGAGCGGGCGCCAGTGCGGTTGTATCGTCGGACCCGCTGTCGCGAGTCAAGAAGTTGATTTTCCGTCCGTTGATCCCGCCGCGATCATTGATCATCTTGAAATACGCGGCTTCCGCCTTCGCCACCGCCCCGTATTCTTTGAACGCACCGGTATAGGGGGCGATGTTGCCGATCTTGATTTCCTGGTCCGTCGCGCCTGAATCGTACAGCGCGCCGGGTTTGCGGGTCTGCGCTCCAACAAGTGTGCTGAGGACGCTCACGAGCGCGAGGTTTACCAGGATGGAAAGAGAAGAAATGCGGAGCATGGTTCGCTCGTCCGCGATTGTAGCACTCAAACTTCCGTTCGCCGAGGCCGATCTTGGGCTGATGCGGGCAGTGCCGGGCGCGGCGATTTACTTCACCGAAAATGCGAGCAATACATTTCCGGCGATGCTCGAATAGCCGGAGTTTACATAGATCATTCCATCCGCGATGGTCACGCCGGTGGAACTGAACGATCCTCCTTTCGCTGGAATTCCGTTCACTGTCTCAAAATTCCGCAGCGCATCGAAATCCCACACGATCGCACCGGTCTTGGCATCGAACGCGCGCAGATGTCCGTCCATCGATGGCGAGAACACCACGCCATCGATCACCGTGGGCGGCGACTTCTGCGATCCCGAACATCCCGGCTGTCCCACGCACGCGGGCGCCGGCGGAGGAGTGTGCCAGGTCACCTTGCCTGTGGCCGCGTCGAGCGCGAACAGCCCTCCGCCACTGGTTGGTTCTCCCGGACGGCGATCCGAAACGGGCGCGTAGACCAGCCGTTCAATAGGACTGTACGCAACGCCCCACTGGATTCCACCGTCGGGTCCGCCGGTTCCAATCCGCGTTTGCCATACAACCTTGCCCTTTTTACCGGGATCGAAGGCCCACACCACGGACGACTTCTGACCATCGAGCAGCAATTGCCGTCCGCCATCCAGGTCCACCAGGATCGGCGACGCGCCGAAGTCGACATCCGTCCCCGCGTGGGGAGGGCAATTGCCGGTGTGCGGAGATCGCGGACCGCAGTCCCAATTAAACATGTCGGGTTCGGCCTGCTGCGACCACCGTATCGCGCCCGTCTTCATATCCATCGCGACAATCGCGTCCGCAGTTCTAATGTCTGGGTCCGAATACCCATTGCCGGTTGCGACGTAGACCAGATTGCGTTTCAAATCCAGCGTCGGCGACGACCAGATCGTCGCGCCCGATGGCCCAAAATATTGGACGCCTGCCGCACTCCGCCGCGTAGGCTTCGGCTTTGGTGAGGTGTAACTTCGCCAGAGAATCGAGCCGTCGGTCGCGCG
>Ga0182030_10027105_pt1 | contig 10329 bp, 9 predicted proteins | sample 812S3MmetaG_FD_121299 | JGI IMG/M metagenome (GOLD analysis project Ga0182030, IMG submission 121299) | Permafrost microbial communities from Stordalen Mire, Sweden - 812S3M metaG (Illumina Assembly) | ecosystem: Environmental > Terrestrial > Soil > Wetlands > Permafrost | place: Sweden... | reverse complement strand
CTCGTCGTCGGTCACGCAGAGGCTTCCCTGCACACGGCGAAAGCCATGGTCGCCAAGGATCGCGCCAATCTCCGTGCAGGCCTGCGAGACGCCCTTGGGGTGGTGCTTCTGTGTGTCCACAACGGTAGGTCAAACGCCACAGCGTACATCAGCGTGCCGCTGGGTCATCAAGAATGTGGGTTAACCGGTGCTCTGCGGATTCACCCGTTTTGATCATCTTTATCGCGACAAGCCAGTCACCATCATCGACCTGGCGGAGCGCTTGACCGACCTCGTATTCCTCGCCGATGTTCCCAAAGGTCTTGATCTTTCCGACCGGAATGGGCGGTGGTGCAATTATCTCCGGCATGAAGGCCCTCCTGATGACAGACCCCAGTCTCTTCTTAACTCAATTTGGGTAGAAAGAAGCCGCCAAGATCGGACGCCGAACCGTGCTTCCCACTCATTGGAGTCTAAATGGCGGGAAATCGCGCTTTTGCTTCAAGCCCTCTTCCGCGCCGCGGAACTTTCTCTCATGGGCCGGGTTTTAGCAGATGACGGCTTCCGCCAAACCTCGTCTAACAGTTTGAGCCGGAGGCATCGCCTTCAAGCGCTTGTTCACGCGGCGCGGCGTTGATTTGCCGTTGGAACCGCGCTTCAGGCGGAGGAGAAACATGAAGATGAATCGTATCTTGCTTAAGAAATCTATCCCCCAGATTCTGGCGTGGGCGGGTTTGGCGGCCCTGACAGGCGTGATTGCGCTTGCCCAGACAACAGACTCGGACTCGATTACGGTCACGGCCGCGGCGACCGGCCAGCGATCGGACGGACAGATCGAGATGGACGTGGTCCATGCTCTGGACGCTTCCAAGGCGCTGAAAGGCGACCTGATCACCGCCGCTACCATTCAGGGCGAGGTCACGCTCTCGGGAACCGTATCGGGAGAGGCCTCCAGTGAGCTTGCCGAGGCGATCGCGGGGCATGTGGAAGGCGTAACCAAGGTCAACAACAACTTGAAGGTCGGCAATCCGCAGGCGGCACAGGCAGCGCAGCATGTGGCCCCCGGCACGCAACAGATGGCGGACAGCGCAGGGGACGACGCCATGGCGCCCGTTCCCCCTCCCCCGCCAGCTCTGAACGATGGCCCGCTTCCCCCCCCCGGACAGAGCCAGCCTCAGTATCAGGAGCCGGCTCAGCAAGCGCGGCCGCAGTATGGAACGGCCAATCCGCGCATCACTCGCTTGCAACCTCCGGCTCAGGCGTATGAAGCGCCCAAGGGGCCTGTCACTTTGCCGCAGGGAACGCTCTTGCAGTTGCGCACCATCGAGGCAGTGGGCACCAGAAAGGCCAGCGACGGCCAACCGGTTCAGTTCACCGTAATCCGCGACGTGGCCTTCGGCGGCGTGCTGGCCATTCCCAAGGGTGCGGCCGTCCACGGCGTCGTCACCGAGGTCAAGAAAGCCGGCGACCTGGGCGGGAGCCCGGTGCTTGCTCTCAAACTCACTTCGCTGGACCTCGGTGGGCAGAGCTACCCATTGGATAGCGACCAGTTCAAGGTGAAGGGACCGAATAAGGCCGGCCAGACGGTCGGCAACGCGCTCGGCGGTGGAATTATGGGCGCCATTATCGGCTGTGCCGTGGGCCGCGGCTTTGGATGCGCGGTCGGCGCTGGGGCAGGCCTTGCCGCTGGCACGGCAGCTTCCGCGGCTTCTCCAGGACCGGGGGTCTGGATCCCCGCCGAAGCGCTGGTGACCTTCCATCTGAATGCGCCGCTCACCGTAACGCCGGTGAACGCGCAGGAAGCGGCACGGCTGGCGCAGGGGCTTTATGCCGGCGGGCCGAGCCTCTACCGCCGCGGATATTACCCCTACGGCTCCCCATACTACGGCTCCCCGTATGTGGGCTATGGCTATCCGTATGCTTACCCTCCTGTGTACTACCGTCCGTACTACATGGCTGGGGGCTATTACTACTGGCGGTAAGCGCAAAGGGACTAGGGACGAAGAACAGCGGGCATTCCGGCAAACCTGGATGCCCGCTTTGCTTTTGGGCCAGCATTCAATCCGGATTGGACGCACGCGCAATCCGAATCGGACGGCGCCGGCACGATGTCGTCTATAATGGCAGTGAATCGCGTAGAGCGAGAATTGCGCCTGCGTGGGAGATTTCAGCCTTGGCAGCCGTGCCCGAACTGGCGCGTGCTGGCAGGAAAGGGACCACCACGCCGCGCTTAGAGAGTTGAAGGTTCAAGTCCATCCATGATTCGTTTCCTGCAAACAGACAATCGCATCACCAAGGCGCTTCTGGTCGTCATCATCGGCGCCGCCTCGGTGTCTATGGTGGTGTATCTGATCCCTGGCCTCACCGGCGGGTCAACCGCGGCCGCCGATACCTATGCCGTGATTTATCCCCACTGGTACAGCAGACTCCTGTCCTCGGGCGTGGCTGTGAGCCAGGAACGGGTGGATAAGGTTGCGCAACAGCAAATCCAGCGGCAGTACCCGCAATACGCCGGCAACCCCGCGATCATGCACATGCTGGAGCCGCGTGTGGGTGAGCAGTTGATCCAGCAGCAGGTTCTGCTTGCCGAGGCGGAAAAGCTGGGCATCCAAGCCACCACCGACGATGTCCGTCAGTATCTGCACAATGGGCCGGCCGGCCAGATCATCTTTCCCAACGGCGAATACATAGGGGACGAACAATACAAGGCCCTCATTGCCAACCGGTTCAATGTATCTGTCACGGATTTTGAAGAGGATATGAGGAACGAAATCGTCATTCATCGCCTTGAAGCGATGATTACGGCCGGGGTCGCAGTGGGCGACAAGGAAGTCCGCGACGAATATCGCAAGGGCAACATGAAGATCAAGTTCGACTATGCGGTGATCTCCGCCGACGACCTGAGCAAGCAGATCAATCCCCAGGACAGCGAACTCGCCGGCTTCTTCAAGACCAATGCGGCGCGCTATGCCTCGGCGGTGCCGGAAGAGCGCAAGATCACCTACTTTGCCTTTACGCCCAATGAGCTGCCCGGCGGAGTTCCGCAGCCCACACAGAAAGAGATTCAGCAGTACTTTACCGAGCACCAGGCGGAGTACTCGGTTCCCGATCAGGCGCGGTCGCGTCACATCCTCATCAAGGTGCCCGCGGGCGCCGACGCCAAGACAGATGCCGACGCCAAGGCCAAGGCCGAGGGAATCCTCAAGCAGCTTCAGGGCGGCGCGAACTTTGCCGACCTGGCCAAGAAGAACTCAGACGACCCCGGCAGCAAGGACTCGGGCGGCGAACTGCCCTTTGCCAAGCGCGGCGCCATGGTGCCGGCGTTCGACAACGCCATCTTCAACCAAAAGATCGGCGACATCCAGATTGTGAAGAGCCCGTTTGGCTACCACATCGTGCAGGTGGAAGAGCGCCAGGCAGCGCACGCCGAATCAATCAACGAGGTGCAGCCCACCATTCAGGCCACCTTGGTTCGCCAGAAGGCGGCGCAGGGCGAAGAGAACTATGCACATCAACTGACCTCGGAATCCTCTCAGAACGGTCTGGAAAAGACGGCGGCAGCCCACCACCTCCAGTTGGTGACCACGCCCCCGGTTGGCGCACAGGGTGTGATTGCCGCACTGCCCGATGGCTCGCAGGTCATCGCAAAGGCCTTCGAGTCCAAGCAGAGCGATCCGCCGCAATTTGCCCCAACCGGCGAGGGTTACGCGATCTTCCAGGTTACGGGAATCGCCCCGGCCCACGCGCCGAGTTTTGCCGACTGGAAGAGCCACGTTCTTGACGATTACCGCGAACAGGTGCTGCCTACGCTGCTGAGCCTGAAAACCAAGCAATTGGCGGACAAGGCCAAGTCTGAAAACGATCTAGCCAAGGCTGCCAAGGAAGCGGGCGCGACCTTCAAGACCAGCGACCTGGTGGGGCCGTCGGGTCAGGTGCCCGATCTTGGCCAGGTGGCGCAGGTCGCTCCGCAGCTCTTCGACCTCTCCGTGGGCCAGATCAGCGGAGCCATCGACGCACAGCGGACCGGCGTTGTGGCCAAACTGGTGGACAAGCAAGAGCCTACTGCGGACGACATTGCCAAGAACTTCGATCAGGCGCGGGACCAGATGCTGGAAGAGCGGCGGTCCGAGGCGTTCAGCGTCTTCCTGAGCGGGATCATGGACGACTACAAGAAGAGCAAGCGCATCATGATGAACAAGAAGGCGCAAGAGCCGGCGGTTCCCGGAGCCTGACCCCGCCGAACACCGTACCCAACAACAAGAAGGCCCGCATCCTCTAGTGGACGCGGACCTTCTTGCGCCTGTTGGCTGTGGAACAGGTTTGCCGTGCCCCATCCTTTCCGCGTTCTTTGCGGAAAGGGTGGGATAGCACAGCGGTTCATTTAGACCGTAAACACCAGGACCGAAAATGCTCTCGATACGCCATCGAAGTCCTGCAAGGCTGGGATGTGTGGCAAGCTCTAGCGGGCTTTCTTCTTCACGGGCTTGGCGGGCTTTTCGCCCTCCAAATGGCCGACGGGAATCGGCCCCAGGTCGGGGCCTGTGCGCTTTATCGTCGTATCGAGCATCATGTAGCTGACCGTGCGCGTGGATTCTGGCCGGGTGATGCCGGTGGCGGGATCTGTAGCCACGTTGAGCCCGTTGGCGATCTGGAAGCTGAAAGTGGGGGTTGTGGTTCCGCCGGGGCCGGGCTGGAATCCTGTGCGCACCGGAAGATAGCCCTGAATGGGATGGACCCGGTAGGCCGTCTCATAGCGATGGTGCTTGAGGCTCCAGGTAAACACGCGGACCTGGTCGAAATCGAAGGGCAGGCCGGATTTGGGCGGGCTGAGAACGGTAACGTATTCCGGAACCCCGGGGTTGGGTGGGTCGGAGTCGGGATCGTTCACCTTGGTAAGGACGTAGGCGCCGACGATTCGCTGCCCCTCGGCATAGACGCCGATCGAATCCGGCACATCCACATCCACACGGCCCGAGAGTAGCCATCCGGCGTGACCCTGAGAGTCGCGGACCAGCCACCAGTCTTCCAAAATGGGCGGCGGGACTGGAAGCGGGCTGGGAACCGGCGCGGCGGCGGACGAGGCTGAAAAAAGTTTCTTGGGGGCGGTGGGAGGCGCGAGCGTCTTGACCGGCGCCGCTGCCGAGGACGGTGCGTTTCCCGTCAGTGCTGCTTTCGGCACCGTCCCTTTGCGTGGCACTCCAAAAGCAGTCGCAGTCGTTTTAGCAACCGTGGCGCGGGCCAGAAGCTGCACCTTGGCGTTCGCGGCCAGCAGATAGAAATGCTCGGTGTCGCGGCCGGGGAAGATGTGCAGATAGATGTCGTCGCGAACGACGGCAGTGGCAACCACCGTATCCTGCTTGTGCTGGGTTGCGAGCTGAACAAAGGTATCGGCAGTCTTAGCGTCGATGACGGCGCGGTCTTCAATCCAGCCGATCTCGTTCTTTTGGGTTCTGACTTTGAGGAAGCGGCGGCCGTGTTCGAGCACGTCGAGGGCTTGCCCGTTTGTGACTTCGGCCACGCGATTGGAGACAGCGGCTACCCGGTCGTGCAAGTACATCTGGCGGGCGGAGACGTAGACCGTCTCGTGCAACTCGTGATGAAACCGGGCGCAACCGCAGGTGAGCGCCAGAAAGTTCAGGGTCAAAAATGCAGACACTACCTGCAACGAAGGCACAGAAGCCCATTTGCGAGGGACGAAGGAGGCGGAGGAAATTGGAGGTCGCGTGAACACAGCCTGTGGCGTTCCTCTAGAGGATAGCAGAGACAGGGGTCAGGGACCAGGGATTAGCGAACAGGGAACAGAGATCAGATTGCAGTGGGCGCAGGGGTAGTCCCTAGTCCCTGGTCCCTGACCCCTGATCTCTGTTTCTACGGTGCGGCGGCAATGGCGACTGCCTGGACGGGATCGGTGCCGGTTGATTGCGAGAGAGCGGAGTCCAGCTTGCCGGCAGTCGTCGAGTCGAAGGTGTAAGCCTCAAGATCGGGACTGCCTCCGGAATCAACCACCAGCAGATAGTTCTCCAGGCCCTCCTCGGTCAGGCCCACTGGAGTGGTACCCGCGGTCGCAGTGGTGCTGAGAGCGGTCAGGGAATAGGTGGCGCCAACCGTGGTTACCGCAAAGCCGGCGATGTTCCCCGTGGAGCTGCCGCTGACCGTCCGGTTGGCGACATAGACATAGTTACCCTTTGCTTCGGGCGCAATGGCATAGGGAGCCAGCCCGCTTGTCGCATAGGGAGAGCCGGTAACCTCGGCCAGCGTGCTGAGGTTGAAGACGCGCAGGCCGCCGGAGTTCGATCCCGAGGTGGCCGCGGTTTCGCCCACGTAGAGCAGCCGGTTGCTGGGGTCTATGGCCACGGAAACGGAGGCTCCCGCGGAGTTGGCCAACCCCTTGTTGATGGGGGTTCCAAAAGGCGTGCTGCTGCCTGCCGTGAAGGGGATCTCCTCAGTTCCGCTGGAGCCAAGCGCTGCTGCGACGTGGGCGTTATCTTGCGATACGGCGAGCTGATACACAGTTGCGGCGGGAAGTTGGACCTTTTGTTCGATGGTTGAGGTGGGCGCGCCGGTTGTGGAGTTGATGGGAATGGCGATGAGGTCCGCGAGATTGGGACCGGCCTCGATCAACCAGCCGACGGTCCCGTCCACCTGCATGGTGGTTGCAAAATCAGAAGAGATGACTGCGGAGTTGTTCGCCAGTGTAAGGGCGCCGCCTGAGGCGATGTTGTAAAGGTAGATGCCGGAGGAGGTGCCGACATACAAAAAATTGTTAGCTGGAGAGATGGCGATGGAATAGGGCGCGGCTGCGAGTGTGTAGGGGCTGCCGGTGACCGGAGTCAGTGTTCCGCTGACGATGGAGTAGCCGGCAATCTGCTTGGTTCCCTGGTTTAGAACGTAGAAGACGCTGCTCGATGCTCCGGTTCCAGTGCTGCTGCTGCCGCCGCTTGGAGCCTGCCAGAAATCTCCGCAGCCTGCCAGAAAGCCAGCCAGCACAGGAGCCGCTGCCAGCAACAACAACCGTGCCGATTCACCGATCTTCATCTTCACTCCCTCGATGCGGGCTTTGCGACTCCGTTTACAGGGTAGCGCCTGGCAGCCAGTGGTGTCTTGTTTCTTGGCAGCACACATTTGGACGATTACCTGTTATGAAACGAATGACGCGGCGCCGAGGGAATTCGCTTGCGGGGAGCATAGCCGTGCAAAGGCGCGACCGAAGCCGCGCCCTTGCTAACCAGAGAAGCTGATGGACTGAATTGCGAACTTCCAGCTCAGACCTGGATGGTCTCTTCGCCCTTTTGCCAGCCGCAGGGGGTAAGCCCGCCGTTCTGCAAGGCGTCCAGCACGCGCAGGACCTCTTTGGGGTCGCGGCCCACAGAGAGGTCGGTGACATAAACAAAGCGGATCTTGTTCTCCGGGTCCACGATGAAAGTAGCGCGCTGGCTGACGCCGGCGTTGGGGTCCAGGATGCCCAGCGCCGCGGAAAGCTCGCGCTTGATGTCGGAGAGCATGGGGAAGGGCAGGTTCCTGAGCGAGGGCTGCTCATTGCGCCACGCCCAGTGAACGAAATCGGAGTCGATGCTGCCGCCCAGAACCTGCGCGTCGCGGCTGGCAAACTCCGCGTTGAGTGTGCCAAAAGCGGCAATCTCGGTTGGGCAGACAAAGGTGAAATCCTTGGGCCAGAAGAAGTAGACCTTCCACTTGCCTTCATAGGTGTTCTCGGTAATGGTCTGGAATGCCTTCTTGAGGTCGAGATCGACCACGGCGGTGAGTTCAAAGGCGGGAAATTTTTCTCCAACGGTCAGCATGAATAACTCCTTGAGAATTAGTTGGTTGGGTTGAAGGAGCGCGGGGTCATGGTGATCCTGCACGCCACACGAAAAGAAGCGCCGGAGCATCCGGCAGGGGACGGCAGACTGAACTTATGCAAAAGGTCTTTGTCCTTCAAGAGATGATCGAGCGAAGGCAAACGATTCTCGGCGCCACCGAGTTTCTCTTGAAGATATAACGCTGCGGTGGCAACCGAATCAAGCTCAGTTTGGGCGGCCGCCGGAAGCCGAACGGCGCCGAAAGCGCTCGTCCACCGGCTGGCGGCCCTGAAAACCTTGCTCGACAGTGTGCCAATGCTCGATGGCCGGTTCGCCCATGCGCCAGCAAAGCAAAACCACCTCGTCGTCGACCCGGCAGGGAAAATCGAGCAGGCCGCCTTCGATGTCCTTGACCTGCACGCCGATGGAGTCCATTTCCGCGACGCTCTCGCGCACCCGCTGGAGGTGAGTTTCCATCTCGGCGCGCTGCCTGGTCACGCTGCTGACATCTACCCTCATGCCGCCGGAGAGGTAGATGCGGCGCATCAGATCAGATAGGCCAGACTCGACCGCCTCCGCCGCCTGCTTGCCTTCAATCGCGCGCTTGAGCAGCGATTCCAGCAACGGCAGCAGAGATTGCGCTTCGTCGATAGTAAAGGTCTTCATGGGGAAATGCCCTTGATCTACAGGATACGACAAAACAGGGAACAGGGATTAGGGAACAGGGAACAGAAAAACCATGCTCACTTCTTCAGCTTGCCCATCATGGCGACGATCATCCGGCTAACCTCGCCGGAGAGACCTTCAGCCGATTGTCGCAATTGTTCGGACCCAAAGCCGAGTCCCTCTGCGATGACGAGTTGGGTTTGAACTTCAAAGGTTGAGCCTCGCGCGTGGCCGAGAAAGAGGACGTATTCCCCGGTCGTCGACCGTCAATAACCTTCAGCTATGTTGCTCGCAACAGAGACAGATGCCCTTCGCACCTGATTGGTCAGGCCGAATCGTTCAGAAGCAGGAAAATCGGCAGTAAGCTTATAGATTTCCAAGGTCATCTGGACAGCCCGCTGCCACACCAAGAGATCCTTGAATGATTCACCCATGTCTTTCCCCCAAATCCCTGTTCCCTATTCCCTGTTCCCTGTTCCCTGTTCCCTGCACTTCCAGCATTCGGTCCAGCGCGACCTTGGCCCACCGCTTGACGCTCGGCCGCACCTGGATGCGGTTGACCACGCGGCCCTCGACCAGGTTTTCAAGCGCCCAGGCCAGGTGATGCGGGCTGATGCGGTACATGGTGGTGCACAGGCAGCCGGTATCGTCGAGGGTAATCACCTTTTTGCCTTCGGCGGCAAAGCGGCGCGCCATGCGGTTCACCAGGTGAATCTCAGTGCCGACGGCGAACATCTGCCCCGCAGGAGCCTGGTCAATGAGAGCAATCAGCCGCTCGGTGGAACCGAGAGCGTCGGCCTTCTGGCAGACCTCCCAGCGGCACTCGGGATGAACGATGACCTGAATGCCGGGATACTTGGCGCGCACCTGATCGACGTGGCTGGGCAAAAAGCGCAGATGGACGGCGCAGTGGCCCTTCCAGAGCAGGACGCGGCTGTCTGCAAGGCTCTGCTTCGTTTGGCCCCCCTGCAAGCCCCACGGGTCCCAAACCACCATTTCGTCCAGCGGAATGCCCATCGCATAGCCGGTGTTGCGGCCCAGGTGCTGATCGGGCAAAAACAGGATGCGCTTGCCACGGGCAAAGGCCCACTCAAAGGCGGCGTCGGCATTGGAGGAGGTGCAGACCAGCCCGCCGCGCTCCCCGCAAAAGGCCTTGATGGCGGCCGTGGAATTCATATAGGTCAGCGGCACGGTCTCGTCGGCCAAGCCGAGGTGCTCGAGCGCCTCCCAACAGGCTTCTACCTGGGAGATTTCGGCCATATCGGCCATGGAGCAGCCTGCGTTCAGGTCGGGCAGGATGACCTGCTGCCCCGCGCGGCCGAGCACGTCGGCGCTCTCGGCCATGAAGTGCACGCCGCAGAAAACAATGTATTTGGCGTCGGTTTCAGCGGCAATCCGGGAGAGCTTGTAGCTGTCGCCCGTGGCGTCGGCAAAGCGGATTACTTCGTCGCGCTGATAGTGGTGCCCGAGCAGGAGCGTGGTCGCGCCCAGCTTGGCGCGTGCCGCCGCAATGCGCGCGTCCATGGAATGGTCGGGAAGCGCCAGATAATCTTCAAGACTGCAACTGCTGCCAGTCGCCTCAGCGACCGCCATGGGATCGTCAAGAACCAGGTTCACTGTATTCCGCCTTCAGTCCTGCTCGCCCTTTGGGGGCAGCGGACGGGGATGTTGAAAGCAAACATGGCCGCAGTGGATGCGCTGACCTTTCCTGAGCTGACCGGCGTTACGCCCGACGCTTCAGGAAAATCCCCACCCACGGGGTTGTTGCAGCCCTTTCACATTAGACGCAACCCAATGCCGGTCGATTCGAGGAAAATCCAGCCCGGCAAGAGCCGCTTCCAGTAGCTTGATTGTAACAAAGGCTTAACAGAGAGCCAAATGGCGG
>Ga0182030_10027104_pt1 | contig 10329 bp, 16 predicted proteins | sample 812S3MmetaG_FD_121299 | JGI IMG/M metagenome (GOLD analysis project Ga0182030, IMG submission 121299) | Permafrost microbial communities from Stordalen Mire, Sweden - 812S3M metaG (Illumina Assembly) | ecosystem: Environmental > Terrestrial > Soil > Wetlands > Permafrost | place: Sweden... | reverse complement strand
GCTTCTTCTTTTCATCAGAACTTCTCCTCGGTTGACCGAGGTCAAAAGTAACCACGTGCGGATTTTTGAGACAATCCTTCAACTCAACGATGAAATCTTGCGGTGGCAAAAAGCCAGATAGAAGCTTGATCTCCTGCCCTTTCGCATTAAAAATCACGGTTGCAGGCCAACCATAATCCTCATAGCGATTTGCCAGATCGGGGCGAGATGCCTGATCGACCGACACGGCAATAAAATGATCCGAAATCAATTTTTGCACTGATTTATCAGCGTACGTTTTTTGATCCATCACGTGACACCAATGGCACCAGACGGCATGCAAATCCAGAATTACCAGTTTATTTTGGTCTTGACTGGTTTTGAAGATGTTGTCTGACCATGCTTGCCACTTAATGCCAGTGGTAGCTGATTCTGCGCTATGAGCGGGAACCTGAGATTTTATCGACAATGAATGTCCGGCTTGGACTTCCTCGGCAATCGCATTCATAGAAGAGAAAATCAAAGCCCCAGCGACCACGGCAATGGTTCTAATCATGCGCAGGTTGAGGTTCGAGGCACTGATCATATAATTCTCCGATGCTAAGCAAATGCTGCGTTCTATTCTAGTCGCGGGATGACGAACTATTGTCACAGTTTAGGACTGTAGATAGCCCTTATGGCACTGTTCTGTTCCGTTGCCTCAACAACCAATATGGCAAAGAAAAAAAACTGCAAACAGCAAATATATGTAGGTAAACTTCGTAGGCAAACTTCGTAGTTTACCTTCACACCTGCTATAGTCTTGTCATGGATGAGACACGGGGCTCGATAGGGCCAGATATTAAGGAATCAAGCAATGTAGAGCCGGCAATGACGGCGGCAGTCGAACTGCGGGACATTCTCGGCAAGCTCAAACGGCGACTGCGGCAGGAATACAATGCCGGTGATTTCACAGTTTCCCAGTTGTCGGTCTTAGGTCATCTAGATCGCAACGGACCGGCTACTGTGACAAGCCTGGCTAAGGCCGACGGCATGCGTCCTCAATCAATGGGGGCGACGATAGCTGCCCTGGAGGCTGCCGGTCTCGTCACAGGCTCCCCAGACCCGAGTGATGGCAGGCAGACCGTCATTTCAATCACTCCTTTTTGCCGCGAAAAAATAGCTGCCGGTCGTGCCGCTAAGGAAGACTGGTTATTTCGCTCCATCAAAGGAAAGCTCAATGCCGCAGAACAAGAGCAGCTAGCCTGCGCTGTTTTGCTGCTCAAAAGACTTGTCGAAGAATGACACCGAATAAAAAAGGAAAATAACAATGCCAGTAACAGCGATCGATGCCAGAACGGCGCTTATCGTAATTGATTTGCAAAAAGGAGTTATGGCCATGGGCGGTGCGGGCGCCTTTAGCGAGCTTATCGCTAAAACGCGGCTTTTACTTGATGCATTTCGCAGTGCAAATTTGCCTGTGGTGCTGGTCAACGTAGACGGCAAACCATCAGGTCGCACCGAACAAAATCGCAGCTTAGCAGGCCTGCCAGCTGATTGGACGGAGCTGATTGCCGAGCTCGGTAAGCAACCATCGGATCATCTTGTCACCAAGCGTACCGCCGGCGCTTTCACCAACACAGATCTGGAGCAGTATTTGAAAAGCGAAGCTGTTAGCCAGGTGGTAATCGTAGGAGTAGCCACCAGCATGGGTGTGGAATCGACAGCTCGTCACGCCTATGAGCTTGGGTTCAATGTCACACTGGCTGTCGATGCTGTGGCCGATTTGATACCTGAATGTCACGCCAATAGCATCAGCCGCGTCTTCCCACGTATGGCCGAAACTGGCACCACCGAGGAAATCATCGCTCTGCTCGAGAGCCGCATCAAGCAAAAGGTGAGCACCTAGTCATGGAAAACCTGCAACTAATTAACTACGTCTCCTATTTCTTTGGCGGTATGTTTTTAACGAATGCCATCCCTCATTTTGTGCGTGGCGTTTCGGGACAGCCCTTCCAAAGTCCTTTTGCCAAACCGCCCGGGCAAGGACTTTCGACTTCGACCGTGAATGTACTATGGGGATTTCTCAATATTGTTATTGGCTACGTACTTGTCTGCCGGGTCGGACTGTTTGATCTGCGCAGCACGGATCAGGTGCTGGCGCTTGGTCTCGGTGCTCTTTTGATGAGTGTGCTCTCGGCTCGCATGTTCGGCCGCTTTCATGGCGGCAATGCACCAGGATCATCATGAGAATCGCTAGAATCGCCGAGACCAGAATTATTGACACCATATAAGGTGCATGACCCCGGGAGTTGTCATGCGGAACATCCACCACGGATGGTGTCAGATTTTTAAATCTTAAGAAAAGCTCATCCAAATAAATTGAACTTTTTGCCGACTCAATACGTATTAACTTGCAGGTGGCAGGAGAATAAAAATGGCTTTAATTTTGGACGTCGCATTCGTGCCTGTAGTTGCTCTTGTACTGGTTTACACATGGGAATTAGTCAGACAATTCCAGGAACCAGTGGCACTACCTAGACCGATAACACTCAGAAGTAGAAATTGGTCCATTGAAGCAAGCCAGAATCAAAAAGTTCGCACCAAAGTCGGTTGCAGCAACTAATCGTTGATCTTAGTGAAGCTGAGCCTGAATTATGCTCTTACTTCTAGGGATGCCTGCGGCAACGAATTCACTGGTCGCGCCTAGATAATCTGCAGCCTTGAATCTGTCGACTTCGTGATAGCTCACCAGACTTCCGGCTTTCGGCACGAGCAAAAGCTCTCCTTCCCGGCGAAGCTGTTCTAGCGCATCGAAGATCGCAGGCTCCGAGTAATTGATGCCACTCACGGTTATGCAAGAGTAGTCCGTCGCTCTCTCAACCCATTCACCGTTGGTGATAGCCTGGGTTATCAGCTCTCTGGCTTCTTCTACTAGCATTGATGCCTCCGTTGAAGACGAATGTCTTCCGCACTTTTTCTGATTTGCTGGTCATAGTCTCGGATACCTGACCGCAAGTTGAATAATAGAACAAGTTTCTCGCCTGCACATCCCGCCGGCAAGGTATAACCCATCAGGTATCCTTACAGGTTTTAGAGGTTTTTTCTGGCAAGCTTTTTATAGACTTCATCGTCGTTTCGTTTATCTACAATCAGCACAGACACTGATTTCTCATCAAATTCGTAAACAATCCGATATTCACCAATGTCCGTTCGATACAGACCTGAGTAACTTTTGAGGGCGCTCGAATCAGCAGGCGTTGGATTGCTCAGCAGCCCCAGGACTTTGTTCATGACCTGTTTAAATTGTTTGGGCTCCAGAGCGCGAATGAATTCCAGGGACTCTTTGATGACGTTGAGACTATGCACCCTCGGAGTCCTTCAACAGTTGCTGGACTTCATCGGCAGAAGCGAACCCGGAGGCTTTCGCCTTCAATGCACGGCTTGCCCAGTAAGCATCTTCTATGGCAGTGAGCCGCTCATATTCGGTTACCGACAAAATGACCACAGAAGAACGTCCCGACTTTTTAACCATCACTGGTTCAACGAGGGCTGAATCCATAACTGTGCCAAAAGTGTTTTTGACGTCGGTCGAACTTACCGTTTTCATAACTCACCTAATGTCTCGGTCTGGGCAATAGCCCTGTTGACAAAATAACATCATTTGGCTGATTTGGCTAGATTGGCTATTTTGGCTGAAGGGTTGTTTTGGGCTTTTAGAACTTTGAGGGCGGCGCTGCGGCATTAGAAAATGGCTGTCTTGCCAATGGCGGAGCTTCACATCCACATTGAGGGAACGCTTGAAGACGATATGAAGCAGAGGCTCGCAAAGCGCAACAAAAAGATCCTTCGTACCAGGCGCATTCTAGATGTCCGTGGTGATTTCCAGTACGCTTGCCTGCAAGACTTCCTTGACTTGTACTACGAGGGATGTGAAGTACTCATACATGAGCGCGACTTCTACGAGATGACCGAAGCTTACTTCTATAAGGTGTCCTTGAGGAATGTTCGGCATGTCGAGTTGTTTTTCGATCCGCAGTCACACAGCACGCGGAGTTGCGTTCGAGACTGTGGTTAACGGCATCTACCGGGCTACAAAAGACGCCTTCGGGAAGTTTGGTATCACATCGCACATGATCATGTGCTTTCTCCGACATCTACCGGTAGAGGACGCCATGAAGACGTTTGAGGAAGCCCTGCCCTTCAAAGATAAGATAGTGGCAATCGGCCTAGATTCATCAGAGCGAGATTTCCCGCCGCGGTTGTTCGAGAAGGTGTTTGCCTTTGCGCGCAAACATGGCTTCAAATGTGTGGCTCATGCTGGCTAAGAGGGTCCAGCTGACTACATTTGGGAGGCGTTGGATTTGCTCCAGGTCTCTCTCGCAAGTGTACGACGTTTATCTGATGACATGTCCATGAAAATTGGCAGAAATTTCCGATTTTCGAGAGCAACCGTTGATGACTGGAAGATACTTGCGAAGCAGGTGGTTTTTTCCTTTCCCACAATTAAGCAAATGCTTAAAGCTCAGGCTAGCACGCTGCCCGCTCTCATATCCTCAGAAAGAGAACTAATTAGAGGAAGCCGCTTCGATGGCGAAGAATTAGACCAAATAGTGGAGTATGTTAATGCGGTGCGTGAACGAAGCCTAAGAGTGATTGAGCATGAGATGACGCTATCACTTATTCATTTTCTCGCTCTTCGTTAACAATGCAAATCATTATGCTAACACCTCACCACCCTTTCGTTGATACTCAATAGGGTGCGGTGTCAACAGAAAATAGCTTTACGAGTCGATCGCGAATGCCAACTGGTATTGTTTGACCGACAGCTGCAGTCAGGGCTGATGCTGGATCAAAATCGCATAGTCCCACAGTCTTTTTGCATAGCGGCAGAACGGTCTGGTTGCGATTGAGATCGCAGATTGGGCACCGAACTGAGAAATGATCATTGCCCGTGTGATAAAACACCAAACCCAATTCTTGTATGGGTCCAGCTGCACCAATTAGAATGCCCTTTGGCCACTCTGAACCCCACTTGCCTCGCGCTACTTCCTTAGCTTTCGCCCTATACATGGAGATACCAGACATATAACCCATGCCTCTATCGAAATCCTTAGGGCGAATCTTAATCGGTTTGCCGAGACTACTTGGATGTCTCGCGAAAAGGCGAACAACCGATTCAGAAGGGGGTAAAACCAGCTCCTCAAAGGACATTAAGCAGCTTTTGCCAAGAATGAAAGTACAACAGGAACTCTAGGTAATTCCAAGACCTCCTGATTGTCGTCGTTGTAGACTCGCGCGTGAATAGTATCTGCAATGGTCAATTCGACACAACCACGCGAAAAATCCCACATTATAATCACTTCGCCATTTGACCCTATACTCACTTCCGACTCAGGCAAGGCGGGGAAATCAGCCAACTGGCGAAATTTTTCAATTGTCAGCTTCGCTTTCTCAAAGGTGGCATCACTTGGCACAGGGTAACCGCTGTTTAGTCTGTGACAATCGTCTCTGAGCGCATCAAGCTGCTGCTTGACCATGTCAAACCAATCTATTGAAAGTCGCTCTAATGTTCTGGTAGTCATTGATACTCTGATTCTGACCTCTTATGACAACAGTTATACCCAATAAGTCCCGCTTTGGGGCGTTTTTTCCTATTTTTAGAGTAAACCACCTTAATGTCAATGAAATTTCACGAGATGCCCCTCACGTCCTGAGCTTGATCCTCGTCTACAAGAATAGGAAACTCGGCGCCTATGCCTCTATAACTTTGCTTACCCAATGACACATTGGAGAGCCATGAACCAGGATTGGCACACTATTACCTACATGCTAGTAGTTGAATTTCTCCTTCCCGGGGTATGGACCGCAGATTTCACGAGCCTGCTCTGGTTTCGCGATGACAAGATCAGAAAATACTCACACGGAATAATACAGGTGGACAAAATAAGCAGAGAGATTAGCGAGGAATACTTAATCCTCATTACAAAGTTTCAGCTTAAACCGATTGAATCAGCTGAGCATAACCGTCAGGCATTGGAAGTTTTGAATGAACTAATTATTCGCGACAATCAAAACGAATTATCCCCTGACGAATTAGGCTACCTTCGGGAACTAGCCAACTTGATCAAAGAGTTTGAAAAAATCTACAACACTTCTAAAGCATCAACACGAAGAGAAATTCTTCTATTCCTACTCGATATAGTCTTAAGTGCCTTGCCGCCAATTTTATCGTACAGCAAAATAAATTGCCGAGACGATCGACGTCATCAATCTTTTATCACTGAACTAACATTCAGCTGTTCGGGCTTGTGAGTTCCAATCTACCAAGTAAGTTGCCAAAACCGGTCGCTGGCGTCCATATCCGACCCTTGTAATATCCACTTATACCGCCGGATCCTGCCGTTTTTTCAAAGGAGTTAGAGCATTGATTCGGTACTCCGTCAGGCGGTATTCCGGTATATGTTGCGGGCTTGTTCTCGCTTATTACTAATTCCTTTGTTGGATCGGCTTCGGGTAAAAAAATATAGAGAGGTTTCTCGATCTCTATCTCAGATAAATGAATTTGCAACAATGAACTCAATTTCTCGGCTGTCGTGCTTGGTTGAATTTCTCGGCACCTCTGTAGAAGGCTGTTGAATACAGAATCGTCAAGGATGATCTGCGCGGACTTTTTAGATTCGGAATCAGATAATTTGTCGGCACGAAAGATTCTTTCGAGCCATTGCGACGAAAATCGATTGCCAAATATGCTGAAATTGTATTTTCGAGTCTGAGGTTTAACGCAGGCACCGCCGACGAAAATTTCTAGATACCCGCCAGGAATGGAAGCCGCAAACGTAGTTTGCTGTTGCGGCTTAGAAGATCGCTTCGAAGCACCTACAATGCCGCACGCTGAGCAGTGACAGTGACTTTCAGTCATGTTTCCAACAAAAAGAAACGCATTCGGAGGAATGTTTGGAAGTTGCACCTCTTGCGCGAGCCTAAAATCATCGAACGATACAAAGTGTGGCTTCGCTGGTAAGATTGGAACACCGAAAAAGGTCAATCCCGCTATGGTTATCCCGGTGTAACCAGCAAAATAAGATTTGATAGCAGAGTTCTCTGCGTTTCTCCAAGATTCGAGCACCCGAGCACTAGTAGCATTTATAGGGAGTCGATTTTCTAGAATGGTATTGTCGAAAATAATGTTCGTCGGTTGCCCAGTCTTCATCTGAGCGTTCTCTTGACTAAAAAATGTATAATCGTCGTAATCCTTTTTACCCATTAGCTCACGCGAAGATTTTCTATACGGCGGAAATTTGCTACCAAACTGTGAAATTGATTTCGTCAGGGGCTTACCGATAAATTCCGTTAAGTCATTAAACGTGGATCGCGCATGCAGTAGTGCGTTCTTAGAACCTTCGTTTTGTTCCTCCTGTGCATTCATGGCGATTATCATTGCTTGAGCTACGCATCGATTATAAGTAAGTAGGCTTATCTCTGAATGCTCCTCATTCAGTGTGGATGGGGATGCACACGCGGCGAATTCACTGCCGCACATATGCGAGAGATCACGCGAACGATTAGATATGACCACTGATGGTTCAGTAAGTGCTCTATCCAACATTCCGAGTTCGGCTTGACTAAATGGACTCGGCCCGCAGTGAGTGCTGCCACCAAAAAGAAGGCAACATGCCCAGAAGTAGCAGCGCACGACGGCCTCGATAGTAATGAGACCAAGGAAAATTCGCATGTGATCTGGAACTTTATCGAGGTAACGAATGGTGGTACCTAATATGGTGTCATAAAACTTGAGCTTTTATAAAAAAGGGCATATTCAGCCAGCATATCACGAATGTGAGTTTTTGTTAATCTCACTGAGTGCTCTGAGCAATTTTGGCGAAAGCCGCTGATTTAGGAATTGGCCGAAAGTACAACGACTAGACTCCCTAAGCCGGTTCGCACGACAACAACTTTTCATTGCGATTAAGCCGCCGGTGCTGTAATCTCGCAGAGACCGACCCATCCTGTGAACTCTAGTCCAGTCAAGCTTAGCGAAGAAAATCGGCTAAGTCCGGACAATACTGAACCCGTCCAACTCTGGCGGTTAAACTCGTTTAGAGATACCAGACATATCTGCCGTCTACCGCGCCAATGAAAACCCTGTAGGCAGCGCCGTTTACTAATACCTCACGATTGAATCTTGATTTTGGTAAGCGCATAAGTTCGAGCAGTTCATTTTTATACTGAGCAACGGGAATGTCTAGTTCAATGGTGGTCGGTTCGGTGACCACAGTTCCCCCTTTCGAACGAGTTTTGCTGCCGGTCGCCGCATGCGCTAAAGATTTGAGCTGCATTAGCGAATGAAGCTTTGCTGAAAGTGACGTCAATTGGCTGCTGTGCTCTAGTGAATCAAGGTGAAATTCAACATGAACTTTAGTCGGAAGCCACGGCGTGGTGGACGGATAGTCAAATGATCGAAGACAATTAAAAAGCGAAGTTAGAGCCCCTGGTAGCGGAGAAAATAGCGTGTTCGGATCACCATAGATCTCGGTGTCTCCGCCTCCATACTGAACTATGTATGTTGGTTGGTCTGTTGCGGCAACTAGGTTATAGTAAACTCCAGGTGGTAAATCCTTCGCCAAATCTAAAAGCTTCTGCCCGGTTCTTCCCGGTATTATTGTTGAACAATATCCTGTAGGGCTGCGTGGCGTTTTCCAAATCGTGACTCCGTCCGAGTATAGAGCAAAATCTGTTCCGCTACCCGTCCGCAGAGCAAGCAGCGGTCGACGCTCTACTTCAGTTACCATAAGATTCTCAGTCGACAGTCCATTCTGCGTGAGCACTGCATACAGACCGAGGAACGCGAGCTCACCGAGAATATTTTGTGACAAAAAAAATGAAAACAGTAAAATCACTCCAAGCAGCGTAAATATTTTTTTCTTCTGGGTCATTCTTAAAAGTTGTACTCTAGTTCAAACCACAAATGCCTTGCTGACAATTTTATGCCTGAAATTCTGATGGATGATTCTGCGACTTTCGAGTCCACAGTCCTCATCATGCCTATAATAGCCATTTAAGCACGCCGACTTTTTCTTGGCAAAACATACAACCGGGCGAATTAACAGTGAAACGAACCTTTGGAAGTCTATTTGGTGAGCCTTCGCGGCTACACTTGCTCACGTCGCCCTCTATCGCCGGAATTCTTTTTGTTAATGCCTTCCTAGCCATGCAAGTACAACCTTGTTTAGCTTTCGAGAAAATAGCAGCGCCGCCTAAAATCTCCGCTTACAGTGATTCTCAATATCGGCCGTTCACTTTAATTCCGCTTGAAGATGGCACCGCAGTCTATGTGTCAGAAAATTTTTTGGACGAGGCGCTTGAGCACAAAAACTTAGAAACCACAAAGTTTGAATTAAATGCATGGATTTATAGACCCGGCAGTAGAATTTTCGCGCAAAAGAAATTCGACGTCGAATTGGGTCCCTCTATTATCTTTTCCGGACAAAAGCCGCTCCGCGGAGATAGCGAAGATGTCGCATTATTCTGTCGCCGGGTGCATGAATTGCTTCAGCATAGGAAGAAAACATACACCAGCATCTCATATACAGGACATGGTGAATTTTTAGAATTGCTACGCGCGCCTCCTTATGATTGCTTCAAAATTGCGAGACGTGATGCCGCAGGACATTCTCATATTTTGAAGGAGATCGATGGTAATTGGTCACCACATTCAATCATTCACTTGCACGGCGATAAGTATCTAATTACAGGCGGTAAGTTGAAGTCTAACGAACGATGGGCGGCCACTTACGATCTAGCGAAAAGTCACTTTGAGTTCGTCAAATGCGAGTTTCCAATTTATCCTGCCGCAGTTACTAAAATCGGAGATGAACAGTTGCTTATAGCGGGAGCATCATCTGTTAGGCAGCGAATTTACCATACTATCTACATCAAGCAAGTCTATGTGTTTGACGTCAAACATCTTCGATTTAAATTTCTGGGAGATGTAGCCGGACGAACTGACGCTGTTTGTTCTCAATTAAAAAACGGAGATGTTTTGCTTGTGGGTCAGCAACCGGGACCTGCTGAAGAGGATGTGGATGCTTATCCTCTTGTTCCAAACGGGGAACTGATACCTGTTCACTGAGGCTGCATAGCTCCCTCTCTCAGGCGATCTAACTCCAGCGAATAAAAGTGCCGGATGATATATCTGCTTGCCAAAACTGCTGTCACGGAGAAACGAATCATAAAAGTTACTATAAGACTGAACGCGCTTGCGAGTATCAGTATTTGATGATGGGCGGAGATGTTAGTACTGTCATCGTGCTGAATAGCGCTAAAACGATGACCACAGAGACGACGTTAGGTATCCTTATTATCGACCGG
>Ga0182030_10027103_pt1 | contig 10329 bp, 5 predicted proteins | sample 812S3MmetaG_FD_121299 | JGI IMG/M metagenome (GOLD analysis project Ga0182030, IMG submission 121299) | Permafrost microbial communities from Stordalen Mire, Sweden - 812S3M metaG (Illumina Assembly) | ecosystem: Environmental > Terrestrial > Soil > Wetlands > Permafrost | place: Sweden... | reverse complement strand
GATATTAATTCAAACAAGAATTTTATGTCAATATTCCCATTGTAAACTATTCAAGGGCGCCTGATTATCCTTGTTTACTTTATGTCATAAATCAATAGGCATTTTTATATGATATAAATGTTAATATTTCTATATGTAAACTACTGAAACATACCTTAAATAAAAAGAGTCTCAAAATTATTTTTCTGGTATAGATGACCATATTTATAATGTGACCTGTGTTTTGGAATCTCAGACTAAGCATACATATAAACTCGATTTATAATTGGGTTTATTGACGACTTTATGTATCCCATTGGAATTTTAACAGGTATAGTCGGTAGAAAAAAATTAAGTATAGACTTCTTTTTGGTGCCGAAAACTGACTTTAATATTTCTTGGACCGGTTTAACAAAAAGTCGAAGTCTTAGCTCTTTCGAATTTCAATTTTCGGGTTATTTTTCTCGTTCAGATCTCTTTCTCGAATCAAACATGCAGCCTCAACAAACTCAACAGTTTCAGCCTCAACAGTTCCAGCAAGCGCCCCAGCAATTTGCAGCTCAACAGTTCCAGCCTCAACAGGGTGGTGCCCCGCAGTACGGTCAACCCCAAGCAGCCGTTCAGCCAATCCTTGGACAAGCAGCCGCTCCCAAGAGCGAGATTCGCATTGTTGCATCTGACACCGGAACTGCATTCTTCGTGACTGGAGTTCATGGAAACGAGGATGTGAAGAAGGTGCTCAAGGAGTTGGGGGGAGCTCATAACTCTCACATGGGAGGCTACATGTTTGCTGGTCGTCATTTGAAGAAGGTTTGCGAGGCCCTCGGCCTACAGAGCAACATCAACGTGATTGATCCCGCCAAGCTGATCCACATCGAGTTCACCCAGACTTTGCAGTGGCCCGGTAACATGGCCGATGCTGAGGCGATGTTGAAGCAGTGCCAGCTCACCAAGAAGAGTGGAGGCAAGAACGCTTGGACTGGAGACCTCAGCAAGCTCCGCCAGTTCGAGCAGGTGTTCAACATCACCGTCGTCAACAAGTAAGCGTCAAACAATCAGAACCGGGTCAAAAAACAGATTCAAATATCAAATTAAAAAACATCAAAAGATTTAATACCTAAACGGTATTAAATAAAAAAGAGCCTGGAGAAATCCAAATAAAAATTCAATACCTGGATATGTGATGCCCAAATAAAAAAAATCAAAGATTTAATACCTAAACGGTATTAAATAAGAAAGTGTATGAAGAAATCCCTTTGAAATCCAAATAAAAAAACAAATTCAATACCTGGATATGTGGTTCCGAGATAAAAAACAAAAATTGAAAAGTGTCTGGAGAAAATCTAAAATCACAACAAAAAATAGATTCGAGATGGATGTAAAACAGCCTCCCAGAAAAATAGTCTGGAAAATGCCATCAGCAGACGTATCGTATGTGCCAAAAGTAACTCAACCTAAATTAATCCCTTCTAAACCTGTCCCTCAGAAAACGAGTCGGCAAAACAACAAACAAAGAAATAATCGACCCGAGCCCGAAATTCTCACGATAGAACAAATAAATGATGGAAGTCTAAGTCCAAAGACAATGCGTATCGAAGAGATAAAGAGGCTCCTTTATCTGCCTATAATTGAAACAAAAGCCATGACATTAATAAATAAATATGCTTTTATGACCATAGAATCTATAGGTATAAATCTTAGAGTGAGTCATGTGGAAGAAAATGAAGATGGAGAACACGAAACTCCAATCGATAAGTCTATCCCAGAAATAGTAAAGTTTCTCAAGATCATTTCTGAAATGCCAAATTTTGCTGCTTTAGTCAATAGCTTACATCCAAATATTATCCAATTAAACGAGAAACAAGAAGACATAGACACATTAAAGGCTATATCATGTAAGATGGATGTGATTCTGCATTATAGCAATATTATCGATGACAATAAGACAGAATACATAGAGCACTTAACATATTCTGATAATATTGCTGATGAACTTAGAGAAATTCCATGGGATAGACCTTGGCGTATAGAAATTCAACGATCAGACATCGGACCTCGAAGAATGGGACCATATTCTATATTTTCTGGATGGGATTGTTCTTATTGCAAAAATACTAAAACAACGTATGAAGAGTATTCTAGACTTGTAATATGTAGTAATTTAAACGTATATGTTTTCATATATCTTGCAAATATTTATCTCGGAAGAAATGTTTACAACGAATATATGCAAAAGAAATACAACAGCCAATATGACAACTGGGTAGTCACAGGAGACAAAGATAATAAAGATACTGATTTGTGTAAATATATTGTTGATCCTTTCTTTATGAATGGGTTCATCGATTTGCATTGTATTTTCTGTCAGCATAGACCAAAATAGAATATTTAACGGTCGAAATTAGATATTAAAAAGACGTGACGTAAAAAACTCCATGGAAATAATTGTTGTGCCAAATGTTATGCCTATAGATTTACCTCTCGATGTTTATGAGACATTATTTCTCCTGGCTGATTTCGACGCCTGCCTAAATTTGCTTCTTCTATCAAAATCAATAAAAAATAAATTATACAATTCATCTAGATTGTGGACACTAATGGCAGATAAATATTTAAGTACCCCGGTTAAATTTCCATTCGATAAACAACTTGAACTATATAATATTTCAAGGCGAGAACTCTTTATTGAAACGTGGACCAAGGGATATTGGTATTACATATTCAAATCGGCAAAATTTGATGTCGATACTTATGTCAACAATAAAAAATATATAGTAAATATGAGATTCGACATCGGAGATAGAGTTGAATTATTAACTCGTCGGCACATAACATTCGATTTTGATGCCATGCAAAAGAGAAATCCGTCGCTAAAATATTCTTTGCTTCTTGAAGTTGGATTCCGATCAGATCAAAATACACTAAGTTTACTTGGAGAAAGAAATGCTGTTGCGGTAGACAGAATATCCGAATACCAAAGTTACTCTGAAATGCCATCGCATTTTCCAGCAGGAAATAGGGACATATTTGATTGGATTTACGGACTTGGCGTATTCAAAATAGAAACCTTCGATGCTAGATTTAGCGGAAAAATAAAGTTTAGTGGATGTACTTTCGCAAAAACACTTTATCTACAATCTAATATGTATCTAGCCAAAAATATCGTATCAACAGGTAAAATAAAAAATAGGAAATTCGAAACAGACAAGCCGGTTAGCTTAATAGTGACTTTTAATGGAAAATTTACTATAAGGCACCGAGACACATTCGTGACTATGTCTAAAATAAGAGGAGAAAGCCATAACTATCCATTCTAATCCGTGGTATGATCGATATAATGACAATAACTATCCATTCTAATCCGGGGTATGATAGATATAATGACAGTTATTGTCATTATAAGTTTTTTATGTTGTATGTTGTTTAACAGGGAAGAAATAGCTTTCTATCACACCCCGTTATTGTCGGATCTCTATCTTTACTATTCATAATTTCTCTGACTGTAAACTCGTCTATCCAGAAGAAAATTCTTTTGATCATATCTTTAGGCAATATTTTAATTATTAAACAGTCTATTTCTTCTCTCTCTGTTCCACGACGAATCATTGCTGCAAGAATCGTCATTTTCTGAGGCCACTCTGGAGAGACATTAAATCTGTTATAGCTTTTTCCGTAGAGATTTCGAGCAGTCATGGGAATACGTTTATTCGAGCCATAATTTTGGGCACCAGGATTTATAACTCTCCATTTTATTCCTTCTAGTTCATCAAATTTTAATTGTAGTTCGTTGTAGATGTCGCTAAATCTAGATTGAACCATCATTTCGTACATTTTCCAATCCTTGCGAAAATGGTAAATAATGGCTTGTTCAGCACGATTTCCAAAAATAGTCTTGTATTCGAGATCAGTAAAACTCTTTTTGTAGTCAGCCATTTCGTAAAAAACTTTCATTAAATCCATATATATGCTTCCAGCTGGTTTTTCGAGAAACTTCTCAATAATAGATCCATGTTTCAAAGTTTCATTTCCCACTAATCGTGCCATTTGCTGTCCAAGACTTGGAGACGTGACAAATATAGGGCCATTAGTAAGAATGGATCTTACATTTACTTTTGCTAAACTTTCTTGTGTTATAAGAGAATGTCCAAATCCGTAGCCATAATCTGATATTCTCTGTTCGTTACTCATTCCTATGCGATCTTCTCCTGCCAAAACGAACGAGAAAGCACGCTTAGATTGTTTATTATGACTAAAAGGATTCGGCGCATTCATCAATTTAAATCCATATGGAAATTCATAACTTCCGGCATCATCCGCGAAAGGATATCCTGGTCTAGTCTTGCTGTCAATAGCTTTTCCGACTATTTCAGAATCTATACCCATGAATACTATTATAAAATCCTTGTCTCGAGAATATTTCCATAATCTCATGGCCCAGGAAGAACTTGCACGATCTGCATCGACAACAAGTATTCCAGTTTGCATGGCTATCATGGCAGGATATGTAGCCCAAAAATTCTTTCCATCAGAAATAACTTGCGATGCTGCAAGATCGAATCCTCCAGGAATTTGGGCCATATGAGTATATGCTCTGAAACAAAATTGTAGCTTATGAACCCTCTTTTGTCGCATTACTCTTTCATAGACGGTTCCATCTTCAAATTTTGAGCTTTGTTTAGGATTTACGTAGTTATGAGGATAAATGATGATAGTCGCACATTCGGAATTTCTAGTGACTATAATATCATGAGTCTTATAGAAAAATCCATTATAAATTTGATCTACCTCTCTCATGAAGCCTTGGTAAATTTGTTCTGCAGCTACCACGACGTCCATGTTATTTCCACTTTTCTTTAAGTTCGCATTGTCAGTAACAGGAAAAATGTCGAGATCGTCAGGAAAATTCAAATGCCATTTATCAAGAGATCTTCTCATAGCCCATATCACTGCACCTCCAGCATAATAGTATCCACCTTTTTCTGCGTTGAGATATTTGACGAAAGGACAGAAATCTTGGAGACGCTGAGAAGCTTCGAGTTCTGTGCAATTTATATAATTCCTACCCTCAAAACTAGATCCATTAGCATAAGCATAGCAAATTTTAGGATCAGGATGAATTCCCAAGCATGGACCACAAAAAGAATCGAGACTAATCAACAATGGAAGTCCGACTTTCTTGTGATGGGATGCTACAAAAAGAGATTCTCTTAATGCTTTTGTTATAGAAGTCGCTATATGCTCTTCAAGTTTTTCCTCCTCGGTTTTCGTTGTTTTTTGTTGTGCTAGTACTTCGTTAAAGAGTTGTTGTCCGACATTTGCTACTAACTGTGAATTATTAAGTAAATGCAAGTTTGGGAGACTCTCATTTTCAGTATCGGCCGATTCATCTGAGGATTCTTCATCATCATCCTCATCATCCTCATCTTCATGACAACTTACTAAAGGTAACGATGGTTCAGGCAGAGACGGCAAATGTTGAATTTTAGGTGCCTTTGTTATTGAGAAGTTAGGACCATATATTATTTGAATTTTAGGTGCCTTTGTTATTGAGAAGTTAGAGCCATGTATTGTTTGAATTTCATCTTTAGTATCATCAACACGCGGAGATCGAAATCTATTCTCGAAGATACCGGCGTATGCTGATCGGATCATATCAGCAGAAATTCGCCCATAATGAAACCCCTCAATAGTAATGTTGCTTACACCAGCACTATTTAGCTTGATTATCATCTCTTCAATCGTCGGTTCCTCTTTGACGTCCATCTCTTCAATCTTCGGTTCCTCCCCCTGCCAAGGTTGTCGCAATTATTTTGTTTTTGATTTCCTAAAAAATCAAAAATTGCTTTCTATGAGATTACATTTAGTCCTTAGAAAATTATTCATAGACTTGCCTCAACTGCCAATACATATCGTATTGTTCTTTCTTTTGATACCAAGACATATCTATATAATAGTTTTTGTATTTTGTGTCGAACATTACATCTCCATGACCATAAACTGTAGTATGGATTATTTTTCCAGTAGACTGACACTTAGATCCAGTCAGAGAATAAGAACTAGAATATTTTATGATTTTTACGTGATCGTTTTTATCGTCGTCATTATGGTCGTAGCCTTCTTTACATTTTCTGCCGTAAATATTTTCGAATAATTTTCCCATTAGATTTGGTCCAGTAATATCCAAAGCCGAATCTCCGTAATATCTGTCATTTACATGTTTAACAATCATTTCTATGGCAGTTTTGAATAGATTATGTCGAGGAATAGCAGCCATAAATCCATTACATACTCTTTCTCGTCCGTCATCTTCAGGCAAGATTAGTTTATCTTTTGATCTTATTAATTCTCTTAATGATCTTATGGATTCCATGCCAGAATCGATATAAACACCTCCATTGATATAAAGAAAACAATATCTAAAAAGGTCGGCTTTGAACGCCCCGGGTCTAAGCGAATCGTAAGCCCTTACGACATTATTATCAAAATTATTTCTAATAAATTGTCTTCTATCGTCGGCATTGTAATAAAAATATTCATATTCTGGGTTATGCTTTATTATTCTCTTCATAGCTTTGTACATATCATATGGAACTTCATCTAACTCATTAGTCTGAATTATTATTTTAGGTATTCTCTGTTTGATGTTATTTTTGTCGCTATCGTGCCTATTTTTGTGTTTGATGGCTTCGTGTAATATTCTATCTTCCTTTTCTGGTATTATTTTTTGAGGGCATATTTCATCATCTTTTGGGATTCCATTTACAACAGAATGAAATACTTGATCTTTGTTCCACAAGACTCCATAATGCTCTTTCTTATGATACCATTCTCTATCTTTGTAATATGTTGGATATTTTGTCTTCATAATTAGTAAACCATCTTGGTCTATTTCTCCGACTATATTGTTTGGATCTTTATGTAACCTATTTCCTCCAATATGTTGTATTATTCTTACACCATTGCTGTAATCAGTATTTGGAGAAGGAAATACTCCGATTTCAGATTCGAAGGCTTGACCTAAGGCCCCGGGGCCTGTTATATATAACATTTCTGAGCATTTATCTCTATTTTCTATATTCTTAAGACAAATACGAATGGCATTTGCTATTATTGGATGTTCAGGTATACAACACATAAATGCGTTATAAACGCTAACTCCATTTCCATTATCTTCTGGTGCAACAAATTCGTCATCTTTTCTTATTAATTCTCTTAGTGGAGTTACAGAAACCATTCCTGTATCAATATAAACTCCACCATATTTATACAAAAAACAATATCTAAAAAGATCAGCTCTATAAGCTCCAGGTATTAAATCATTATAAGCTCCAACTAAACGGCATCCATAATGCTGTTCGAGAAAAGTTTTGGCAGCATCGTCATCAAAATAGATATAATCATATTCTGGATTATTATCCATTACTGTTTCTATCGTTTTCTTCATATCAACAGGAATATCGTAAGAAGCATTTGTCTGCATAATTAGTTTAGGTATCTTTTGTATTTTTCCATCGTCATAGACAGCTTTTCTTGTCCTAACTATTTTCACCACTCGTTCTTGCTTGGGATTAGTATTAGAACTTATAATAGCAATCAATATAATAAAAACTACAATAACGACTACAACAACGGCTATTATCGTCAAAATATCGAACCTATCCATTATCTATTTTTCGAGTAACTTGTTTTATCCTAATTTTATCTCCTCCCTGATTTTATCTTGCCCTAATTTTATCTCCTCCCTTTTATCTCCGATTTTTTATACATCTTACACGATAAGATGTATTTCCGTCTTTTTTACTTTATTTTCGATGCGCCTTTTATATTCACGGTTTTTACTTATATTCATGGTTTCTATTTGTTTACCTTTGAATTCATCAATATTTGTAGTAATGTCATATCAAACTCTTGAAGTTGTCCAGCCACCGTTCCGATATCACCAGTATTAATAACTCCTTGATCTTCAACATACGTAGGATTTGACGTATTAATATTATCCACTGCTGTTTTTATTTCTGCTGGAACGTAATTATTGTTGTTATTGTTTATTATTACGGGATTTACATTTAGAGGATTTAAAGCCATTGGGTGATGCATATTTGGGGCTCCAATGAAATTATTGTTATTCATTTGTCCAGTAAGAGGGTGAGGCTGATTGAACATTTCTGCATTCACTAATTTCGCGGTTTGTAGAAATCCTGGATTATTTTTCAATAATTGCATACTGGCAGCCAAAGGATTTTCTCCAGGATTAGTATTTGTCAGTTGTTGGGCGTTGGCGAACATATTGGGATTTACTAATTTAGATGTTTGCATTAGACCCATATTATCTCTCAATGTTGGTGCCGGATTTGCTAATTTCGAACTGGAATCCAAAGTACTAGCGAACATATTTGGATTTACTAATTTAGATGTTTGCATTAGACCCAAATTATCTCTCAATGTTGGTGCCGGATTTGATAATTTCGAAATCAATAGACTCGCCTCTATTTTTGCCTTCGTTCTTTCCTTTCTCTTTTCGTCAGCCTTCTTTAGTCTTTCTTTTTCCTCTACTAAATGAGCTAGATGCCATGGATAAACATAACCGTTATAAGAAATGTCATCTATATCAACTGGAGGTTTGAACTCAGTATTAGATCCGGTCTTATATTCATCTTGTACGGTAAAAATCTGATTTAACTCTGGTCTTGCGCATATTTCAATCCTATCCGCTATACTTTTATTTTTGGATTCGCTATTTACATCATTTAATATGTCCATAATCCAAAACCTATTCATATGCATAAAAATTATCTTCATAACATTCGAATCCAATTTAGATAATATAGTGTTGTGATATTTTCTAATCATTAACAACACTAGTTTCTGCTTTGAACAAGGATCTAATTCGATATCGACGTAGCTTGGACCCCAATAATCTGACGCGTTTGCTCTAATGATAGGATTAAATGATGAACTGTATTGGGCTCCAGGATTGGCAATGTTAAATTTCACATTTAACAATTCATCTAATTTTTGTTTCAATATGGTATCTAATTCTTCTATCCTTCTATTTAATATTTCAATCATTTCTCGTTGCTTAGCATAAAATAATTCTAGTTTACCTTCCGTGAGGGGAAGTTGTATTCTACGATGCTTAGTACCTAACAAATCAATACATTCTAAATAAAGATTGCGATATCTATTGCTTCCAAAGTAAAATTCGGATTTCTGAGAAGCTCCTATCGTCCGGAGAATCTTTGCTATATTTACAGTTTTATAATTATGAGTTATATCTGTAGGCCATTTAGCAAATACAGATATTAAATCATATTTCTTCATAACCAATAATGATAAAGTATGATAGAAATATGCATGTATTGCCATATTTTCTGATCCATAATCAGATTCATCTCCCGGGTAAACCGCTGGCAACTGCATCGAATTACTAAAAACATTGCCGAGAAGACTTGTGCCTGTCGTTGAATTTTGTTTTGGCCTCGGAACCATAAAATCTATTTCTATGATGTATAAGGATGCAATGAAAACATCCCATCTATCTGTTCTTGATTTCAAAAGAAATGGAGATGATGATCCTTTTAGTCTCCAAGTGTGATATTTGTAGTCTACAATTCTATTTACTCGTATATCTTCTGGAGTTATCTTTTTGTTTGCGTTTCTGTATATCTCGTTGCCTGTAGTGTTTTCGACATTCCCTAGTAACATCAATGTTCCTGCTGGATGAGACAGTGTGGTAGGTGTTGTTAAAAACTCTGTTGATGCGTTTGTTGGAGCTATTCTTGATGCAAATTCTTTTGTAGATGCGGATGTCATTGATGCATTTAGTATATGTTCATCCATTCCTGTAGCCATAATTTTATGTTGATACTCGTCTATTCTTCTCAATCGCAATACAGCTCCTGGTAATTTGTAGAATCCCTTCATTTCTGGTGGATAATAATATAAATCTGGACCTTCCCGTTTGTTATCAAAATTACCAACATCTTCTTTTACCGTAGCTTCGTCTATGGATTGATCTATCATTTCTGTCGCGACAGAAAAAGGAAGTCCAACGAATATAGGAGAAAATCCATAATCATTATATTTCTGAACTCTTCTCATGTGACTCGGACTTTCTCGTCTCCAATCAACAGGATTGATACCAAAATAGAGACACAAAGCTGCATCCAATGTAAAATAAATATCAAATCCATCGAAAAACACTTTACACGCCGGCTGATCAAATCCAACAACAACTGATTGTGGCGATCTATGTCCACGATGAATTATTTGCATGTTTAGCGGACCATCTTTTCCGAATTGAATTGATGTACAATTTACATTTCTGCTTACTATGAATTCAGGTAACTC
>Ga0182030_10027100_pt1 | contig 10329 bp, 10 predicted proteins | sample 812S3MmetaG_FD_121299 | JGI IMG/M metagenome (GOLD analysis project Ga0182030, IMG submission 121299) | Permafrost microbial communities from Stordalen Mire, Sweden - 812S3M metaG (Illumina Assembly) | ecosystem: Environmental > Terrestrial > Soil > Wetlands > Permafrost | place: Sweden... | reverse complement strand
GCCTCGTTCGCAACGAGGAGGTCAGCGGTTCGATCCCGCTCAGCTCCACCATCCATCCCCTTCCAGCCGAAGCCTCGCGGCGCTCAAGCAGATGATTGCCGTGATGCATGAAGTAATGATATGGGCCGCTCCATTTTGGACGCGGCCCGGCTCGCCGCGTCGAGTTACGGCTGGGATGAACAGCGGTCGAGTGGCGTTATGCTTACAGAAGCGCGGCAACAATCGGGCGCCAGCTTTGTTCGGCAGATCAAACAAACTGACAAGAAACAAGCGTGGACCGGGAGGTCCACGCTACAGCCGGCCGGGGGCCGGCGCTACAGTGTGGGGCCCCCGTGGGTCGGCAACGCCGGTGGGAGACTAAAGCGATGGTCTCTGGCACAGCGCAGCCAGAGACCATTGCTTTTTCACTCGATCCAATCCACAAATCCGGGGTGCCCCAGGCCGGGGTCCCCACGGACAGGTCTTTGTCCGTGGGGTGGAGCTCCCGCTCTTGGGACTGGGGAAACGGCGAATCCAAAGGGAGTTTCTACGGCGGAAGACCGGTCTTACCGGATCACCTCGAACTTCTCCCAGGGCAGATTGCAGACCGGGCAGCGCTCGTGTTCGTCCGCGCTCTCCGACGTATAGCCGCAGACCGCGCAGACGTAAAAGTCCTTCGCCGTGCCGAGCCAGCTATCCTTCTTGCCCTCTTCCAGCAGCGCAATGGCCTCGCCGTAGAGGCGCGAATGGGTCTTCTCCGCCTCAAGAGCCCAATGGAAGGTACGAATAGCCCCTTTGTTCTTGCTCTCTGTCGCCTCGGCCAAAAAGTCGGCGTACATGGTTCCGATCTCGTAGTTTTCTCCGCTCAACGCAGCCTTCAGATTTTCGAGTGTGCTCTTGACCTCGACCTCATGAATTTCGCACTCGGCGTGGCCGCCCAACTCTCCAATCACCTTGGCGTGGTTGGTGAAGTGAATCTGCTCGGAGCGCGCGGCGGCGCGAAAGAGGCTGGCTGCTCCGTGCAATCCGTCTTTATCGGCCTTCGCGGCAAAGGCGCTGTACTTGGCGTGGGCATTCGACTCGCCCTCAAAGGCGGCCATAAGGTTCTGAACGGTGACGGCATTTTCCTTGGCAATTGCAGACATAGAAATTCCTCCCGACTCCATTCGAAAGCCTACGGGAGCCAAACCCAACGGCGCTGTGATGCAGGTTACAAGCGGTGGCTTTCAATCGTGGAGTTCCATCAGGTGATGAATATCGCTTTAGCTCCGGCATGGCTCCAAACGCGATGAATGCGTTGCGGTTTTGTAACCGAGCAAGTGGCGCTGTTGCAATTCCGTTTCGCCACAGGCTCGATTCCTCACCCTAGGCGCAATGGACTGAAACGCAGGTCCTTCAACTTCTCTGCGCTCAGGATGCCGCACCGAGGGTGGGGCGCCCAGTGATAGTATAGTAAAATGTAGCCGGAGGTCAGGAGACAGAATTTAGCCGAGAGTGCATTTCAGTTTGTATTTGAGAGCGGCCATGATCGAGTGCCCTGCCGGGTTGGTTTGTATATTTCCGTGCGGAAATGATTGACGTGCGTGAATCCGCCGATGATCGAATTTAGAACCGGTCTCATATACCATTGGCTCGCGGAGTGCATGAGCCCCACGTTGAGAGTGCGCGATCACAGTCGAGGAAATGGAGTCCAAACTATTGATGGCGTCGGCTACGGGGTCTGAAGGCGGCAATGCAAGAATATCGTGAACCACCGGGGAGAAAAATCGGGAACCAACCGGCTTCCGGAGGCTTACCGGAGGCGCGGTGCTGCGTGGAACCCTGGAAATATTGCGTATATAACCTGACTCGAGAACTCTTTCTCGGCGTGGATGTCGATGCCGCCGATTTCACTGCCGCACACCTCGATGATCGGCTGCCGGCGCTCGCGCTCGGTTCCGGTGCGGGCCTCTGGCTGGTCCCATTCCGGGGTATCTTACCGTCAGATGTATGCATCCCGGTCGATCTGGTCTATCTGGATCGGAGTTGCGAAATTATTGAAGCAGTCGAGTCCTTCCCGATCTCCCGTGTCTCGCCTTCCAGCCCACCTGCTGCAAGTGTCCTCATACTGCCGGCCAGCACGATCAACTTTACGCAGACGCAACCGGGCGATCAGTTGATGATCTGCGCTCCCGAGGAGATGAAGCGACGCCTGCAGCGGTTGCCCGGTTCAAGGGGCAATGCCGATGCTTTACAAAGTGCCGCGGATTGGCAAGGTGATCTTCTTTCGCAGGACCAGAAAAACCGCAGTGGCCCCGGCAATGTGCTGAAATTTGAGGATTACTTCAGGCAAAAGCCTTCCCATGAGGATCCTCCGAACGAGGACCTCCCCAAGGAAGACCACTCTATGGCTCAACAATCGCCAAGGGAGAGTCTTGCCGAACCGCAGATGAAGAACATTGAGCGCCCAAAGAGTTGGTGGCGGCGCTTGTTGTTTCCCGACCCTCCTGAACCGAGGAAAGCAGCGCGGGAGTCGTTGCCTGGCCTCGCTGCTCATTTCTGGACTGGTGGCACTCCACAGGTGCATGGCGTTCGAGATATCAGTTCGACCGGATTGTTCGTGCTCACCAGCGAGCGCTGGTATCCAGGAACCATGGTAAGGTTGACGCTCACAGATTCCAGGGAACCGACTGCCGAACGTTCGATCACGCTCAATGCGAGCGTCATACGCTGGGGCAACGACGGCGTTGGCCTCCAGTTTGTCCTGCAATATGCCAAGGATGCGCGTCAAGGGGAGTATCCTCTGGCTGGCAGCATGGTTCAATGCACGAACGATAAGCAGCTCGAACAGTTCTTTCATCAGTTCAAAAGTGGCAATGGCTAGGCCTGTTCCCTCCGGAATCTTCGATCTATAACTGTAGCGCTGATAAGAAACAAGCGTGGACCGGGAGGTCCACGCTACAGCCGGCCGGGAGGCCGGCGCTACAGTTTCATCCTCCGTGGGTCGACAACGCTGGTGGGAGATTAGAGCATTTCTCATTTCTATGGCGTTCTTCAGTTCGCGAACATTGCCCGCCCAGTTATGACTGAGAATCGGGGAACGCGTGTCGTCGGTGTGAAGCGCGCCACAACTTCGGCGAGGCGCGGCAAAAACCGCTCATGGCTGATAGGCTATCTATAGATATGAGCGACAATTTGCACCAATTGCGCTGTTTCGGATGCGGGGCGCGCCTCGACGGCACAGAGGCCCGGCCCGACTTCCGCTGCGCCCTTTGCGGGGAACTGTTTGAAGTCGAGTACCCTGGCTGGAGCCAGCGCCAGGGCCCCGACCGGCCCAATCCGGGGGCGCTGAAGTGGCTGTGGCGGGAGCGGCGTTCGTCTTCCGAGGCGATGGATCGCTCCGGAGTCTGGCGATTCCGCGAGCTGCTGCCTATTTTGGAGAACTACGGCAATGCGGTGACGCTCTTCGAGGGCAATACGCCGCTCTATCACCTGCCGAGGGCTGCCAAAAGATTGGGCATCGACCAGCTTTACGCCAAGCACCAGGGGATGAATCCCTCGGGCTCGTTCAAGGATACAGGCATGACCGCAGCCTTGAGCGTGGCGCATGAACGGGGCTTCGAGTGGGTAGCCTGCGCCTCGACGGGCAATACTTCGGCGGCGATGGCGGCTTACGCGGCGCGCGCCGGACTGAAGTGCCTGGTGCTGATTCCCGATGGCAAGATCGCCTGGGGAAAGCTCTCGCAGGCGATGGACTATGGCGCGGTGACCTGCCAGTTGAAGACCGATTTCGACGGCTGCCTAAGCCTTTTGACCGAAATTGTGAAAGAAGCGCCGATTTATCTTCTGAACTCGGTCAATCCCTACCGGCTGGAGGGGCAAAAGACCCCGGCCTTCGAGATCGCCGAGGCTTTCGACTGGAATGTGCCCGATCACCTGATCGTTCCCGGCGGCAATCTGGGCAACAGTTCGGCGCTGGGCAAAGGCTTTCGCGAACTGCGGGAGCTGGGTCTAGTGGCGCGGATGCCGAGGATTTCAGTGATCCAGGCGGCGGGGGCGAATCCGCTGGTGCGCAGCTTTGAAGCCAACGACGGCACCTCGCTGGAGCCGGTCGAGGCCAGGACGCGGGCTACCGCCATTCGCATCGGCAACCCGGCCTCGTGGCGCAAGGCGGCACAGGCGATTCACGAGAGCGGCGGCTGGTGCCTGGACGTGAGCGAGGCTGAGATCGCCGTGGCCAAGGCGGAGATCGGCGCCGAGGGGCTGGGCTGCGAACCGGCCTCGGCAGTTACCTTAGCCGGATTGAAGAAGTTGCGCGCCCAGGGCAAGATCGGCTCCAGCGAGACGGTGGTGCTGCTGTTGACCGGCCACACGCTGAAGGATGCCGATTACACCATCGACTTCCACCGCGGAACTCTTTTGAACGAGGAAGAGAAGGTTGGCTTGGAGGCAGAGATTGAGGGCCTGCGCAAGAATGCGCAGCCAGTGGATGCCACCATCGGCGCGGTGCTGGCTAGAACCGGTCTCATCAACCGCCGGCATTGAGCCGTGGAGCGCATGAGCCCCGCATGGTTCGCGGGCCTTGCAGTCGAGCAAATGGAGTCTAAGCTATTTATGAGACCGGCTATACGCTGAAGGGCGCAGTGGAATGAGCGAGGATTGGACGGAAAATCCGGGGAAACTCGGGCTGCGCCTGCCCGCAACTTCGGCCAATCTCGGACCGGGCTTCGACTCGGCTGCCGTGGCGCTGAACTTCTATCTGGAAATCGAGGCGGAGCCGGCGGCGGAGTTTTCGATTGCCGCGACGGGACGGGACCGGGAGCGCTGCGGCGAAGTTGAGAATAACCTCGTCCTGGAGATCTACAAGGGATTGCTGAAGAGCGCTGGACGAGCGATCGTTCCGTTGGCGATTCGCATGAAGAACGGGATTCCGCTGGGGATGGGCTGCGGCTCATCGGCGGCGGGACGGCTGGCGGCCATTGCGCTGGCTGTGCATTTTGGCCAACTGGGGTGGAGTTCGGAGCAGATTCTGGAAGAGGCCTGCGCGCTGGAGGGCCACCCGGATAACGCCGCGGCCTGCTGGCTGGGCGGATTTGTGGCTGCTGCCTGCGAGGGCAGAAGCGTGCTTGCGGCTCGCGTCGTTCCTCCTGCCGTATGGCGTGCGATTGTGGTTCTTCCCGCCGAGCCGCTGGCCACCAGCAAGGCGCGCGCGCTGCTGCCGAAGTGCTATGACCGCGCCGATGTGGTCGCCAACATTCAGTCGGCAGCCCTGCTGGGACTGGCCTTTGCGCAGGGCCGCGGCGACCTGGTGCGGATCGCGATGCAGGATCGGATTCACCAGCCCTATCGCGCTCCCGTTTGTCCTTTGCTGCCGCCGCTGCTGCCCCTGGCCGGCCGGCACGGCATTCTGGGAGTCGCTCTGAGCGGCGCGGGACCGGCGGTGCTGGCGATTGTCGAGAGCGAGGAGAGCATTGCTGCGGCCTCGGCGGCGATCCGCAGCGCGCTCGAGGGCTTTCTGGAGCCGGAGCTTCTGGTTTGCCACTTCGAAAGCTGCGGGGCGGTCGAGCTTCCGCAAGCTCTTCCGGCCTGATCGGCCTCTCTCCGCAGGCGGTTTGCTGTGCCTTTATCGACGCGAAGAGACCGTTATCGTTCATGTAAACATTGATTCCAAGGCCGTTGTATCTATAGTTAAATTCCCTTGGTGACCATTTTTCGGATTACCTAAGTTTGCTTGCTATTTCGCAAGGAGTAGGCCTAAATTACGCTGAATGGGCAGTTCTGGGGGAGGGCTGCTCTAGCGCCCGGGTCCTTTGAGAGGATCCGGGCGCTTCTATTTTCAGCGTAAAGGTCGCCGAATGAGGCTGGCTGATGGCGTTTCCAGACCGATGGCCGTGCCTTCAGACCGCGACGGCCCGCGGTTTGCCGTTTGAGCATTTTAGCTTTTGCTATAAACTTCCGTGCCCCATCCATTCCGCGTTTTTCTGCGGAATGGGTGGGATACCGGCAAAATTCCGGTCTACGCAATTTCTGAAAAAGCGCTATGATTCAGGCGTGGTTTGCGACTTTTCCGCCTCTTCCCGCATCCCATGAAGGCGCGGACAGGTACACTGGAGTGAGTACAGGAACCGTAAGGAGGATCATGGCTGGAGCGGGAGTATTGCATGTCAACGATGCAACGTTCGACCGGGAGGTGCTCCAGAGCGAGCAGCCGGTTCTAGTGGATTTCTGGGCTGTTTGGTGCGGCCCCTGCAAGGCGGTTGCGCCGATCGTGGAGGGCATAGCCCAAACCTATGCCGGCAAGCTGAAGGTCGCCAAAGTGAACGTGGACGAAAATCCCGCGACTCCGTCGCGCTACAGCATTCGCGGAATTCCTACGCTCTTGTTCTTCAAGGGCGGCAAGGTGGCCGATCAAATCGTGGGGTTTGTGCCTCAGGAAGCGATTGAAGAGAAGATCCAGCGGCTGCTGGCGTAAAGGAAGCTACAAATCGACTGGTAACGCAATCATTCGATGGATCGGGAGTTGGTCGCTGGGGCGGTTACCGGGCTCCAGCGCCGGTCCTTTTTTCGGGGACAATACCTGCATAGATTAGCCCGCATTTCCTCTTTGAAGTCCTTGTAAGTGGCCGTATAATCGAGCCAACTCCAGTATTCATGCAGCTTTGAGAGTAAGCTGTTCTTGAACCAAAGGAGATCCCAGCTAAGATCGGTTTGTCCCAAAAGGAGCAGCAAATGATTCAACTCGCAGATGCTCGCCGCATCATCGCCGCGGCAGAGAAAAAAGCAGAAGAAGTAGGCCAGCCAATGAACATTGCCGTCGTCGATGGGGGCGGAAACCTGATCGCCTTCGAGCGCATGGCCAACGCCTGGCTCGGCTCCATCGACATCTCGCAGAAGAAGGCGTGGACCTCCCGCGCGTTCGACATCACCACCAAGGACCTTGGCGACAACTCGCAACCAGGCCAGCAGTTCTTCGGCATTCACGCCTCTAACGACGGCAAAGTGATGATCTTCGCCGGCGGCATCCCCCTTAAGAAGGATGGCAAAGTCGTCGGCGCCATCGGAGTCAGCGGCGGCTCGGGCGTACAAGACCATGCAGTAGCCGAGGCTGGCGCCACGGCCCTGTAAGTATTGCTTTCCTGCTGAACCGTGCAGCGAATGATCACGGCCAGCAACGGCGAACATTCAACCTGTGGATGCAGTGAGGTTTTGTTATGGCAGACAATCGTGACGCGACCAACAGGGTCGGGGTCCCCACAGACAGGTCTTCGTCTGTGGGGTGAAGGAAGCGGCGACCCTGCACAAAAATCGACAGGACACACTTACTCTGGTTTCGCTCCATAGCATTTCTCCTAAAGGTGTAGAGAGTCATGGGTGCCCCGCCCTCGCCGCGCTCTTGTTTTTGCGGCTAGGTCTGTGACCGGATGAAGAAGTTTCATTGAGTTCGTGCTTTCCCAGGTCTCAAAATCGAGACCTGGGATACCCAATCATTTGTGGGTTGGTCAGATGTGGGCCACCCGCCGCTGAACCAGATCGCGAAGAAAGTCCTCCCCGCCCAATCCCGCTTGCCATCCCGCCAAAATCTCAATACCCTGTTCCTTGCGAGCCATCTCTGTCTTCTCCCGATGAATGTAGTCTTGGTAAACAACATCCTAAGGAATCGACCGGGGGCTCGCTGACGTTCGCCGCTCAGACGCTTCTACAGAACTTTACGGCCTCAATCGTTCACAATGATCCAGTTCGGCCTAAAATCGTTGTAATGTTCAGTTAGTTTTGAGGAGGGGATTATGGAAAGTAAGGTCGCGCGACTGATCGGTCTGAAAACCCATCCGGTCGCAATCATATGGGCGGATGAGGCTCCCGATGACGCCACTCAATTCAAGTCGGGACGTTGGGGCTGCTTGGTCGCTCTGATGGCGATGGCCGCTGCCAAAGGGCGGTCCGCCGCGGTCAGTCAGCAGACCTTTGCCTGTTGGGGTGGTGGAGTCGGCCTCGGCTTTGGCAATCAGTACGAGGTGTTTCCCGGCGGCATGGAAGGTTTTTGCCGCTTTTTGTCGGATGGAAACGATAAGTCAGAGGTGGGCCGCAAGATCGGCCAGGGGATGATCGAGGCAGGAGCCGCTTTCATGGCCGATGACTATCTCCACGGTGAACGGTACATAAAAGATCCAGAGACCGTAAAGAGGTTTGTTGAGGCTTTGCCGATACTCCAAATTCCCACCAAGTACGTGGTGATAAAACCACTGGAAAAGACCGACCGTGAACGGGATCAGGTCAAGAGCGTCATCTTCTTCGTGGAGCCGGACGCCCTTTCGTCGCTGGTGATCCTGGCCAACTATGCGCACCCCGAGCGGGAGAATGTCGGCATTCCCTATGCGGCCGGTTGCCAGGTGATGGGCATCATGGCTTATCGGGAACTGGAGCGCGAACACCCGCGCGCATTGGTGGGCATGACGGACATCTCCGCGCGCAAGAATGTGCGCGGCTCTCTGGGAAAGGACATCATGTCGTTTACCGCGCCTTGGCCGGTCTTTTTGGAGATGGAAGAAAATGCCGAGGGCAGCTTTCTCGAACGGGAGACCTGGCACGCATTACAGAGCTGAACCATTGCTTGGAGAAGGCGGGTGGCGCAGGTCCCCATGAGTAGCAAATGAGGGTGCCCCAGGTTTAGTGCTTGGGTTAAGATCACCGGGACCTGGGCCACCCGCCGAACCCGGGAACCAGTACTGTGACAATTTAATTTTGCAATAGTTCCAGAATGGATGCGGGCGAGGACGCCCGCACCACAGCCGGCCGGGAGGCCGGCGCTACAAACCGGAGGTTTCACAATTACGCGGTCACGGTACCAGGTTATGGGATTCACATTCCGTGAGCAATATTGATGCCATGAACAGAACTTAATTGATCGACCGGTGCCCAGAGTCTACACTGATTTGAGCCGTAAATTGCGAACCGCCAAAGGAGAGAACCATGTCGGACGAAACAAAGTGCCCATTTTCGGGCAGCATGCTCGAGCACACAACGGCAGGGGCAAAGGGCAACCGGGACTGGTGGCCCAATCAGTTGAACCTGGCGATCCTGCACCAGCACTTGCAACTCTCCAATCCCATGGGTAAGGCGTTCAATTACGCCGAGGAGTTTAAGAGTCTTGACCTCAATGCGGTGGTCGAGGACCTCCATGCCCTGATGACGGATTCTCAGGACTGGTGGCCCGCGGACTTCGGCCACTACGGGCCGTTCTTCATCCGCATGGCTTGGCATTCCGCGGGCACCTACCGCACCCAAGATGGGCGCGGCGGCGCCGGCAACGGATCGCAGCGGTTCGCGCCGCTCAACAGCTGGCCGGATAACGTCAATCTGGACAAGGCGCGCCGCTTGATATGGCCGATCAAGCAGAAGTACGGCCGCAAAATCTCCTGGGCCGACCTGATCGTTCTCACTGGAAACGTGGCGCTGGAGTCGATGGGCTTCAAGACCTTCGGCTTCGGCGGTGGACGCGAGGACATCTGGGAACCCGAGGAGGGTATCGATTGGGGCCCGGAAGCAACCTGGCTCGGCGACCAACGCTACAGCGGCGACCGTGAACTGGCGAACCCGCTGGCGGCCGTGCAGATGGGCCTAATCTACGTCAACCCCGAAGGGCCGAATGGCAATCCTGACCCGGTAGCCGCGGCGCGCGACATCCGCGAGACCTTCGCCCGCATGGCCATGAACGACTATGAGACCGTCGCCTTGATCGCCGGCGGACACGCCTTCGGCAAGACTCACGGCGCTGGCCCTGCCAGCCACGTCGGGCCCGAACCCGAGGCCGCGCCCATCGAGCAGCAGGGACTGGGCTGGAAGAGCAACTACGGCAGCGGCAAAGGCAGGGATACCATTGGCGGCGGCCCGGAGGTCATCTGGACCACAACGCCCACCAAGTGGAGCAACAATTACTTACAGAACCTCTTCGGCTATGAATGGGAGCTGACAACGAGCCCGGCCGGCGCAAAGCAGTGGATTGCCAAGGACGGCGCCGGCGCCGGAACCGTGCCGGATCCAGAGGACCCGTCCCTACGCCGCTCACCGACCACGCTCACCACCGACCTGTCTCTGCGGTTTGACCCGGCCTACGAGAAGATCTCGCGCCACTTCCTGGAGAACCCGGAGGAACTCGCGGACGCCTTCGCTCGTGCCTGGTTCAAGCTGACGCATCGCGACATGGGTCCGCGCACACGCTACCTTGGCCCGCTGGTGCCGAAGGAAGAGCTGATCTGGCAGGACCCTATTCCCGCAGTGACTCATGCATTGATCGGGGAGCAGGATATTGCAGCCCTGAAGGCTAAGATCCTCGCATCCGGACTTTCCATCTCCCAACTGGTCACGACGGCCTGG
>Ga0182030_10027099_pt1 | contig 10329 bp, 11 predicted proteins | sample 812S3MmetaG_FD_121299 | JGI IMG/M metagenome (GOLD analysis project Ga0182030, IMG submission 121299) | Permafrost microbial communities from Stordalen Mire, Sweden - 812S3M metaG (Illumina Assembly) | ecosystem: Environmental > Terrestrial > Soil > Wetlands > Permafrost | place: Sweden... | reverse complement strand
TGGCCACAGGCAATGCCATGGCCACAGGCAATGCCATGGCCACAGGCAATGCCATGGCCACAGGCAATGCCATGGCCACAGGCAATAACGAGCCCGAGACCTTCTTCATTCCCGCTAATTCCAGCGGGTCCGATGCGATCATCAAGCTCCCGGTCGGAGCGGTATCGTCGTTTTCCGCGAGCAACGCCGAAGCGCTGACCGGCTATGCCGGTCCGGAAATCGAGGCGATGCGTCTTTCGGGCGACGTTCGCATCGACGTGATCGGCACCGGGGAGCCCATTCAGATCAAGGCAGATCGGGTTGTGCTGGAGCTGACCGCGGACCGGGTCGTGGAGCGCAGGGGCGCGATGCCGCTTGCCGGATCCCGTCAATTTCATTCCAGCCGCGTCATCGAAGACAGCGACGCCACGCAGACTTTTGTGGGCAACGTGGTGTTCACGCTGCAAACCTCCTCGGGTGCCCTGCAGATCAAGGCGGATCGGGTGGAGCACACCGAGCGAATGGGAGTGCGGCCGGAGCCTCGGGCAGGCATATAGAGCGCTGCTGTGACGAAGGTGAGCCATGAGGGGGGCTGTCTGTGCGGGGCGGTGCGCTATCGCGTCGGCGGAACACCTTCGTTTTCGGTCATTTGCCATTGCGCAAGCTGCCGGCGCGCGAGCGGTGCTCCCACGGTTGCCTGGCTGACTTTCGAGCGCCAGAATTTCGAGATCCTGGTCGGCAAGCCGGCAACCTTCCGCTCCTCTCCGGGAGTGATCCGCCAGTTTTGCGCTTCGTGCGGCAGTGCGCTGACCTACGAGACCGACAAGACTCCAATCAGTATCGATGTGACCACTGCCACCCTCGATGAGCCTGGCCGGTTTCCGCCCAGCATGGAAGTCTGGCTGGAGGATCACCTCCCCTGGCAACCGACGGATCCGAAGCTCGATCGATTTTTAGGATCATCGTCCGGCTGACGGAGAGGCTCGGCGCCGTTTGAGTGCGATCAGGCCCATGAGGGCAAGCGCCGCCGTGCAGGCGTAGGGAAACCAGCATCCGAGCCGCACGAAAAACGTGTTTCCGCCCATGAGGCGCGGCACACTTACCACGATGCCCTCCGCCGGGCGAGGCTCCCGGTAGGGGTCGTCCGCGTATGTTCTGACCAGGAGCCTGCCGTTCGGATCGATGAGTGCGGAGATGCCCGAGTTCACCGCGCGCACCATGGCCGCGCGCAGCTCAACCGTGGCGTAGACCGCCAGCGCGAGATGTTCCCACGGTTCCGTGCGCTTTCCGTACCACGAGTCGACAGTCATGTTCACCAGCACATTCGGGTGTGCGCGGCCGATCTCGACGAGATAGTCAGGCAGAATGTCCTCGTAGCAAATGACCGGGCCGAGCCCCCAGGAAATTCCAGCCTGGTCTCGATAAGGAAGGACGCGCGCCCCCGTGCCGGGGGTGAAGCGCGAGCTGCCCAACGGAACGATTTTTTTCAACCAGGGAAACAGCTGCACCCCCGGGATGTATTCGCCGAAGGCGAGCAGCTGAACCTTGTCGTAGCGCCCCGTCATCGCGCCGTCGCGATCGACGAGAATCGCCGAGTTGTAGACGTCGCCGGTCGTCGAGTCGTAGGTGTCCGCTCCGATCATGACCGGGCCTTCGAGCCCGCGCCGAATCATCGCTGCGGAATCCGGCGGGAAATCGGCGTACATCTCCCTCGGCAGCGCAACCGGATAGCTTCCTTCGCTCCATACCACCAATTGTGCGCCGGACGATTCCAGCCGGCGCGACTGTCCTTGAAGAGCGGTCAGCTCGCGCCGCGCCTCCTCGGGAGAAAATTCAGGGTCGTTGCTGTAGGGGATGTTCGGTTGCACCAAGCCGACTTTGAGCCGTGGCGCATGCGCGACCAGCTCGTCGACCTCTCGCATGCGCACAACGCCAAAGACCAGCACGGCCGCGAGGATCGCGGCGGCCGATATCGCCGGGACCCGCGCGGTGTGGGGAGCCGCCCATAAGTCATACAGCGCGCCATTCACCATCATCAGCAGAGCCGTGACGCCCCAAGGTCCGGTGAGCTCGGCGATCTGAATCACCAGCGGATGCCACGCCTGCGTGATCCACTGGCCGCAGGGGAATATCTGCGGTACCAGGAACTCGCACGCGGCCATGCCGATCGGCGCGATGAGCGTCATGGGCACGGCGACTCGCCGCCGAATCGAGCACACGAGCGCCGTGAACAACAGGAAGATCAAGGCGCGCGCGGCACAGAACAGCAAGAGCACCAGCAGCCCCGCGGTCCAGGGAAAGCCGGCGAAGCGTTGGGTCGTGTCGATCAGCCAATAGAATCCGCCGGCGGTCTCGACCACGCCCGCCCACCAGCCGAGTAGCAGCGCGCGCCGATACGTGGGCGCGCGGTCCACAGCCGCCAGCATGGGGATCGCTGCGATCCATGCGGCGGCGGAGCCATCGAAGGGCGTGCAGGCGAGGAACCAGAGGCAGCCCGAAACCGTGGCCAGTGCGAGGCCGCCATGAAAGCTGGAGGCGAACTTGGGTACGCGCATTACATTATTGTCAGGTCGGACGGCCGCAGTTCGCGACGAGTGCGCATCTTAAGGTATTCTGCGGCGCAACCATGCAAGAAAGATATGAACCCGCCGCGGTCGAAGCGGAGGCGCAACGCTACTGGAACGAGCACAAGAGCTTCGAGGTCGGTGAGGACCCTGCGCGCGAGAAATACTACTGCCTGTCGATGTTCCCGTATCCGAGCGGACGCCTGCACATGGGCCATGTGCGCAACTACACCATCGGCGATGTGGTCACCCGATTCATGCGCATGAGCGGCAGGAACGTGCTTCAGCCGATGGGCTGGGATGCGTTCGGGTTACCCGCCGAAAATGCGGCAATCGCGAACGGTGTACCGCCCGCGAAGTGGACGTTCGACAACATCGCGACCATGAAGGGGCAGTTGCAGGCACTCGGATTCGCGCTCGATTGGAGCCGCGAGGTCACGACGTGCCGCCCGGATTATTACCGATGGAACCAGTGGCTGTTCCTGCGCATGCTGGAAAAGGGCATCGCCTACCTGAAAACGGGGGTCGTGAACTGGGATCCGGTCGACAAGACCGTGCTGGCCAACGAGCAGGTCATCGACGGCCGCGGCTGGCGCACCGGTGCGCTGGTCGAGCGGCGCGAGATTCCGATGTACTACCTCAAGATCACCGATTATGCCGAGGATTTGCTCGATGCTCTCGGGCATATGCCGGGATGGCCGGATCGCGTGCGCGCGATGCAGGCCAATTGGATCGGCAGGAGCGAGGGCGTACGAGTCGGCTTTCCCCATGAGATCGGTGGCGCGAGAAGCGTGCTGTACGCGTTCACGACGCGCGCCGACACCTTGATGGGCGTCACTTTCTGCGCGGTGGCCGCCGAGCACCCGCTCGCGACGCATGCCGCCAGGGGCAATGCGCCGCTCGCGGCTTTCATCGAGGAATGCAAGCGCGGTCCGGCCATCGAAGCGCAGATCGCCACGCAGGAGAAAAAGGGCATGGCGACGGGACTCGCCGTGCGCCATCCGCTGACCGGCAAATCGGTGCCGGTATGGGTCGGCAACTATGTGCTCATGAGCTATGGCGAAGGCGCGGTCATGGGCGTTCCCGCGCACGACGAGAGGGATTTCGAATTTGCCAAACGATACGGCTTGGCCGTAGAGCCGGTCATCGAAGTCGACGACCGCACCTATTCCACCGAGGCTTGGCAGAGTTGGTACAGCGAGCACGGCCGCTGCGTGAACTCGGGCAAGTACGACGGGCTCGATTTCGCGGCAGCGGTCGAGGCAGTGGCCGCGGATCTTGAGCGCCTCGAGCTCGGCGAGAAGCGCACCACCTGGCGGCTGCGCGACTGGGGAATCTCGCGGCAGCGTTACTGGGGGTGTCCGATCCCCATCGTTCATTGCGCCGAATGCGGCGTGGTGCCCGTTCCCGACGATCAACTGCCGGTGGTGCTCCCAGAAAATCTCGTGCCAGACGGCAGCGGCAATCCACTGCTCAAGGATGCGGCATTCCTCGCGTGCACCTGCCCGCGCTGCGGGCGGCCGGCGCGGCGCGAGACGGATACCATGGATACCTTCGTGGATTCGTCCTGGTACTTTCTGCGTTTTGCCTGCAGCGACAACGGCAACGCGGCGCTCGATGAGCGAGTGCACTACTGGCTGCCTGTCGACCAGTACATCGGCGGGATCGAGCATGCGATCCTGCATCTGCTTTATTCGCGCTTCTGGACCCGGGTGATGCGCGAACTCGGCGCGGTCTCCTTCAAGGAGCCTTTCACCCATTTGTTCACGCAGGGCATGGTGCTCAACGAGGCTTTCTACCGCAAGACCGAGTCCGGCCGAATCGAATACTTCAATCCTGCGGATGTGGAGGTGGCCGCCCGCGACCAACATCGCGCGGCAATCCTGCGCAAGGACGGACGCGCGGTCGAGTCCGCCGGCGTGATCACCATGTCGAAGTCCAAGAACAACGGCGTCGACCCGCAGGCGCTGGTGGATGAGCTCGGGGCGGACACGGCGCGGCTTTTCACCATGTTCGCCGCTCCGCCGGAACAGACGCTCGAATGGTCCGACGAAGGCGTGCAGGGCGCCTTCCGCTTCATCAAGCGGCTCTGGAAGGCGGTGTACGAGCACGTGTCGGGAGGTGCGGTTGCGCCGCTCGACACGCAAGGACTCGACGATGCACAGCGCTCGATCAGGCGCCAGGCACATCAGACGCTTGGCAAGGTGACCGATGACATCGGCCGGCGCCGCACCTTTAACACGGCCATTGCAGCGGTGATGGAGCTTTTGAACGCAGTGTCCAAATTTCCGCAGCGGTCGCCGCGGGACCGAAGCGTGGTACAGGAGGCGCTCGAGATCGCCGTGGTGGCGTTGTCCCCGATCATTCCCCATGCAACGCATGTACTGTGGCACGAGCTCGGGCATCGTACGGCGCTGATCGACGAGACCTGGCCGCAAGTCGATGCGGCGGCCTTGGAACAGTCGATGGTCGAAATCGTCGTACAGGTCAACGGCAAGCTGCGATCGCGGATTGCCGTGGCCTCGGGAGCGGACGATGAATCGGTTCGCGCAGCGGCGCTTGCCGACACTCACGTGCAGAAGTTCGTCGCAGGTGCGACCGTGCGCAAAGTCATCGTCGTGCCCGGCAAGCTCGTCAACGTGGTGGTCTAATTGACGCGGCTCCCATCCCTCACGCTCGCATGCAGCGCCGCGTTCGCCCTGTCGGCGTGCGGCTTTCGCCTTGCGGGCAGCGATCATCTGCCCCCGGCCCTCGCCCGGCCGTATCTCTCGGTCAAGAACCCGTATACGGATTTCGCGCGCGAATTCGAGCACGAGCTGAAAAGCGCCGGAGCGCTGCTCGAGCCGGGGCGGCAGGATGCCACCGCCACGATCGAGGTCACGAAAGACCTGGTGGAGCAGCGGACATTGGCGGTGTCGGCGCGCAATATCCCGACCGATTATGAGCTGACCTATACCGTCACGTTCGCCGTTCACGGTCCGGATTCCGAGCTGATGGCGCCTCAGACGATCACCTTGTCGAAGGATTACAGTTTCGGGGAAAATGTGCTGCTTGCCAAAGAGCACGAGGCGGACATCCTTCGCGCCCAAATGGCTCGGGATCTGGTCGGCATGGCCATGCACCGGTTGACCCGTCTGAAGTAGCGGCAGGGCACCCAAGTGCTCAAGCTCAGCTCCATCGACCGACTCGAATTGCTGGTGCTGCTCGACCGTTATGGGTTGGAGTTGACGCTGGTCGCGCGCGGCGAGCCGATCCCCGGCTCACACTGGGGCGACAGCGAGGCGGGGCTCATTGGCTCGAAGGTGTACGCGCGCCTCGATACGCCGCTGCATTCGGTGCTGCATGAGAGTGCGCATTTCATTTGCATGACGCCGGAGCGTCGCGTGGGCCTGCACACCGATGCAGGCGGAGACGATGCGGAGGAAACCGCGGTGTGTTACTTGCAAGTTCTGATGGCGCAGGCGCTCGCCAAGGTGGGTGCACAGCGATTGTTCGCCGACATGGACGAGTGGGGATACAGTTTTCGGCTGGGCAGTGCCGGCAAGTGGTTCGCGGAGGATGCTGCCGAGGCGCATGGCTGGCTGTTGCGGCATGGCCTGGTCGATCAACAAAGCCGCATCACCTACGCGCTTCGCCAGTGACGCTACTCGGCCGGCTGCTGGGCGAGGTCTCCCTCAAGCTCGCCTTCCTCGCGGTCAATGCACCTGCCGCATTCGGTGCCTACCGGCGCCGCAGCGACATCTCCTATGGACCGGACCCGCGGCATCAGTTGGATATCTATCTTCCCGACCAGCCTGCGGTAAGGCCCACGCCGCTCGTGGTTTTCTGGCACGGAGGGCGCTGGAGCATCGGCGACAAGGTCGAATACAGGTTCGTCGCCGCCGCACTGGCCGAACTCGGGTATGCGACAGTCTTGCCGAACTATCGGCTGTACCCGCAAGTGAAAATGCCGGGACTCATGGAAGATGCGGCGCGCGCTGCGTCTTGGGCGTCCGCGCACGCCGCGGAATTCGGCGCCGATGCGGGCCGCATTTACCTCATGGGCCACTCGGCGGGAGCTCACATCGCCGCGCTCCTTGCGCTCGACGGCAGGTATTTTGGGGCGCTGCGCCGGCCGCCGCCGCCGATTGCCGGCGTGATCGGATTGTCGGGACCCTACGACTTCCTGCCGTTTCGTGAAGACGATCTGCGCGACATTTTCGGCCCCCCGGCGCTTTACGCCGATTCTCAACCGATCAATTTCGTGAGCGATGATTCACCGCCAATGCTGATCGTTCACGGGGACCAGGACACGATGGTGGCGCCGCACAATTCGCGCAACCTGGCTGCCGTCCTGCGCGGCAGGGGTGTGCCGGTCACGCTCAAAATGTACCCGAGGCTCATGCACGGCGATACGATTGCGGCGTTGAGTCTCCCCGCCCGTCGTCGGGCGTCGACGCTCGCCGACATCGCCGCCTTCGTCAATTCGCCGAAGGGTCAGGCGGCGTTCGACGCCGCGACCGAGGGAATGGCGTAGACCCGGCCGAATCGATTCGCGAGAAACGCTTGCAAGCCGATCTCTTCCTGTTTGATGAGTCCCGATTGCGGCAGATGTCCGCTACGGAGCATGTCGAGCACCGCGCAGATGCCGCCGGCGGTGGTGATCTGGATGGCGCTGCGCACGCGGCCGCCCATCGGCGCCGCGTAGATTTTGTTGGCGTAGGTCTCCTGAACGAGCTGGCCGCCGCGCATGCCGCTGACGGTCACGAACACGATCACCACGTCCTGGAGCGTCACCGGCACCGCGTTCTCCAGGATGTCCTTCAGCAGCTCGCGCCGGTCGCGCAGACGCAGATCGTTCAACAGCGCCTTCATGATGGCGGCGTGGCCCGGATAGCGGATGGTGCGGTAGTTGAGATTGCGCACTTTACCCGCCAGCGTTTCGCAGAGCGTGCCGAGACCGCCTGACGTGTTGAAGGCCTCGTACAGAATGCCGTCGAGCGAGAATTCCTCGAGCTCCTCGAGCGCCTGTGTTTCGCGGAGCTGACCGTTGACGATGGCTTCGCACGGCTCGCAATACTCGTTGATGACGCCGTCCGTGCTCCAGGTCAGATTGTAGTTGAGCGCGTTGGATGGAAACTTGGGCAGCGCGCCGACGCGCATGCGCACGTCCTGAAGCTGATCGAAATGCGAGGCGAGATCGCTCGCCACGATGGTGATGAATCCGGGCGCGAGGCCGCATTGGGGAATGAACGCCGTGCGCGCGCCCTTGGCGAGCTGCTTGACTGCCCGGGTGCTCGCCACGTCCTCGGTCAGATCGAGATAGTGAGCGCCAACCGTCTTGGCGGACTCCGCGATGAGCCGAGTGGCGTGATAAGGGGCGGCGGAGAGCACCGCGTACTTGCCGGCGAGCAATTTTACGAGGGTGTCGCCCTGGGTGATATCGGCGGCCACCTTCGTCACGGCCGCGCCCGTCTCAAGCCGATCCAGTTGAGCTTGGGACCGGTCGATCACCGTGACGACATAATCTCGCGAGCTCACCAACAGCTCCGCGATCATCGACCCAATCTTTCCGGCGCCTACGATGGCAATCTGATGCATGTGTGGATCCTCCCGTCGGTCTGCTATTTTCGACCCGAGCCCCGGCGAATGGTAGGCATCAATTACCCATTATTAAGGTATTATGCGTCGATTCGCAGGGTGAAATGGGCGAAACGCATGGACTCGATTGACCAGACCCTTATCGCGGCGTTGCGGGAGAACGGCAGGGCCTCCACCGCCGAGCTTGCCCGTTTGGTGGGCCGCTCGCGCACCAGCGTTCAAAGCCGCATCGAGCGGCTCGAGAAGCAAGGAGTGATCGCCGGGTATGGCGTGCGGCTTTCACCCGAGCATGATCGCGGCGCGGTACGCGCCCACGTGATGATCAAGGTAGGCCCCAAAGAGGCTCGTGCCGTGACGGCGGCGCTGCGCGCCATTGCGCAAGTGCGAGTGCTGCACTCGGTCAGCGGAGATGCGGACCTGATCGCGGTGGCGGCCACCGCTTCGGTGGCCGACATGGATGAAGTCATCGATCGCATCGGCGCGTTGGACGGCGTGGAGCGCACCACATCATCCATCATCTTGTCGACCAAATTCGATCGCTAGCAGGGACTCCATTCGACAACCGCTTGTTTGGCTGGTCACGGGTCGCCGCACGGGCGCGGACAGAGACTCTCTGCAGATCAGTTCATGCCGCACATGCCGCCACCGCAGGCGCCGCTGCCGCACATGGGCGCCTCGCAAGAAGCTGCGGCGGGGGACGAGCCGGCGCTCTTGCCGACGAATCCGGCGGACATCAGCTTCTCGACGCGAGCCTTCGGGCTGGTCTTGCCGCGCGGAATTCCGGCGCGATCGCACAGCTCGCCCCAGGTGCTCAATTGCTCAGCCATCTTATGTTGCACTTCGACGGTGGTCCCGTTGGCGTTGCAGCGGTATTCGTAGGTCGGCACGGCGAGCTCCAAGAGAAATGGAAGTTTTATTCTACGCCGATTGCGACTGGCGAATCAGCAGCCCCGCGGCGGTGCAGCCGCAAGGTCGGGGCGGTTCGCCTGCGCGCCTGACGCGGCATCGGGCGGGTCCACAGCTCAATTGGATTGGGACCTGCGCAGCGCGTCCGCGAATCGGAACAAGGCGGCCTCGACTTGGTCGCGTAAGGGCGAGGGGACGCCCTCTTCCTGCAGCGCGCGGTGCATGCAAGCGAGCCACTGATCGCGCTCGCTGCGCCCGATGTCGTACGGGGCATGTGCCGACATCATGCATTTCCTGTCGCTGCGCGCGAAATAAAGATTCGGGCCGCCCAACCAGCCGCTCATGAATTGGAACAGTTTTTGCCGCATCGGGGTCAGGTCGGCGGCATGCATGCCGCGGATACCCGCAGCCTCGGCCGAGGATTCCAAGATGTCGTAAAAGCGTTCGGCGAGCCGCCGGACCACCTCGGCGCCGCCGATTCGCTCGTACGCCGACACTTGAGCAGGCGCACTCGAAGCGGGCGGGTCATTCACATCGGTACTCATCGCCCCACGATAGGTCAACTCGCAGATGAGTCCATCCGGGAAAATACGGACTTGCGAATTGCAACGTCCGCAGCGACGGGCGGGACAGGCGACCTACGGCTGCGCAGCGATCATGGAGATTTCGATTTTGTATTGCGCCCCCGCCAATTTGGCGCTCTCCACCGTCGCTCTCGCGGGAGTCGAGCCGGGGGCCACCCATTGGTCCCATGCCTTGTTCATTTCGCCGAAGGTCGACATGCTGGTGAGCCAGATGGTGGCGGACAGGATCCGGCTCTTGTCCGTTTTAGCTTCCGCCAACAGCCCGTCGATGATCGACAGGATTTCCTTGGTTTGCTCCGTCACACTCTTGCCCGCGGCCTCCTCGGCGACCTGTCCCGCCAAGTAAACGGTTTTATTGTGAATCACGACCTGCGACATTCGAGGTCCGGGATGCAAGCGTTCGATCGGCATTGAGATCTCCTCCCTTAAAGGCTGCATTGTAGCTTCGGCCGCGCAATCGGTAGCACCTTGCGGCCGTCGAGGCAGCGTGCGAATCGTTGGCGCGGCAAAAGTTATACGAGCGGGTCAGGTGGTGGAAGCGCCGAGTTTGCGCAGGCTGAGCAATGGGAGGAGGCCAGGCTGAGCAATGGGAGGAGGCAATAAAAAACGGCGTGGGTCCTATCGAGGTGCCCACGCCGCCGGATTATCGCACCGACGGGGGAGTTGGCTGGCTTGCCGGTACGAGACTTCCTAAACCTTGTCTGCCTTCACGTCAG
>Ga0182030_10027098_pt1 | contig 10330 bp, 6 predicted proteins | sample 812S3MmetaG_FD_121299 | JGI IMG/M metagenome (GOLD analysis project Ga0182030, IMG submission 121299) | Permafrost microbial communities from Stordalen Mire, Sweden - 812S3M metaG (Illumina Assembly) | ecosystem: Environmental > Terrestrial > Soil > Wetlands > Permafrost | place: Sweden... | reverse complement strand
TGCCGCTGTAGAGAACCTCGTCCCTCACTCGGGGCTCGACTCCGATCACATAACACATGACGCCGTCGATTTGCTCCGTTCCTAAGAGCTTATATTCATAGCGCTCGTTCAGCTTCAATTCGAGGGGCTGGGTCAGGACCTTTTCCGGCTCGATTTGCGGCAGGGGAAATTCATGGTTCTTGCCGAACTTCACGCCGTTGACGTAAAACTCTTTTTGCGCCAGCTCCATCTGCCCGGCGCGGCTGTAAAACTGCCGGAGCTGCATGGATACGTCAAAGCCCGGCCCCAGATTCGTGCCTTCAAAGTGCAGGCTCATGAAACTCGAGGCCAGGTAGTTTTCCAGCTTCTGCTTCTGTGCTTCGCGATTCTGCTGCCAGCGAGCAATAATTTCCTCGACCTTGAGCTCGACTCCGCCTTTCACTTCAACCGAGTTATACAGCGTCTGATCGGTGTCGCTTTGCTGGTGAATGGAAATCAAGGCGTACTCGCTGGTGCAGGCGCAGGTCTGCGTAAAACCCTGATCCGTCCTGGTCGCCTGACCGGCCTGCAGCTGCGCTCCAGTCGCGGGGTCGTACCACTTGATCTCGAATGGTCCTGCGTGGGCGCCCTGTAACCGGACCGTCTTCGGCGAGTCGGGGTTTCCATTCACGCGCGCCATAATCACCACGTCCGACTTCCCGCCGCCGGACCAACTGTGCTCATCTTTCGATACACCATCCACGGCAACAGTGAACGGCGAGGCCGCGGCATCTGCGGGAAACATGTTGGCAGTAATGGAATGCGCCATGAATCTATTCGCGGTACACACCGCGTCTGCGGCTTTGGCGTCGGCCGGCTCTGACCAGACGATTTCGACTGAAGTTCCGCTGGCCGCGAGCATCGCTTGCAAGAGCCGCGAGGTCGCGGAAGTTCCTGCATCCGCATTGAGCGAGGCTGGCTTCAGTGATTCTGATTTAAGGGATTCTGATTTAAGAATGAGGGGTTTATTCAGCGCCTGTTCGGCAATCCACGCGGCATCTTGGCGCCAGCTTTCGGAATAGGTGGTTCCGAGCAGATCGGCGTAGGTGGCAAGCCGCTTTACGATATCGCCGTGCGCGGCGACAAACCCGGGCTGGAAGACAAACCCCAGACGCAACCCGGAATTGCTCGCCTTGGTGACTAATGCCAGCCGCACCAGCCCGAATGTGAATAGGCCGGGAGCCGTCAGCGGTTGCTGGCTTTCGATTTCTGCGGTTTCAATTTCAACAATCAGTCCGCGTACCGCAGGCGCCGAAAGAGGCAGAGATTTCAGGAACGCGTCGACGCGCTCCGTAATCTGTTTTTCGGACTCGTTGCCTGCCAGAGAACTGGACCTGACCACAAAGTGCAGCCAGACCTCGGACCCCTCGGGCATGCCCTGGACAGCTTGCGTTTGCTCCTCTAGAAGGCTGGCTGGGTTTTCGCTGCCGGCGAAATCGAAAGACAGCGGCGGCAGAACGATCAACTTCCCTGGAAACTCACACTGTTCAGCGGCCTTTAATCCCGCGGCGAGGTTCTGATTCGTGGGAATTGAGATTGCCGATCGGGGCAGAGCGGCTTGCGCTGTCAGCGGCAAAAGCAGAAAAGCCGAAAACAGCAGAACCACTGCAATCGGCCTCAAACCTGTCACTCGCGAAAAGAACCGGGAGCACAACGTTGCCGAGCGAAGCGACGATTTCATGACCATTAAATCCGAAATCTGGAGTCAGGAACTTGACCGACGTTCATGGAAGGGAATCGATTGTGCGCCCGGGGTCTCGCGACGAGGTCGTGTCGGTGTCAGTGACGGTGACGGTTTCGCGAACGTGCTGCCTCATTGATTAAGACTATTAAGACTAAAAGATAAAGTTTTTCGATAAAAGCCTGACCGCTCGAAGTATATACGAACCCCCGCAGCCCGATGGCTCAGTCCCCAGGAGTCGTGTCGGCGCGTCGTTGTTCGCCCAACAAGATAACGGCGGGAACCAGCCACAGCCCGCCCGCCAGCGCCAGAGCGACGCCTAACGATGTCACCAGGCCCATCTCGGCGAGCGGCGCGAAACTGGAGGCCATCAGCGCCCCGAATCCCACGATCGTAGTCAGGTTCGATTGAATCACGGCCGCCCCCGAAGCCTTCGCGATCGCCAAAATCCCGTTGTTCCGGTTCTCCAGGTAACGGCGCACCAAGTGGATTCCATTGTCGATTCCAATTCCGATGATGAGTGGAATCGCCGTAATCGACATGAAACTGAAGCGGTGCCTTACCAGCAGCAAGAGCCCAAAGGTTACCACGATGCCGAATACGATCGGGATCAGAACGATCAGCGATACCCGAAGATTGCGAAAACAGAGATAGACAATCAACCCGATTCCGGCTGCGGTCCAAAGCAATGCCCTGCGGCTGTCATGCAGCACCTGGCTCTGCATGTCGCGGTTCATCTTGTCGAACGAGAACTCCACGAAGGGACCAAATTGATTTTTCCATGAGGAGATCACGTTCTCGGGAACCACCTCGATCGCGTCCGGATCCGTGGCATAGTAGGCAATCGCGGCGACATAGCTACCGTCTCCGATCTTGCGAATGCTGTTGTCGAGCAGCCCTTGCGGCAGAAGCTTGGCTGCCTTCTCCAGGGTGATGGGATCGTTCTTAATCGAATCGTTGCCTTGTCCGAGTTGTTTCAGCCGGTCAATAAACGGTTGCAGGGGCTCGGTTCGAAAACCATTCTCATGCAGCGCATCCTCAAGAGCGCGGGCTGTGGCCGCCAGATTCACGCCCGCCAGCGAACTGGCCCGTGCGTTCTGAGTCTCGGCTGACGGAAGCAGGGCAGTCGGGGAGAAGATCGACTTGATGACGCCGCGCTGCCGATAACTTTCCAGACCGGCCGTCAATTGTTCGGCGCGGCGCAGAACTTCCTCCTCGCCCCCGGCGATCAACAGCACGTTCGGACTGCCCTCAATGCCGAACCTGGCGGAGAGCCGGTTCTGCGCGGCCACCGCAGGATTATCCGCGCCCGTGATTTCGAATCGTCCTCCCATCTTGATCGTGGGTAGAAACAATAATGAGAGCGCGAACGCTCCCAACCCTAAGCCGACCACCAGCCGGGCGTGCCGGCCTGCGAAATCGACGGACTTGCGCGCGATCCACGGCAGGAAGCGGAAGGTAATCGTTTCGGGCGCGCGCGGCTTCGAGAACCGCCACCACAGCCCCATCAGCGCCGGAACCGTCAGCAGCGTGTGGAACATCATCATGAACATACCCACCGTGAGGATGAACCCAAACTCCGCCAATGCCTTGAAACTGGAAAAAGCCAGCGAGGCCGTTGCGGTCGCCGCGGTCACGATGCAGAACACGACGCTCAGCCCGGTGGTTTCGAAAGTGCGCAGCACCGCCTCATTCAGCGACCCGCCCTTGTTCCATTCTTGCGGCACCCGGTTGAAAAAATGTACGACCTGGTCGTCGCCCAGTCCGGCCAGGATCGCGATAAAAGACAGGCTGATGAGATTGACTTCTCCCGGATAGAAACTGGCTATGCCTGTCGTCCACAGAATTCCCAGGCCGGCGGGCAGCAACGACAAAAGCAGCAGCGGAATCCGCGGATAAATCAGCAGGCACAACAGCAGGTTGCCCACGATCGAAATCAGGGAAATTCGGCGAATATTAGTTTCGATGAACCTGTGCTCCTGCTCGGCGTAAACGTACGCGCCCGCCGCCGTGGCCCGCACTCCGGAGCCCGACTCCGCGCTGATTGCCTGGATGTGCTCGCGGGTCCAGTGCACGACTTGTTCGGCGAACTTGTAGTCCATCGCCGACTGGCGAGGTTCGGCAATAATGAGCAGCGCCTTGTGGTCTTTACTGAAGAACCGGTTCCCCGATCCCCAGTTGAGATCGAAATTGGCGAACTGCGAAAATCCGCCGCGGTTGCGCGCCTCCACTTCCATCAGGCCCAGAGGATCGGCAACGAAATAGTCCGTTCCTAATGATGAGAACGGCGTGACCAGTTCGCTTGCGGCCCGGCGAACCGACTGATGAATCTGTTGCGGATCGAGCCGCCGCTTCAGATCGGCCGTTTGCGCGGGCTGCACGAACGAGGGAAAATTCCAGGTAAAGAAACGCACCATGTCGAGCAGTTCTTCTTCCTGCAAGCCGCAACGCGCATGCAGAAACAGACCGCTCGACAGCATGTCGGCGGTGAGACGGTCGGCCTTTTCCTCCATCTCGTCCGTCGCGTCCTCGCCTTTGTCCGGAGCCTCGATCAGCACGAAGAGCTGATTGCCATAACCTAGTTCTTCGCCGATCTGGCTCACGGCTCGCCACTGTGGGTCGCGACTCCCAAACAGGTCGGTCAGGTCGGTGCCGGTTCGTAGATTGTGGATGTTGGCATACAGCAATAAGGTTCCAACCATGCTCAGGGCCACGACCATCCCCGGATGACCCACGACCAGGCGGCCCAGCAGGCGCATGCCACGAGCCATCATGTTGCGCTCTCCGGCAGGTTTTTTTTCGCGATGAATAAGATATGCGCCAGCGGTAGGCGGTTTCGGAACCGCCGCTCTTCCACCTGCATCCCAGCTTTCTCCAGAACACTGCGGTACTCAGTTGCCGGAAGCATCAGGGGCCGGACGCCGGCGCGGCCCCAGGCGAATATCAGACGGTCGAACGCCGACGTGATCGCCGACCACAGCCCGCGCTCGCGATCGTGTACCCGGAAGATTAATTTTCCATCGACCGCGAGCGCCGAACAGCAGCGCTTCAGCAAGCCTAGTTGTTCCTCGGCAGCCAGATACTGCAAGACATCGAGAATCAGAATCGACCCGGCCGGCGGCAGATCGAAAGCACGAATGTCCGCCACGCTCAGGTCCGCGTTCAGCGGGCTCAGAGCCTGGCGAGCGACCATGATGCGATGCGCATCCAGATCGCAACCTACCAGACGGCGGTGGCTGTCACTGAAAGCTGCAATACTCAAAGCCATGCCGTAGCCGCATCCTAGATCCACCACGGTTCCCGAACCCAGTTCTTCGGCCGCAAGCAGCGCGAAAATCCGGTCGAGACGCAGCTTCCAACGCACGAACCCGCGGTCTCCCCGGGCGCATTGAGCATACAACCCATTCACAAAGCGAATCCGGTCGCGCAATCCGGAACTGGATGAGGTTGCATTGGCGAGCGCCTTCAGCCGGAACGCAACCGCCGTGAGCGCCGCCCCCGCACCTCCGACGAGTACTCCCAACAGTATGCTGCCCATCCCCCAGGCCAGGAGTTCTTCTTTCATGTGCGGGCCGGCCAGCGCGGAGAGATGAAACGGCCGAAATGATCCGCTGCGCAGAAAATACCCGAGTTCCACCGAGCACACCACAATCGGGGCCTGGAGCAGCGGATTGTTGATGAAAGTGCCGGCCACCGTCAGCGGCTTATTCAGCTTGAAGAACAAAGCTAAACTCACTGCCGCAATAGTTTGAAACCCGTAGATGGGCACGATCCCGATGAAGATCCCGAGAAATACCGCAGCCGCGGCGCGGCCCGGCGTAAGGTCTTCCTTCAGCAAGGTGGTGGCGAACTGCCGCAGGCGAGTCTGAAATCTTCGGATCACAGTGTAACCTTTGCCCTCATCTGCCTGATCCAACGCTTGCTTGTCCGCGTGCCTGCGCACCGCTCACTGATCAGGCCGACACTACCGACAACTCGCCGCTCGCTACCATCTCTCCGCCCACCCACACCGTGCCCTCGATGTACGCCATCCGCCCGACCTCGGTCAGCTTCTTGGTTTCGATGCGCAGTTTCTGCCCCGGAGTCACCGGCTTGAGAAACTTGAAGCGATTGACCGCGCCCAGCAGCGCCACTCCTCCGGCAGTCTGGCTGCCCGTCTGCGGAGCGGCCGATCCCAACATCACTCCCGCCGTCTGCGCTACAGCCTCGATGAGCAGAACGCCCGGCAGAATCGGCTTCGCGGGAAAGTGTCCGGCAAACATCGGGTCCGCCGGATCGACCAACTTCACCGCGACGCAACGCACTCCGGGCTCGAGCTCTTCGACCCAGTCGATCCACAGGAAGGGCGCCCGATGAGGAATCATCGTCTCGATTTCACTTCGCTCCATTCGCCTGGGCTCCATCACTTTGGCTTGTATACCTCGAATGTTTCTGGTGGAATCTTCGGGTTCAGCGAATTGACGTCGATGATGAATACGCTGTTCACGCCGCTCTTGCCGTCGACCTCGAGCGAGCGCAGCAGGAAGTCTTTTTTGTCCAGCTTCACCACCAGGTAATTCAGCCGGCGGCGAAACGCGTCGGTGCGCGGAACCAGCTTCATCGCATAATCCCCGCCGTCCTCTTGCACGGTGATGGTGAAAGTTTTCTTCAGGTTCTCGATAGAATTTTCCCGGCTGAAATAAGATTGGGTGCGGCGAACGTTGCTTCCAACCTCCAGCACTTCGGTCTGGTCGCCGATGGTAACGTTGAGGTAGTCCTCATTGAAGCGAATGCGCACTCGGGAGGGTTCAGAGTATTCCAGCGAAAACCGCGCGGTGCCCTCGGCGCAGAACTTGCCGTGCAGCACCAGGGGCCTCACCATCAGGCTGGAGGTACGGGTTTCGGTGATCGTCCCGCAGCTGCTGGTGTATTTTTTCTGCGCTTGCTGAACCCCGTCCCAAATCCGGCTCAGCAGATCATTGGACCGCACATCGTTGGACCGCACATCACTGGACCGCACATCGTTGGATTGCAGTGCGGCGGCCTGCGCGGCCAGTACGCCCGGAAAGATCAGGAAGGCCAGCACGGCCGATGCCAGCCGGATCCGCGCCGTCGCCATCAGTTCACGCCCCTAGAAAACGAAATGCGACCGACCACAGGCAAACCCACACTGTGTCTCGCACCGGCTTCATCTTGGAGCGGGCCTCACCATCGTGGTAGATAGTACTGACCGGCGCGTGCGCAATGGTGCAGCCCGAGCGTGCCATCTTGATCAACATCTCCATCTCTAATTCGTAGTACCGGCTCCGCAACGTGGTGCCACGAAGTTTATCCAGACGGATGACCCGGAACCCGCTCTGGCTGTCGCGAATTTCGCGGCCCACCAGCGACGACGCCAACCGGCTGCCAATCGTGTTGGAATAATAACGGGCGCGAGGCATGGATGCGCGATCGAACGAGCGCGCCCCAATCACCAGGTCCGCTCCCGTTTCTTCTGCCACCCGCAGCATGCCAGGTATATCTTCCGGTAAATGCTGGCCGTCGCCATCCAGAGTGATCACGTGGGTGAAGTTCTGCGCACGCGCGAACTCGATGCCGATTCGTAGCGCCGAAGCCTTGCCGCAATTCTTTGGCGATTGCAGGCACGTCGCTCCCGCTGCCCGGGCGACTCGTCCCGTCCCGTCCCCCGATCCGTCGTCAATCACCACCACTTTTTCAACATGCGGTTGAGTTCCCTTGACCACATCCGCGATGTAAGGGACTTCGTTGAAGGCCGGAATGAGCGCGCAAGTTCGCATGCCGCAGGAATTCCAGCGTGGCAGTGAAGCGGGCCAGCAACGCTGGATTTGCTGTGAGTGTATCACGCGTGGGACGGCAAGAAACATGGCCGCGTTCAGGTGCGAACGTCAACCCGCTTGGGTAGTGGCTGAGTTTGAACCTTCAAAGCGTGGCGTCATCCCGAGCGGAGCCGCTTTTCAGGCGGAGCCAGGGATCTCCCTAAGAATTATTCCTTGGGAGTTCCCTCCCGCGGCTGAACTGCGCCGCGGTTCGGGATGACGCAAGGAGAAAGTTCCAAACTGATATACCACCCACGCCCGTTGCGCCTTGCAATCCATCGCCGAATTGAAGTAACCTGTCGCGATAATTGGCCGATCCCGGGAACCAACTTTCTAACCGTCAATTAAAGTTCGCGCAGTCTTAAGGCTGACAGAAAAAGACTGGCGCAGGATGCGAAGACTATGAAAGCACTGCTCGTGCAATGCCCCGCGACGTCACCCTGGGTCCCAAGACGGCAGTGGGAGCCGCCATCCGTGGCGTTGGCCACCATTGCCGCGCAGATCGACAACCACGACGTAAAAGTCCTTGACCTGGCTCCCGCTCGCAAGCGCGCCATCCCCATTCTGATGGAGACCTTGCAGAGCGAGCGCCCGGACGTCGTGGGTTTTTCCGGGATGGCTTTTCAGTATGAATGCAATCTCGGCATGGCGTACCTGACCAAGCAGTTCGACCCGCGCATAAAGACTGTGCTCGGCGGCTACCACGCCACGCTCTCCTACGACACCATCGAGGGATCACCCGGGGCCGACTACTGGGACTTCATCGTGCGCGGCGAGGGCGACTTCAGTTTCGGCGAATTGCTGGACTCGCTCGATGCCCAGGGCCGCGGGTTAGACAACGTATTGGGCGTTTCCTACAAAACCGAAAATCGGCAGTTTCATCACAACGCGCCGCGTCCCCTGGAGGACGTGACCAAGATCAAGCTTCCCGCGCGCGACAAGCGCATCATCAAGAATTTCCACATGTATTTCCGCCGGGCCGACGTCATCGAGACCTCGCGCGGCTGCCTCTACCACTGCAATTTCTGCAGTATTCACCAAATGTATGGCAGTTCGATCCGCCAGTATCCGCTGGAACGCGTGCTGGCCGATATTGAGGATGCCTACAGCCGCGGCGCCCGCCACATTTTTTGCACCGACGACAACATCACCCAGGACATGAATCGTTTCGAAGAACTGATCGATGGGGTGATCTCGCTCAAACTGAAAAATCTGCACTTCACCACGCAGGCGACCGTCCTCGGCTTCTCGCAACATCCGCAAGTCATCAAGAAATTGCCCAAGGCCGGTTTTGTCTCCATCTTCCTGGGCATCGAGAATGCCTCCGCAAAAAACCTGCGGGCCATGAAAAAACCGAACAACCTGGCCCTTATCAAGAAAGCCATCGCCGAATTGCAGAAGGAAAACATTGTCGTTATCGCGGGTCTCATTAACGGGCTCCCCGACGACGATCCCGAGAGCATGCGGGAGAACTACGAGTTCATCAAGGAGCAGGGCGTCAGCAGCATCATGGACCAGATCATGACCCCCTATCCTAAGACGCCTTTGCGCGACAATATGCTGCGCGCCGGCCAGATCCAGAACCTTTCCGACTTCCGGTGGTATGACGGCTACTTCACCAACGTGCGCACTTCCGCGTTGTCCCCGGAAGAACTCAGCTTCGCCCGGTGGAAAATCCGCCGGGACATTATTGGAATGTGGAGGCCGACAAAAGCCGACTGGAAATTCTTTAAAGGCTACACGTATGTGTGGGTCTTCGGCCTGCGCTACATTATTTGGCTGAACGAACGGATGCTGGAGTTGTTGTTCGGCGTGGAAGGCCGCTACAAGCTGCAAATGCGGCACTTCATGCAGCTCAACGATTTCGGCATTAAAATCCCTGGCATCGAGAGGACGGACAGTTACCACCCCGTCTTTGGCACATCGGATGACCCCTTTCGCGATACGCGCCGTTCGCTGCTGAAGAAGCGGTTGAGCTTCTCCTGGCGGAAGTTGCTGGGCAGGGCAAGCGCAGCATCGGCGCCGCGTTCACAATCATCGCAACCGGTAAACGAGCGTCGGCCTGAGCCAGCGCCCGTTGCAGTTGCGTCGCTGATTCCCAGGGCGCAGCCCGCAGACCAGTCGGGAGCCGGAAATAATCTGGTTACGATTGCATCGCCGCGAATGCAATGACAATCATTCGTTCATCGGTGGCCGTTGAATTTTCGGGCGCGGGCGTCGGACTCCGGGGCCAGAGAGGTCGCCGTTGCGCATCCTGCTGCTGAGGCCTTACCCGGAAACTGCTCAGTTCGGGTTGGCTCCTTTCTTCCAGACCGAACCCTTGGGCTTGATGTACCTGGCGGCGGCGCTGCGCGGGGCGGGACATTCCGTCCAACTGGCCGACATGCGTTTTGAGCGCCGGGGCGTCGCTCAGATTCTGCGGCAGTGGCCACCGGATTTAGTGGCCATCTCCTGCCTGCATATTCTTGAGGCGCCTGCCTCGCTCCACGTGGCCGACCAGATCAAAGCCCACAACCCGAAGATTTTCGTTGCCCTCGGTGGCCACGCCATCTCCGCGTTTCCTAAGGCAGTGGATCGCAACCGCTCCGTCGACGCCATTTGCATTGGCGAAGGCGAGGCGCTTCTGCCTGCCCTGTGCGACGCCGTTGCCAACGATCGAGCGCTGGACACGCTGCCGTCGCTGCTGCTTCCCAAAGGAGATGGCCGATTTCAGCCCACGACTGTCAAGCCGGGACCATGGCTCGATCTGGCCCAGATGCCTCTCCCCGACCGCTCCGTGGTGGCCCGTTATCAGAAGCGCTACTGCTGTCTGAAC